>Ga0307475_10000026_pt1 | contig 74097 bp, 64 predicted proteins | sample atmos_gasesECM1C_FD_203317 | JGI IMG/M metagenome (GOLD analysis project Ga0307475, IMG submission 203317) | Hardwood forest soil microbial communities from Morgan-Monroe State Forest, Indiana, United States - atmos_gasesECM1C_515 | ecosystem: Environmental > Terrestrial > Soil > Temperate... | reverse complement strand
TCCGAGAATGATCGTGGGAGAGTCCGCAATGGTAAGTGGTTTCATTATTCCATGAAATCACAACCCCTCGTTATACGCAATTACTTATGTCGTCATGTTTAGCTCTGCGTCCAACCGCTGTCCAGCGGCATCAAAAGCACCATACCCACAGCGAGGCACCATGTCCATTCGACCCATCAAGCGGCTCATCAAATCCAAGCCCGCCCTCGAAGGCGCCGGAGTCCATCTCCGCCGCGCCTTCGGCTTCGGCAACACCGATGACTTCGATCCCTTCCTCCTGCTCGACGACTTCCGCAACGACGTCCCCGAGGACTATCTCGCCGGTTTTCCCTGGCACCCCCATCGCGGCATCGAAACCATCACCTACGTGCTCGCCGGCACGGTCGAGCACGGCGACAGCATGGGCAACCACGGCGCCATCGCCGCCGGCGACGTGCAGTGGATGACCGCCGGCAGCGGCATCATCCACCAGGAAATGCCCAAAGGAGATCCCGCCGGCCGCATGCACGGCTTCCAACTCTGGGCGAATCTCCCCTCATCTTTGAAAATGACCGCTCCGCGCTATCAGGAAGTGAAGACCGCCGACATCCCCGAGGTCACCGACGACGATGGCACGCACGTCCGCATCGTCTGCGGAAATTTCTGGGGCAAGTCCGGCCCGGTCGACGGCATCGCCGCCGACCCCATCTACCTCGACGTGTCGGTGCGTCCCGGAGAAAAAAAGACTCTTCCCGTCGAAACCTCTCGCCATGCCTTCGCCTACGTCTTCGCCGGAAGCGGAAAATTCTGCAACGCCTCCGCCCCGCTCGCCGTCCCCACCGAGAGTGTCCGCTGGGCCGACACGCACCCGCCCACCGAAGCCGACAACCGTTCGCTCATCCTCTTCGATCCTGGCGACGAAGTCTGTGTACAGGCGGGCGAAGATGGCATTCGCTTCCTCCTCGTCTCCGGCCAGCCGCTAGAAGAGCCGGTCGCATGGTATGGTCCAATCGTGATGAACACGCAGGAGCAACTGCAGCAAGCTTTCCGCGAACTCGAGCAGGGAAACTTCCTGAAGAAGTGATCTCGGGGGCTGCGCCGTCCGCTCCCCCACACTTTGTCATTCCGAGCGCCGGTTTTTTGCGCGAGGAAACTGCTTTCGCGTGCCGCCCCACGACAGCAGACTTTTCACTTCCGCTCGGAATGACAAAGGCGCCGTGTGACAATAGGGTGCTCGAATCGGAATCGAAAACGACCCATGCCCGAACTCCCCGAAGTCGAAACCATCGCCCGCGGCCTCGCCAAGCATGTCACCGGAGACGTTGTCGAATCCGTCTGGCTGGGCCAAAAAAAAGAGCTCCTGAAATCCCCGGCTCCTGAAATCGCTGCAACCCTCGAACACAGCCGTATCGCCGCCGTCCGCCGCATAGGTAAGCACATTGTCTTCGATTTGGAGAGAAGCAACAATGTGGGCCGGACACTCCCTTCGGCAAGCTCAGGGCAAGCTCTGTCGGGCAAAGGCGGGAAGCCAAGCCCGCGGCGTCGGAGATCTAAACTGAGCCCGCCCGAGCCGTCATCGAAGCCGCAATCAGCCCAATGGATCGTCCACCTCGGCATGACGGGCCGCATGCAAGTCTGCGAACCGCAAACCGAAGTCGAGAAGCATACTCATGCCATCCTGAGATTGTCCTCCGGCAGGGAACTGCGCTTCGTCGATCCCCGCCGCTTCGGCCGCCTTAGCGTCGCGCCCGCCGCCGACTTCGATGCCGGCGGCATCGAGCCGCTCGAAGTCGATCTCGACCGCTTTGTCGCTCTCTTTCGCGGCCGCAGGACTCCCATCAAAAGCGCTCTTCTCAACCAGAAACTCCTGCGCGGCGTAGGCAACATTTACGCCGATGAATCTTTGTTCCGCGCAGGCATTCGCCCTCGCCGCCGCACCGCGACCATCACCCGCGAACAGTTAAGCAAGCTGTACACGTCAGTAAAAGAAGTTCTCAAAGAAGCGATCGCCCTGGGCGGCTCTTCCATCTCCGACTACGTCGACGCCAACGGCGACGAAGGATTCTTCCAGCTCCAGCATCGCGTCTACGGCCGCGAAGGCGACCCCTGTCTGGTCTGCAAAACCCCCATCAAACGGATCGTCATCGCCGGTCGCAGCAGCCACTACTGCCCCAAGTGCCAGAAGTGATGTTTGGTCATCCTGAGGCGGGCGCATTTTGCCCGCAGAAGGATCTGGGCGAGCCACGCGATTAGCCGCCCTGAGCGAAGTCGAAGCGTCGCGTTTTTTGCGACGCTTTTAATCGCGCGTTTGGTTCGCTTCCTTATCGATACCGACGTTGACCATCCATCAATCAACAAACAATTCTGGTACTCTCTTCCCCATGCCCGATTTTTCCATCGGAGTCGATCTTGGCGGCACCAACCTACGTATCGCGGCCGTCACCACCGACGGCCAGCTTCTTGAAAAGGTCACCCTCGGCACCAAGCTCTCCCCGGGCCCCGATTACGTCATCACGGAAATGTGCGACGCCATCCTCCACCTCATCAGGCAATACCGCAGCGCTGACGCGTTCCTCGGCGCCGGCATCGGGATTCCTGGCATCATCGACCTGCAAACTGGGATGGTGCGCAAGTCCGCCAATCTTCCCGGCTGGGCCGATTATCCGGTGCGCCATGAGATCGAGCGCCGCCTGGGCGCTCGCATCCTGCTCGAGAACGACGCCAACGTCCACGCCCTCGGCGAACAATGGCTGGGAGCAGCTCGCGGCATCGACGACATGGCCATGATCACTCTCGGTACCGGCATTGGCGGCTGCATCGTCCTGGGCGGGAAAATATTCCACGGCATGAATGGCATGGCGGGCGAGTTCGGCCACGTCACCGTCGAACCCGACGGCGTCCCCTGCGGCTGCGGCAATCGCGGCTGCGCCGAGCGTTACGCCTCCGCCACCGCGGTCGTGCGTATGGCCCGCGAGGCCATCGATTCCGGCGAGGCGCCGGAACTGGCCAAGGCCGCCAGCTCCGACCCGGAGTTCAGCGCAAAGTCCATCTACAACCTCGCCCTCCAGGGCGACGAGGCTGCCCAGCGCATCTTCGGCCGGTTCGGTCGTGCCCTGGGGATTATGCTCGCCGACATCATCAACATCCTCAACCTCGAGATGTACGTGATTGGTGGAGGCGTCGCCAGCGCCTGGGACGCATTCGCTCCCAGCATGTTCGCCGAAGTCTGTGAACGCTCGACCATCTACGCAGCCACCGCCCCTGATAATCCTCTCGAAAAACAGGAAGTTGTAGCAGCGCCGGGTGCAACTCCAACCCGGCGAAGAACGATCATCACCTTCGCCCTGCTCGGCAGCGACGCCGGCCTCTACGGCGGCGCCCGACTGACCGCCTCGTAGGAAGATTTCCGACGGTGTTCGAGAAGGGACGGGCACAACTTCAGTCGGGCAAACCGAGACATATTGGGTTAACAGGCAAGAGCAGAATCCCGAGGACGCAGCCCCGCAGGGGCGACAGACGTGAGCCGGGGACGTAAGTCCTGGGACAGCTGGATTCAGTAGGAAGGAGTCCTGTAGCGACGGCACCAGTTCTCGGCATCATCCGCGGTGGGCCCTGAAACTCACCTTCAATCTCTGCCGCTCACCTGCGCCCGCCCGCCTTCTTCACCGCCTCTAGAAAAGACCTATTCTGCTCCGCCGTCCCGATGCTGACGCGCACGCAACTCGCCGCGCCCCACGCTCCCAACGGACGCACGCTGATTGCTTCCGCCCGCAATCGCCCGGCGAACCCCGCCGCATCCCTGCCCACATCGCAATAAACAAAGTTCCCCCACGTCGGCACCGTTCGATGTCCCAACTCGGTCAACTCCTCCACGAGAATCTGCGCCTGTGCGGCATTGTTCGAGACCGTCTTCGCAATGTGATCCTGATCGTCATGCGCCGCCAGCGCGGCAGCCTGGCCCATCGACGACACCGAATATGTGTCGGCCATGCGTGCGCAGTACCCCAGCAGTTCCGCCGGCCCCAGCCCGTATCCGATGCGCAGCCCTGCCAGTCCATGAACCTTGGAAAACGTGCGCAGCACTACCACAGCCGCCCCCCGCCGCACGTAGTCCAAAGACTTCGGATATTCGACCTTGCGCATCGCCGCGAATTGTAACGCGAACTCGTAATAGGCCTCGTCCAGAGCCACCAGGACGTGCTCCGGAACCTTCGCCAGGAACTCGTCGACCGCCCCGGCCTCGAGCATCGTTCCCGTTGGATTGTTCGGATTGGCCAGGAAAACAAGCCGCGTGTCGTTGTTGATCGCGGCCAGAATCGCTGCGAGATCGAATCCATCTCCGCGCATCGGCGCCTCGATCAACCTCGCCCCCACCGCCTGCACGGCCATCGAGTAAACAATGAACGAACGTTCGCTGGTCACCGCGTTCTGCCCCGGCCCAAGCATCGTCTGGCACAGCAGGCTCAGCATCCCAGTCGAGCCCGCCGTCAGCAGAACTTCCTCCGCCCGTACCGCATGGTGTGCGGCCAGTTTCGAGCGCAATGCGCTGCAGTCATTGTCGGGATATCTGTGCGCCCCGGACAGTTCCGCCCGCATCGCCTCAATCGCTCGCGGCGAAGGCCCAAACGGATTCTCATTCGAGTCGAGTCTGATCAGTCGCGGTACCGTTCCCGCTCGTATAGCCTCTTTGGAGGGGTCAGGAGAGTAACTGCCAATTTCGCGCGCCGGTTTCGAGACCCGATCAGGAAATCGGCTCATAGTCGACGCATTCTAAGACGCGGATCGTTTTCCTCGAACGGCTGAAGTCCCACTAGCCGACCTCAACCGCTCCACTTCCCGCAGTGTGAGCGATCGGAACTTACCGGGAGGAACATCAAGCGCAAGCGGCCCATAACGAACCCGCTTGATTTTTTCCACGTGATGCCCAACCGCCTCAAACATCCTCCGGATCTGCCGATTGCGGCCTTCGATCAGCGTGATCTCATACCACGGATTTGCCCCTTCTTTCACGATGCGCACTCCCGCCGGCCCTGTCCTCACCCGCTTGCCGTCATCGGTAGCAATCGAAACCCCCGCGCGCAGTTTCACAATCGCCTCTTCCTTCGGCGTCCCCGCAACTTTCACAACATAAGTTTTGGCCACATGCGAAGCCGCCTTCATCAACTGATGCGCCAGCGGCCCATCATTAGTCAGCAGCAACAGCCCTTCGCTGGCGTAGTCCAACCGCCCCACCGGATACACCCGCCCCTTCACGCCGCGAATCAGGTCCATCACCGTCGGCCGCCTCTCCGGATCGCTCATCGTCGTCACGTAACCCTTCGGCTTATTCAGCAGAAGGTAGACGTGACGCTGCGCTCCCTGTAGCAGTTTCCCGTTGACGCGCACATGATCGCTCTCCGGATCAGCCTTGCTCCCCAGTTCGGTGACGACCTGCCCGTTCACCTGCACGTGCCCGGAAGAGATAAGTTCCTCCGCCTTGCGCCGGGAAGCGATTCCGGCCGCAGCAATAATCTTTTGCAGGCGTTCGAGAGCCATGGTAATAGGCAGTGCTACCGTCCGTTGTGAAAGTAAGATTCGTATCAGGGCACGCCTTTAGGCGTGCCGCAATCGCCAGTATCGACGCGCCTTCAGGCGCTGCGTTTCGGTATTCGACTTTAACAGCGGGCCGCTAGTTGAGACAGCATTCTGTTGGTTCAAGACTAGTGCTGGTTCAATCCCTGCTGGTTCAAATTGTGGAAGAGTGGCCCGTGAGGACCTGGGTAAGCCGTTCCGAAACTCCCTTGAGGCCGAACCTCAGCCCGCCTTCTCTTCCTGGGGTACGCCGGTCGCAGCTTCCTGTTCCACGTTCGTCTCGGGGACCTCCGCGGGCGCCATCACCTCAGACGGAGACGACGCCTCCGCCGGAATCAATTCCGACTGGAACGACTCCGCCACTAGCTTTTCAAACTCCTCCATACTCGGCAGCTCGTTCACGTCCTTCAGCCCGAACCGCATCAGGAATTCCTTGGTCGTCTTGTACAGAATCGGGCGCCCGATGACCTGCTTGCGTCCCCCAGTCGTGATCAGCTTGCGATCCAGCAACGTCCCGATCACGCCCCCGGAATCGACCCCGCGAATCTCATTGATCTCCGGCACCGTGACCGGCTGCTTATACGCGATCACAGCCAGTGTCTCCAGCGCCGGCAGCGACAGCCGGATCGGCGGCTTCAGACTCTTGGCAAACGCACGCACCACTTCATGCTGCTCCGGCTTGGTCGACATCCGATACCCGCCCGCGACCTGCCGAATCTCAATTCCATGATCCCGTCCACCATACTCGACAACCAGTTCTTCCACGCCCGCTCGCACACGCGACTTGATCTCGTCATCATCCGCCGCGCCTTCCGCGACGACCGACTCTTTGACCAGCGCCATCATCTGCTCCAGCGTAATCGGCGTCTCCGCCGCGTAAATGATTGCTTCGAGTTGAGCCTTCAAAGACATAAGTCAGTTAACGCTTTCTACCTCCAGTCATCTCTCACCGCCGACTGTTCCTTCATGATCTCGTCAAAGTGCGTATGCTTGCGCACTGCAATCTCTCCAAACAACCGCTCCTGTCGTACCTGAATCGCCTGTAGCCGCACCAGTTCCAGCAGCGCCAGGAACATGCACACCAGCGCCTGCCGCGAAGGTATCCGCATCAATAGCTGCTTCAGTCGGATCGGCCGGTCTTCCAGCGATAGCCGCCGCCGCAGATAATCAATCATCTGTCCCACGGTAACTGTCTCTTCATCCACATTCAGCACGGGACGCGTGCGCACCCGCTCCAGCACCTGCTGAAACGTCTTTACCAGGTCGATCACGTCGGCCGCGATCTCCGGCTCGGTGCCTTCCGCCTCCATGAACTCCTTCAGCGAAGGATTCGACATCACCGCGTCTTCAATCTGCTGCTTCTGCAAAAGCATCTGCGCCGCCGACTTGAACTTTTCATGCTCCAGCAGCCGGTTGACCAGCTCGTTTCGCGGATCTTCCTGTTCCTCCGCCGGCGCGTCCGGATCGCGCGGCAACAGCATCTTCGACTTGATGTGAATCAGCACCGCCGCCATGTAAATGAAATCCGCCGCAACATTCACATCCAGCTCGCGCATCTTCTCCACGTACGCCAGATATTGCGCCGTGATCTTCGCGATAGGAATGTCGTAGATATTAATGTCCTGCTTGCGAATCAGATCCAGCAGCAGGTCCAGTGGTCCTTCGTAAACATCCGTGACCGCCACCGCAAACGGAAAGTCGCTTTCTTCCTTCTTGCGTCCTTTGGCCTCTTTCACCGATGGTCCAGGGACGATCGCAGGCGACACAGATGTGAGTCTGTCATTCCCAGAAGCGAGTTTGGTTTGTTCTGACATCGTTATTCGCAAGGACTACAAACAACCGCGGGTGCCCCGTCCTTGTCTCGCCTTTTTTGGGCGAGACAGGGCGGGGAATTTGATCCTCTAGTTACCCTGCCCTTCATATTCCACCGACATCCCCATCGCCGCCCGCACATCCCTCATCGTCTCTGCTGCCGCCGCACTCGCCCGCCGGCTGCCGTCCTCCAGAATATCCCAAGCCAGCCGCGCATTCTCCTCGAATTTCTTGCGTCGCTCCTGCATCGGATTGAGCAGTTTGACAACCCCGTCGGCGGCCCAGCCTTTGCACTCAATGCACCCGATGCCCGCCGACCGGCAACCATCATTTACCTTGGCCATCGTTTCCTGACTGCTGAAAATCTTGTGTAGATCGCCCACCGGGCACACATCCGGATTCCCCGGATCAGACCGTCGCACCCGCGCCGGGTCGGTCACCATCGTCTTCAGCTTTTGCCGCACCTCCGCTTCCGGATCCGTCAGCAGGATCGTATTCCCGTACGACTTCGACATCTTCCGGCCGTCCGTCCCCGGCAATTTCGCAGCGGGCGTGAGCAGCGACTGCGGTTCCGGGAAGACTTCCTTCGGCGTGCCGTAAAACGAGTTAAACCGCCGCGCAATCTCCCGCGTCAGCTCCACGTGTGCGACTTGATCTTCCCCCACCGGAACGCAGTCCGCCTTGTAAACCAGAATATCCGCCGCCTGCAAGACTGGGTAGCCCAGGAACCCATACGTGCCGAGGTCTTTATCTTTGATATTGTCGCGCTGCTCCTTGTAAGTGGGCACGCGCTCGAGCCAGCCCAGCGGCGTGATCATCGAAAACAGCAAGTGCAACTCCGCGTGCGCCAGAACGTGCGACTGAATGAAGATCACCGATTTTTCCGGATCGAGCCCCGCCGCCAGCCAGTCCAGCGCGACTTCCAGCGAATTCTCTTTCACCCGCGAAGTATCGGCATAATCGGTCGTGAGCGCATGCCAATCCGCCACTTCGAAAAAACATTCATATTCATCCTGCATGCGGACCCAGTTCTGCAGTGCGCCCACATAGTTTCCCAGATGCAGCTTTCCAGTCGAGCGCATGCCACTGAGCACGCGCTTGCGAGTTTTCGTCAATGTCATCTTGCTCGTAACCAGCTTGAACGATTGCCTGCAACACTAGGTAGATCCCCCGGCCCCAGCCGGATCAGCACAGTTGCAGTGTCATGCAGGACTGATTTCGATAGTAACACGCGCAAATGTTGGGACAGCCGCCCCCGGCTGTCCGCCGGGCGCAGCCCGGCTCCGGCTGCTCGCCCAATGCTTTATAATTCGCGCCACTCCAAATCAACGCCCCCGTGACCACCCTCGCCCGCCAACTCCGCGCCACCGACTACTTCACGCTGGGCTGGGGAACCATGGTCGGCGTGGGCTGGCTGGTCATCATGGACGACTGGCTGCTGCGCGGCGGCGCGCTCGGTGCCCTGCTCGGCTTCGTAATCGGTGGCGCCCTGCTGCTCCCCATCGGATGGGTCTACGGCAAACTCGTCGTCGCCATGCCCGACGCCGCCGGCGAAATCGCCTACACCTCCGCCGTCTTCTCGCGCCCCGTCAGCTTCGCCACCGGCTGGATGATGACCCTCGCCTACTTCATCGTCTGCCCCTGGGAGGCCGTAGCGGTCGGCCGCATCGCCGGCTACATCCTGCCCCAGATCGACTCGATCGAACTGTACCGCATCGCTGGCCGCCCCGTGTACCTCCCGCACCTCGTGATCGGCCTCGGTCTGACGGCATTGCTTACAGTCCTGAACTATCACGGCATCCGCCTCAGCGCAACTTTTCAAAACTGGACCAGCTTCGGCACCCTCGCCCTCTTCATCATTTTCGTAACACTAGGCGTGAGCCGCGGTTCTCTGGAAAATTTTCCTCCCCTCTTTACCCACTCTCCGCTAATCTCGATTTTCCTCGTCATTCAGATCGTCCCCTATTTCATGACCGGCTTTGAATCGGTCGGCAAAGCCGCGGAAGAGGCCAGCCCCGACTTCCGCGCCCGCGGCTTCTTTCGCGCCATCTGGATGGCCATCTTCGTCGGCATCCTTTTCTACGCCACCATCGTCGCCGCCGTCGGGCTCGTCGCCCCCTGGCGCCAACTGACCGGCGAGAAATTCATGACCGCGGTCGCGTTTCAACACGCCGTCGGCTCGCGCCGGATCGTCAACATCATCCTCTCTGCCGCGCTCTTGTCGCTGTTCAAATGTTTCAATGGAAATTTCGTCGCCGCCACCCGCCTGGTCTTCGCCCTCGGACGCCGCGACATGATCGCCCCGCGGGCCGGAACCGTCCATGCCCAGCACCACACCCCGTCGTCTGCCGTCCTCTGGGTTGGCCTCGCCACCGCCGCCTGCATGCTGCTGGGAGACGCGATCCTGATCCCGATCACCGAGGTCGGATCCGTAGCATGCGCCATCGGATGGTCCGCCACCTGCGCCGCCTGCCTGGCGTTGCCGCGTGCCCGCCCAGGCATGATAACGCTCTCGCGTGTCGAGCGCGCCGTGGCTTGGTTCGGACTGGGCGTAGGAATGGCGATGGTCCTGATGAAGGTGATCCCGCGAGTCCCAGGCCACTTCACGGTCTACGAATGGATAGCGCTGGCAGTGTGGATTACGCTAGGCGGAGCCGCCGCCATGACCCGAAGACGCTCGACAATCATCAAGGAGGGCACGAATCCAGTCGCACCGTAAGCCCAGCCGCAAAAGCCTGTCCGGAGCGCGGTCGAAAGGCGGCGAAAGAATAAAGCACGGCGCAAGCCGTGGGTGAACATAGAGGATTGAGAGCAGCCCCGAAGGGGCGAAAGAAAATGAGAGGGGGAGTCGTGGGAAGCGGAACTTCACTTAGATCCAAACGTGCTTCACTGCTGGGTTTCTGGATGTTGCTCTTAGCCACCCACCTTCACGCTCAAACTCCCTCCTTCGACCTGATCATCACCAACGGCCACATCATCGACGGCACCAGTTCCCCCTGGTACTCCGCCGACCTAGGCATCCGCGACGGCAAAATAGCCGCCATCGGCAACCTCGCCGCCCATCCGCGTCACCGCACCATCGACGCAGCCGGCAAGGTCGTCGCCCCCGGCTTCATCGACATGCTCGGCCAATCGGAAATGACCATCCTCGTAGACTCGCGCCTGCCTTCTAAAGTTTTCCAAGGCATCACCTGCGAGATCACCGGGGAAGGCTCGTCCATCGCTCCGCTCAACGACGCCATCATCCAAGCCGACCGCTCCGGCTACGAACACCTCAAGATCACCCCCGACTGGCGCACCTTCCGCCAGTATTTCGCGCGCCTAGAAAAGCAGGGTATAGGCATCAACCTCGCAAGCTACGTTGGCGCGACGCAAGTCCGCCGCATGGTCCTCGGCGATGACGACAAGCAGCCCACCGCCGAGCAACTCGACCAAATGCAAGCCCTCGTGCGCGAAGCCATGAAAGACGGCGCCGTCGGCGTATCCACGTCACTCCAATACCCGCCAGCCCCATATGCAAAAACCGACGAGTTAATCGCCCTCGCTAGCGAGGCTGGCAAGGTCGGTGGCATCTATGCGACCCACATGCGCAACGAAGCCGATTCCGTGCTTGACGCCATCGACGAAGCCCTACACATCGGCCGCGCGGCCCACGTTCCCGTCGAAATCTGGCACATAAAGGTTGCCGGCAAGAACAATTGGGGACGCATGCCGGAAGTCATCGCCAAGATCAACGCCGCCCGCGCCGCCGGCACCGACGTCACCGCCGACACCTACGCCTACACCGCCTGGTACAACGACTTCTCCGCCTTCATTCCGCCCTGGGCGCACGACGGCGGCACGGCTAAACTCGTCGAACGCCTCAAGGATCCCGCCACCCGCGACCGAATCCGCAAGGAGATGCTGACTCCTTCGAAAGCCTGGGACAACGAGTGGCAGGAAATTCCCGGCCCCGACGCCGTCATGATCGGCGCCGTGCACAATCCCAAGCTGCTGCCCCTCGAAGGCAATCGCCTCTCCGAAATCGCCAAGCTGTGGAACAAAGATCCCATCGACGCCCTCTTCGACTTCCTGATCGAAGATCCAAACACCGGTGTCGCCGTGTTCGCCATGTCGCAACCCGACGTGACTCTCGCGCTCCAGCAGCCCTGGGTTTCCGTCGACAACGATTCCGAAGGCACCTCCCCGGACGGCATCCTCGGCCAGGAGCATCCTCACCCCCGCGCCTACGGAACGTTCCCCCGAATCCTGAGCAAATACGTCCGCGAAGAAAAAGTCCTCACCCTGGAAGACGCCATCCGCAAGTTCTCCGCGCTGCCCGCGCAACGCATGCGGCTGGCCGATCGTGGCGTCCTGAAAGCAGGCATGTGGGCCGACGTCGTGATCTTCGATCCCGCCACCGTGCGCGATCGCGCCACCTTCGACAGTCCCAATCAGCTTTCCGAAGGAATGGAATACGTGCTGGTGAATGGTGTCACCGTGATCGATCAGGGAAAGATGACCGGGGCACTCCCCGGCAAGGTCCTACGCGGCGCGGGCTATGCGCCATAGCACTCTTGAGCCAAGGAGTTTTCGTAAAGACTAGGGGATGTTCATAAACCGAGAGAATTGTTTTGCAAGCGCGAGCGGGTGTTGCGTTCCCGTGCAGGAATTGTTTCGTATCAGGCCACGCCTTCAGCCGTGCCGTCGGTGGCGAGTAATGATTTGCGCCTTTAGGCGCTGCCGGCGGCGTCGCAGCTACTTCGCCGCCTCCGCCTTCAGCCGCGCTTGCTCCGCCCCCGGCAACAGCGCCACGCGCGGTTCCGCCAGTGTGCCTGTAATGGTGTACCCCGCCGCCGTGCCCAGGGGGAGCCGCGCCAGTTTCAAATCGAGATCGCGGTTCAACGAAGCCGTGCCACTCAACTGAAATCTTGCACCCGCGGAATCCAATTCCGCACTTTTCACCTCGATCTTGCCGCCGTGCAATCGAGCCTCGCCCGACAGTCGCGCAATCTGAAGCGCCCCTTCGTCTTCCACGAGCGAAATATGCGGAAGCGTTCCGGTGCGAAGCTCAAACTGCAGCGTGCCTTCTGCCGACGGCCAGAACCCTGCCGTGCACGATCCGGAAACCTCGTAGTTCCCATTCGCCGTGCCCGAGATCCACGGTTCTTGCGCAGTGTCTCGGAGACGCGCCAACAAGATTCCCGTCACACTCCCACCGCCTTTGCAGAGCCCAGGCTTCGCAATGAAGTCTGCCCGCCACGCTCCGCGATGCCTACCGCCGAGAAGGTCCGCGTTTAACTCTGAAAGCTGCAGCTTTCCACGATCAAGGCTCACGTTCGCCGAAACATGCGTCGCCGCCAGGCTATGTATTTGCAGACGTTCCACCGTCAGGCGCCCTGCCGCCCGCAGACTGCCCAGCCATGATGGCCTAGCCTGCGGGTTCGATTCCAAAACGCGATACCACGGCCGCTCCTTCGGACGCGGGCTCGCCCACTCACTCAGCTCACCCAGTGCAATCCGGTCTGCACCGAGATTGAAGTGAACCTCGCAGGCCCCCGGAGTTCCACACCCACGTGGCATTTCGAGCGAGCCAGTCCAGGACGTATTCGCCGCGTGTGCACTCAGCTTTTCCACACGCACGCGGTCGTTCGCAAGGTGCACGTCAGCCGCGGTAATTTCGACCGGCTGGCCCGTGCCACGAACCGTGGCCCGCACGTTCCGCAGCTTGGCCGTGCCCGTAACTTCCGGTCCCAGAAAATCGGAGTGCGTGCCATTGCTCCAGTTCGGCCACGTGCCGGCAATCTGTAGGTCGACGAGCGCAACGCCGTCCGCCGTGGCGTTCAGCGCCGGAAGCCCCAAGATCCGTGAAACGCGTAGCGCTTTGGCAACCTCAGCTTCCCCCGCGAGCGCAAAACCGTAACCAGCCCGGCTGACCCAACCGCGAGCCGTGGGTGCAGAAGCCGCGCGCCCAAGCGCAACCGGGAACGGTCCAAACTCAACTCGCGGCCCCTCGGGAAGCCTCAGCACTGCGGCGCTCTTGTGGACCATCCTTCCCAATTCATGCAGGTCTCCGTTCGTGAAAACGAAGGGAATCAGTTCCGGCCCGATCTCTGCGTTGTCCGCCGCCGAAGCGAGACTTAAGTCAGCGATTTCTCCTCGACCTTCCAGCCGTAACTTCCTGGCCGGGCCCTCATCGATCCTGATGCTTCCGCGCACCGCCCCGCCAGCGATCAGATCCTCCGGCAGATTCTTTTTGGCACGCCGCGCCAAGGCCGCCGCCGCACTCACCGGAATGTCCTCGGCGGCCAGCACCAGCCCGTAGCGATGGCTCCCGGGAAGCGCCAGATCCCCCTTCAACGTAATTCGTCCACTACCCACGGGCGCGTTGCACACCACCTCGTGCAGCGCGTGATCCAGAGAACTGTATTGCCCGTCGCAGTGAACGGCCATGCGCAACGCTTCGCCACTGGTAATGTCGTAGCGGCGAAAATCCTCGATCGACGCGCCGCTGCTGATCGTGAGCTTCGCCGGAGTTCCCGCCAGCGTGGCTTCCAGCTGTACTTCTCCGCGCCATCCTTGGTCATTTCCGCTGAAGAGTTTTGTGAGCTGGCCGAGTTGCGGCCGGTCCCACTCCACGCTGAACTGGAGCGGCGTTTCGCGAAGCGTCGCTGCGCGCTGCCAGGTGCCGCTCATCCGCAGCACGCCCGTGTCGTTCAAGTTCAGATCGCTCCGCATGGGTTGGGCTTTCAAACGGACGCCCCACGCGTTTTCCGAAGCCTGCCACAGAGAAAAATCCGCGTTCGCCAGCGCGTACGGTTTTTTCTCCGGTCCGTTCTTGAAATTGATCCGCGCCGTAGTGGCGACAATGTAAGGAAATCCCGGCCGCGGCTCCAACTTTGCCTTCGCCGTCGGCGCCAGTGAATTATGCGCTGCGCGCTCCAGCAGCGCCTCCAGGTTCCACCGCCCGTTTTCGCCATGAACCAGGTTCAGGCTGGGCTCAGTCAGGTCAAGCCTCGCGATTTCAAGCCTGCCCATCACCAGCGACGTCAGACGCAGCGCCGCCGTGACCTCGCTCGCCCGCAGCATGGGCTCGGCCCCGAAGGCCGGGTCGTCGTACACCACCACATTTTCCAGATCAAATCCCGGCCGCGGCAGCAGACGGAGGTGAACCGACCCAATCTCTACCGTTCGCCCGACCCCCGAGCCGATGGACATGGCAATCCGCGATTTCAATCGGGACGCGCCCGGACGCAGCAGAAACAACAGCAACAAAATGACCGCCGCCGCGACCCAGCTTCGCTTGGAGGAGAAAAACTTCACTACGCCCTCACCACGCTCTCGAGGGGTTTCATTTTACGACCTGCAACGTCCGCCGCCAGCGCGTCTCGTCGAAGAAGTGCAGCACCACTTTGCCCAAGAACAGAAGCCTGTCACTCCACTCCGTCTTGCGATACTGATTCTCCGGCGTCTCAAACGACCAGTAAATGAACATGGGCCGCCCGATTACGTTTTCCTTCGGAATGAAGCCCCAGTATCGGCTATCCAGGCTCACCCCGCGGTGGTCTCCCATCGCAAAGTAATGCCCCGGTGGCACGACAATGTCGTCCCCTTGAATGAAAGAATGCAGATCCACAATCCAATTGGGATAGACGCCGTATTCATCCGAGGGCGGCACTGCCGGAAAATTGTTGCGGTAAGGATCCGCCGTGTCCTTGTCATGCAACACGTAAGGCTCGTCCAGCGCGACTCCATTGCGGTAGACCACACCGTTCCGCAAGTGGATGCGGTCCCCCGGCACCCCAATAATGCGTTTCACAACGTACAGCCCCGGTTCGGCCGGGGACAAGAACACGACGATGTCCTGAAAGTGCACATCGCGATAGGGGACCAGCGGGCCCACCCACGAACTCTTCGGCGCAAACTGGATGCGATTCACGAACACGTGGTCGCCAATTTCCAGCGTATGCTCCATCGAACTCGAAGGAATCTCAAACGCCTGCACCACAAACGTGATGATGAACAGCCCGGTCACCAGCACCGCCGCCAGCGAAGCCAGAAACTCCACCGTCGTTTCTTTCGGCTTCTCGTCTTCCGCCTTGGTTTTCACGGCCTTTTCTTCGACGCTATTTTCTATCTTCGCCACTGTTTATTTCCCTGCTAACCCGCGACATGACTGGGTGAAAAGCTGAACCCGCAACAGACTGGTAACAATACTGGTAACAATAAGGACTGGCATCGTTACGACTCGTATGAGGGTATGCCTTCAGGCATACCGGACCGCCGCCCGAATAAGTCGCGCCTTTAGGCGCCGGACTTCAGTGTACCAGCCGCAACGTCCGGTTCCAGCGCGTGATCTGAAAGATGTGCGTCACCGCGTACGCAACGTGATATAGCCGGCCGGCCAGGGAAAACGACGGACTGTGATCCCAGTCCCGCACCGACCAATAGATCACCAGCGGCCGCCCAATGATATTCTCCCGCGGCACGAAGCCCCAATAACGGCTGTCCTGGCTGTCATCGCGGTTGTCCCCCATCACGAAGTAGTGACCCTCCGGAATGATCAGCTGGTCATCTTCCACCAGCTTTCGCATTTCCTGCCACCACTTGCCTTCCATATTCAAGGCGTGAACATCAAGCCGCGGGAAATTGTCGCGGAACATGCTGGCTGCGTCGCGCCCGGTCGGCTCCAGAAACCGCACATAAGGCTCCTCGATCGCCGTGCCATTAATCCATACTTTCTTGTTGATCATCCGCAACCGGTCTCCCGGCACGCCGATCACCCGTTTCACGAAGTGCTGCGTCGGATCCACCGGATAATGAAACACCACAATGTCGCCGCGCTTGATCGTCTGATACGGCATCAGGCCCATCCCACTTCCGCCGTAACAAAGCTTATTCACAAGCAGGTAATCACCCACCAACAGGGTGTTCTCCATCGATTCCGACGGAATCTGGAACGCCTGCACCACGAACGTGATCACGAATACTGCAATCACAATCGTGCCCATCAGCGACTGCAGCGATCCGATGAGGTCGGTTCCAAACGTTCTTACAAGGGGGTGCTGTGGCGAAGCGACGGGAAGATCCGGCGAAGCGATTGGCGGGGGCGGCTCGGCGATGGGATGATCGTGAGAATCCATGAACTTCTACTTTTCCGTCGGGTGGGCCCCCGCCTCCGCTCGAGTTTCTGCCGCTTTCGACCTTGACGCCAGAAACGTCAGCAGTTGGCGGGCCGCATCCTGTTCGGCAGTTTTCTTGGTCGAGCCCTGGGCCCGCCCCACAAACTCCGGATCTTTCCCGCCTTTCGGATTCAGACGGGCCTCGACCGTAAACGTTTTGTTGTGCTCCGGACCAGCTTCCTCCACCAGGACATACACCGGCTGCGGCAATCCCAGGCTCTGCACCGCCTCCTGCAGCGCGGATTTGAAATCCGTCACCGGCAGCGTTCCGCCCTGCCGCTCCATCCCCTCCAAGGCCGGATCCACAATATTGCGCAACACGAATTCGCGGGCCACCTCGATCCCGCCATCCAAGTAGATCGCCGCCAGAATCGCCTCCAGCGCATCTACCAGCAAAGCGGTTTTGCTACGGCCGCCGCTTTTCTCTTCCCCCCGCCCCAGCCGTAGGTAGTGTCCCAGCTCCAGCCTCTGCGCCACCTGTATCAGATGCCTCTCGCTTACCAGGTGTGCCCGCAATTTCGAAAGCTCTCCTTCGCGGAAGTGCGGAAACCGTTGGAACAGCTCTTCACTCGTCACCAGCGACAACACCGCGTCGCCCAGAAACTCCAGTTGTTCGTTGTCGCTGACCTTGTACTTGCCCTCGCCCGCATGCTGCGCTTCCTGCTCCCGCGCCTGCGAACTGTGCGTGACCGCCTGCTCAATCATCGCCCGCCGCCGGAAGTGATACCCCAACCCCTCTTCCAGCGCCGAAATTTCCCGTTCCTTCATAGGAGAATGAAAGTGGAGTGAGGCGACCAGTTCTACTGTCCCTTACTCTCGCACTTTGTGGTTCGTTCGGGGGAGCAGCCCACCATGAAGCTCGATATTTGCGTCCGGGACTCGAGGTTCGTATCAGGGCAATGCCTTCAGGCGTGCCGCAACGCTCGGAAGAACAAATATGGCTTTAGACGCTGTTAGTTTCCGCCGCGAGCTTCCACCTGCGCGCTAGTTCTTCGGAGGCGTCGCACCCTGTCCCGGCGCGGTGCCGCTGTTCAGCTTGGTCAGCCGATCTTGCTCGGCTCGCGCCGCCTTGCCCGCGCCCGAGTCAGGACGATCCTTGGTCAGTTCCACCGCCTGGTTGGCATACTTCAGTGCTTCCGGAATCTTGTTCTGCATGTCGAGAGCAACCGCCAGCCGCAGCACCGCGATCGAGTCCACCTGCTCCGGGAACGCTTCAATCGACTTGCGCAAATTTGTCTCCGCCTCCGGCCAGTTCTTGGCGTTGGTCGCCATCGCCCCCAGCTCCGCGTACGCCTCCGAGCGCAAGAAACCTTTGTACTGCGCCAGCTTATCCGGCGGATATCCCGTGGTCGGCACGTCCGTGTCAACCGTGAGGAGCGCCCGCTCCGCATCCTTCTTCGCCTCCGCCAGGCGCTGGTCCTTGTCCAGGTCGGTGTCCCGCGTCCTCTCCGTCAAAACCTGCGCCACGCCCAGCAGCGCCTCGGGATCATCCGGGTCATACGTCAGCGCCTTGTGCGCCATGTCCAGCATTTTGTCGGCTTCGTTGGCCTGCTGGTACTTCTGCATCGCCCCCTTGAACACCATGACCCGCAACTCGCTGTCGGGAAATTTCGCCGCGAAATCGTCCGCCGCTTTTTCCATCGCCGCCCCGTCTGCCTGCGACATGGTCGCCTTGTAGGCTTCAAACTCCGGCTGCGTCTTAGCCTGTGGCGGCCGCTTGCCCTGGGGTGCCGCCGACTGTCCCGCGGCCGCTTGCCCGCCTCCCTGGCCCGTCGGCGGATTCTGCGCCGGTTTCTCCTGCCCGTAACTCCCCACGCACATTCCCAGAACTGCGATCACGATCGCTGCTCGCTTCATGCCCTCTCCTCGCTTCGCGACGTTTTCTATTTTCAGATTCTCGACGTCAGAAGTATGCCAGCGTGAATTCTACCTCAGCTATCCACACCGGAGTCCTCGATCGCGCAAGCATTCCAAGCTAGAAGCTAGAAGCCAGAAGCTAGTAGCTGTGTTACTGCGGCTTCGCCGGCGGCTCATACGCCTTCTCCAGCCCGCGCTCGGCGGCGGCCTTGACCTCCGGCAACCCGGCGCCCGCCGTCAGCGCCGCCTGATATTCCTTCATCGCCGCCTCGCGGTCTTCTTTCATATCCAAAATCCGCCCCAGGTACACGTGCGACCATCCCACCACCTTGGGATCTTTCGTCTCCTGGATCGCCTTCTGAAAATTGTCCTGCGCTTCGTCCCGATGTTTGGTGGCAACCGCCGCCTGCGCCAGGATGAACAACGCCCGCCCCTGATCGCCAATTTTTTTGTCCAAAGCCTGCTGGGCCAGTTCCTGCGCGCCTTTGGCGTCGCCCGCCGCCAGACGTTTCTCGGCCGTGCCCAGCATCCGCCGATCTTCCAACCGCGACAGTTGCACCAGTTCCGGCGCCGTCACGTTCGCGTACTGAATCTCCGACGCTGCCCTCTGCTCCGCCTTCACGTCAATCGCGTCCAGAATGTCCCCATACGCCGCCCGCAGCCCCGCCGGATCCTTCTCAAACTTCACCAGCGCGTTGTAAAAATATCGTGTCAGGATGTACCCCTGCTTCACCGCATCATCCACCGCCTGCGCCCGCATCGCTTCCGCCGTCTGCTTCGTGCCCACGGTGCGAATTTCAATCGCCCTCACCAGGCACTCCGTCACCAGCAGCGACATGTCGCTCTTGAAACCCTCTTCCAGCGGAGCCCGCTTCACCGACTGCAGTAGCGGGTCGATTCGCTTGATCGCGCTGAAATGTTTATCCGCCAGCGGATCCAGCAGGTAATGCAAATACGCGTGCCGGATCTCCTCCATCTTCAGCGGCGCCCGCGAACTCGGATCCGGCGATGGAAACAGCACCACGTAATAATCGACGCCATAATTCCGCGCGTTGGCCTCGCTCGGATCCCCCAGAAAATCCAGGTAAATCGTAAACGTCCGCCCCAGGTACCCGCCCGACTGCATCTTCAAATAGATGTCATTGTCGAAGACCATCTTCGCCAGCGGTACGTGATACCTCTCCACCAGCGCGGCATAGTTGGCCCGGTGCCGCTCCCAGATCGAGTGCAACCCGGCTTTGTCGTAGAACCGCTCCAGCAGCGCCCCAAACCCCGCTATCGGCGCCGCATCCGGAGGCATCTCATCTTCTTTTACTTTGGGAAGAAAATGCGGAGGCCCCTGCAAATAGAGAGCCAGCGATACATACTGCGACAAGTCATGCGCCGCGTCCCGGCCCCGGTGCGCCTGGTACCACTCGCACATCGTGGCCTGTGCGGCCCGGGCCTGGTCCGACCCCTGCAGGTTCCGGTCCACCTCGGCCCGGATATTGAGCCGCTGCGCATCCGACCGGTTCAGATCAGCGTCATACCCGCAGGTATTCATCGCCGCCAGCACGGCAAACAGCGTCTCGTTCGTATCCAGCGTGATCGGCGAAGGGTTCTCCGCCGCACACAACTGCGCCCCCAGCCACACCACGGCGGCCACCAGCAATCCTCGAAGACCACTACCTAGGAAACGCCTCAGCAATCCCTCCCGCAACTTCGGCCATGAGCAGGATGGCCATTCACAATAGGCGAAGACTCAGTTTAAGGTCTCAAGCGCAGAGGGTCAAACCGTACGCGGCAGTCCCGCACCGACCAATAGATCGCCAGCGGCCTCTCCGAACCCTTCAGTGTACCAGCCGCAACGTCCGGTTCCAGCGCGTGATCTGAAAGATGTGCGTCACCGCGTATGCGACGTGATACAGGCGGCCGGCCAGCGAAAACGACGGACTGTAATCGCTACGCGACTGTTAATGATAGGAGGCGAGGATGCATGAGAACCTTTGTACCTTTAGTCCTCATTTGAGTTCTTCGGGATTGCGCGGGTGATCTGGTCACCGAGTGACGCATATTCTTTCACTGTTGACGAGTAGGGTGAAGGAGCATACAAGTATTCCCCAGTTAGAAAGCGGCTTGGGTTTTGAAACTCTCCGTTTCGAGAACTCCAAGCGCGATCGCTGAGCCTCAGCCTCAGCCAGAGTTCTCGGCCGAACCCCGGACCCAAACTGGACGCCCTGGCCCGACTTCTTCCCGACTGGCACTCCGCCTCATCCTGAGTACCCTTCAGGCCACTCGACTCAGAGCGGTTCGGCAGCCTTTATTCTCCAGCCGCGTTCGGCGACGCCACCCCATTCACCGTTATCTCGAATGTCAGGCCCGGAACCCGATCGTTCCCGAGTTTCTCGGCCGCGGTGTCGGAAATCGCGGACGCGCGCGTCTTCGGCGGCATTCACTTCAGGACTTCATGCGTTCGCGCGAATCTGCTCGGGCAAGCCGTGGCGGATTACGTCTTGACCCACGCGATGCGCGCTTTGGATGCAACTAAGAACGAGAAGTAACTCGAAAAGGGAGTTATCCGCAGAACACTCTGCGGACCAAATGTGGCGAGTAGCGATGCGGAGCTCTTTCTGAGCTCCGCATTGCTCCCGTTATTGCCGCAACTTTCGCCGTTTTACTGTTTACAGTAAACGGCGGGAGCCTTAATGTCGGTGGTTGCCGGGAAGTCATACCAGCCGTTTTCCGCGGACGAGGGGACCTCGTCGGTGAACCACGGCAGCATGACCAGACCCTCGAAGTGATAATCCACGCCATCGATGGGCACGACCAAGGCTGGGAAGTCATCAAACGTCGGGCCATTCCCTTCAGGATCCCCCACTTCCAGGAGGTTATTGCGGGAGCAGGCCGCGCGCGGATCGCTTTCGGGCGGATACTTCCAGACGGGAACAACGTTGTTGACGAACGGATCATTGAACCATTCGAGGTTTTCGTGGTTAAAGGTGCTGACGTCTGCAAATATAGGAGGCACGAGAGCCGGATCGAGCCAGCTCGTGTAGAGATAAGTCTGAAATGTCTCGGTGCCTTCCGGGTTGGGAACGGAGAACGCGCTGTGGTAACCCAATGCCTCCGCTGTAACGTTATCTGTCACGAAGACTGGTAATTCGTCAAGGTCGATACCAGTGAGTTGAATAATCGTAAGGGCCTGTGCATCGAGGAAATCGATCAGCACATTTCCAAACACGGCGCTTCCTATTTGAAACAAACCCCCAGTCTCCGGAGTGACCTCGACGTCGATTGTGTTCATCGCCCGTGGTTTTTTCATTCTGACGCGCCATACGTGACGCCTCCGACCATGAACGAAGAAGAGAAGTTTGTCAGCGATCGACTGAAGATATGGGGCCGTTTCCCACGCCGGGGTCGCGCAAGACCGTACGTCACCCTCCTGCCTTGTGTCAACTTCCTCGCGCAAAGCTTGTTGCAATTGATGTCCCCTACTGGCGCAAAACTACCTACCCTGTGGTTGGTTTAGGGCGGCGAAACGCCCCCTCCCCAGAAAGGTCCCGGGGTTTTGACTTTTGGCCCGTGCCTGCCCGCACCCAGGGTTGCGAAGGTAGAGGGGTGACGTGTGTGTGTGTGGCCGTCCCTTGCCTTCAGACCGCGCGTCCATTACGGCTTTTGCGCCGGTCCCTGCTTCCGGTACAAGGCAGATGGGTGTAGAATTCCCGGCGTCTCCTGAGCCGTCCGGGAAACCTCGGCTCAGTGCCACGCTCGTCTCCCTATGGAATTAAGTCTGCCGCTTCCGTCGTTGTGCTGATTCCGGGAGTTGTCGTGATGGGAGGTTTGACTCTCGTTGCCCAACTTGAAACAAACTATCTCATCGATTCTCGCAGTTCCGAAAGGAGCACCTGATATGTGCCTCAGTAGAGGTTCGTTGAAGACAGGTATTGCAGTTTCCCTTTGCCTTGGCGTCTTTGCGCTGACGGCAATTCCTGCATTCGCCGTCATTCCCACCCACGCCCTGAACCTGGGACCTGAAGATCAGTCGAAACAGATTACCGTCACCGTTTGGCTGAAGCCGCACAACCAGCCAGCCCTCGATGCACTGGTTCGCCAGATGTATGACAAGACCTCCCCGTACTACCATCAATTTCTGACCCTCAAGCAGTACAAAGCCAAGTTCGGCCCCACAGAGAAGGATGCAGTCGCGGTGCGCGACTTCCTGGCGTCTCGGAATCTGCGAGTCACCTCGATGGACAAGCACAACCACTTCGTCATGGCCCAGGGACGAGTCGGGGATGTGCAAACCGCCTTCCGCACTCAGATTCGCCGCGTCATGGTCAACGGTGCGGTCCACCGTGTAAACACAACCGAAGCCGCAATCACCGGAGCCGCGGCTCCGCTCGTTGCCGCTGTACAGGGGTTGAGCGATCTTGAATATCAGTCCTACGTTGCCCCGGCGGCCGATCCCGAAACCGGCACGCCCTATGCGGGACTACCAGTTACCTCCCCAGGAACCAACGGCCTTTACTTCAGCGCCGATTGCCTCCGTCCACCTGAATTGGTCACCTTCACGACTGGAGGAGGCTCCCCCTCCGCGACTTACTTCGGCAATCGCTATGGAGCGGACATTACGAATGGTCCTCCCAATCTGCCGCCCTGCGGATACGACGCGGCCGAAATCCAACAGGCCTACGCTCTCAATCATCTCTACAGACGCGGTCTGGACGGCACCGGCCAGACGGTAGTCATCGTCGATGCCTTCGGCTCGAACACGATCGTGGCTGACACGAACCTGTTCTCGTCCCTCAACGGCCTGCCTGCTCTTACGTCGTCGAATTTCCAAATCTACACTCCCAACGGCTCGGCCACCTGCACCAGCACCAACGGATGTATTGGCGGGAACTGGCAGTTCGAAACCACGCTCGACGTTCAGTGGGCCCACTCTATTGCGCCGGGCGCCAATATCGCGCTTGTGCTTGCAGCAGACAGCTCGTTTACCAACCTCGACATTGCCAACCTCTTCGCGATTGAGAATGGACTTGGCAATGTAGTCTCCAATAGTTTCGGGATTCCAGAGATCGCCCTGGTCAACTTTCTGCCGTCCGAACTGGTGGTTGAGAACGGCATTTCCGAGATCGCCGCCGCTTTAGGCATTTCTCAAAACATCGCGACCGGCGACGCGGGCGATAACCTGGCAGTCGACAATGCCGCTTTCGGCATCAACTCTGTTTCTGTCGGAGCCAACGCCGATTCCCCGTTTGCCACCGCGATTGGTGGCACCAGCACCTTCCTGGACTCCAACCACAACATCGAACTTCAGACCGGATGGGGCCTTAATTTTGTGCGCATCGCCAACCCCACGCCAAACCCGCCAACGATTCCTCCTCTGTTTTTTGGCTTCCAGAGCGGCTCGGGAGGAGGAGCGAGTGCGGTTTACTCCAAACCGAGTTACCAACGCCGCGTGCGCGGTAAGTTCCGCCAGGTGCCCGACATCTCCATGAATGCGGACCCGGAGACCGGAAACGAGATCATCGTCACCCCCGACAGTGTTCCCGGTAACCCACCATTCGTCGCAGTATTCGGGGGAACCAGCCTCTCCTGCCCCATGTTCTCGGCCCTTTGGGCGATCGCGAACCAGGCAGCCGGAGGAGGACCCATCGGCCAGGCGGCGCCTCTCCTCTATCAACTACACGGCGATGCGATCAATGACGTCACCGCGGTCTCTTCCCCGTTTAACGTGACCGGAGTCATTCTCAACCCGCCGCATCTCCCCGTTTTCGAAAGTGCGGCATTCCTGGCGCAGCCTCTGGGGAACGCCGAAGACTTCCTCAGCGCGTTGTTCCAAAGCCCCGCATCAACTCGGTGGGATGTATTCACCTTCGGGACAGACTCGTCACTCACAGTCAGAGAAGGCTGGGATAACGTGACCGGCCTGGGCACTCCCAATGGCGCCGAATTCGTTCAGGGCGTCGTAGGCGCGGTCGAGCACTAGAGGCGCGAGGAGGGCACTGCGGGCCGACGCCCGTGTAGCTCCAGCTTCACCGTGACAGATTGACACTCTCGCTGATTGCAATTGAAAAACAAGAAAGCCGCCCTCACGGGCGGTTTCTTGTCGATAGCCCAGGCGTCGGACCGAATCCGGCACCGCATTTGGCACCGTCAGGTTATACTGCCCATGTAAACCGCGACGGTTCACCGCAACTTCTTCGAACACGAATCCGGGCAGGCGTCCCAAACCGCCAATTAACCACGAGGTACGATGGCGCAAAATCACTACACCACCAAAAGAAAACGCCGGCCCAAAAACAAAAACCGCAAAGACCACTCCGCCGCCACCATGGCCGCATTGCGCCAACTAGCCAAGAAGGAAGCCCCCGCCAAGTAATCAGCCCGGTCGCTAGAGACGTAGCTGGCTACGTCTCGGCCGCCAACGCCGCTGAAGCCTCCGACGGAACATCTAAGCCGGCCCTCCTCGATCGCGTCCGAGAAAGCTTGCCCCGACTGCGCCGTCGAAGCCTGGGCTTTCGCTCATCCCCCGAAGGACCCTTCCCCGAAAGCCAAGACCCCAAAGCCAAGAACCAAGAGCCAAAAGCCAAAGGCCGACAGCCAAATCCCATTCGACCTCCTATCCCTCCCGCCCACCCTCGAATTTCCTCTATTTAACTCATCCCTCAGCACTTAGGATCAAAAGCGTTGCAGCCCCTACTCCCCTCTGTTAAGCTTTTCCGAGGCTGTACTTTCGACGCGCCGCCGCTTCGTCGCGGCCGCCCGGATCCCAGGTTTCCCGCTCAGTCAACAGTTTTCTGCACCGGGCACTTTCAAAAGCCGTGCAAGGAACTAATAAGGAGATATACAACTTGGCAGCAAAGAATCGTTATCTATTCACTTCCGAATCAGTCACCGAAGGCCATCCCGACAAAATCGCTGACCAGATTTCCGACGCCATCCTCGACGCCTGCCTCACCGACGACTCCTTCAGCCGGGTCGCCTGCGAAACCCTCACCGCCACCGGCCTGGTCGTCATCGCCGGCGAAATCACCACCAAGGCCTACGTCGATTTCCAGTCCGTCGTCCGCGGTACCGTCGCCGCCATCGGCTACGACAACGCCCTCTACGGCTTCGACGCCAACACCTGCGCCGTCATCTCCAGCATCAACAAGCAGTCCGGCGACATCGCCATGGGCGTAGACATCGGCGGCGCCGGCGACCAAGGAATGATGTTTGGCTACGCCGTTAACGAGAACGAGGAGTTGATGCCCACTCCCATCTCGCTGGCCCACAAGCTTACGCTGCGGCTCTCGCTGGTTCGCAAGAACGGAACACTTCCTTTCCTTCGCCCCGACGGCAAATCCCAAGTCACAGTTGAATATGATGCCAAGGGCAAAGTCCTCCGCGTGGATGCCGTCGTGATTTCCACGCAGCACTCCGAGACCGTCGCCAACGATGAACTCCGCTCCAGCATTCTGAAGCATGTCATCCAGGCCGTGATCCCCGCTCACTTGCTCGACGAAGACACCAAGTACCACATCAATCCCACCGGACGCTTCGTCATCGGCGGCCCCATGGGCGACACCGGCCTGACCGGCCGCAAGATCATCGTCGATAGCTACGGTGGCATGGGACGTCACGGTGGCGGTGCCTTCAGCGGAAAAGATCCGACCAAGGTCGATCGCTCGGCCGCGTACGTGGCCCGCTACATCGCCAAGAACGTAGTCGCCGCCGGCTTGGCGGATCGTTGCGAAGTGCAACTCGCCTACGCCATCGGCGTCGCCGATCCGGTCAGCGTGCTGGTCGAAACCTTCGGCACCGAAAAAGTCGATCCGGCCATCATCCCGGATCTGATTCGCGCGCACTTCAAGCTGACGCCGCGCGGCATCATCGAATCGCTCAACCTGCGCCGTCCCATCTACAAGAAGACCGCAGCCTACGGCCACTTCGGCCGCAGCGACGCCGACTTCACCTGGGAGGCCACCGACAAAGCCGCGAAGCTATCCAGCGACGCCGGCCTGCGGGAGCCAGTAGCCGTTCGCAAATAACTGTTTTACTTGTCATAGCTGATTTGAAGTGTCATCCCGAGCGAAGCGAGGGACCTGCGTGTTTGCCGGCATCCAACACCTCGCTCAACATCAGCAAGAACCCAGATCCCTCGCTTTGCTCGGGATGACACATAGGGCAAAGATCGTCGAGAACCAAAGGGCTACTCCGTCGTAGTCCCAAAGGCGTATCCCACACGAGCAACCGGAATCCTGACCGATTCCCCAACCTCGTGTATGCTAAAAACAAGCTCGCAAATTCCGTAGTTCAATCTAATTTTCCGCCGCTTCACAGCGCGCCACATAGCAACGAAGAGGAGAAGTGATGTCAACCGCCGCTATCAACTGCGATATCAAGAACATCGAACTGGCCGATCTAGGTAAGAAGCGCATCGAGTGGGCCAACCAGTCGATGAAAGTCCTGCAGATCATCCGCAAGGAGTTCATCAAGAACCAGCCTCTGAAAGGCATTCGCATCTCGGCCTGCCTGCACGTCACCGCCGAGACCGCGAACCTCGGCATCTGCCTGCGTGACGGCGGCGCCGAGGTAGTGCTCTGCGCCTCGAATCCGCTCTCTACGCAGGACGATGTGGCTGCGAGCCTGGTCCGCGACCACAACATTCCCGTCTTCGCCATCAAGGGTGAGGACAACGACACGTACTACAACCACATCCTGGCCGCCATTGATCACAAGCCGCACATCACCATGGACGACGGCGCCGATCTGGTCACCATCCTGCACACCAAGCGCACCGACGCACTGACGGACGTGATCGGCGGCACCGAAGAAACCACCACCGGCGTCATCCGCCTGCGCGCCATGGCCAAGGAAGGCGTGCTGAAGTTCCCCATCGTCGCCGTCAACGACGCCGACACCAAGCACCTGTTCGATAACCGTTACGGTACCGGACAATCCACCATCGACGGCATCATCCGCGCCACCAATTTCCTGCTGGCCGGATCGAAATTCGTAGTCGCCGGCTACGGCTGGTGCGGCCGCGGATTAGCCAGCCGCGCCCGTGGCTGCGGCGCCGAAGTCATCGTCACCGAAGTCGATCCCACCAAGGCCCTCGAGGCCGTCATGGACGGCTTCCGCGTCATGTCGATGACCGAAGCCGCCAAACTCGGCGACGTCTTCTGCACCGTGACCGGCAACAAGAGCGTGCTGACCAAGGAGCATTTCGCCCTGATGAAAGACGGAGCCATCATCTCCAACTCCGGCCACTTCAATGTCGAAATCGACATCCCCGCGCTCGAAACCATGTCGTCATCGAAGCGCACCACTCGCAATTTCGTCGACGAGTACTCGCTGAAGGACGGACGCAAGATCAACCTCCTGGGCGAAGGCCGACTCATCAACCTGGCCGCCGCCGAAGGCCACCCAGCCTCCGTCATGGACATGAGCTTCGCCGACCAGGCCCTCTCAGTCGACTTCATGGTGAAGAACCACAAGGACCTGGAGAAGACAGTCTACAAGGTCCCCGACGAGCTAGACAGGCGAGTAGCCCGCCTGAAGCTGGAGTCGATGGGCATCAAAATCGACCGCCTCACGCCAGAGCAAGAAGAGTATCTGGCAGGTTGGAGCGAAGGAACGTAAGCGTGGAAGAGCGGCGCTTCAGCGCCGCGTAATCCAACCTCAGCAAGACCCATGTGGGGACGGGTCTCTGACCCGTCCAGCGGCCCGGAAGTATCGGGCCGCTCGCTTTTGCTTCCAGAATTGTCCCCCTGTGGTAGAGTGCTGATGCTCTGCGGAAAGGATCGTGTCATGCCCAACTCCCCAGAGGTTCATCCCAACGCGCCGGCGGGAGGCGCGGGAGCTGGATTCTCCAAAGGCGCGAAGCCTCTAGGCCTGAATACGAACGCGGACGTCGCAGACTTCACCCGCGGACCCGTGGGAACCAATCCCTTCCAGTCCGCCTTGGCCGCCAGCGCGCAGCCTGCGCTTACGCCGGACCTTGCGGGCACAGCCGCGGCGGGCGGTGGGACTGCCAAGGAAGAAGCCAAGGCCGAAACCGATCCTGTCATCGAGGGCCTCAACCTCTCCGACACAGCAAAGAAGGCGGCATACGAACTCAAGAAATTGAAGCCATCCGTAGTATTCACCAGTGGGTTGCGCACCAAGGATGAGCAAGCCCGCGCGATGGCGGGCAACGTCGTTCAGCAGCGCAACTGGATCGAGAAGACATATGCCAAAAGCAAGGCGCGCGACGCCTGCCAGAAGTGGGTCGATGACAATAAAGAGACGACAACCAAAGATGAAATTGCTGCCGGACTGAAAGAAGTCTTGGACGGCCTGACCGATGCCCAACTCAATGCCTTGTCCTTCCACCTTTCCGGACGAGCCTTCGATGTGCAACCTGTCGATCCCGACAAAGACGAGATCAAAAAAGCGATGCAGGGGCTGACGGGCAAAAGACAATTCCTGGAGAAAGAAGGAAACCTGGTGCGATGGCACGTCGAGTTCAACTAGCGGCCTGGCGATTTGGGCTCCTTCTCTTCTTTCTCGCCCTGCCCGCAAGCCTGCCCGCCTATGCGACGCAGCCGGCGCCCGGAAGCTGCGCCGATTCCGCCATTCCCGCAGAACACCGCAAAGAAGCTCACGAGCTTCTTCAGCGCGTCAATGCCGGTCCTTTTTACAAAGAACTCGCGCGAAGCCGCGGAACCCCTGCCACCTGCCGCATTTCAGCCGACGAGGCCAATCTCACGCTGATCTATGAATTTCGCGGCAACGCTCGCCTCGAGGCAAAGTCGAATTCCTCCATCGAGTACTCGCAGCAGCGCATGGAACTAACCGGTCTCACCAGGGCGCGCGCTTTGGCTCTGCTGAAAGCGAACGAGAAACATTCATGGGGCGCCAAGGGTTGCGGCATCAATTGGCTTCGCCCCGACGAAGAGCAGCCCGGCAAAGAACCGGGATCCCGCGAGGTCGTCTATCGAGGTAGTTCCTGCAACTGCCAGGGCCGTCTTGTGTACGCGAAAAACTTAGTGGTCGCGCTGGTCTCAAGCAGCGCCTGCTAGATCACTTCCACACGGAGTGTGTCCGTCATCACCCATCCCCATCCAAGCCGAGGGATGACGAATCCATTGGCGCGTGCAGCGACCTGCTATCCCAACCCCGCCTCCCTCGGTTGCTCAGTTAACTCTTCGTGATGTGGGCGGCGGGAGTTCTGGTGATTGCTTTTCAGAAGTGCGTGTCTCGGCCATGCTCTTCGCCTTGCGCCAGACGTTGACCACCGCCAGCGTCCAGAAGGGAACCAGATCGACCCCGGGCACGAGTTTGGCAAGAAACGATGGCAGGAATTCCCAGTGCCACCCGAGCAGGTGAATCATCAGCGCCCCGATGCCAAGATCGAGCACGTCGTCCGCCGGAGACAGTCCCCCCGCCACGAACGCCGGAAAGACGACAATCTGGAGCGCGTCCGCCACAAGGGCCACGCACATAGCAGTGCGAAACTGCGGGCCGGGGGAGATCGTGATGGAGTCGTCGGGCATGAGCCAAACCGCTCCGCTTATTTTAGACGACTATTCGAGGTTTCGGTGCGGGAGGCGGGAGCGTGGATCTCGGGGGCGCGGATGCGAGCGCAACGGGAAAGGGCCATGGAGCAGGGATAGGAAAGCAGATTCCTCCTTCGTTCGGAATGACAAGAAGACGGATCGGAATGAGAGAATGGATCGGAATGACAAAACGTTCAAAGTGAAATTGAGCCGGTGCGTCGCGCTCGGCTGGCGGTGCGGGTGCAGGTGAAGTCGACGATGTTCGAGGATCGGGGAGGATATTCGTGCGCGGTGCGGGGGAGGGAGGGGCCGTAACAGGGGGATCCGTTCGACTATCTGGCGGCGTATGTGTTTCAGGAGGATCTGTGGTACATCATTCCGGCGGAGATGGTGGTGGGACAGGGGAGCATTGCACGGTATGCCAGGCTGAAGCGGTCGAAATATGGGGTGTATAAGGAGGCATGGGATCGGCTGCCGGGTCCGGCGCGGGTGGATTGGATTGGGCATGCGCCGACGAAACGTTCGCAGAGGATTTTGCGGGCGGAGGGTGGGCGTTTGCTGCCGTAGCTGGGATGAGGGAGCGAGAGTTGCGAGGGGCGGTACATCGCCGCCCCTTCTTTGGTGCGCGTTGGGGGTCGAACATCGTTGTCGAAGCAACTTGTCGAACGAATTATTCGCGGGCTCTAGTAGCGGCGATCGGCGGCCCAGCGCAGAACTTCGTCCTCGACCGAAAACTTCTCCCGCAGGGGCCGCAAGAACTTCGAGGCCAGCGAGAACGCGTGTACTTCCAGCGGCACGGTGAAGTGAGCGCGGGTCTTGAGGAATCCGCGCACCCACAGCTCCGCGTATTGCTCAAGGCCAAGCACTTCGATCTGCACCGCATGCACCAGCGCGTGAAACAGTGCCCGCTCGGTGAGCTTCTCGTTGAAGGCCACAACGTCGAGGAAGGTCAGCGACTCCATGTGCGGGACGTCGGGCAGGTTGTCAAAACCCAGGGCCCGCACATCCGCGAAGAACTCCGGCACGGCTACCCGGGCGCCTGCGAGTTCGACGATCCGGACCCGATCCAGCAGCGCAGCCGGAAAGTACGGCGCCACGATGGACTTGGGTTGCGGGTCCAGCGGACGAGCCGCGGACCAGTACTGGTGGCGCTTAGCGCGCAGATAGGACGCCAGCCACTCCACGGCTTGGGCGACCAGCCCCTCGCTCGGCTTGGGCGAAGACTCCGTTGGCCGCTGCGCGGGGTCAGGGTAGCGCTGTTCGATCGAGGCATAGAACTTGCTGAGCGCACTGGCGGCCTCGGCCGATTTGCGCAAGATGTCGCGCTGGCCGAAACGGGCCAGATCGTCGGTGGTGTAGTGAAGGCGAAGTTGATGAACGGCGCAATGCGCGCTCAACAGTTCCAGGTGAGCGTGGCGCAGTTCGGAATTCAATTGTGCGGTGGAGACCCGCTGTTCGGCCGGGTCGTCATGCTGAGACATCCTGAAACATACTCCTGACTGGAAAATGCGGGCACTGCAGAGGTGGCCGGATGGATTATTATGCACTGTTACGTTTACAGTGTCAACGTAATAGTGTCTTCAGACAAACAAAAGGCTGGAACAGGCGCAGGGCCGGTCCCAGCCATCTTTCCTGACATGACCTTCAATATAAGCAGGGGGAAGGCTTAGATCATTATACATACAGCGTTATATCTACATTGTCAATATAATTGTTTCGCCGATCTGGTATGTCTAAGGAAGAACGATGCCGCGGCAGCCTGATCCCAATCTCGAAGAGCGCGTGCTGAAAGCGGCGCGGTTGTTGTGGATGCGCGGCGGCGAGAAGGCCCTGACCATGCGCGCCGTGGCACGGGCGGCGCACACCAACACCCCCGCGGTGTATCGCCGCTTCAAGAACCGGCAGGATATTATCCGCGCGCTCCTCAAGCAGAGTGTGTCCCGCCTCGGCGAACAATTCGCCAGTGGATCCCTCGAGCAGATGGCCGAATCCTATGTCGATTACGCCCTGCAGCACCCCCACGAGTATGAGTTGTTCTACACCTATGCCAACAAGCTCTCCCCGACGACCGTCGACGGACGGCCGCAGCCCATTCGGGACTCGAGACCGAACTTCGAGCTGGTCGAACGGCTGCTGGCTAAAGAACTGGGCGGGTCCCCTGAGGATCACACCCAGCTCGCGTTGGCATTGTGGGCCGAACTGCATGGGACGACCATGCTGCTTTTGTCGAAGGGAATTGCTGGCCATGAAGAGGCATTGCGCGAGGCTTGCCGCAGGGCCGTGAAGGCGCTGCTGAACCGGGCAGCGGAATTTTCCGCCCCGAAACGGGGCGGAGCCTGAGAAGAATCTCGTCTTTAGTATCTCCGAGCTGGTTTTTCCCACCTGCTGATCTGTTCCGCAATTCTGCCGATAGGAAAGCTGAAGGTTCAGGTATGACGAAGATTCTGCCAGTCGACGACAGCAAGTTTCTGCGGCTGGCAACGGAGCCTGCGTTGGCGCGGGCCGGGTACGACGTGATCACGGCCGTGGACGGCGAGAATGCTCGGCAGGTGGCGCGGGAGAAGCGGCCCGACCTGATTCTCCTCGACATGCTGCTACCCAAGATGACCGGGCCCGACGGGCTGAAGCCGTTAAAGAAAGATCCGCAGACGGCTTCGATCGCCGTCGTGGTGCTGACCGGGCTGTCGCACAAGAACGCCGAGCGCCTGCGACGGGACGGTGCGGTGGCATTCCTGGAGAAGTCCGACCTCGCGCTGGACAAAGGTTCGAAGCGTTGCCGACGGCGTTGGCGGAGATCGTCCGGAAGCTGAACCTGGAGGTTCCGGCAGCACGGGCCACACACGAAGTGAGAGCTGGGTCTTAAACGCGCAGCCCACTCCTCACGGCCTGACGCCGGGTTCACTTTAGGCCCCGAGGCCTGGGTCCGCTGGGAATCGCCGGTAACTCACGGCTTATCACCTTTTATCCCTTCACAGGCCTGGTGGGTGGGCGATTTGGCCCCAATGGCGGCCATTCCGGACTGATACAGCTGAAAATAAATCACTTACAAACGGGAACTCCAGACACTTGTGCGGAGTCTATGTTGAGTGAAAGTCCCGGCTCCGCCTGCAGTTCGTCCCGGACTTGCCCGGCAGTTGAAATTTCGGTTCGCGGTGGGGTGGAAAATCCTATAATCAGGGGACGCCATATGGCGGGAGCAACCACCTTGGGTGATCTGGCAAGTGTCATCGGAATTCGATCGCAGGAAGAAGCGGCCATCGTCGCGGAGTTGAAGGCCGGCTCGGAACAGGCCTACGCGTGGCTGATTGGCGAGTTTCAGCAGCCGGTGTACGGACTGGTGTACCGGATCGTGAATGATCCGGCGGACGCGGCCGATACCACGCAGGACGTCTTTCTGAAAGTGTTTCGCGGGATGAAGCAGTTCCACGGCGAGTCGAGTCTGAAGACGTGGATCTATCGCATTGCGCTGCACGAGGCGGCGAATCGCAGACGGTGGTGGTTCCGGCACAAGGCGCGCGAGACTTCGATTGAACAGGAATCGGATGGAACCGGCGCCGGGGAAAACGCGATGCAGATGGCCCTGACCGATCACGCCGACTCTCCGTTTGACAGCGTCGCGCAGCACGAAGTGCAGCGGCGGGTCGAAGAGGAACTGCAGAAGCTGGCGGAACCGTATCGCACGACCCTGATTCTCCGCGATCTGGAAGAGATGTCCTACGAGGAGATTGCCGAGGTACTGGAGATTTCGCTCGGCACAGTGAAGTCAAGGCTGACACGCGGCAGAGAAGCTTTGCGGCAACGGCTGGCGCCGTATGTCTGCGAGGTTGCAGATGAGCTGGGGTTGACCGCACCGGAAGAAAAGCAGAGTGTGCGGCCACAGGTTTCTGGAGGGGGTAGAAGGGCCGAGGTGATGCCATGAGGGGCACAGGAAGAATCAAAGAACTGCGGTGCCCGCAGGCGAAGAAGTTGTTCTCGCCATATCTGGATGGGGCAGTGACGGGGGCGGAGATGCTGGCGCTGCAGGACCACTTCGCCGACTGCGCGGAGTGCAGCGCGCAATACCAGTCGCTGCGGGAGACGCAGCGGTTGCTGCTGAGCGTGGGGCGACCCAAGGCTCCGGCGGATCTGGGACTGCGGATGCGAGTGGCGATTTCGCGGGAGGCGGCGCGGGTGAAGCGGCCTCCGTTTGAAGGATTGCTGGTGCGGCTGGAGAATTCTCTGCGATCGCACATGGTTCCGGCGACAGCCGGGTTTCTGAGCGCGTTCATTATTTTCGGGATTGCGATGGTGTACTTTGTGGCGCCATCGTCGCTACAGGCGAATAACGATGTGCCGCTGGTGATGGTCAATACTGCTCCGCAGTTGGAGCAGAGCGCGTTCGGCATGGATGCGATCAACGCAGATTCGCTGGTGATCGAAGCCTATGTGGACGCGAACGGGCGGGTGCAGGATTACCGCATTCTTTCCGATCCGGATGTGTCGAACGACGTGCTGCCGCAAGTGAAGCGCATGCTGATCTTCACGACATTCCGTCCGGCCTTGTCGATGGGGCGGCCGACGTCGAGCCGGGCTGTCTTGTCGTTCTCCAAGATCAGCGTGAAAGGGTAAGATACCCTGAGTGGTCTGCGCCCGTGCAGTGACTGATTCCCAGGGTGTTCCGAATATCCCATCGCTTCATAGTGGATGGGATTTTTTCTGAGCCGAGGATCTCTACGTCTACAGGAAATCCTGTACGCAAAATGATTCAAGTTGACGGTGGAACCGAGCGACGACAATATGGTTTCCTCCCCTTCGGTTAACTCGCGGCTTGGTTCAAAGGCCCAAGCCAGTTACCTCCCGCTGGACTGATGGCTGTGGCGCCCGTCGCAAGGTTGACCTATCATGATCTCATCGTCATCTGGGGCGGAGGCGGTTCGCTCCGGTGAGGCCGCGAGTGGGCGAATTCGGAGACAAATTCCGCAAAGCGCGAGAGGCGAAGAAAATTTCGCTCGATGACGCGTCGAACGTCACCAAAATCGGCGCGCGCATGCTGCAGGCAATCGAAGAGGAGAAATTCGACCTGCTGCCGGGCGGTGTGTTCAACAAGGGATTCATTCGCGCGTACGCCAAGCACCTGGGGATCAATGACGAAGAAGCGGTGACGGAGTATCTGGCGTGTTTGCGGCGGGCGCAAATCGAGGCGCAGGCGGCGTGGGAGCCTCCGAAGCGCGCCGTTGCGCCGGCGAAGCGGCCGTTCGTGGCACCGACCCGCCGAGACGAAAAAGCGCATAGCCCGGCGCAGGTGGAAGAGCTTCGCGAGTTGCAATTGCCGCGAGAGGAGCATGTGCGTCCCCCACGCCAGAAGTATCTGGCGGGAAACGACGGCGGAATTTCGTGGAGGCTGTGGGCGGTTGTCGCGGTTGTGATGGTCCTGGCATTTGTGCTGTGGCGGCGACACTCCCGGGCCGGTGTGGAGGACGAGGCGTCGCGAGCGCCTGCCCCCGTGACACAGACTGTGCCCACGGCCGAGTCTCGATCGGCATCGGCACCAGCACCGGGCCCGGCGCCGGCTGATTCGCGTTCTGCGGTTCGATCTGGCATGGCAGGAACAGCGGCAACGCATGCGCCTGCGCCCGGCAAGGCAACATCTCCGGCGCCGCAATCTGCCGCTGGCGCAGGTTCGGACGATCGTTCAGCGGCGGAAGAATCGGCGAAACCGGCCCCCGACGACGAGAACCAGGTTCCGGCTCGCGCGGTTGAGACGCCTCCCGTGGCGGCTGCGCCACCCCTCATACTCGTGATCCGGGCTACCGAGAATTCCTGGATTTCGGTATCGGCCGACGGAAAGACCGTGAACCAGGAAACGCTGATCGCGCCAGCGCATGCGTCGGTGCGCGCCAACCGTGAGATCGTCGCCAAGGTAGGCAATGCCGCGGGCGTCACGTTTCTGTGGAAGGGGAAAGAGATTCCGCCGCAGGGAGAAGAGGCGGAAGTGAAGACGTTCGTGTTCGACGCGGTGGGAATGCGGGTCATCGCGACTGGTCAGGGACCTACGCAGAATCAGTAGGGCGCGAAAAAAGCGTCCGCTGATCCTTTTCCTATTGAGGATTGAAAATCCCTACGCTCACCCATAGGCGACACCTGGGGCACCAATGGCGTCCCGCATCTTCGAATCATCTTCAATTGTTCTTCTTCTGCAGGGTGATGGTGAACTGCCCTTTGCAGGTGTTGGCGGGATCGTCGAAGGCATCGCCGGAGCGGTCGCCTTCGGAGGCATGGAAGTAGAGGCCATGCTTGAGACGGTCGGGAAGGCCGGTGAAACGGGCTTTGCCATCGATGTTGGTGCCGAGTTCGAGGTCGAGCTTGCGGGCGCTCATGAATCCGTAGGCGATGTGGACTTTGACCTTGGCAGCATACACGGGGGCACCAGCCGGGTCGGTGACGGTGAAATCGGCGGAGCAGGGGCCGATGCCGCCGTCGAGGACGGGGACAGCCTTGGGATCGGGTTGCTGGGGCGCAGTGGTAGACGGCGGATTGGTTTGCGGCGGATTAGTTTGCCGCGTATTAGTTTGCCCCAGGGCGCAGCCGCAGAGGGTAAGGGCAAGGCACAGTCGAAGGGCGAATTCTGAGAGAGATTTTAGGTTCATAAGGATAAGAATATGCCTTCCGTCAACCTCGGCGGAGGGGCGGTAAGAGCTTTATCTAGTTGGCGTTAGAGGTTCCTGTTACCTCCGTTCATTGCTCCTATGCGAAAGTGACGAATATAATTTTTTGAAACCGCCACCGTCTAACTGAGGAACAAACGGAAAATTCTGCATGCCTGAGGCCGGCACTCAATTGACGCGCCACAGCCAGGAGCTGATGATTTTTCACGACGTGGCGAAGACGCTCACGTCGTCGCTGGACCTCGATTCCATTCTGCAAACCATCATGGAGAAGATGGCGGAATATTTCCGTCCGGATACCTGGTCGTTGCTGATGGTGGATGAAGCGCGCGATGAGCTCTACTTCGCCATTGCGGTGGGCGACAAAGCCGAAGCGTTGAAGGATGTCCGGCTCAAGGTGGGGGAAGGCATTGCAGGATGGGTGGCGAAAAACGGAGAGGCGCGGATCGTGCCCGATGTGCACAACGACCCGGTGTTCGCCAGCCGAGTGGATGAGACTACCCAGTGGGAGACGCGGTCGGTGATCTGCGTGCCCCTGCGTTCGAAGTTGCGAGTGCTGGGAGTGATCCAACTGGTGAACGTTGAGATGTCCAAGTTCACGCAGCCGGAATTGTTCTTCCTGCAGGCTCTCTGCGATTACGCAGCGATCGCGATCGAGAACGCTCGCTGGGTCGAGAAGATCCAGGAACTCACGATCACCGACGACTGCACCGGACTCTATAACGCGCGGCATCTTTACAAGACGCTGGAGACTGAGGTATACCGCTCGTCGCGTTTTGGATACGAGTTCAGCATTCTGTTCATCGATCTGGATCACTTCAAAGCAGTCAACGATACCCACGGGCATCTGACCGGGAGCAAACTGCTGGCTGAGATCGGGTATTTGATCAAGGCGCAACTGCGGCTGATTGATTTTGCATTCCGCTACGGCGGCGATGAGTTCGTGGTGCTGCTCCCGCAGACCTCGAAGGATCAGGCGCTGGTGGTGGCGAAGCGGTTGCGCGAGGCCTTGCGCGACAGCACGTTTTGCCGCGATGAGGGCTTGAACTTGAACATTCGCGCCTCGATTGGGCTGGCCACGTATCCGCACGATGCGCGCACGGCACACGATGTAATCCGACAGGCCGACGGAATGATGTACATGGTAAAGAATTCGACCCGCGACAATATTGGGATCGCGCAGCGGGGAGTGTTGGAGAAGTAGACTTGCGGTGCGGGCTGGACCCACTCCAGTCGCTCAGAATTCCCGAACGGCTAAGACTTGATGCCAGGCTTCCGCCGCTGGATAAGCGCACGCCCCGACGACGTAATCCTCACAATGCAGCATCCCTGCAGTTGCTCTTTCATGACCAGTCCGCGGTCGTTTCGATCCTCCCAAACCGGCAGTTTGGGACAGGACGTACGCCACGCATCCATCACTTCTTCGTAGGTTCGATCGCGCTTCTCCAGCCACTCAAGCAGATCCAGGATCAAGCTTTCGGGTGCAGAGTCGTTCATGCTTCCCCTCCCCATCTATTCAATATAGCGAAGCGTTCCAGGTTCGCCTGGAACCCCCTGAAACTTGCAACCCATCTAAATTGCGCCTTCCTCCACGCTAGGCTAGCCTGATTAGAAGCGCACTTGTTTTGGGCAGGGCGATGGAGAGGGTCCTCGATCTCGGGTGCGGCGCGGGCGATTCCTGACGTGTGTCGGTTGACCACTGGCAGGTGATCGGCGTCGACATCCAGCAGGATCGAGTTCAGATCGCGCGTCACAAGTACAACCCGCGGGGCTGGCGCTACCTCCGCGCTCGCGGAGAGACCATTCCACTAGCCAACGCCAGCGTGAACGGCGTCTTCTGCGAGGTGGCATTTCCGTACATGCACATTCCTCGCGTGCTGGCGGAGTTGCGCCGCGTCCTGGCTCCCGGGGGCTGGCTGAGAGCGACCTTGCACCCGCCCAGCTTTACCTGGGGCGAATTGAAGATGTACTTTCCCAACCCCAAGCAGACCTTGTTTCGTGTCTTCGTGTTGTTGAATGGAATGGTCTTGCACTGCTGTGGCGGCGTGATTTCGGTGGCAAGATGGCGGAGAGTTGCCAGACGGACACCGGCATCCGGACGGCGGTGCGGCGTGCGGGATTCGCGGCGGTGAGTCTGCGCCATGCAGGTCCTAAATTTTATATGGAGGCGCGGCGAGAACAGGTACGGCACGGTGAGGCTGCTGTGGCTTAGTGTGCGGCGAAGGGCTGTTCGAAAGCCGGCGACGTTCGCGTTCAGCGGGGCTGGGCGTCCGGTCTCGGCGCAGCGGCCTTGGCGTCCGGCTTCCACGGGTTGGCGTTGGCTGGGGCCTTGGAGTTTACGCCGAAGTCCCAGACGTAGATGTTCATTCCTTCTTTGCCCAGCATTTCCACCACAGCATACTCTCCGGGAGGCAGCGGTTCGGTGGGCGTGAGTTTCAGCCAGCCTCCGGTCACGCGATCGATGGTGGTCTTCACAAAGTGCTGCTCCTGGCTGATCTTTCCGGTGGGGGCGCGTTTGAAGTCGCCTACGATGCGCTTGCCATTCTTGACGTCTGTGCGAACGATGCGGAAACGGTCAAAGGGAACGATGGGCTGCTGAGGTTGTTGAGGCTGCGGAGATTGAGGCTCGGCGGGGCCTGCCGTGCTCTCGATTTGCATCGTCTGACTGGCGGCGTCGGCGCTGATGTAGAGCGAGGGCACGTCAACGTGGGACTGCACGGTGGCGTGGGCGCCGTCGAGTTCGACGGTCTGCTTGATGCTGGCGATCGGGTTGACGGCGGCACGGAAGATGTTGCCCTTGTTCTGGTGGTTCACGTCACCAGCCGTTTGTTGAATCTCGACGAGCTGGGGCTCGCCCTGAAAACTGTCGAGCAGGAAGACACCGGTATCTTCGGGCAGGCGGAGTCCGGGAGCGACTTGGGGGAGTTGCGCTTCCTCGAGTTCCTGTTCGTGAGCGGCTTGTTTGTCGAGTTGTACCGCTTCTGGGGCGGCTGCCCCCGCGGCGCGTTCTTTCTCGTACTTTTCTGTGGCGGGCCAGTCGACCAGAGAGGTGGGCATTTCCTCCCATTCACCGCGCTCGGCGCTCATGTAGCGGACGCGCTGGCCTTTGACCTCATATTTGGTGACGAGCTGGTAGGATCCGTCTTTGAGGAAGAGGCGGCGGGCAAGCTCCTGCGCGAACGTTGGCGCCGTTAGCAGGAGGGTGGCAGTGAGTAGCGTAGCCGGGAAGAATCGGCTGTGTCGCCTCATGGCTCCATTGTACGATTGCGGCGTCGTGGTGAGTAATGAACCTTGCATGCGGACGATTCCACCTTGCGCTACGGAAACTACGGAAAGGGCCCGATCAACAATGGACCAGTCGTTGTAGTATCCTGTTCGCGAACATACTCAAACATGAAAACAAGATTGACCCTCGTGCCGGGCATTGCATGTTTGCTTTGCGCAGCTGCCTCGGGCCAGGCGAGTCCCGCGCCGGCCAATTTGCAGTATTCGGCGCAGGGAAGGCCGGCCAGCGCCGGCGTTTCCGCGCAAGGGGGACAGCCTGTCTCCTACGCGTCGGTGTCGCAGCTGAACGGACTGCTTGGCCAACTGGAAGAGACGTCGAGGGGTACGCAGGCCGACCTGGTCAGGCTGCGTATTGAGCACTGGAAGACGGACAGCAACTCGAAGAAGACGGCCCTGGCCAACGTGGATTCGGTTCAGAGGAATCTGCAGGGAGCCTTGCCCGAAATCATTGCAGGATTGCGGTCCGCGCCCGAGGATTTGCCGGCGACCTTTAAGCTGTATCGCAACCTGGATGCGCTGTACGACGTGTTGGGGAACGTGGTCGAGTTGGCCGGAGCTTTCGGATCGAAGGACGATGTGCAGACGCTGGCGAATGACCTGAGCGCATTTGAGAACACCCGCAAGCAGATGGCGGAGCGCATCGAGACGCTTTCGTCGGCCAAGGAGGCGGAAATCGAGCGGCTGCGGGCGGACTTGAAGACGGCGCAAGCGGCGATTCCGGTGGAGCCTCCCAAGAAGATTATCGTGGACGACAACGAGCCGCCGAAGAAGCCTCCGCTAAAGAAGAAGCCCGCTGCGAAGCCCAAGACTACGACGCCGGCGGACAAACCGGCGACCGGGCAGACGCAGAACCCGCCTGCTCAACAGCCCCCACAGACCAAGCCGCAGTAGGGCTTCCGGCAGGAGACGTGGCAAGCAACGTCTCTACGGACACAGCCTCGGAATCTGTTACTCTTCCCACCGCATCTACATTGCACCTCACATGTATCCGCATGGCAGCGTCGTCGCGGTGGTCTTCGGTATCGCCATCATCTGGGCGGTGTTGCTGGATGCCTTTGAAACGGTCGTGCTGCCGCGGCGGGTTCTGCGGCACTTCAGGCTGACGGCGTATTTCTACCGGCGGACTTGGATTCCATGGCGTAGGGTTGCGAACTGGATCAAGACGCCCTCGCGGCAGCAGAATTTTTTGGGATATTTCGGGCCATTCTCCCTCATCCTGCTTCTCGGTTTCTGGGCGGCGGGGCTGATTCTCGGCTTCGCCCTCATTCAATACGGGATTGGCGGGCACGAACAGCTCAGCAAAGAGCCTCTCACGTTCGGCAAGATCGTTTATCACAGTGGCGAGACGTTTTTTACTCTGGGCTACGGCGACATCGTGCCGACGTCGGGGGTGGCGCGGGCGCTGTCGGTGATCGAAGCCGGGATGGGTTTCGCCTTTCTGGGCGTGGTCATCGGATACATTCCGGTGGTCTACTCGTCGTTCTCACGCCGCGAGATTCAGATTTCCATGCTGGATGCGCGGGCGGGATCTCCTCCGACGGCGGCGGAGTTGCTGGTACGGCTGGCTGGCCGCTCGGACGATCCGGGCATGGACCAGAAGGTTCTGGACGATGTTTTGCGCGACTGGGAACGCTGGGCGGCGGAGTTGCTGGAGAGTCAGATCTCGTATCCGGTGCTTACGTTTTTTCGGTCGCAGCACAGCAATCAGTCGTGGCTGGCGGCACTGACCACCATGCTCGATGTGACGTCGCTGGTGCTGACGGGGATTGATGGCGTGCATCCGGGGCAGGCGAAGTTGACCTTTGCCATGGCTCGACATGCGGCCGTGGATCTGGCACAGGTAGTGAATGCGAGGCACGATCCGGAAGCGCCTGATCGTTTGCCGGATGCCGAATACGAGGCTTTGCGCGATGCGCTGGCAGCAGCCGGGCTGCGACTGCGAAGCGACGAATATGGCAGGGACAAACTGGCGATGCTGCGCTCGATGTATGAACCGTATGTGCACGCCACCGGGCGCAACCTGATGTTAACGCCGCCGGCCTGGAGGCGTCCGGAGAAGACGCGCGACAATTGGCAGGCAGGGCCGTGGGACCGCGTGATTCAGGCGCGAGGGCTGGGGAAGTTGGGGGCGAGAACGCAACCGGGCGAGGACCATTTTTGAGGCAAGGAGACGGGCCTTGTGATACGCGCCGGAAAGTGATATTGAGCAGCGTGTTAGGCGGGAGGATATCATGGCGCCTTGTGGGATTCCGCGGATCGATGATTTGCATTCAGGAGCGGCGTCTGCGACCCCGATCGGTCCGGGCGACCAGGATACGGACTCCATAGGATTAGTGCAGCAGATGCTTGCCGGGCAGGGACAAACGGGGCTGCCCAACCTGTTGAGCCCGGACTATGGGGTTTTCGGGCCGCGCACGCTAGCGGCGGTGCAGAATTTCCGTGCCCAGCAGGGTCTGCCCGCAGGAGATCGCATCGACGCGCAGTGCCTGCAGACCCTGGTGCAGGCAGCTGCGCCTGCGGCGGTGGCGTCGCGTGGCTACATGACCCTGGTGCTCGACTGTTCGTACACCGGGTTGGAGAAGATACTGAGCGTGGTGGCGCAGATGGAGGGTGCAGGCAAATTTGGTGCCCTGAATCTGAATACGGACAAGGCAGGATTGTCGTTTGGCCTGATTCAGTGGGCACAAAAGCCGGGCCGGCTGGAGGAGATCCTCCAGGCGTTTTCAGCGGCGCGTCCGGCAGACTTCACAAATATTTTCGGCGGAGGCGCCGCGAACCTGGCTGCGCAACTCGTCGCTCACACGCGACTGCCCAACGGAGGCGTGGATCCGGCGGGCGGGCAAACCATTAACCGCGCATTCGATCTGGTCAATGAGCCTTGGGTGAGCCGGTTTCGGCAGGCGGCGCAGTTCACGCCGTTTCAGCAGGTCCAGGTGCGGACGGCGGTGAACGATTTCGCCGCGTCGCTGAGCCGGATGCGGCAGTATGCGCCGCAATTGACCTCGGAGCGAGCGGTGGGATTCATGCTCGATCTGGCCAATCAGTTTGGGGACGGCGGAGCGCGGAGAGTCTTTCAAGCGGTGACGCAGCCTGGTATGGCGCTGGGCGACTTGCTGCAGGGCATGGCTGACGAATCCGTAGCACGCATGCAGGATCCGTTCAAAGCGGGGACGCAGGCGCGGCGGCAGCACTTCATTACGACGACTTTCCTGTCTGATGGTCCGTTTACCAACTCAGATGACCAGCCGGTTGCCGCTTAGAAGGGCAATTCCGTCTGGTAAGATCGCCTCTTCATGAAACATACGGGCGAGAACGTGGTGCGCATTGAGGCCGAGGCCTTGCAGGCGCTGGCCGACCGCATTGCCGGGCCGATGGCGGCCGCGTTTCAATGCGCTGTACAGCTGATGTTTTCCTGCAGCGGGCGCGTGGTGGTAACCGGCATGGGCAAGAGCGGGCTGATTGCTCGCAAGATTGCCGCCACTCTGAGTTCGACGGGGACGCCCGCGTTGTATCTGCATCCGGTGGAGGCTCTGCACGGGGATCTGGGAATGGTAGTGCGTGGAGATGTGGTCCTGGCGCTTTCGGCGAGTGGCGAAACGGAGGAGATTCTTGCGCTGCTGGCGACGATTAAGCGGTTGCAGGTGCCGCTGATTGCGATGACGGGGGATGAGATTAGCGGGGTTCTCCACCCGTCGAGCAGCGGGAATATTGAGACTGCCTTTTCGGCGGAGCGAAGTCAAAGTCCCCACCCTGTCTCGCAAAGACCGCGAGACAAGGGTGGGGCACCCCCATCCATTTCTACGTTGGCGGCGGCGGCGGAGGTGGCGCTCGATTGTTCGATCGCGCAAGAAGCGTGCTCCCTGGGGCTGGCGCCCACGGCTTCGACTACGACGATGCTGGCGCTGGGAGACGCGTTGGCGGTGACCCTGAGTGAGCGGCGCGGTTTCAAGGAAGAAGATTTTGCCAATCTACACCCAGGGGGGAAGTTAGGGAAACGGCTGGCGCGGGTGGAATCGCTGATGCACACAGGGGATGCCCTGCCGCGAGTGACGCCGCAGACGAAGATGCCCGACGTCATTTATGAGATGTCGCGGAAGAAGCTGGGCGTGACCGCCGTGGTTGAGGGCGACAGGCTGGTGGGCATCATCAGCGACGGAGACTTGCGGCGACTGCTCGAGAAGCGCGGGAAAGAGGTGATGGATCTGACGGCGGGCGAGGCGATGACGCGGGATCCGAAGACGATTGCCGGGGCGGAATTCGCCGCGACCGCTTTGGCGCTGATGGAAGAGAAGAAGATTACCTCGCTGATGGTGGTGGGTGGGGGAAGGAAGCTGGAAGGGATCGTGCACCTGCATGATCTGTGGACGACAGAACTCGTTTGATCGAGGTGTCTCATGTATCACTACGATCCCAATATGGCGCTGGAAGAATTGACAGAAGACGCGACGTTGCCGAATCCGGTGCATGTGCGCGACATGATTTTGCGCAAGCGGCTGTCGGCGGACAGGTCACTGGAACTGAACCGGCTGTTCGTCGAGTATCAGAAGTTTTTCGGCGAGGCGCAGAAGCTGGGGAAAGAGATACTGAAGCAGTTGACCGGGTAGGCTTCCGGCTTAGATGGGCGCTCGATCCAGCGGGACGATGAATTGAATGCCCGGCACATGTTTGCCCCGCAGATGCCCGTCATTGGTGATAAAGAGGTCGGCTCCGACGCTCGCGGCGGAAGCTAGCTGGATTACATCGGCGGCTTTCAAGAAGCGATCACGCCGGATTGACGAATAGATCTTCGCTACCCTGGCATCCAAGGGGACTAGGAGCGCGGCGCTGGAGATGACCTCTTCGTACTTCCTGCAAAGCGCACACCACCAGGAATAACAGCTCTGTTCACAATGACTTTGTCAGAAGGAGGGGACTTCAAAAACTGAGCGATGGCCGCTGCTACAATAACCAATTCCACTTCCACAGGAACCAATTCCTATGCATCGTTGGTCAGAACTGTTCATTCCTACACTGCGCGAGGCGCCGGCGGATGCTGAAGTGGCTTCGCACAAATTTCTGGTGCGGGCGGGGTACATTCGTCAGCTTGCGGCGGGAATTTACTCGTATCTTTTTCTGGGCAACCGGTCGTTTAACAAGATCATGGCCATCGTGCGGCAGGAGATGGACCGGATCGGGCAGGAGTTTTATTTGCCGGCGCTGCATCCGCGGGAGATTTGGGAGGCGAGCGGGCGCTGGGGGCTCATGGGCGACAACCTGTTCCGGCTGAAGGACCGCAGGGGCGGCGACATGTGCTTGGGCATGACGGAAGAAGAGGTCATGACCGAGATTGCGCGCAAGGAACTGCGCAGCTACAAACAGCTGCCGCAGATCTGGTATCAGATTGCGCCGAAGTTTCGCGACGAGCCGCGGCCCAAATCCGGACTGCTGCGCGTGCGTCAATTCATGATGAAGGACGCGTACTCGTTCGACATCGACGCAGCCGGGCTGGACCTTTCTTACAAGAAGCACTATGAAACTTACTGCCGGATTTTTGACCGCTGCGGGCTGAAGTACATGGTGGTCGAGGCGGATTCGGGAGCAATGGGCGGGAAGGAGTCGCACGAGTTCATGGTGCGGACTCCGGCGGGAGAAGATCAGATTGTAAGCTGCGATGGCTGCCATTACGCAGCGAATATGGAGAAGGCTACGTCGAAGTTGGAGGCGGTGGCGGACCTGGCTGCCGAAGCGGACGGGAAGCCGCTGCTGGTACACACTCCGGGGCAGAAGACGATTGAAGATGTCGCGAAGTTTCTGGGCGTGTCGCCGAAGAACAAGATCAAGACGCTGGCACTGATGGCCGACGAGAAGGACGCGGCAGGCAAGACGAAATTACGGGCCATTGTGGTGCTGATGCGCGGCGATCATCAGCTTAACGAGGCCAAGCTCAACGCCACCGTCGCAACCGCGACGCGGCCGATGGAAGAGACCGAGATCGAGGTGCTATTCAATTCTCCGGCGGGATATCTGGGGCCCATCGGGATTGAGTGGGCCAAGGATCTCAAGAAGGATGCCGACAAGCCCGTGCTGCTCGTGGACAAGGCACTCGAGGGGCGGGCGAATCTGATCGGGGGCGCGAACAAGAAGGACTATCACCTGAAGAATCTCACGCCTGGGAATGATTTTCATCCGACGGCGTACGCCGATTTGCGCGCGGTGACGGCGGGAGAGGCTTGTCCGAATTGCGGCAAGGCCCTGCGGATCGATACGGCGGTTGAGATCGGGCACATCTTCAAGCTCGGCTACCGGTATTCGGAGTCGATGGGGGCGCGGGTGCTCGACAAGAACGGGAAGGAAGTCACGCCGATCATGGGGAGCTACGGGATTGGGATTGAGCGCATCCTGACGGCGGCGGTGGAGCAGGGGAATGACGAGAACGGATTCTGGCTGCCGGCGGCGATCGCGCCATTCGAGATTGTAGTCGCGCCGGTCAACATGAAGGATGAGCCGGTAAAGGCGGCCGCGGAAGATATTGCGAAGCGGCTGGAGGCGGCGGAATACGACGTGATCCTGGATGACCGGGACGAGCGGCCGGGGGTGAAGTTCAAGGATGCCGATTTGGTCGGTATCCCGTTTCGAATCACCGTGGGAAAGAAGGTTACCGAAGGCACTGTGGAAGTCGTTTTACGTTCGACTCGTGAAGTGCGCGATGTTACGATCACGGCGATCGTCGAATATTTTCAGGGAGTGCTCCGCCGGACCGGCTAAAGACCCCAGTTCTCGCGAACTACGCGAGAAATGGGGCACCAGGTCCGGGCAGAGCGGACTGCAGGACATGGGAACTGTTAAAGCGATTATCGGGTTTCTTGCCATCATCGGCTTGATCTATGCCGGGTTTCAGATTATTCCTCCCGAGCTGAATAATTATTCGTTTTCGGACGATTTGCGCAATATTGCGATGATGGGCGGTTCCAATCCCCACGAGACCGATCAGTCCCTGGTCGAATCCGTCATCAAGAAGGCCCAGGAGCACGACATTCAGTTGACACCCGAGCACGTCACTCTGCAACGGATTGGGACGCCGGGCGCTCCGGCAGTCTACTTGGCAGTGGACTACAGCGTGCCCGTGAACCTGCCGGGATATTCCTTCACGTTACATTTCAATCCTTCGAGCGGAAACAAGGGCTTTTAAGCGCGGTCTCCGGCGGCCGTTGCGAGTTGGCCTGGACGGGATGTGCGTGGGCAAAGTCAAAACAGTGCCCAGCCCAGGTTCGCGCTGCTGCGAGCGCAGGCTGGCAAAATCGGGGCCAGTGAGCTCGCCTACTACGAACTGCAGGACAAACTGAAGCATCTCGCGTCACTGAACGGCGCACACATTGGGTTGGCCGCTCCGAGTTCCGATGCCGATCTGCGGCGCGGTCGTCAGTAAATCCTGGGCGCATGATATCGGGCTTGAACCTGACCAAGTCGACCTAGAGCGGTCGGGAAAGGCCGAGGCTCCGGTGGTTTTCCTTGCGGCGGACGACAAAACACGAATCGCCCTGCCGGATGTGCATTCCCACTTCATTTCAAGCCCGACGCCGGCGGTAGGGTCGCTCGGGCGGCGGTGGTCTAGCATCCGCTACGAGATTGTGCGTTCGGCCAGCGTACTCTTAAACAAAACATGAGGGGGATTCGGTGCCTCTTGCCCCGATCGGAGGGTAAAAAACAAATGCAGCCCGCGGAGTGGGCTGCATTGGATTGAGACTGCAGTGTGGCGCTAGCCGGGAGCTGGCCGGCCGTTATACGCCTACGGACCGCACTGGCCCTGCATATTGGCCTGGTTGCTGGCAGCGGAAGCGATAGGGATAAAGACTGGATTCGAAGAGAAGCCGTGATATTTGGCTACGATCTTATAGTCCCCAGTGAAAGCCCAGCCTGCTGTCTTGGGGTCTCCCGTGGTGCTGAACCAGGTGCAGACTGCAGGGTCGACCGCCGTGATCATTCCGGTGGAGTTTATCGTGAACGTCATCGGAGGAGCGGGGAGAGGTAATTGGGTATTGTTGTCGACCCCCTCGGCTGTCACCGTGTAGGTGGCGAAATTGGTTTGGTCGATGATCTTGCCGCTGGTGTAGTTGGCGGAAACGGCCAGTTGGAGCGTTCCCCCGAGGCCTTTGAGGTCCACTACGCCGGCGCCGCTTGCGCCCACGATCTGCATGCTGACGGATCCGATCTTGTCGCTTGTACCGCAGCCGGTGGAGAGTAGCGAAATGACACCAAGAAGTGTAGCCAGAATGTTTGTGCGCTTCACTGGAAAGAATCCTCCGCGAGATTTCAATTCGCATGTTGTCAGTTCCGAATTTCGCAAGCAAGGGAAATGTGTGGTTACTAGCGAAACGAATGTTCACGTCCGATGGTCACCGCGAGTGCGAAACGAGTGCAGTGTTCGGAGAGTGTGGAAGATTTCCTCGCGCCGACTGATAGTGCTCGGAGCCGCATGGATGCTGACTGAAATGCATGTCGTGAAATTTTCGGGAGCCCCTGCGGCGATGCGAAATTGGTCTGAAGTTACCTTCGTGCGGAGGCTGCGCGAGAATCGTGCGGCGTCGGTTACTGCACCGAGGGCAGCGCGATGGGAGCAGGGGTAGAACTCATCTTTCGCCCCGATGGGAGTTGATTCTTCTCTCACGCACTTACCCACGGCTTACGCTGTGGGCTTTATTCTGTCGCCGCTTCGCGGCTGGAAAAGCGCTGGCAACTTCTGCTTGCCTTCCGGCAGGCTTGCTAGTTATCTCACCGGACAATGACATTCGTAACGTTGTCATCACGTTACCTTCCTCCTACTATGGCGATGGAGTGAGAGGTTTTTTACGCCCTGGTCCGCTGCAGGTTCGCACACGAGGTTGGGGATCCGGGAAAAGTTTTGAGTCGGGAATTATTTCCTGAGGCCGGCAGCCAGGACGTCCGCAACGGCGCATGAGGTGGAGGCAGTTCATGAGGATTGTGTTTCGAGTACTGGTTAGTCTGCTGATGATGCTGGCACTCCTGCTGCTGGCAAGCTGCAGCGGCGCGCCCGGTTGCGGCCCTGCCACATTCGGGAGTGCGAGCTGTTCTACAAGCACCGGTGGTGGCGGCGGGTCTTTTGGTGGTGGCGGTGGTGGCGGAGGCGGTGGAGGCGGAGGCAACGCGACCCCCGCTGCTTTTGTCTACACAGTCGATCAAATCGGCGGCCAGAACGGCAAGGGTGTCAACGGCACGATCGATGGCTACGATCTGAGCACCAGCGCAGGCTCCTTTGTTGCGCTTTCCAACTTCACTGCACCGACGATTCCCGCGAGTGAGACCGGCGAGGCTATGGTTGTGGTGAATAAGAAGTTCGTGTATGCGGTCTTCGAGCTCCAGGAGGAAATCGCTGGATGGTCCATCGATTCCACCAACGGCGCTCTTACCGCCTTAAGCGGCTTCCCGCTTACGGTGACACTGAATCTGCCGCTCAACGCAACGGGTCAGTTCCAGATGACGACGGATCCGGCAGGCAAATACCTGTTCATCAGTTCGACCGGTGCGAACGACATTTTTGTTTATGCCATCAACGGCACGACAGGCGGGCTGACCGCGGTGCAGGGGTCTCCGTTTGCCAGCACGATCGAGCCGGGGAATATTACAACCGATGGTCTGGGCAGGTTTCTATACGTGTGCGGCGCTGGCACGCACGAGGGGTCAGCCTTTGTGGGGTTTACGATCGGGACCGGCGGCGTGTTAACGCCCCTACCGGGCGGTTTGTTCGGTATCAACATATGGGAATTGCAGGGTGACGCCTCTGGGAGGTATCTGGTCGGGACGAGCGGGAGCTCGAAGTCGGTCAGCGGCATCGATGACAATCACCTGTACGTATTCAGCATCAACCAGACGACCGGAGTGCCTTCGCCGGCCACTGGATCACCAGTCTCGACGACCTTCTCACCCTTTACGATTGCGGTTCAACCGCCTTCGAGTAACGGTGAATTCATCTACTCATTCAGCCTGAACGATACGGCGACGGGCTACAATGCGATCGAAGCCTTCCAACTCAACACCAGCACAGGGGCATTGACGACAGTCACTGGATCGCCATTCAGCAACGTGTTTCTCGGGTATTGGGGCCAGTTTGATCAGTCGGGAGCGAACCTGCTGGTGTACAGCAACATACTCACTTCGAACGGCACTCAGACCCAACTGGGAGCCCTGGCTGTGGGTTCCGACGGCTCTCTGACTCAACCAATCTCGCCGGTGACGTTGACAACGCCGGGCTACTGGGTCGTGACCGATCCGTAGAGCTTGCGCTTGGAAGGGGTACCCACTATTGACGGAGCGGAGACCCGCATGTACTGCGGGTCTCTTTTCGTTTCTGCAGCGAGGGGTACAATAAGGACATACCTATCCCTTGATCCGCGCAGCGTGGTCGACCTGGCGTCGAAAGAGTGGGGGTTCGGGACCCCGGGGTGGGGTGACGGAGGATGTTCAAACCTTTTTCCGGGTCACCGCGTCTGAAAGAATACGGCAGAGATCCACGAGCGCAGACGCAGGAACGGCAAGACGGTTAGAAGCGCCGAAATCGTGAGCATCAAAATCAAGATCCCGAAGGGAAATGGCGGGACGGCTGGGAAGAAGCTTCGCGGCCTGCCCCGGGACCCGGTGCTGCGCGCGGGGCTGGTTGCCTTTCTGATTCTGGCGGTGGTATTCACCGTTCTGTTCTCCTACTACTACATCAAGTACGACCGCATTATCGAGCGGCGCTTCCGGACGCCCGTGTTCAGCAATTCGGCCAAGATTTACGCGCTGCCGCAGACGGTACGGACGGGGGAAAAAATTGAGGTCAAGCAGATAGCCGCGGACTTGCGCCGGGCCGGCTATTCCGACAAGGATGGCCAGTCGGCGCTGGGCAGCTTCCGGCTCCTGAGCGGCGCCATCGAAATCACACCCGGGCCGGAGTCATACCACAGCCCGGAACCGGCTCACATCAGCATTCAGGACGGGCAGGTGGAGGGCATTACCAGTAAGGGGAACGATCTTTCCGCTTACGAATTGGAGCCGCAGCTGGTGACCGCGCTGTTCGACGCCGAGCAGCGGTCGAAGCGGCAACTTGTCAAATACAACGACATTCCTCCGTTGATGGTGCAGGCGGTGCTGGCGATCGAGGACCGGCGGTTCTTCGAGCACAGTGGCGTGAATTTCCTGCGCATGGCAGAAGCCGCATGGATTGATGTGGTACGTGGACGGCACGAGCAGGGCGGATCGACGATCACCATGCAGCTCTCGCGCGGGTTCTTCCTGACCCCGGAGAAGACGATCAGGCGCAAGCTGATCGAAATGCTGATTGCCGAGGAGATGGAACAGAAGTTCTCCAAGCAGCAGATTTTCGAGTTTTATGGGAACTGGGTGGACCTGGGTCAGCGGGGATCGTTTGCCATCAGCGGGTTCGCGGAGGCATCGAAAGCGTACTTCAATAAGGACCTGAAGGACATCACGTTGCCGGAAATGGCGCTGCTGGCCGGATTGATTCAGCGGCCGAGTTATCTTTCGCCCTACCGGCATCCGGAGCGGGCACTGGAGCGGCGGAATCTGGTGCTGGAGACCATGGTCGACACCCACGCGATCACGCGCGAGCAGGCGGACAAAGCCAAGGCTGCGTCCTTGAAGTTGGCGCCGCCGAACGTGGAAGCCAGCGACGCCCCGTATTTCGTCGACATGGTGCGCGATTCGGTCATCAACAAGTTCAATGAGCATGAGCTGAACGACCAGTCGTACCGCATCTATACGACCCTTGATCCCGACTTGCAGAAAGCCGCGGCCCAGTCGGTAGAGATGGGCATCAAGCTGGTGGACGATCAGGTCAAGAAGTTGCGTACGAAAAAGGTCAAGGTGGGTAAGAAGTTCGAGACCAAAGTCGAGCAAGGACCGCAGGCACAGGTGGCGCTGGTGGCGCTCGATCCGCATACGGGCGCGATGCTGGCGCTGGTGGGTGGGCGCGACTACGGCTGGAGCCAGCTGAATCACGCGGTGGCGAAACGCCCGACCGGATCGATCTTCAAGCCGTTCGTGTACGCGGCGGCCATGAACACGGCGCTGGATGGGTCGCAAGCGGTGCTCACCCCGACCTCTACTGTGACCGACGCGCCGTCGAGCTTTGCCTACGGCGACCAGATCTACGAACCGCGAAACTACAAAGAGGAATATCACGGGGACGTCACACTGCGCTACGCGCTGGCGATGTCGCTGAACAACGCCACCGTGAAAGTGGCAGAAGAAGTCGGCTACGACAAAGTGGCGGACCTGGCGCGGACGGCGGGGATTGCGTCGGTGAAGGCAACGCCGGCGATGGCGCTGGGCTCCTATGACGCTTCGCCGGTGGACATGGCGGGGGCTTATACATCGTTTTCGAACAATGGTGTGCGTCTGTCGCCGATCTGGGTGCGCTCGGTGCGCAACGCCAAAGGCGACGTGATCGCCAACTACAACACAGATCAGCGGCAGGTGCTCGATCCGCGAGTGGCCTACGTCATGACCAACATGATGGAAGGCGTGATCAACAATGGGCTGGGATATACGGCGGTCCGTCTGCGCGGATTCACTGCACCGGCAGCAGGCAAGACGGGCAGTTCGCACGATGGCTGGTTTGCGGGATATACCTCGAACCTGCTCTGTATCGTGTGGGTGGGATACGACGACTACAGCGACTTGCGCTTGAGCGGCGCGATGACGGCCGCGCCCATCTGGGCGGAGTTCATGAAAAAGGCGGCGGCCCTGCCGCAGTATTCCGACATGAGGGAGTTCCAACAGCCCTCAGGCGTAGTGGATGTGGAACTCGACAAGGCGACGAATCGGCTGGCGACGCCGGCTTGTCCGGACGACTACAGTTCCGCTTTTGTGGCCGGTACCGAGCCGCGCGAAACCTGCGATGAGCAGGGGGGGATCAAGGGATTCTTCTCCAAGATGTTCGGAGGCGGGGACAAGGCGCTGCCACCGGGCCAGATCCAGGCAGTCAACGGCCCGGATGGGACGGATCCTGCGGATCCGAAGAACGCTGACCCCAAGAAAAAGAAGGGATTTTTCGGCAAAATCGCCGGTATTTTTAAGGATGACAAACAGGCGGCTCCGGTGTCTAAACCTGCAGACAGCGGGCAAGCCGGGCCACACTGATTGCCCTCGGCCCTGAAAATCTTCGCCGGGCAGCCAAAACTGTGGCAGAATGAGTCCGCTGGGAACGACTTGGGGGTGGTATATGCGGTCCTGCCCGAGAGTTTCGCTGTTTTCCTCTACGTTTCTCACCGTTTGTGTTCTCGCCTTGTCCGTTGTGTCGTGGACGCAGGCCTCTCGTTCCGAACCGGTGCAGATTAAGCCACCGCTGCTGCGGATGACCGATCCTCCGGCGCCGGACGCGACCGCGGCTGATTTGGAACTGCGTGCCGATCAATTGCGGACGGTAAAACTTTATCTGGACGCGCTGGACTATTACCGCGCCGCGCTGGCCAAGCAGCCGAACTCGGCGCCGTTGCTGAACAAGCTCGGGATTACCGAACTCATGATGCAGCGCTACCGCGAGGCGAAAAAGTCCTTCGAGAAATCGATCAAAGCGGACCGAAATTTTGCCGACGCCTACAACAATCTCGGCGTGGTGTACTACGAAGAAAAGAGATACGGACCGGCGATCAAGCAGTACGACAAAGCGATCGCTATCGAGGACAGTTCGGCGTCGTTCTACAGCAACCTGGGCGCGGCGTACTTCGCCAAAAGGCAGTTCGAACCTGCCGTGGTTGCTTATCAAAAGGCGGTGGAACTCGATCCCGACGTGTTTCAACGCACGTCGCGAGGCGGCGTGCAAGCGCAGTTGCCCAGCCCGGAAGATCGTGCCCGCTACGATTACACGGTGGCGAAACTCTTTGCCAAGATGGGCTTCTCGGACCGCTCGCTTGAGTACCTAAGGAAAGCGATGGAAGAGGGATACAAGGACTTCAACAACGTGTATAAGGACGTGGAATTCTCCGAACTGCGCAAAGACAAGCGGTTCGCCGAACTGGTGGCAACCAAGAATTCCCCACTGCCCAATTAGGCTTGCCCTCAGTGTCCCGGGTGGCGGGATGAAGCGCTCATTCCATACTTCCGGCGCACGCCGTTCCGGGACGCTCTGCCATAACAATCTGGGTTGGTATCCGTCCAAGGTGTGAATGGGCGAAGGTGTCCCTTGTGTGGAACCTCTCGAGATCCACTTACTCCCAGACGCGATTGGAAGACAGACTCTCGAAATAAGCAGGAAGGATTCGACTCTCAATGCAGATAAGAATGCTGCTGGCCGGGCTTTTTCTGTGTCTTGGCCTGCCCTCGCTCTCCGAGGACGTGCCGATGTTTCGGGGAAACTCACAACACACTGGAGTCTACGAGGCGGCCGGGGTCACAAAGTTCAACAAAGTCAAATGGAAGTTTTACACCGGCGGCATGGTGATCGGGTCTCCAGCGGCGGTGCAGGGAGTGATCTATGTCGGCAGCACAGATGGGAACCTGTATGCCATCGAGTCCGAGTCGGGCAAGCAGAAGTGGAAGTTTCAAGCGAAGAGCCGAGTCCCTTCGTCCCCAGCAGTCTCGAACGGCACTGTCTACTTCACCGCTTACGATGGAAACCTTTATGCGGTGGACGCTTCCACCGGAGTGTTGAAATGGAAATTCCAGACAGGTGGAGAACGACGGTTTGCAGGCAGGCACCTGCACGGGGTGCAGCCAGTGGCCGAGACCATGCCGGATCCATTCGACTGCTATCTCTCATCGCCGCTGGTGTGGAATGGAGCGGTTTTCTTTGGCAGTGGTGACAGCAACGTTTATTCGCTCAACGCGGAGTCCGGTGCTGTGAACTGGAAATTCAAGACGGGGGACGTGGTGCATGCTTCCCCGGCGCTGGCGGACGGGACCGTATTCATCGGGAGTTGGGATAGCTATTTCTACGCTATCGATGCCTCGACTGGACTTGAGAAGTGGCGTTTCAAGACCGGCGAGGATCCCGATATTCACAACCAGGTAGGGATTCAGTCGTCGGCCGCGGTGGTCGAAGGCACGGTCTATTTTGGATGCCGTGACTCTCATCTTTACGCGCTGGACGAGAGTACGGGCCAAAAGAAATGGGCGTTTCCGGCCAAAGGTTCGTGGGTCGTGGCGTCGCCCGCGGTCCGCGACGGCAAAGTATATTTCGCAACGTCAGACTCAAGCTTGGTTTATGCCGTTGATGCGAAGTCGGGCGAGGTCCTGTATTCGGCAGGACTGAACCATTGGTATCTTTATTCGTCCCCGGCGATTGCGGGAAGCATGCTGTACGTGGGTTCGACCCAGGGAAGATTGGTGGCAGTCGATCTTGGTGATCTGAAAATGCGCTGGACGTTTGAAACCGATGCGTCGAAACAGCTTGCGCCAACTTACACGAAGGCGGACGGAACTCCGAATCGCGAGGCGCTTTTCCGGTCGGATTTCTACGATGATATGGTGACCGGCGTTGAACGCACGATGAGTATGGGATCGATTCTTTCGTCTCCGGTCGTCGTGGACAAAGTAGTTTACGTTGGGAGTGCGGATGGGAACCTGTATGCGCTGATCTAAGGCCATCAGCCTGCGACGAGGGCGCGCGAACAAAACGTCGGTTCCTGTATCAATTTTTGTTGCGGATATTTTACAAAGATTTACAAAACTAGACGGAACTTCTCCGGGTTCCGGGGTTTAATCAGGATACATACTCCTGAAAACAACAGGGTGAGTAAGGAGAAACGGTAGCCCATCGGATGCTGACCCGAGCACGCCCCAAGCAAGCATCCGATGGGTTTTTTGTTTCAGCTGCTAGCTGCTAGCCCCTGGCTTCTAGCCAAGCAACAAAACACAAGAGGCACAGGAAGCGCTGCAATTCGGCGCTGTGGTTCCGGTTTTCTGGTTTTGGCGACGAGCTAGAAGCTAGTAGCTTCCTTTCGGACTTCTCTCGCCGAGGTAGCTTTCCAAAACTTTTTTCCACTTGTCCTGCGCCTTCAGGATAAACTCTACAGCGTCCCGCAAGGCGCCCTCGCCGCCGCCGTGGGGTGTGACGTAGTGCGCTTCCCGCTTCACCTCGGAGCGGGCATTGCTCACGGCGATGGCAAGGCCGCTCGCACGCATGGCTGGCAGATCGATGACGTCATCGCCGACGAAGGCCGCTTCTTCCAGTTCGATTCCTTCCTCTTTAACGACTTCCTCGAAGCAGGTGCGCTTGTCCTGTATTCCCTGGCGCACGTATTCAAGTCTTAGGTCGCGGGCGCGGAGTGCGACGGTTTCCGAGATGCGTTTGGTGATCAGCCCGGTCTTGATGCCGCCCAGGCGCGCGAGCGAGATCGAAGTGCCATCGTGGGCGTGGAATCCTTTGGCCTCAATCAGGCTTTGGCTGTACAGTCCGAATCCGCCCTCGCCGGCGTGCTTGGCGGATTGCGCCAGAACGCTTTGTTGCGTTCCCGCGGGCGCGGGGAAGATGAAGAGCTTGCCGTCAGTGAGAACGCCGTCAACGTCGAAGAGCAGGAGTTTGATTCGGCGCGCGCGGGCTCGAGCGGAGAGTTTCTTGGGCATCGGCGCAATTCTAGCAGTCTCGCCAGTAGCCCATGGCAGGGTTTCGGGTGTCGAATGCTGGTTACCACGGTGATCTGGTGACCTTTGCGGAAAAATAACAAGATGCGACGGCGGCAATTTCCGCAACTGAACATGAAGGTCAGCAACCGGACAATGGCGAAGGACTTCAAGCCCGCAGTCTTCATCGTTATTCTTGCCTCATTATGGCTGACTGGGGCGTCGGGGCAGGTTCCGGGGGATGATCGTGGCGGGTTGTGCTGTCTCTGCATGTGCCATTCTTCCGACGAGAATAAATGTGCGGGGGTGTGTGTTCGGATGCAGCACGGCACGAAGGTCATCGAAGAACCTGAGATGAAGGCCTGCACGAAATCGTGCCTGCGTCACGGCGTGAAACAGATTTTCTTCTCCGAGGATGGCAGCAGCTACGTCGTCTCGCCGAACTCCACTGAATAGGGTTTGACGCTCAGGGCATTAAGGGTACTGAGATCTTTCGCTCCGCCTCAAAAAACGGCTACGCTCAGGATGACGCCCCGATGGAGATCGGTACCCCTTCTTCCTTCCTTCCACATTGAGGCGCCGCGCACCTGGCGCACTTGGGCGAACAGTTGGCGAAAGCATGATTTCGGGCTAGAATACCCGAATGCAGTTCCTTCCTGCCTCGCTGGCCTGGGCGCACCCTCTCGTGACCGAGTGGTTTGTACGGCGGTTTGAGACGCCGACCGAACCCCAGGAGCAGGGGTGGCCTCACATTCTTGCGGGGCGCGCCACGCTGATCTCGGCGCCCACGGGGTCGGGCAAGACTCTCGCTGCGTTTCTCGCTTGCATTGACCGGCTGGTGCGCAAGGCGCTGGCGGGCGGGCTGAGCGACCGAACGGAAGTTCTCTACGTTTCTCCGCTCAAGGCACTCGGCAACGACATCCAGAAAAATCTTGAGATTCCTCTGGGCGAGATTCTTGCGCTGGCGGGCGAGCGCGGCCTGCTGATGCCGGAGATTCGCAGCGCGGTGAGGACGGGCGATACTCTGCAGCCGGAGCGACGGGCCATGCTGAAGCGGCCTCCGCACATTCTGGTGACGACGCCGGAGTCGCTCTACATTCTGCTGACGGCGGAAAAGAGTCGCAACATCCTGCGCGATGTCGAGACGGTGATAGTGGACGAGATTCATGCGGTCGCCGATGACAAGCGGGGAGCGCACCTGGCGCTGTCGCTGGAGCGACTGGAAGCACTAACTCACACTCCGCCGGTGCGGATCGGCCTGTCGGCGACGCAAAAGCCGATCGAGGACGTCGCGCATTTCCTGACCGGGCACGGGCGAGCCGATCCGGTCATCGTCAACATCGGACACAAGCGCACGCTCGACCTTGGCGTCGAGGTGCCGCCGATGCCCCTGGGGCCGGTCGCGTCGAACGAGATGTGGGACGCGATCTACGACCGGCTGGTGGTCCTGGTGCAACAGCATCGGTCGACGCTGGTGTTTGTGAATACGCGGCGGATGGCGGAGCGTCTGTGTCATGAGCTGGGCGCGCGCATGGGCGAGGAGAACGTTGCCGCGCATCACGGCAGCTTGTCGCGCAAGCTGCGGTTGGCGGCGGAGAAAAAGTTGAAAGAGGGGCAAGTGCGGGTGCTGGTCGCAACGGCCTCACTCGAACTGGGAATTGATGTGGGGACCGTCGATCTCGTCGTGCAGATCAATTCGCCGCGGGCGATCGCGGTAGCGCTGCAGCGTGTGGGGCGGTCGGGACACTGGAGGGGCGCGGTGCCAAAGGGGCGTTTCTTCTGCACGACTCGCGATGATTTGATCGAGTGTGCAGCTTTGGCGCGGGCGATCCGGCATGGAGATTTGGATCGGCTGATGATTCCTGAGTCTCCGCTCGATGTTCTGGCGCAGCAGATGGTGGCAGCGTGTTCGGCGGAAGAGTGGGGCGAAGAGGAGATGTTCGCGCTGGCGCGGCGGGCGTATCCGTATCGGAATCTGAAGCGCGAGACGTTTGACTCGATTCTGCAGATGCTGGCCGAGGGGATTGCGGCGAAGCGCGGGCGGTATGGAGCGTATCTGCATCGGGACCGAGTGAACGGCAAATTGCGGGCGCGGCGCGGGGCCAGGCTGGCGGCGATCACCAGCGGCGGTGCTATTCCCGACAACTCTTTGTATACCGTGGTCGCCGAACCCGATGGCGTGGTCGTGGGAACGGTTGATGAAGACTTCGCGGTCGAGAGCAATCGCGGGGACATCATGCTGTTGGGGAATACGTCGTGGATGATTCATCGCATTGAGACCAATGCGGGGCGGATGCTGGTGCAGGATGCGCATGGAGCGCCGCCGAGTGTTCCGTTCTGGCGGGGCGAAGCTCCAGCGCGGACCGAGGAATTGTCGCAGCACGTCGGCGAGTTGCGGGAGAAGATCAGCCAGATGCTGCCGCGCACTTCGCCCGTAGGATTCTCGGCGACCCAACCCGAAGTGGCGGCTGCTGTGAGTTGGCTGAGACGAGAGTGCGGGCTCGACGACTCCGGCGCCGAGCAGGCGATTGAATACATCCTGCAGGGTCGGGCAGTGCTGGGCGCGGTGCCGACGCAGACGACCGTCATTGCCGAGCGGTTCTTCGATGAAGGCGGCGGCATGCAGTTGGTGATTCATGCCCCATTTGGCGGGCGGATCAACAAGGCCTGGGGGCTTTCGCTGCGTAAGCGATTTTGCGTAGGGTTCAATTTTGAACTGCAGGCGGCGGCTACCGACAACGGGCTGAACATCGCCCTAGCCGAGCAGCATAGTTTTCCTCTTGGCGACGTGTTTCATTTTTTGCAGGCGGGCACGGTGCAGCCGCTTCTGGAACAGGCGGCGCTGGATTCTCCGATATTTGGCACGCGTTGGCGCTGGGACGCGAACCGGGCTTTGGCTCTGTTGCGTTTTCAGAATGGCAAGAAAGTTCCGCCGCAGATTCAGCGCATGCGGTCCGATGATCTGCTGGCCTCGGTGTTTCCGGATGCAGCGGCGTGCTTCGAGAACATCGAGGGCGACCGGAAGATTCCGGATCATCCTCTGGTGGGCGAGGTGATGAAGGATGTGCTCACAGAGGCGATGGACATCGAAGGGCTGAAGTCGCTGCTGCGCGGGATGGCTTCGGGCGAGATTCGGGTGGTGGCGGTGGATACGCCGGTGCCGTCGCAGTTTTCGCACGAGATTCTGAATGCGAATCCGTATGCGTATCTGGATGACGCGCCGCTGGAGGAGCGGCGGGCGCGCGCGGTTGAGATGCGGCGAGTGCTGCCGGAGTCGGTGCTGGAGGAAGTGGGCGGGCTGGATCAGGGAGCTATTGCACAGGTGCGGGAAGAGGCCTGGCCGGATGTGCGGGATGCCGATGAACTGCACGATGTGCTGCACACGCTCGTAGCTCTGCCGGAGGAATTGGATTCTGTGTGGGGACAGCCGCCCCCACCTGTCCGGTCGAGTGGAGCTCGACCTGCCGCTATGGAGTTGGATGCATTCTTAGGTCTGAGCCCACAGGGTTCCGCTTCGCTCGACCGGACAGCCGGGGGCGGCCGTCCCCACCTGGGCACTGCCGGATGGGAAGGTTACTTTGAAAGCCTGGTGAGCGAAGGGCGGGCGGGAGTCGCTCGGTTAGAGGGGCGGCGCTACTGGGTGGCGGCGGAGCGGGGTCGGAGTTTTGCAGCGCTGTTTCCAGGAGTTCAGTTTGTGCAGGCGCTGGCGGATGTGGAGACTGGGCAGGTTTTGCGGGACGACGCTTTGCTCACGCTGGTTACGGGGTGGATGTCGCATGTGGGGCCCGTGTCCGCATCGCAGCTTGGGCAGATTTTGGGGCTGGCGGCATCGGATATCGAGATTGCTTTGCTGCGGATGGAGGCCAGCGGCACTGTGTTGCGAGGCAACTTTACTGGCGCTGCCTCGCGGGCAGGAGCGCCCGCGCCACACAGAGCTGTCGACCTTGGTGTGCCCACACCAGCTGGACCCACGGAGGAAATCGAATGGTGCGAGCGGCGGTTGCTGGCGCGGATTCACCGGCTCACTGTGGGGATGTTGCGTAAGCAGATTGAGCCGGTCACGGCGGCAGCATTTATGCGCTGGCTCCTGCGGTGGCAGCACGTGGCTCGCGGAACGCAGGTCGCGGGCGAGCGCGGGACACTCGAAGTGCTGCAGCAGTTGCAAGGATTTGAGATTCCGGCGAATGCGTGGGAGCGACAAGTGTTGGCCCGGAGGATTGCCGACTACGATCCGAAGTGGCTCGATCAGCTTTGCCTGACCGGCGCGGTGGGCTGGGGAAGGCTTTCGCCACATCCGGCGACGCTAGATTCCGGAGTGGCAGCCGGCGGTGCTTCGGACGGAACGAGTGCACCACGACAGCGGCGAGTGATCCCGACCAGCGTGGCTCCGATTACGTTTTTTGTACGCGAAGAAGCGGACTGGATGACTCCCCGCCACGCCGCCGGCGACCAGGCCGAGACGCGGGGTCTGAGCCATGGATCGCAACTGGTGCTGGAGTTTCTGCGGCAGCACGGCGCATCTTTTTTCGCTGATATTGTGCGCGGGAGCGGGAAACTCAAGGCCGAGATCGAAACGGCTTTGTGGGAGCTGGCAGCGGCTGGTCTGGTGACGGCCGACGGGTTCGACAATCTGCGCTCGCTGATCGATCCGAAGCGCCGAGCGGGGCAGGGAAGCGGGCGCAGCACGCGTCCTCGGCACAGCTCTGGGCGTTGGGCGCTGTTACATGCGGACGTGGCGGTCGAGCGTCCACGTGCCGTCGAAGCTGCATGCTGGATGCTGCTGCGGCGCTACGGTATTGTGATTCGCGACTTGCTGGCGCGTGAGTCGAACCTGCCCTCCTGGCGCGAATTGCTGATGGGATTCCGGCGGCTGGAAGATCGTGGCGAAATTCGTGGCGGGCGCTTTGTGGATGGGTTCATAGGGGAGCAGTTCGCACTGCCAGTCGCAGTCGAGTCACTGCGGGCGGTGCGCAGCCTGCCTTTGAGCGGAGATACGATGACGTTGTCGGCGGCCGATCCTCTCAACCTGGTGGGGATTCTGGTGCCGGGAGAAAGAGTGCCGGCGATTTCAGGCAGGACTGTCAGCTATCGCGACGGAGTAGCCCTCCTTGCCGTCGACCAAGTTCCCACGAGCGAACTTGCGGCTGGGTAGGACGCTCGTTGCACGGGACGCTTAAGGACAAAACGGTCAGAAGCTCGATGAGGGGGTCCCCCGAGCTTCTGACTGGCGATCTCGGCTGAAACTGACTGAAAGCGCTTCCCCCATCGCTTTTGCCAAGCTCGCACTTCTGATAGAGCATGCCGAATGCCAATTTGTTCGGTAGCAGACATGATCGTGTTTGGTCGGTGTTAAGCGCTTTCAGAGCAACAGGTTAAGCTCTACGCGCCAGATCAGCGAGCTTAGCTCGGCAGGCTGGTTGCCCGGCCCGAAACGCTATCTGATCAGATAGCCTTACTAACCGTTTGGATATCGGAAATGCAATTTGTTGACATGCATTTCCGTCCCGGCTGTGATAAGAAAGTCTGCACGGAGTGGGGGACCCGATTGCATCCAAGAATACTGGCAGTAGCAGGTTCGTTAAAAGATTCCACCATTCCGTTGCCCGACGGAGAAATCACTTTGGGGCGGGATCCGACGAACACGGTGCCCGTGGTCGATCCGTCGGTTTCGCGAAAGCATTGCTTGCTGCGTCGGGAAGAGGACGGGCGCTATCAGATCCGGGATCTCGATAGTCGTAACGGAACCGTGGTCAACGGCCTGGCGGTCAAAGAGCAGTGGCTGCGGCACGGCGACGAAATCGCGATCGGCGACTCCGTGTTTCTTTTTCTAGTAGAGGATGCGGAACGGTCTGCCTCCGCCAGCCGGGTCGAATTCGACGACAGCCATCCCGCGGCTGAGACCAAGCTGATCCACCCCAAGGAAGTGCTCTACCTGCAGCCGGACCGGCTGCTCAGCGAGCTCCCTGCTGGCTCCCAAGTGGCGCGCAACTTGGGCGCGCTGTTGAAGATCAGCCGTGTCGTGCACGCCATCCGCGACTTGGAAGAACTGCAAGCGCAGTTGCTCGACCTGATTTTTGAGGTGGTTCCGGCGAGCCGGGGTGCGATTCTGCTGGCGGATGGCGCCGGGCAGGAATTCAGCTCCCTTTACGCGCGGACACGGCACACCGGGCAGGCGCAGTTGGTTCGCGTCAGTCGCACCATCGCGCGACAGGTTATGAAAGAAGATGTCGCGATTCTGGGTGTGGACGTACAGAGCGGGACGCTGCGCCAAGTGGAGAGCCTGGCGGCCTCGCAGGTGCGCTCGTTGCTGTGCGTACCTCTCACCGTATTTCAACGCATGATCGGGTGCATTTATCTCGACAGCACCAATCCGGGTAGCCGATTTCATGAGGATCATCTGCAACTGTTGGCGGCGATCGCGGGGATCTCCTCGGTGGCGTTGGACAACGCGCGGCGGGTGCAATGGCTGGAGCGGGAAAACCAGCGGCTGACCACAGAGATCACCCAGGAGCAGACCCTGGTCGGGGACGGCGCGCGGATGAAAGAGATCTACCAGGACCTGGCCAAGGTCGCGCCCACGGAGTCGACGGTGCTGATCACAGGCGAGAGCGGAACAGGCAAAGAATTAGCCGCCCGCGCCGTGCATCGCAACAGCCCACGCAGCGGCAAGCCATTCGTGGCCATCAACTGCGCTGCCATACCCGAGGCTCTGCTGGAGAGCGATTTGTTCGGACATGAACGCGGCGCCTTCACGGGCGCGGCCAGCCAGAAAAAAGGCCGACTGGAAGTGGCCGACGACGGCGTGGTGTTTCTGGACGAGATCGGCGAACTGGCTCCAGGTCTGCAGGTGAAGCTGCTGCGCGTGCTGCAGGAGCGCGAATTCGAGCGCGTGGGTGGGACCCATCCCATCAAGGTGGATATTCGTCTCATCGCGGCTACGAACCGTGATTTGAATGAGGCGGTGCGCAAAGGGGAGTTTCGCCAAGATCTTTACTACCGGCTGGCTGTGGTCGAGCTCCAAATGCCTCCGCTGCGCGAGCGTAAGGAAGATATCGCACTGCTGACCCGGCACTTCGTACAGAAATATGCCAAGCGATGCAACGTTAAACCCAGGCCTGTGGCGCGCGAAACCATGGCCGCCTTGGTGAACTATGACTGGCCGGGCAACGTGCGCGAACTGGAAAACGCGATTGAGCGCGCGCTCGTGATGGGATCGTCCGATGTGGTGCTGCTGGAGGATTTGCCGGATTCTGTGCTGGATCAGAGACCAGCGGACGAGGCCAATGGTGGCAGGTATCACGCGAGTGTGAAGCAGTTGAAGAAGGACCTCATTCTGGATGCGGTGGAACGGACGCGCGGGAATTATGTGGAGGCCGCTGCGATCCTGGGCGTGCATCCTAATTATCTGCACCGCCTGATTCGCAACCTGGGCTTGAAGGATTATTTGATTGAGACGTTGCGCGAGGGATCACGTAGCGCGCAACGAGGCAAGCTTTCCGGGGGAGTGGCGTAGGCAACTCGCGTCAGGGCAGGGGCAACTGCAGGAGACGGGCGGGGTCGAGATAGGTGCCTTGCCAACGGACGGCGACGTGTAGATGCGGGCCTGTGGCACGTCCTGTGCCTCCGCTCAGAGCGATTTCCTGGCCTCGTTTCACTACCTCTCCTTCTTTCACTTTTAACTCCGAGAGGTGGAAGTACAGACTGAGCAAGCCCTGTCCGTGGTCGATCACCACACAATTTCCTTCGAAGTACAGGAAGCGCGCCAGCAGGACCGTGCCCGAGTTCATGGCGGCGATTGGGGTGCCGGTGGGGACACGGTAATCGAGTCCGAAGTGCGGGCGCTGCGCCACGCCGTTAAAGATGCGCTGCGAGCCGAAGACGTCGGAAGTGGCGGCATGGACAGGTGCAGCGAAGTTGCCGTCCCATTCGCGCTCGGGTGTTACGCGATTCAGGTAGTCCTCCTTGACTTTGACTCCTTCTGCGATCTGAGCTTGCTGCTGGGGGTTGGGCTCAGTGAATTTCTTCTCCACGCTCAGTGCAACTTTAATCTGGGGATATTTGGCGCGGACGAGCGCGAACTGGCGAGTGAAGGCGAGTTTGCCGCCGGGCTTTGCCTCGCTCCGTTCGCCACTGAGGGCGAGCGCGTATTTGCCGGGCGTTGTTTCAATGCTTATGCCCGCCAAGGCGAACCATGTTTTGGTCGAAGTGTTGTAGCTGAAGGTGATCTGGTGGCCGAGCCAGGTTCCGGTCAGGGCATCAAGTTTTGCTGGAGGCTTCACCTGGAACAGGACCGGTGCGCCGTTGACCAGACGGGCAGGTCGCGTGGTCGCGGTCCAGTTTGTGGCCTTGGCTTGTGCCGCAGAGAGGAAGAGTGCACAAGTGATGGTGGTGAGGTGTCTCCGTACAAGTTGCGGCCAGCGTGTGTTGAGGTTAACTAACATCTCCTCCCAGCGTAGCACTTGAGAGATTTTTCCAATCTATAATCTCCGCCATGCGCATCCGCGTTCTTACTGCCTTGGCTGTATTGCTGCTGGGCGTGCCGGAAGTGGCGCAGGAGGCGGCCCAACCGGCGCTGCATGCGGATCGCGTGCTGGTGCTGAAAAAAAAGCGCACGCTGCAACTGCTCAGTCAGGGGAAAGTGATCCGTTCGTATAAAGTTGCTCTGGGCGGCGACCCGATCGGTCCGAAGGCGCGGCAGGGGGATCATAAGACTCCCGAGGGCGCTTATGTGCTCGATTCGCGCAACGCGCACAGCCAGTTTTACAAGTCGATTCACATTTCGTATCCCAGTGGGCGGGAACGCGAAGCGGCGCGGCAAAGAGGCGTTTCACCGGGTGGGGATGTGTTTGTCCATGGTTTGCCGAACGGCTACGGGTGGGTGGGGTCGTCGCACCGGCTGAAGGATTGGACCGATGGATGCATCGCGGTCACAAACGCGGAGATGGACGAGATCTGGCAGGCTGTCGCGGATGGCACCCCGATCGCAATTCGGCCGTAGCAGTCTTGAGTGGGATGTCTCTCGCAGGGCCCATCCCGCGGGCGTTCGCCGGTAGCCAACCAGGCGCGCGCTTATGGGATTTTGCCGACTGCCACCTCATTCGTCCGCAAGTGGGTCTGCGTGCCATCCTCACTACCTTGATGGCCAACCAGGAACGCTTTTTGGGGCCCCAACTTTTTCGCGATAAAGTCCCTGGCGTCATTGTTGTTGGCCCCGAACGACGTGAAGACGTAGGTGATCATGTCGGCATTCGCATTCACCAGGTGCTTGTAGAAGTTCGGGACGTGGGGGGAGGGATTTTTTCTCCCGAATCCCATCCAGATGTCGACCAAAAAGATCGACGCGAACCGATCGACACCGTTGCCATTCAGCAGGTCCATGCCTGGCTTGTAGCCGCCTGAGAAGAGGTAGAGGATCGGCTTCGACTGGGAGGGGTCGATGCCCTTCGCATTAAGTGCGGTCGTCAGCGATTCATAGGCGTTGTCACCGTGCACCTCACTGTTGGCAGCAACGAAAATGTGAAACCGGGACTTGAGAGCGCTCATGTACTTCCACATGTAGGTGCCACTCGAGACGTAAATCGGTTTTGTTCGCTTAATTCCGTCGAACTCGTCCTGGCTCACGGCGATGCCGCCGAACACGACCAGCACAGGGGCGTTCGGGTCAGGTGCAATCGAAAGTTCTCCGCCAGGAATGTCAATAGGATCACCCATGTCGATCCTCCCTTCCCCCCGGGACCGATTCCCGGCGCCACATTTTACGCTTCTCCGAGGTTGGCGCTGGAGAAATTTGGGGCGACGCCTGTGCAACGATGACCGCCCAGTCCTCCAGGTAAGAATTGCGGATCGAAATTGAAACATAACGCCTGAAATAAGATGGTGGACCTGGGGGACGGCGAGGCCGGCGCTAGCGAAGAGGAAAGTCACACCGATTGTAAGCGAAAGCCCGCTAAGACACTGGTCGGGGCCGTCGGCCATCAGATGGTTTATCCGCGACAGGGATACCTACTACGCCAGCATGCCTTGCTCAATCGCTCAGATCCTTAAGAAAATCTTGCGGCGGTACATCCAGAACAGGATGAGCCAAAAGATCAAGATCAGGGCAAAACCGTGGAGTACGGGCTGGAACGTCGGTCCTGACAGCAATGAGAGCGCCCGTCCAAAATGGCGGTCTACGGCATTTCGGAAGAAACTCTCCATCGTCCAACTCATCACGTAAATGGCAATCGAGTTCATTCCAACCACCACCAGGGGGAACGCCCATCGACGCCATCCCTGCCATTCGATCAGCGCGTAAAAGCCGGCCAGCATGAGCACCACCCAGCCGCCGCTATACAGAGTGTAAGACGATGTCCAGACCCTTTTGACGATGGGGCAAATGCCGGCCCACTGACACAACAGCCCGAGCAGCAGCAAGCCTGATCCTGCGATCACGAGTCCGCGTAATTTCTGTTCCCTCGATCCTTTGCTCTTCAGCCATTCTCCCGCCAGGAGCCCAAGGATCATGGTCGCGAGCGTTGGAATAAAACTCAGCGTAGACCAACCGCCCTCGTTGAAGACGAAGCGCTGCTCGCGCGGAAACAGGTTCAGGAACCAGACGTCGAATGCCCACGAAAGATTGGAATTCTTGTTCCAGTGAGAGAGAAATCCGGTGTAGTTGTGGGGCCAGTTCTGTGGAACTCCGACTCTGGCGTAGTCGAACTGCGGACCCGGCGCCGGAAAGAGCGCAAAAGCTGCCCAAAAGCAGATGAGAATCAGGACCAGCGTCAACACCTGGGTTCGCACCCGCGCGAATCCCAGCAGGAACAGGAATACGTATCCCAATCCGATCTGCGTCAGGGTGTCCTCAAAGGTAAAGTAGGTCTGACGCGACCATTGGGACCGGAGAAAGATTCCCAGAAAGATGAGGATTAGCGCGCGCCGGATCGCGTGTGCCAGCATGGGTCCGAGTGCTTGTCCCTTCATTGTCCGGCTTGCGATCGAAAACGGAAGCGCCGCGCCTACCAAGAAAGAAAAAGCGGGTTGGATCAGGTCATGCAGCGAGCACCCCTGCCAGTCCACGTGCTCGGTATTGAAGCCGATCACCCTCCAGAATGCATTGTGCGGGAACGCGTTCGCCACCACGGGCAAACGCATGGCTTCTGCCAGCATCAGGAGCATCACGGTCCCGCGGAATGCATCCAGCGAGACCAGGCGGGTGACGCCTTCAGGTTTGCGTACAGGTTCTGTTTGCGGCAGTCTTGGTGCGGGACTCTCCACTTGCGCGGTTTCGATCATAAGGGCTCCTATGGCCAACTCAGGGTGAATGGGGCCAGCCCACGTGTCAATCTATTTTCACCGGGCCACAATTATGCACCGGCCTTCAAGTCTGAAGCGCAAAGCCTGGGGAGGCCGAATGGCCGTTCCACTTGCCGCGGGTGAAATCGGGGAATTTCTGCGGAGCGCCATTCTGCGCCACAGATGCCTCACTCAATGGAGTAGGCGCGCTCCATGCTGCCGCATCGTAGCAATTGATATCGGGCACCAGACCCCTCTTCAGGCAATCCATCAGCCTGTAATTCATGATGTAATCCATTCCGCCGTGGCCGCCCATTTTACGGGCGAGTTCTCCCGTTGTCTTCCAGAGTGGGTGCTCGTACTTGTCGCGAAACCCGTCGATGTTCTGCCAATCCTCCTGCTTTGAACCATCGACGAAGACCCGCGGCGGATAGTCGGCGAACGCACCCTTCGTGCCCGAGATCGAGTTGAGGCGGCTGTAAGGTCGTGGGTTCACCACGTCATGCTGAAGAAGAATCGTGCGGCCTTTCAGAGTTTTTATGATGCTGGTATTCATGTCGCCGCAGATATATTTTTCGGCGCGCTTTGGGTCGCCGTCGGCGAAGTTCGCTTTCACATAAGCGCTCAGCGAGGCCTCGGACGAACTCACTGAAACCATGTAGTCGAAGCGGTCGCCGCGATGGATGTCCATGTAATGGGCCACCGGGCCAAGCCCGTGCGTCGGATACAGATTGCCATTGCGCTGGATGTGGGGAAAGCGGCGCCACAGACCTTCCCCTTCACTTGCGGTCAAGATACTGCGCAAGTCGTGGAGATACGCCGCCTCTCCATGGGTAATTTCCCCGAAGGCTCCATCCCGCACCATGCCGAGGACCATCATCTCCGTAGAGCCATAACAGCAGTTTTCGAGAATGACACAATGCTTACGCGTAGCCTCGGAAGTATCGACGAGGTCCCAGCACTCCGCGAGCGTTGTACAGGCAGGAACTTCGACGGCGGCATGCTTGCCATTCTTCATGGCGCTGAGCGCCATCGGGACGTGCCAGTTCCATGGGGTCGCGATATAGACGATGTCGAGATCGAGTTCGGTCAAGTTCTTAAAATCCCATTCGCCTTTGCTGAACCCGGCAGGTTCTGCCTGGCCTGCTTTGGTGACCGCCTTTTGCGCTCGCGCCACTTTTTCAGGCACCAGATCGCAGACCGCCTTGACCTCTACCTTCTCGATTGCCAGTAAATCCTCTAGCAAGCTGGTACCGCGTCCGCCGACACCGATGATTCCCAGGCGAACGCGTTCTCTCGCTTCAAACGGGACACCGATCATCGAAGAGTTTGCATTCTTGGGGGGGGCTGGCTGTCAGGTCGGAACTCAAAATGTCAGCCGCAATCAGAAGTCCCGTACCTCCGATAGCAGTGCGTTGCATGAAACTCCGTCTGGAAATATCCTTAGATCCTTTATCCGTTGACATGTGGCGACCTCCTGATTGATAAGAACCCGAATTGTGAGTGTACTCGTGTCCTCATTCGTCCACATGGCCCATCCCGTCCTCAACGCAGAGTTGGGCATTCTGCGTCGCATCCTGAAGCGAGCGAACCTCTGGGCACGTATTGCCGATGATATACCGCCCTCCGAGAGCCGCACCATTGGGCGGGCGATTACTGAGGAAGAGAAGCAGCGGGCGGCTTTTCAAGGCGGCAGTGATACGGCATGAATGGGAAACGGCTTACCTTGCTGCGATCCTCTGCCTGAATACCATTGCAAGAGGCTGCGAGTTGAAAGGCTTGCAATGGTGCGACGTGGATCTGTTTGCTCGCACTCTGACGACTCCCAAGCCCAAGACCGCTGCGGGCGAACGGGCAGTTCCACTAACGGACGTGTCAGTTTCTGCTCTCGGAAGGCCGCGCCGAAATGCGGAAGGCATTGGCGCGGTGGTGCCATCGCACTACGTCTTTCCGGCCTTCGTCCCCAAGTTCACCTTCAGCGGCAAGAAGGTGATCGACTACAACGTCACGGCGTTTGACCCGACCCGGTACGTGAAAAGCTGGCGGACCGCTTGGCGGACGCTGACAAAAAGTCGGGCCTGCCTGGGTTCCGGTTCCACGATCTGCGGCACTGTGCCATCACCCAGGTTGCGGAGAGCGGAACGTCGGATTCAACGATCATGTCGATTGCCGGGCACGTCAGCCGCCGCATGTCGGAACGGTGCAGCCACGTGCGGCTGGAAGCGAACCGGAAAGCCCTGGAAGTCCTTGCTGTGAGTAGCAAAGCAGCAGGTTACGACACAAATCACGGCACAAACGCCCACCCTGCGGGGCATTCGCCAATTGAAAACAATGACCGTTTCGTCGTAAACCGCCGCGGCGAGCCCGCCGTGGTCATTATGAACGTCGAGGACTTCGTCAAACGCGTCGCGCCGGCGCCCAAGTGGCTGGAAAAGGGGCCAGCGCAAAGCGGCGCGGTCTTGACAAGCTTACTGGGCAGGAAATTGAGGATGAAATCAAAGCTTACAAGCGTGAGAAGAAGAAGTGATCCGGGCCGGTGGCGGGAGCGATTGAGGCGTTGCGCCTGTTGAGCGGCACTCGCGCGCGGCATATGACATATAGATACAACCCGCAAAAGACAGACATCAAGAAGTTGTAGAGCGGGGATGGTAACTCCTGGGATACCTGTCCGGACGCTCAAACTTGATCTTTCGATCAAAGTCGAAATTAGCGACTGCGTACGTAGAGTCGGTGCCCCGGAGCGGGTGCCCCAAACCAAGGGATCAGAAAACAGACCTCCGGTTTATGAGTCTCGTGGGAAAATGCAAATTCAACTACTTTGCGGCGCAGATGACAACCCACGGGGCCACAGGAACTGGAGGTTAACAGTATCGTGACCCTTGTTTGACCCCGGAGATAGATGACGACTGAGAATCACTGAGGGCCCGCGCTAAGGGACCATGTTTGGCCATAACCTCGCTTGACGGCGGGAACTATATTCCTCCATAATGGAGGAGTTTGGGAGGAACCATATGGCAGTCCTCAACATCAAAAACTTTCCCGACGGTCTCTACAGGAAGCTCCAGGCTCGGGCAAAGCGCCAGCATCGATCCATCGCGCAGGAGGTTACCCATCTCCTCAGTGATGCCCTTGAGACGCCCAAACCTCTTTCAATTCTTGATCTAAAGGGATTAGGCAAGGAACACTGGAGCGAAGTGGACCCATCGAAACATGTCGAGCGAGAACGAGCCTCATGGGATTAATGGCTGATCTCGGTCATGGACCTGTGGGCGTGGATACCGCCATCTTCATCTACTTCATCGAGGAACGTCCTCAGTTCCTTCCGCTGGTCGAACCGCTTTTTCGGGAAGCCGATGAGGGACACAGAGAATTGATTACCTCGGCGCTTACCCTGTTAGAAGTGTTGGTTGTTCCTTATCGTTCGGGCGACCATCTGCTGGCCGGGCGCTACGAAGCTCTTCTCACCAGAAGTCGTGGAGTCCGGATCGCAGACATTTCGCGCGATCATTTGCGCGCGGCCGCGCAGCTCAGGGCTGCGACGGGACTCAAGACGCCGGATTCTCTTCAGCTTGTGGCGGCATTAGCGGCCGGCTGCACCAGCTTTCTCACGAATGATCGCGATCTCCCGACCATACCTGGCATCCGCATCCTGCAATTGACTTCTTACGCTCACTGATCCAGGGATTGTGGAACCGACCGAGAAAGGTTTCGTCACTGGCGGCGGGAGAGGCCTGCTTGCGGCCTTGCTCCACCGGACGCAATACAAACCGGTCCCGATTGACCTGTGTCAGCTGCTCAGGAATCTCTTGGAATCAGAAGATGGAGGGAAAAAACTTTGAAAATCAACCTGTGTCTGGCGAATTGTTACGTGGCAGCCCGATTTCACCTGTGGTGCGCAAAAACTCATCGCCGACCTGCAAGATTCAGAAGTCGCAAGGTTTTTCGTGGTCTTGCCGGATCCGGGCAAATTGCATTTGGCGTTCCCAATTCAGCGACTCATCCGATAGAATCTCGCTGCTATGCGGTGCGTAAAACCTCTCCTTGGGGTTGCTCTGGTTCTGGTTTCCGACCTGATCCGGTGCGTGACTCGGTGGGTTTTGGGGCTGTACCGCGGGGGATCGGCCCCTTCACTGTCACACTTAAGCGGTAATTTGGACCAGAGGCCACACCTCTCCACCCGACTCCTCTTGCCTCCCAGCCGTCGAGACTTTGGAAGAGCTTTCGGACGCAGCGCGTTTGCAGTACTCCCCCCAGCCCCGCAACAGCGGATTAAGTTTTGCAATGTGTCTACCCCTTTTCGACGTTTGGGTTGATTGCTTCGACTAGCTAAAGCCTGTCGGTGTGCCGTGTAAGGCGTTAGTCCACCGCGGGTTGAAATTCCCGCCTGGGAACTGGATCGCTCCACCCGGAAGCAATCGGAGCGGTGGCGGAGGTGACGAAGCTGCCGAAGCCTCTGATGGAGAGGGTCGCTTTAGGCGACTCGGCGAGTCATGCAGGCCGAACGCGCAGTAACACCGAGCAGGCCCCGAAACAGCTGATGCAGGAGCCGACCCGCCCAACAGTCGGGGAAGGCCGAAGCCGATGGAAGGGCACGAGCGAATCGATTTCATCGGTCACTGCCGGGGTAGTGGTGACGGCATGCAGACAAAGGGGACCAAACGAAACACGGGAAGCCTCAGCGGTGATCGTGGCTCACGATCAACCGGCAACTCGTGAGAGCCAGGCCGGGCCGAATGAGGTGGCGGGAGGCCGGTAGTACCGAGGAAACCGGGTAATGCCGGTGGAGGGAAGGGGCCTCAGTTGAAAGCAAACGCAAGAAGCGACGAAGACGGAGGGATTGACGTTGAGTCTAACAACCCCAGCCAGTGTTCAGAAGTTGCAGACAGCGTTACACGCAAAAGCGAAGGAATCGCCCGACTTTCGTTTCTACGCGCTGTACGACAAGGTGTACCGGAAAGATGTTTTGGCATTCGCCTATGAACGCTGCAAAGCCAATGGCGGAGCAGCAGGAGTCGACGGCCAAACCTTTGAGGACATCGAAGCGTACGGAGTAGAGCGATGGTTGAACGAACTGGCGCAAGAGCTGAAAAGCCGAACCTATCAACCACTTCCTGTGCGGCGGGTGTATATACCCAAACCGGACGGGAAACAGCGGCCGTTAGGGGTACCCGCTATCCGCGACCGGGCAGCGGAAATGGCGGCAGTCTTGGTCCTCGAACCCATATTCGAGTCCGATCTGCAGCCGGAACAGTACGCCTATCGGCGAGACCGCAGCGCGCTGGACGCAGTACAGCACGTCCACAAGCTGATAAACACTGGCCATGGAGAAATTGTCGATGCAGATCTCAGCAGCTACTTTGATACCCTTCCACATTCCGAACTTCTAAAGTCGGTAGCTCGCCGAGTCGTCGATGGGGCAATGCTTCATCTGATCAAGATGTGGCTGGAAGCTCCGGTCGAAGAAACGGACGAGCGTGGAAATAAGCATCGAAGCACGCGCAATCGGGATGAAGGTCGAGGGAGTCCACAGGGTTCTCCGATCAGCCCGTTGCTGAGCAATCTGTACATGCGTCGGTTCGTGCTCGGATGGAAGAAGCTGGGACACGAAAAGCGTTGGAAGGCGTACATCGTTAACTATGCCGATGACCTCGTGATCTGCTGCCGTGGCAACGCCGAAGAGGCCTTAGACACGATGCGGAACATGATGACGAAGCTGAAGTTGACGGTGAACGAAAAGAAGACGCGGGTCTGTAAGCTGCCGGAAGAGAAGTTTGAATTTTTGGGGTACTCATTCGGCCGGTGTTATTCGCGGAAGACGGGCAAGGCCTATTTAGGCACGACCCCGTCGAAGAAACGGGTGCAACGCATCTGTGCCGCGATTAGCGCCGAGACCGGACGGAACAAAACCCCGCTGGCCGCCAAGGAGGTAGTGAAGACGCTCAACCGGATGACAACCGGATGGGCCAACTACTTCTGTCTGGGGCCAGTCGGCCGAGCCTACCGAGCGGTGGATCAACACACTCGCAAGCGGCTGCGTCAGTGGCTATGCGCCAAGCACAAGGTGAGATGGCCGGGGAAGAAACGCTTCCCCACGGTGTCGTTCTACCAAGTGCTCGGCTTGGTCAGTCTTACCGAAAAGACCGCTAGCCTTCCGTGGGCGAAAACGTGAGCTTTCTCCGAGCGCCGGATGCGGGAAATCCGCACGTCCGGTGCGATGAGCGGGAAGAGGAAACAGAACCATGTCAAACCGGACTGAGGCGGCGCGGCGAAAGCCTGGCCAATGGCCACCGGGAGACTAAAGTCACTGCGCCTCTTCTCGACTCTACCAAAACCCTGGGCTCAAGCCCTGGATTGACGCGGGCTGGCGAGATCGCCGGGTGGCGATTCTCGCAGTTTTGCCCTGCAGCTCATGGCGCGACTCCGTAGCCACGCTCCGCTCCGGTCGTCGCAAAT
>Ga0307475_10000024_pt1 | contig 76973 bp, 69 predicted proteins | sample atmos_gasesECM1C_FD_203317 | JGI IMG/M metagenome (GOLD analysis project Ga0307475, IMG submission 203317) | Hardwood forest soil microbial communities from Morgan-Monroe State Forest, Indiana, United States - atmos_gasesECM1C_515 | ecosystem: Environmental > Terrestrial > Soil > Temperate... | reverse complement strand
GGCTGGGAAATAGACAAGATCAACAGCAGGGCGAACGTCAGACGTGAGGCCATGTTGCTCTTCTCCGAAAGGCGCGGTGAATCGAACGTCTTCTTCATGGTGCGATGATCGAAGAGTTCCGCCAATGGTACTGCGCCAAGGGAGTATCGTTCTCTGCAACACCGGCGCTCGACTGCTAGAGGGCGGGTGGAAAACGGGCGAATTCGATTGACACTCGCGCCGGGCAAGGTTAAGAGAACGCATTCAAGAGCCCGCAGAATAGGGAGACGCAGTTTGCACGGGAGGAAGCATGAGGGGGAGGCCGCTGGGAGTTAGCATATTGGTGGTGCTCTTGTTTCTGAACATTGCGTCGTACGTCTTTTTGATCGTTCTTTCGATTCGAAATCCCGAACAGCTTCGCTCCTTGCTCGAAAGCATGATGCCTGGTGCGGGAATCGGTCCGGGGTCGTTAATGCGGCTCGGCGCCTTTGTGCCGGTCTACTTTCTTGGAATGGCTATCCTGACCGGACTTGTCGCCCGGGGACTCTGGCGGTTGAAAAACTGGGCGCGCATCGTCGTGATGGTGCTCGCAGCCATTTCAGCAGTCTTGGGAATCGTTGAGCTTATCGGGGGCTTTTCCGGTGCAAATCGGATGGGGCTGACTGGAACGGTGGCAAGAATCGGGCTTTCGGCGGCAGTTGCATGGTACTTGAATTCTGCGAAGGTGCGGGACGCTTTCGGCAAGCGGACCGTAGATTCGACGCGCCAGTGAACTCTCAGGTCGGCATTCTCAGGAAAAAATAAACCGCGAGGAAACCGAAAATGGCATCCGGCGCCCAACCGGCGAGCAGTGGAGGCAACTGGCCCACCGACCCCATGGCCTCGAAAAGCGCTGCCGTGGCCCAGTAGACGATCCCGATTCCGACCGCAACCGCCAGCCCGCCAATCGCCCCTCGCGTTCCTACCAGGAACGCGAACGGCGCTCCCAGAAAGACAATGATGGCGGCTATCAACGGAAATGCAAATTTCTTCTGCCATTGAACATTGAGGCGTGAAGTGTCAAACCCGGCTTGTCTGAGGCTCGCAATGTAGTTTCCGAGCTGCTTCCAGTTCATCTGGTAAGACTGGCGCACCTCGCGGCGAAAGTAACTGGGAGGTTCGGAAATTTCCGGCAGCGAATCAACCCGAAACGGGTGATAACGGACAACCCTGCCATCATCGAAATCGCGGACCCATCCACCGGCCAGCACCCAGGTGCTTTGGGAGGGTTCCCAGGTCGCGCGGGTTGCAAAAATACGCCGCCGCACTTGGAATGTATGTGGGTCGAGCTCAAAGACGTTTAGTCCTCCGAAGAGCTGGCGATCTGGATCAAACAATTCGTAATTGTAGATTTTGCTGTTCTCTCCGAAGATCCATTGTCGAGCAGGCTGAAAATAGGTCTGCGGCGGACGCCCTTTGATTTCGTTGCGAAGTGCGTCCTGGCGCTGATTGGCGTACGGCAAAAACGTGTCGTCGAGCAGAAGCATGCCTCCCGCGAGCGCGATTCCCGCAAGAGTTAACGGGAGCACGAGCCGATACAGGCTCACTCCGCTGGCCTTAAAGGCGATGACTTCGTTGTTCTTCGCGAGAACACCGAGCGTTACGAGAGTGGCCACCAGAGTTGCCAGCGGAGCGAGCTGATACACCATCAAGGGAACCAGGTAGCGGAAGTAGGTCAGAACCATGTCGACAGGGATATGATTTTTCGAGATATCGCCAAGAAGATCGAAAAGCGTGAAAGCGTCGAATATGAGCACAAAGCCTGTCAGTACAACTGCAAAGTAGTAGAAGAATTGCTGGAGCAGATAAACGTCAACGAGCATGGGAAAGGCGACGCTTCCAGCTTGTATCGTGCGCCGCATCCGAGCGCGCGGGCGCTTCAACGACATCGAGCTGTTCGAACCGGAACCGCGCAAGGCGCGACCATTCGAAACTGAACCGTTCGGTAAAGAGGCGTCCGATGCTGCGACACCGCCGTTAAGCCCCGGAAGCGCTGCCGCATCCGAATCGCGCCGCTGGCTGGGTCCCCAACTGCGCCGCCGCAATTCGATCCAAGCAAGAATACGATTGGGCTTGCGAATCTGCTCGACGCGCTGCAAGAAGATCAGACCGAAGATTGCCGCCACGATATTGGCTGCCCAGATTCCCGACCAAGGCGCAACCGAACCCTGTTGCGCTGCATGCGCACCGGTAACGAAGAGGAAGTAGTAAGCACCGATCAGAACCAGGGTCAGAATCAGACCTGCGGCCCTGCCGCCACGGCGTGGCCGCACACCGATGGGCACCCCGAGCAGCGCGAATACAAGGCAGGCAGCCGGGAAGGCAACCCGGCGATGGAATTCGACGCGAGCGTCGCGCCATTGGGGGCCTCGCGCCGAAAGCAGTTGCGAAACCGATTCTTCGGCGCCGGATACGGCAGGGTTTTTCGGGACCTGGAGCGTCCCCGAAAGATCGACGGGAATGTCGCTCTGGCCGAAGGTGGTCACATTGTATCGTTCGGGATCTCGTGGATCGTACTCGTGAGTGCTGCCGCTACCGAGATGCAATTCGAGTTGGCGGGTTTTTCGATTCGCCACCACGAGCGCGCTTTCGGCAAAAGTGACGCTCGATGGACCACCATTAGACGACGACTCCGCGAGAAAAACCCCCGTCCATCGGGTGGCCGCGGCCTCGACGTCCTGGACGTAAAGAACCAACCGCGGGAAGCGTTCGTCGAAGACGCGCGGCTGAACGCCAAACGGGGCCTGGGATGCAAGCAACTGGTATTCCAGGCTGCGCAGGGTGCGAACCGACAGAGGACTGAGCCAAAAGGTCATTAGCAGAGTCGCGGCGGCGCTAGCGACGGCCACGAAACCGATCGGAACCAACAAGCGCCGCATGCTGACACCCGATGCGTGCAGCGCGACGATTTCGCTGTCGGCGGAAAGCCGTCCCAATCCAATGAGTACACCGACCAGCACGGCCATCGGAAGCGTGAAGCCCAGCACGGGCGGCAGCGAACAAAGAAAAAGCAGCAAAACCGTGGCGAATCCGCTGGAGTGCCGCACGACGAGGTCCATCAGCTTCACCAATTGAGGGACGAAGAAAACAAAGGTGAAAACAGCGAGACCCAGCGCGGCGTGGGAGGCGACTTCGCGACAGATATATCGATCTAACAGGCGCATGTGCGCAGCCGAGGATTCTAGCACGTCCGTCGCCATGTGGCTGGCAGCACCGGGCGAGGTTACAATGCGCGCAGACGCGCTGGGAGCGACGCCATGGTTGGCAAAAAACAGTTGCGGTTCGTGGGACTGGCGCGAGCCTTATCGAAGCTTGGCTATTGTTCGCGGTCACAGGCAAGTGAGCTGATCGGTGCCGGACGTGTGCGCCTGAATGGCGCGAGGCAGCGCGATCCGGAAACGCCGGTTCGGCTTTACAGCGATCGCATCGAGGTGGATAACCAAGCCGTTGGCGCCAAGGAAAGAATCTACCTGGTGTTGAATAAGCCTCGCGGCGTTGTGACAACTGCAGCGGACGAAAAAGGACGCGAGACCATATACACGAGACTAGCGCCAGAACTCCCTTGGGTGGCTCCCGTTGGGCGACTCGATAAGGCAAGTGAAGGATTGCTGTTGTTGACAAACGACTCGGAGTGGGCCGCGCGAATTGCGGCACCGGAGAGTCACCTCGAGAAAATCTACCACGTCCAAGTGGCGGCTTTAGCCGGCGCCATACTCACGGAATCCCTAGGCGCAGGCATCCGTACCGCAGAGGGCGAAACTCTCCGCGTCAAAAGCGCCGAGATTCTGCGCCAGGGTCAACGGAATACGTGGCTCGCCATTGTGCTCGAAGAAGGGAAGAATCGTCACATCCGCCGCATGTTCGAGGCGAAAAGAATCGAAGTGTTACGGCTGGTACGCGTAGCAATAGGACCCGTTCAATTGGGTCATTTGCCCAAGGGCTCTTACCGGGCGCTCGACGCGAAAGAGAAGAAGGCGCTGGAGGATGCGCTCCATAAAAACCCGAGTACGTGAGCCGGCAACGTCGTCCACGAATCCTGACTGGCGCCTGAATACAACCGCTCGAAGAAACCTGAACGCTTCACCCCCTTGCTCTCGATTTCGATTGCTGCGAGAATTTCTTCAGATATAGTGACTCGCCTCTGATGCGCGATGGAAAGTGAAGAACACCAAGATCCTTTGACCACCGCTTCCCCTTCCGGCGATCGAAGCTTTCTCTACCTCGGCGACGCAGAGGGTTCGCTCCGTTGAGCCGCGTGCATCTGGTAATTCTCTGGCACATGCACCAGCCCCAGTATCGCGAGCCCGGCACCGGGCGTTATTTGCTGCCATGGACTCGTCTGCATGCATTAAAGGACTACTGGGGCATGGTCAAAATTCTCGGGGAATTTCCGGGCGTGCACGCAACGTACAATTTCGTTCCGTCGCTCGGCGCACAGATCGAAGAATACGCCAGCGGAGAATTCCACGAGCCGTGGTTTGAGCTGGTATTTGCGCCGGCAGAATCGCTCCAGCCCGAGCAGCGCCGGGAGATTCTAAACCGCGCGTTTCAAGTGAACGAACAATTTCTATGGCGCTGGCCGAGATTTCTCGAGCTTCATTCCCAGGTACGACTAGGCGGCGCAGAAGCCTGCGTGGCGCAGTTTGCCGAGCAAGACTGGCGCGATCTGCAAATGCTTTCCCAAATCGCGTGGATGGACGAAGAGTATCTGGCAAAGGACCCCGTGGTGTCCGCACTCTCGATGAAAGGAAAAGGCTACACGGAACAGGACAAGGCTGCACTGCGGGAAAAGCAGATCGAACTGTTGGGAGCAGTGCTGCCGGAGTACCGGCTAGCAGCGGATCGCGGTCAAATTGAAATTTCAACCACGCCCTTCTATCACCCGATTCTGCCCCTCGTTTGCGATACCGATATCGCCGGAGTGGCGAACGCCAGTACGCCGCTGCCGCGGCCGCCTTTCCGTTACCCGGAAGATGCCCGCGAGCAATTGATTCGGGCGCGACAGTATCACGAGCGAGTTTTCGGGAAGGTTCCGGCTGGATTGTGGCCGTCGGAAGGATCCGTTTCAGACCAGACGCTTGAAATCGCAAGCGAGATGGGCTTTCAATGGTTCGCGACAGACGAAGGAGTCCTCGGACGGACCCGCAACATCGGCTTCTGGCGCGACGCTACGGGTTTCCCGCAGAACGCCCAAGATCTTTACACGCCGTGGCAATTCGAGCGTCAGGGACGCGCGATGAGCGGATTCTTCCGCGACCACTATCTTTCGGATCTGGTCGGCTTCGTCTACAGCCGTATGGCCCCGGATGCCGCCGCCTTGGATCTGCACGGCCGTATTCGCGCCATCGGCGACAAAATGCCTTCGGGACAAACGGCGACGGTGAACGTGATTCTCGACGGCGAAAACGCGTGGGAATATTACGCGGGTAACGGGCGCGAATTCCTCAGGAAGTTCTATAAGCGAATCGAGGAAGATCCGGAAATCCGCGCGCTAACGGCAAGCGAAGCAATCGCGCTCGCGCCAAGCCAGCCCAAACTCGAGGGGATTTTCCCGGCATCGTGGATCAACGCGAACTTCGACGTCTGGATCGGGCACTCGGAAGACGTGCGGGCATGGGACCTTTTGCGCGACGCACGCGAATCCTACGGCCGTGCCGCCGACCGCTCGCAAACTGACGGGCCTATTTCGAAGGAACAGCTGGCACGAGCTTACGAATCCGTTCTTGCCGCCGAGGGTAGCGACTGGTGCTGGTGGTACGGACCGGAACACGCGTCGGCCAATGATTTGGAATTTGACGAGCTGTACCGCAAACACCTCTCCGAAATCTACGCTGCAATCGGCCAAGAAGCGCCGCCCACATTGCAGCAACCCATTAAACGCGCCCCCGACCGCTCGAGACGCGAAGCTCCGCTCTCCTACCTCGATGTGAAAGTCGATGGACGCGAGAGCCATTACTTCGAGTGGCTGGGCGCCGGACTTTATTCGAGGGATCCTCGCAGCGGCGCGATGCACGGGCGCGCGAACGTTCTGGGCGATGTGATGTACGGTTTTGGGCCCCAGCATTTCTACTTGCGTCTCGATCTGCTTCCGCTGGAAATCGCGAGAATTCCAGACTTCCAGATCCGGGCGACCGTTTGGGATTCGCGCGAGATGCGCATCACCATCAACGTCGAGAACCGGAAACTGACGGGCTTCATTGTCGAGCAAAGCGGGCTCTGTCTGCTGCACCCTGAATCGCTGGTCTCGGCCGCACTCGGCACAATCTTAGAGGTAAGCATCGCGCGCGAAATGTTCGATTTGAAAGACAGAAAAGCTCTTCTGCTTTCGGTCGCCCTCTGGGAAGGCGGGCTGCCAGTCGATTCGCTTCCCCAGGAAGGAATGCTCGAGGCGACGCTTGGCGAAGAGAGTTACGCCTGGCCGAGCGAGTAGGGTCCAGCACCGCGCTTCGACCTGCGCGGAGATAAGCAGAAACCTTTATGGATATTTCCACTCGCATGCGTGATCGTCTGCGCAATCCCTTTTCAGCAAGCACAGGGAATCGAATGAACGAACGTTGGCCCAGAAAGAGTCGAACTGCCTAACCTCGAGGCGGGAGCCGTGAGCTCGGCGCTGTGGAGTCCTCATGCGCAAGTAGCGGAGGTGGGAACGGCGGCGGGACGCCACAGGCAACCGCGGAGGGAACCTATCCCGACCGTGGCTGGCAATGCCGGCGGCTCGAGCCAAATGATCCGGTTGACTCTCGTGGTGCAAGAAAAGCGCACTTAGCCGGAATTCGCGTCAGAACATTTTAATGGCAAGATCGCGCGGCCCTGCACCCACAGGGATCAGCGTAATCAAACTGGAAGTTTTCACGCGAATCACAGCGAGATCGCTCGATGCCGTGTCCACCGCCAGCAGAATGTCACCGCCTGGCGTAAGGCTGCAAGTTTGCGGACCTTGACCGACGGTGATAGGACGCCCGATTTGGCGCGCGTCAATCGCGACAGGCACGATGTGCGCGGCGGCGGAGTCCGACACGTAAAGTGTGCCGGAGCTTGCCTCGAGCGTGCCGGCGGAAGGAGACATTCCCAGCAGCAGAAAGTCGCCCACCTCATTCGTCTGCGTGTTCACAATCAGCAGGCCGTGCGCGTTGCTGGAAGGGATGTAAAGTTCACCGCCGTCCGGTTTGAGGATCAAGTCGTAAGGCGTACCACCCAGCCCCAGGTTTACAATCAGCACCTTGCGTCGCAAATCCACCACCGAAATTTCGTCCGCTATCCCGGACGTAACGTAAGCCTTCGAGTTGTCCGGAAGAATTTCAATCTGCTCGGGGTGCGGCACCACGCCAATCACGCCTCGCGACACCAGCGTAAGCGGGTCGAGCAGTGAAACTGTCGAATCGTCGCGATTCGAGACCACAATCACGCTTCCGTCCGGCGACACGCGCGCGATCCACGGCCCACGCCCCGCGCGTCCCGACGCCACCACCTGACGAGTCGCGCAATCAATCGCCACCACCGTATTGGAGCCCGGTGATGCCACGTACGCCCGGCGTCCGTCCGGCGAGAAATCCAGCGCATACGGAGCTGCGCCCACCGCAATGTGCGCAACGAGCCGGTTCGTTTTCACGTCGAGCACCCACGCATAGCCTCCTGTCGAGCTGAGTCCCCAGATTTCGTTGCGTGTAGGATGCGCGCGCAGGCCGCTGGGCCCGGAACCCACGGAGATAGTAGCAACGGAGGAGAGCGTAACCAGGTCCACCACGCTGAGCGTGCCATCCGCCGTGTTGCCCACGTACGCGCGAAGATGAAGCCCGGGGCGCAAAAACGACGGACGCAGCTCGACCGCAATCTGGCGGCCCGCGATGATCGCTAGAATCAGAACCACCGCTAGAACTCGCCAGTTGGGGCGAAGCTTCATCAGGTCACATGGGACTCAATTGATTGTGCGGGAGAGGACGCCGGCAATTTGCCGGACTTCGCGGAGAAGTTCGTCGAATTCATTCGGTACGATGGATTGCATTCCGTCTGAGAGCGCACGATCCGGATCGTTGTGCACTTCCACCAGCAGGCCGTCCGCGCCCACGGCGACAGCCGCGCGCGAGAGCGGCAGAACTTTGTTGCGCCGCCCCGTGCCATGCGAGGGGTCTACCACGATCGGCAAATGGCTACGCCGTTGCACGGCGGGAATCAGGCTCAGGTCCAGCGTATTGCGCGTGTGATCGGAAAAAGTGCGCACGCCGCGCTCGCACAGAATCACGTTGTAATTTCCCTCGCTCATGATGTACTCGGCGGCCATCAGGAATTCGTCCAGTGTCGCGGACATTCCACGTTTCAGCAGTACCGGTTTGCGCGAGCGTCCGGCGCGCTTCAACAGCGAGAAGTTCTGCATGTTGCGCGCGCCGATCTGGATTACATCGGCGTATTTTTCCACCAGCTCCAGCGATTCGTTGTCGATCGCTTCGGTCACAATCCCGAGGCCCAGTCGATCGCGCACTTCCGCGAGAATCTTCAGTCCCGGCTCGCCCAAGCCCTGAAAACTGTAAGGCGAAGTGCGAGGCTTGTAGGCGCCGCCGCGAAACAGGCGCGCTCCAGCCGCCTTGACGCGCTCGGCGACCGCGAAAACCTGCTCCCGGGTTTCGACCGCGCACGGCCCGGCAACCACTGCCACGGAAGGTCCGCCGAAACATACGTCGCCCAAGGCCGTAGGAATGCGAACGACCGTGTTTTCTTCCTTAACGTCCCGGCTGACCAGCTTATACGGCTTGCTGACGGGGATGCATTCGACCACTCCCGACATCGCCTCGAGCGAGCCGATGTCCACGGCCCCCGTATTTCCTGTGATGCCGATCGCGGTGCGGATCGACCCCGGAATCGGATGGGCTTTGAATCCCAGCGACTCGATGCGCTCGCAGACCGCGCGAACCTGCTCCTCGGTCGCGTGAGATTGCATGACTACCAACATGACTGCCCCCTGAGTTGAGGCGAGCTAGAGAGTTTACTGCATCAAGAGGAGCGGCGAAAGGGAGAACGCGAAACACGGCTAGCGCCGACGGATCCAGCTTGGAGGCGCGGGACGGAATCGAACCGTCGATGAAGGTTTTGCAGACCTATGCCTTGCCGCTTGGCTACCGCGCCCTATGTCCAGGCAATATCCCATGCCACCAACACGGAGCGTATAGATAATATCATCGCGCATATCGCCGCACTCACGCCAAGCGAGTTGACGCGCGGTTGCGCAGTGGCCCGCAAGTCGTGTGCCACGCTTCGGGCCCCTTACGAGTCTGCTGATAACGTGCCACCGCCCGGCACTCATGAGTTATCGCTCGTCACGCTACTTCGAATGGCGAATACCTCCGATTGTAAACATACCTAACCCGAGCAAAATCAATGTCCGTTACACTTCTAGTGACGAAGAAATCGCACATTACGCGCGGTTTGCGGAACTGCTCTGACTACGATAAAATGGCGGGTCAAGCCACAGCTGGCAGAATCTTCTGTAGCGCCGTTTCAGCTTGGCTTTTCTAAACCCGGACACCCTGAGGGAATGGCCGAAGACAACGACAGATTCATTCTGACTTTCGACGCCGCAGACGAGTACCGCCCGGAACCTCCTCTCCCACCTGAAGTTCCCGCCTGGAAAGACGGCAGCAGCCGCATCGGAATCCACACCTCGATCGCGGGAGACATTTCCGGCTCGCTCGAAATTGCCCATGGTCTGGGCGCTAACGCATTGCAGATTTTTTCGGCGAGTCCTCGAATGTGGACGCGCGGCGTTTCGCGAATCCCCGAGGCGGACGCGACGCGCTTCCGCGTGCGGCGAAAAGAGTTGGGACTCGGACCTCTGGTGATCCACGACAACTACCTGATCAATCTGGCTTCTCCAAACCCAGTGCTGCGTACGCGCTCCGTGCAGGCGTTCCATCAGGAGATCGTGCGCGCCATGGCGCTGGGCGCCGACTATCTGGTGGCGCATCCGGGATGCGGGCGCGAGTTCGAACGAAGCGTCGCCGTCTCGGCCATCGCGCAGGGTTTAAAGCAAGCCGCGCGCGGATTAAAAATAGGAAACCTGCAGATTCTTCTCGAAAATACCGCGGGGCAAGGCACCTCGGTCGGATGCCGCTTCGAGGAATTGCGCGACATCATCCATGCCTGTCCAGAAGTGCCGCTCGGAGTCTGCGTGGATACCGCGCACCTCTTCGCCGCTGGTTTTGACATCCGCACTTCGGAAGGGCTTGAAACCACGCTTCAGGTAATGGACCGCACGATTGGCCTGGCGCGCGTGATGGTTGTCCACGTGAACGACTCCAAGACGCCATTCGCATCTCACGTGGACCGTCACGAACATATCGGGCAAGGCAAGATCGGACTCGAGGCCTTTAGGAGAATCTTGAATCATCCGCTGCTCGAGGGACGCGCGTTTATTCTCGAAACGCCAATCGATAAGCCCGGTGACGACCGAAGAAATGTCGCCGTCCTTTGGAAGCTGATCGGGCGGGAAGTGATTGCAACCGGGGCACGCGATGGCATGAAACCGCGCAAAAAGAAGAAAAGGAGCCCCCGCGGGAATCCCGGAAATGCACAGGCGAAGAAGAGGGCGGTTCGCCGCCTGACCAAACACAAGAGGAGCAGGTAGAAGGAACATTTCCAACCACGAGGAAACAGCGAGTGCCCGAATACGAGCCGCAGCGGATCGAAGAAAAGTGGCAGAAGGTTTGGGAGCAGCAGGGCGCCTTTAACGCCGTCGATGGCGACGCTTCGCGCCCGAAATATTATTTTCTCGAAATGCTGCCATATCCGTCCGGAACGATGCACATGGGCCACATGCGGAACTACACGATCGGCGACGCGGTAGCCCGCTACAAGCGCATGTGCGGGTTCAATGTACTGCACCCGATGGGCTGGGATGCGTTTGGCCTGCCGGCGGAAAATGCTGCGATCAAGCACGGAATTCCCCCGCGGGAATGGACGCTGCAGAACATCGAGGAATTCCGCCGGGTCCTCCATCGCTTCGGCTTCAGCTACGACTGGCGCCGCGAAATTTCCTCCTGCGAGCCGGAATACTACCGCTGGAACCAGTGGTTCTTTCTGCGCATGCTCGAAAAGGGAATTGCGTATCGGAAAAAAAGCAAAGTGAACTGGTGTCCGCAGTGCCAGACCGTGCTCGCAAACGAGCAAGTGATCGACGGCTACTGCTGGCGGCACGAAACCACGCTCGTGGAATTGAAAGAGCTCGAGCAGTGGTTCCTGAGGATCACGAAATACTCCGACCAGTTGCTCGATGACATGAAGCAGCTCGAAGGCGGCTGGCCTGAGCGCGTCCTAACGATGCAGCGGAATTGGATAGGCAAGTCGCAGGGCGCGCGTGTGCGATTTGCGGTGGCGCAACTCGAGAACGCATACATCGAAGTTTTCACTACGCGCATGGACACGATCTACGGCGCTTCCGCTGTGGTTCTCTCTCCCGGCCATGCAATCATCGAATCGCTCATTCAGGGGGTGCCCGGTCACGCGGACATGGAGACGCGCCTGAAAACGATGCGCGGCAAGAGCATCCGTGCCGCCGACATTGCCACAGCGGAGAAGGAAGGTTTCTTCATCGGACGCTTCGCCGTGAATCCGTTCTCGGGCGAACACCTCCCGATTTGGGTAGCGAACTTCGTGCTCGCCGATTACGGCACGGGAGCCGTCATGTGCGTTCCAGCGCACGACGAGCGCGACTACGAGTTCGCGGAGAAATATCACCTCCCGGTAAGAATCGTCGTGCAGCCGGTGGGCGCCGCTCCGCTGCGACTGGATCGAATGAGCCAGGCCTCCACCGAATACGGCGCGCTGGTCGATTCTGGCGCCTACACCGGAATGAAATCCGCGGATGCCTTGGAGAGAATGGCGGCGGATGCCAAAGCAAAAGGCTTTGGTGAAGCGCAAACAACGTTTCGCCTCAAAGATTGGGGCATCTCTCGCCAGCGCTATTGGGGAACGCCTATTCCGGTCCTCTACTGTGAGAAGGACGGAATCGTCCCAGTACCCGACGACCAGCTGCCGGTACGCTTGCCCGAGAATGTGACGTTGACCGGGCAGGGACAGTCGCCGCTGGCCAGTTCGCCGGAATTCGTGAACGCAACGTGCCCGAAATGCGGCGGCCCGGCGCGCCGCGAAACCGACACCATGGACACGTTTATCGATTCGTCGTGGTATTTCTACCGTTACACCGATCCGCACAACGATCAAGCTCCGTTCGACAAGGAAAAGGTTCGCTATTGGTTTCCCATCGACCAGTACGTGGGCGGGATTACGCATGCCATCCTGCACCTGCTGTATTCGCGCTTCTTCTGCAAAGTAATGCGCGACCTGGGAATGGTGAACCACGACGAGCCCATCACGCGGCTTTTCACGCAAGGGATGGTGCAAAAGGGCGGCGTAGCGATGTCGAAGTCTCGCGGTAACGTGGTCGGCGCTTTCGACATGGCCGAAAAATACGGCTGCGACACCGGCAGGTTGTATACGCTCTTCGCCGCGCCCCCTGAAAAGGACCTGGAATGGAACGAGCAGGGAATTGAAGGCGCATCCCGATTCCTGAACAAAGTGTACCGGCTCATCGCCAAGCAAGCGGAGCGCCTTCGGCCGGTGCAAGTCGAACTGACTTCGAAGACCGATTTGACCAAAGCGACGGCCAAAGAGAAAGCTCTCGTGCGGAAGACGCACCAGACGCTTAAGCGCGTGACGAACGATTTCGAGTCCCGCTGGCATTTCAACACGTCCGTCGCGCTGGTGATGGAGCTCATCAACGAACTGCACGAGCAGGAACCGCTGGATGTCGACGTCTCCTCTGTGATTCTGAAGCGCGTCTTACAAGTGTTGATCCTGATGCTGTCGCCGATGACGCCGCATATTGCCGAGGAGCTTTGGGAGATGCTCGGAAACGAAGGTGGCATCTCGAAGGCAAAATGGCCTCGCTATCGCGAAGACCTGACTCGTGAAGAACAGTTCGAAGTAATCATTCAAATCAACGGCCGCTTGCGCGGAAAGATTCTTGCGGAAGATGGAATGAGCGAGGATGAGACGCGCGAGCGAGCCTTGAACGATCCACGAATCAAGGTGCTGATCGACGGCAAGGCGCTGGCGAAAGTTGTCGTGGTGCCGAAGAAGCTCGTAAACATCGTGCTTAGCTAGGAATCACATGACGCCATCAAACGCAGCGGCGGCGCAACGAGAATCGGGAGGCACCATGAGCACGCTACGCGGAATTGTGGTGCTCGATTTCGGCGGACAGTATACGCAACTCATCGCACGACGCGTCCGCGAGCAAGAAGTGTTTTCGGCGATCCTCCCTTGCAACGCAAGCCTGGAAGAGATCGGCGCTTACAAGCCTACCGGCATCATCCTTTCGGGCGGACCCAGTTCCGTTTACGACGCCACGGCTCCGGTATGCAATCCAAAGGTGCTGGACCTTGGCGTGCCGGTACTCGGAATCTGCTATGGCATGCAATGGATGGCGCGAACGCTCGGCGGCAAAGTGGTCCCGGCGGAACGCCGCGAATACGGCCCCGCGCAGCTCAAGATTGAAAAGGAATCGAAGCTGTTTGCAGGTATTCCAGCGAGCCTGAAAGTTTGGGAGAGTCACGGCGATCACGTGGTCGGACTGCCGGAGGGATTTCATTTGACGGGGCGCACGGATAACGCAATCGCCGCGGTCGAGAATCCTGCAGCGAGAATGTACGCCGTTGAATTCCATCCGGAAGTGAATCACACCGACAGCGGAACGCACATCCTGCGGAATTTTGTTTTTGAGATTTGCGGAGCGAAGAAGAACTGGGATCGTGCCGGATTCATCGCGTCCACGATTGAAGCGATTCGCAAGCAGGCCGAAGGCGCGCGCGCGATTTGCGCTTTGAGCGGTGGAGTGGATTCCACCGTCGCCGCCGCTCTGGTACATCGCGCGATCGGCGACCGGCTCACGAATGTTTTTGTCGATAACGGCGTGCTGCGGCGAAACGAGTTCCGAGACACTCTCGCGCTGTTGCGCGACAGGCTGAAACTTAATGTGATTGGCGTGGATGCCTCCGAACGGTTCCTCGAACGCCTCGCAGGCGTCACCGACCCGGAACAGAAACGGAAACGAATCGGCGCGGAGTTCATCGCCGTGTTTAGGGACGAAGCGCAAAAGATTTCTTCAGCCAGGCAAGGGCTGCCCGTCAAGTTTCTCGTGCAGGGAACGCTCTACCCGGACGTAATCGAATCCGTATCGGTCAAAGGCCCCTCCGCGACAATCAAAACGCATCACAACGTCGGTGGGCTGCCGGCAGATATGCCTTTCTCCCTGATCGAGCCGCTGCGAGATTTATTCAAGGATGAAGTCCGGAAGATAGGCGGCGAGCTTGGCCTGCCGGAGGAGGTTCTGGTGAAGCATCCGTTTCCCGGGCCGGGACTTGCGGTGCGGCTGCTCGGGGAAGTAACACGCGAAAGGCTCGAAACACTGCGGGCGGCCGACGCTGTGGTGGTGGAGGAAATCCGTAGCGCAGGTCTATACGAAAAAGTCTGGCAGGCGTTCGCGGTATTGTTGCCAGTGCAGAGCGTCGGCGTAATGGGAGACGGGCGCACTTACGGCTACACGATCGCCGTTCGAGTGGTTGACTCGCTGGACGCGATGACGGCGGACTGGTCCCGCCTGCCGAAGGAGGTGCTTGAGCGGATCTCCGCGCGAATCGTAAACGAAGTGCCCAGCGTGAACAGAGTCGTCTACGATATCAGCTCAAAACCGCCGAGCACGATCGAGTGGGAATGACGCAAAGCCGTTGCGCGCAACTCCGAAGCAGAGTTAGCGGCTGGCCATTTTCTGGGCCATGTACAGCAACAGCCGGCGGTCGGGTTCTTCGATGCGGCCTAGCAACCGGCGGAAACGGCCCAGCACTCGCGCGTCTTTCCCTCTGCTTCCCCAGGCGATGTCGTCTGCGCTCTTACGTTTCGGAAGATTGGGAAGAGCGGGCGGTTCTTCGCCGTCGTAGAAAAGTTGGTAGAGCGGGACTTCCATCGCTCGGGCCAGCTTTTCCAGGGTCTCGATCGCCGGAACGGTGTGGCCGTTCTCGACGCGCGAAATGTAGCAACGTAGAAGCCCGGTGCGCTTCTCAATGTCGCCCTGAGATAGTTTTTTTGTTTCACGTAGCAAGCGAATGCGGTCTCCGATTATCATGGCGGGTATTGTTACATGGGCTAGTGCCGCCAGCAAGGCGAAACTTAGTGTTCTCACAAATTCTCCTGATGTAACCGAAATCCGATGCCAGACGTCCCAAAGAACGTGGCAGCCAGCGCCTCCGCTATCTCACTCCCTCTGAGCCGGCGGGGTAGAGCAGACGAAGAGAGGGAACTGGTCCGAATGGCCCAAAGTGGCGCAGAGTCCGCCTTTGAGGAGCTGGTTCGACGCCACCAGCACCGCGTGTTCGGGCTGGTAAACAGCATTCTGCGCCGACGGGAGGATGTCGAGGACGTCGCCCAACAGGTCTTCCTGAAGGCTTTCGTTTCCATCAAGCGGTTTGACCTGAGGGCCGCGTTTTCAACCTGGCTCTACAAGATTACGGTGAACGAGTGTTGGGATTATCTGCGCAAGAAGAAAGTCCGGCCGCTCACATACGAATCGGACATGAGCGACGAACAAGTTTCGCGGCTCGATGGCATCGTTTCTGCCGACCGTCCTCCGGAGCAAGCCGACGATCGCGCCGAGGTGAAGGAGATGCTCGAGTGGATGCTCGAAAGGCTCCCCGAGCAGGACCGCGAGCTCTTAGTGCTGAAGGAAATTGAAGGCTTTTCGGTGCAGGAGCTATCGGAAATTCTCGGGCTCAACGTGAATACGGTGAAAGTGCGACTGTTCCGTGCGCGCGCGAAATTAATGGACACCTATCGACGGCGGGTGGCTGCGAGCGGTCACTCGACCGGCCAATCAGGCGGCTAATCGACTGAGGGTCGAGCGGGCGGCCGCCCGGAAACGGAAGAGAGGAAGAGACAGGAGACATGAAGATGGAACCGAAGAACACTTTGCCTTCGGAAACGTGCTCGGAATACGAGGCGCTTCTCGAAGATTATCTCGCGGGCGATCTCGCGGGGCCGCAAGCGAATCGCGTCGCCGAACATCTGAAATCGTGCGCGGGTTGCAGGGATGCGTTCGACAGCGCTGCGGCCAGCACGCGGTTTCTGCGCCGATCGGCACCGCTGCTGGAGCGCGCTGCCGATCCGGGACCCGGCTTTGTGCGTCTGGTGATGGCCCAAATACGAGCTCAGCGCGAACACCAGAATATTGGGCAGCCGGTCGCTGCGTTCGCGTGGCGGTTCGCGATGTCGGCCTCGCTCGCATTGGCGCTGTTGATTGCGTATGCATCGCAGCAGGGTGGTCAAACGAACTCCGATCTCGCACAGCTGCGCTCGGGCGATCTTTTCCCCGACCCGGCGACGCCCGCTACGCAGGGCGACGTGCTACGGATGGTGGCGGATACAAACCATGGAAAATAACAAAACCAATCGCGAAGCGGCACTGCTGGTGGTCGTCGTTTTTTTGCTGGGAATCGTTCTCGGTGGACTTGCCGTCCACGTGTGGGGCGACAGAATCTGGGCGCAGCAGATAACAACTGGCCCTAGGTCGCGCGACCAGGTAATCGCCGATTTTACCCGCGAATTGTCACTGACACCTGAACAACAGCAGCAGCTCGGAGCGATCGTCGATGACACGAGAATGAGATGGCGCGCACTGTACGCGCCGCTCGACGATCAGCACGAGCAGATCCGCCAACAAAGCCGTGATAAGATTCGCGCCATCCTGACTCCGGAACAGCGTCCCAAGTTCGAGGATTTCTTGAAGCGGCTCGACCAGCAAAGAAAGAAAGATCAAGTGGGGCGCTAGCGTTGTCGACCGAAGTCCCACATCCATGGACAACCGCAGCTTAACTACGAAGGCCGACCAGATTCCCGCCGGCGCTGCGGCAAACGCTCCGACCATCCGCCTGGAAGGCGTCTATAAGACCTACGACCTTGGTGAAGTGCAGGTGCATGCGTTGAGGGGCGTGTCGCTTGAAATCGATCGCGGTGAATTCGTGGCGGTCATGGGAGCATCCGGCTCCGGCAAGTCAACGCTGATGAACATTCTCGGCTGCCTGGACAAGCCGACCAAAGGCAGTTATTGGCTGGATGGCGCGGACGTTTCGGGCATGACCAAGAAGGAGCTCGCGCGGACCCGCAATAAGAAAATTGGATTCGTGTTCCAGCAGTTTAATCTGCTCGCACGCACATCAGCGCTCGAAAATGTCGAGCTGCCCACGATCTACGCGGGCATACCCATCGTCGAACGTGAAACTCGCGCCAAGGGCGCCCTCGAGCGCGTGGGCCTCGGTGATCGCGCCGAGCATTATCCCTCGCAGCTTTCCGGTGGACAGCAGCAGCGTGTGGCGATTGCACGCGCCCTTGTGAACGCGCCTTCCATCCTGCTCGCCGATGAGCCCACGGGAAACCTCGACAGCCGCACCAGCGTTGAAATCATGGATATTCTCCAGCGGCTCAACGGTGAGCAAGGTTTGACCGTGGTGATTGTGACGCACGAGGCTGATATTGCGCAGTACGCGAAGCGTACGCTGGAGTTTCGAGACGGCAAGATGAAGAAGGATGTGGCGGTGCAGAACCGTCTGATCGCCGCACAAGTGCTGCCCACGTTGCCGTCGCTCGACGAGGACGATACGGAGGCAAGTCCATCGGTGAAACCCGCCGCATCGAACGGCGGCTCTGCTGCCCGCTAGGCGTCGCGGACTTCTTTAAAGCCCTTGAGAATTGGGATGTCCTGCAGCGACCTGCTTGCCCGGTCAAGCGCCGCATATTCCAGTAGCGTATGCTTCAAGAGGCGGCCGAAATTATAGCCCGCCGCTTTGAAGACGCTGCGATGTTCCCGCCACACGATGCACGCGGTCACGATCAGGAATAGCCGATGTATTTGCGCAAGAGTATTTGCCAACAGTGCGACGCGGTCCGACGCCAGACGGCGCAACATCCAAGCCTGAAAGCGAAGGTGCGTGGACTCGTCGACTAGTATTCTTGAGCTGAGCGCCCCTAGCACCGGTGAATTCGTAACGCGTCCCAAAGCGCCATAGTAGGGCACTGCGATGATCTCGGCGGTGACCAGGACCCGGAGTGAAAGCTCGAGGCCCGCGAGCCCTCGCAGGCGCCTGAAGATGGAATCGACCCAATGCTTCGAGACTGCCGGAATCCTTTGTTGCTCCATGAATCGCAGCAGATGAGCGCTGTGCCGTTGCTCCTCCTTGATGAAGAGATGGAGAGCGCGAGCAAAATACGGATCACCTACCCGGGCCGAGTAGTTCAATCCCCGCCTCAGCAAGCGCCTACCCTGGGATCGTTCGCCTAACTGGAACTGTCGAATGGAGTCCTCGATGGTGGTTCGCTCGCTTCTAGACAACTTGTAGGGGTCGCTCCAAGGCAAAGGGTTGGCGGTCAACATGCTGGCGAGAAAGTGGTTGCGCCAAGCCTGTGACTGTTCGATGGAAGCCGCATCCGCCGTAGGCATGGTTATACTTTACATCACAAAGTACTCTGCATCAAGTAAAATAACTCGAGATCCCGTAAGCGCGCTCGGACGCCCGAATTGCCCCGATGTATATGCAACTTTTTTCTCGATTCTTGCGTAGTTAGGATTATTGGACTCATGCGATTCCGCGTTCAACTCGCTTTGCAGTGTCTCGTGCTTCTCGCCATCGGAGTTCCGTGCCCAGCGCAAGAGGCAAGCAAAATCCTCGACCAATACGCGAAGGCCGCGGGCGGCTCGAAAGCGCTTTCGCGCATTCAAACGCTTTCGCTGGAGGGCACGCTGGCCGCCAAGGACGACGAGCCGGGTGCGTTTACGCTCGACATGAAGCTTCCGAACCGCTACTACTCGGAAATCGTCGCTGGCGACAAGCATCTCATCGAGGCGTATAACGGCAAGTCCGCCTGGCGCCAGGACGGGTCGGGAAACACTTCAACGATGCTGGGGCCCGAGGCCAGCCGAATGGAGGCGGCCGCACAGATCGCCAACTCGCGCCTGGTAAATTTGAAGAAGAACAAACTCACGACGTCATTCGTCGGCCACGCGGAGGTTCGCGGAAAGGATGCGCTGCAGGTTGAAGTGACCAGTGCAACAGGCGCGAAGCAGGAGGTCTTCTTCGACCCGCAAACTCACCTGATCGTGAAAGAGATGGTCCCACTAGGGGGAGCGGACGAAGAAATGTTTTATGGCGAGTATCGCGCCGAGAGCGGCATACAGCTTCCACACAGAATCGAAATTCGCCGCGGCGACGACAGGTTCGCAGTCGAAGTCGCGCGCGCCACAGTAAACGGACGCGTCGGCGAGCGGGTGTTCGATCTTCCGCTGAGCTCACAAGTTAAGCTACCGAACCTGAAAGCACTCTTCAAGGAGATCGACGCAAACCAGAAGGCGTTAGACAAGATCAAGGAGAACTACGCGGGGACGCGCACCGAAGACGAGACAGAATATGACGGCAACGGCAAAGTGAAAAAGCATGAAATGAACGAATACACGTTTTTCTATTTCGACGGCGAAGAGATTTCCACGCTCGTGAAGAAAGACGGCAGGGCTCTGAGCGAGGCGGAGCAGAAGAAAGAAATCGAGCAAGCGCAGAAGCGAGTAGAAATGATTCAGAATCGGCAGGCGAAGAAAGAAGCGAAAGCGGAAAAAGCCAAAGAGGAAGGGAAGGAAGAGAAAAACGGTGACGATCCTGATATAGAAACGTTTTTACGTACCTGCCAATTTGTAAATCCGCGCCGCGAGCGCTTCCGCGGCCAGGACGTGCTGGTCTTCGACTTCGAGGCGAACCCTGAATACAAACCTCGGAGTTTAGTCGAGAAGATCGTGCAAAAACTGGCCGGAGTCGTCTGGATCGACGAAAAAGCGCACGATGTGGTGCGGCTCGAGGCTTATTTCGCGGGCGACGCAAAAATTGCGGGCGGGTTGCTTGTGACCATCCAAAAGGGGACCAGCTTCGTCTTTGAGCAATCCTTTCTGAATAACGAAGTGTGGCTGCCCACTTACCACGAGGCGCACGGGAGCGCGCGCTTCCTACTTGTGAAGGGTTACAAAGCGAGCGAAGTGACCCACTACTCAGACTACAAGAGATATCACGTCGAGGTTCAATCCACGGTGGGTGCGCCTAGAACTCCGTAACCGCGATTTTCTCTCCACAGCACAAAGGGCGTTCGACTCCAAGTTTGGGGGACGCTGTGCCAAGGTGCCGTGAGCGACGTAGTCTCTCTTCTTGAGGCAGTGATGAAAAGGAAATGACTCATTTCCATCGCATCATTCTGGCTGCTTTCAGATGAAAGATGATCAGTCATCGTCGCGCATTAAAAGACCTTGGCGGCGGCGCCGGATAACCAGAGTTCGACCCCCTTAAGCCTGCGACCGGAAGGAAAGTTCAGAAGACTTTATACGTCACCTGATCTTTGTGGCCCCGCCGATCGACCTACCCCAAGTCAGGTAATTCCTCACGCGGGACCAGCAGATGGATGGAGCGGGCCTGCCCCGGCGTGCGTTCGATGAGGCCCCGAGCTTCGAGCGTTAAGATCATCTGATGCACCGACGGCGGAGAGACTCGGAAGTACTGCTGCATTTCGGCCTCCGATGGAGAGTGGCCGTGAATTTTGCCGTAGTAATAGATGAACGCCAGATACTGCCCCCGTTTTTCTGTGTAGTTTTTTCCCATTACGCGGCGGCGAGATTGTACGCCGAAACGGGACAGGTCCTTCTGTCACAAATCGAACCGGGCGGCGTCCTGCCGTGCCACTCCCCTCAGGGATAATGGACACTGGAAGAGATACCCGTTTAGAAGGGAATGTCTTCGTCGGAGATTTCCGGGCCCGGGGCGCTGTGCTCGTCCGGAATGGCCACGCCTTCGATATCCGCATCCTGAGAACGGCCACCGCCGCCCATGCCGGCTGCTGCACCCGCAGCGGCTCCCTCGGCGCGCGACGTTAGCATCTTCATTGTGTTAGCGACGATTTCTGTTGTCGAGCGCTTCTGACCATCGCGTTTGTCTTCCCACTGGCGCGTTTGGATGCGCCCTTCGATGTAGACGAGCATGCCTTTCTTAAGGTACTGCTGGGTGATTTCGGCTAGCTTGCCCCACACGACAATGCGATGCCATTCTGTGCGCTTTTGCCGCTCGCCCGCACGGTCCTTATACGACTCGTCCGTGGCCATGGTGAAGTTCGCCACCGGCTGGCCACCCGATGTGAACCGTGTCTCGGGATCGCGCCCCAATCGTCCAACTAGAATCGCTTTGTTAACGGACATTGTTCACCCACCTGTTCCAGGGATCCGGCGAGTATAGCCGAACTATGCCCAGGCGGGAAGAAGCAGGAACTCTGATAGAATCTCGGCACTTAGACGTATTTCATGATGAAGGAGCTGCATCCGTGACTCAAAATGAAACTCAAAGCTTTAGAAACCACACCAAGTTGGTTCCCGGTTTCCACATTGTCACGCTGGCAATATTTGTGACGAATTTTGTATGGCACTTGCAACACATGGTTCGCGCGTTTTCGGCGAGCTCGATGATCGCGGTGTTCACAGCAGCCGGGCTTCTACTGCTTTGGTATTACACGCGGATGTTCCCGCTTGCCGTGCAGGACCGGCTTATTCGCCTCGAAATGCAGGTGCGCATGCAGCAGGTGTTTCCCGCCGACCTGCGTGCGCGCATCCCCGAATTCACCGTGGGCCAGCTCATCGCGCTTCGGTTTGCGAGCGACGACGAACTGTCTCAGTTGGCGCGCAAAGTGCTGGATCAGAAGCTGACAGACCGCAGGGCCATCAAGAAGATGATTCAGAATTGGCAACCCGATTTCCTGCGCGCCTAGCTGCAAAAGGATTCAACTGCGCGCCGTTGTCTAACGCGAACGGGTTGCCGTGCCGGAAGCGCCGATCTCGTGCAGCTTGGCCGTGGCGCGGCGTGCTTCCTCAGAGCCAGGGAACCGCCGCCCGACTTCGCGCAGATCGCGGATCCCGGTTGCTTTTTGCCCTACCTCAAGCTCCGCCATGCCTTTCTTCAGCAGGGAAGCAGCGATCTTGAAGCTCTTCGGATAGTTCGTCAGCACAGCGTCGTAGTCCGCGATCGCTTCCTTGAAATTATTCTGCGCGTACGCGATTTCGCCGATGTAGAACTGCGAATTCGATGCGAGATCGTTCGAAGGGAAGTGCTTGATATAGTCAACGAACTCCTGGTGAGCGAGGTCATACTTACCGCTGGTGAAATCCCGAAGCGCGTTCTGATACAGAGTGTCGGCCGAGATGGGAGCCAATGACGCCGGGGCCGAATTTGAATGATTCGCAGCCGAGTCGGCCGCGTTGCTCGGAGCATAGGCCCCCGCACTACCCGGGTTGGAGACTGGACTGCCGGCACCACCGGACACTTTCGCGTCGATGCTCTGCAGGAGATTCTGAATGTCGGTTACTTGCTGCGACAATTTGCCGACCCGCGCCTGAATATCCTGCACGTTGTCGGCGAGCCCTTGAGTCTGCTGGCCCATCGAGTCGATGCGCGAACCGGAATTCGCCTGCACCTCCTGCACAGTTTTCTGCAGGCCGCTCATCTGTCCATTGAGCTGATTGGTGGCGTCGAGGGACTGCTGGACGAGCGTGCGCAGCGTTGCATTGCTCGAATCAATAGCGCTGCGTAGGTCCTGCTGATTTTGCAGGATCTGAGAGAGCTGTTGCTGCATCTGGACCAACTCTTTTGACACAGCGCCGGCCGGCGGGGGTGTAAGAATCGAACCGGCGAGGGCGCCGAGCAACAAAACGGCGAACCCAAGCACTATCCATCGTGAGCGCAAAGGGAACCTCCTTCGGCGATCGAAGCTGCCCTCTCCGCCGAGGTGAGAGGCTACTCGATCGTCTCAAACAATTATCGCACGGCTGTGTCCAACGCTTGCCGTGTGCATGGGCGGGACCGCCGTGCTTTTGTGAAAATTTCTAGGTCGTCGTGCTTCACGATCCCTCAGTGTCCTTCGGGCTTCGCAACAGCGAAGCCCGAAGGAGAGAATCTACGATTGATTTTTAGTGCGCCATGACGAAATGCGCGCGGCGATTCTGCTGCCAGCACGCCTCAGTATGCTCGGTGCAGAACGGACGTTCCTTGCCCCAGCTTACGGTGTCCATGCGGTCGGCTGAGATACCCAGCGAAATGAGGTAGTTTTTCGCAGCCTGAGCGCGGCGCTCGCCAAGCCCGAGGTTGTACTCTGTCGAGCCACGTTCGTCGCAATATCCTTCGATGGTGACGCGCACTTGCGGATAGGAGCGCAGGAATTCCGCATCCTTCGTTAGGGCATCGCGGGCGTCTGCGCGTACATCCGACTTGTTGAAGTCGTAGAAGGCATCCTTCACGTTCTGGCTAAACAGTTCCGCGATTCCCGGCTGAGCGGGCGCTGGTGCCTCGGCCGCTTCCACGGAAACGCTGGCCGTGGCGGTGGCTGTGCCGCCGGGGCCTGTCGCGGTAATCGTATAGGTGGTCGAATTGGTTGCCGTTGTCGAGGTCTTGCCTTGCGGCGCGACTTTGCCGATTCCGGGCTGCAAGTCCAAATCCGTGGCGTTGGTAGACGACCAAGTGAGCGTGATCGTGCCGCCGCTTTGAATCGAAGATGGCGACGCATTCAAAGTGACAGTGGGTTGCGCGGCGACCGGAGCCGGCGCGGGAGCCGGCGGTGGCGCTGCGACCTTCTTCTTGCAACCTGCTACGAAATAGACCATGCCTAGGAGTAGGAACAACAGTGCGAACCTGCGACCTGTGCTGCTCTGCATTGTATTGCCTCCTTCACTGCTCGCTACCAAGGCAGCGAACGCGAAAATGAACTGTCCATCTTGCTGCAACTTGGCCCGTGTAACTGCCGCCGCTGCAGAAGGCAGGGTGGCGAAACGATAAAATGATCAGCGTGGCGACCAATTCGGCGATTCATTCTGCGCCTGCGTAGTTAACTGGCGCGGCTGGCTCCCATCGGCCAGCATGGACCAAATCTGCCGCGTGCCGCCACGCGTTGACTCAAAGACAATATGGCGGCCATCCGGCGCCCAGCTGGGCCGCTCGTTGCGCCCGGCGTCGCGCGTTAACTCGACCAGCGCGCGGCTCACAATGTCCATGACATAGATATCGAAGTTTCCGCTCGGGCGTCGCCAGCTAAATGCAACCAGTTGTCCATTTGGTGACCATGCCGGGTCAATGACGTAGCCCATGTCCGGCATATCGAGTTTCTGGACGTCGGTGCCATCGGAGTTCGCCAGGTAAAGAACCGGCTCGCCTCCGCGATCGCTCACAAAGATAATTTGTTTTCCCGTCTTCGGATTCCAAACTGGTGAGGTGCTCACGCCTGCCGCGAACGTGATGCGGTGGAGATGCGAGCCGTCGGAGTCAGCGACGAACATCTGCGGATCGCCTAACTGGCTCGACATAAACGCGATCTGCGATCCGTCTGGAGACCAGGCGGGCGAGCTATTCGTTCCCCGATAGCGCGGAAACGAAATCAAACGATTGGAGGCCATCGAGTAGATACAGATCTGTGGCGATACGATACCGCGAAAGGGAACGAAACAAGTGAAGGCGACGCGGCTTGCGTCCGGCGACCATCGCGGGGTCAGCGAAACCGATTTCAGATGCGTGACCTCGTGTTGATTCGCGCCATCGTAATCCATGATCCAGATTTCTTTGGTGCCGCTTTTTGTACTCACGTAAACGATCTGCGTTTCCGCGATGCCGGGTAGGCCTCCGCTCAATCGGCTGATGATGTCGTCGGCGAATTGATGCGCCAGTTTGCGCGCATCTGCATCGGTGGCGGCGCCACGATAGATCTTCTGCAGTGCGATCGGCGCACTCGGATTTTTCACGTCGGAAAGAAAACCTGCGACGGCAAGATTCGTTGTGTCCACGGTCGCATTGCCATAGGCGAGCATGTAGGTGTTGGCTGGATCTCTGGCCCATTCCGCGGCGTTCAGCTCGCTCGGCTGGCTCGGCACCGTAAGCGGATAAAAGCTAGGACTTACCATATCGAGAATGCCGCTGTACTCCAGGTCGCTCGCCAGCACATCGTGAAAAGTCTTTTCCAAGGTCTGCGCATTGGCCGTGCGGATTCCCAGGTCCGGAGCGGCGAGCCGCGCTTTCGAGACGCCAAGTCCCGTGCCCGTCTTGAACCAATCCTGGGCCGAGGCAGGAGCCGGCGAAAGCGCCCACCACGCAATGCATGCTACAAATAGGATTGCAATTTTTCGTGTCATCATAGGCCCCGTGGCGCTACTCCATTCGATTATTTACCGGTGAAAATCGAACCAGAATTCTACGCTGACCCTCGAGCCCGCATACTCCGGCGGGAGCCGATCCAGGGGGCTCGAACCTTCGAGCGCCCGGATCGCCGACGCGTCCACCGAGGCATTGCCGCTCGAGTGCGTGATCTGAATGTTCGCGATCGTGCCGTCGCGCAGGATGTCGAAAGTCACCGTGGCGCGTGGCGCTGCGGAAATGCCTCCATCGATAGTCGACTGTAGCCAATTGCTGCTCACGCGGCGCTGCACGGCTTCGACGTACCATGAAAACCGCGAGCCGAAATCTGCCCCGCCGGTCCCACCGAAACTCAGACCCGCCTGCGTGCTAGTTCCTGGGCCCATGGCGAACGACGTGTAGGGAACTGCCGGCGCTCCGCCACCTCCGTAAGGCACCGCGTTCGGCGGCGGTGGCGTCTTATTTTCCAGCACCTTCGACGGCCGCGTTACATATTTCGGCGGCGGCTTGGTCTTTAGAAATTTGGGAATCGTCTCGGTATCTTTCGGCGGAGGCTGCTGGATTTTGGGCGGCTCGGTTTTGTAAAGGCCTTTCGAGTCGTCGACGACGCGGTTCGGCGTGATCACTTCGGGCCGCGGCATTGGAATTCCGGGTACGTTTCCGACGACTCCTACGGTGATGGCGCCACCAGCCCCGCCCCACGACGAGCCGTTATGCGCGTAATATCCTTCAAAGATCAGGAATGCGATGAGTGCCGCGTGGAACGCGCCGGAAACCCAGAGCGGGCCTTTCAGTTCATCCGGCACTCGAACTGCCGCGGCCGAGGCCATCTCAGCGAGCCTCCGAAGTTTCGTTTAGGGGCTGGGTCACAACGCTCACGTTTTGTATGCCCGCCTGCCGCAGAGCGTCTACCACCGTTGCCCAGCTTCCAAAGGGCACCGTAGCATCGCACCTTACGTACACCGCCTGGTGTTTTGGGTCCCTGGTTTGGGAGACAACCTTTTGTCCGATGTCGTGGATGTTGACCGGCTGATCGTTCAGGTACACGCGCTGCGACCGATCGATGGTAATCACCAATCGCACTTCGTTGAGTTCCTTTACGGTCTTGGTCTTGGGCACGTCCACATCGATGCCGGACTGCAGGATCGGGGCGGTGATCATGAAAATAATGAGCAATACAAGAACGACGTCGACAAATGGCACCATGTTGATCTCAGAAAGCGTCGTGCCGGTTTCACGCTGAAGCTGCGGCATATCGAAAATCCTTGCTGTGGCGCAGCGCCCCCTTCGGGCGGCGCGGTCGGGTTATTCGCTGTAAAGCGTCTCGACTTTCGCGACGAACTCAGACGCGAAATTATCCATCCGGCCGGCGACGCCTCGGATGTTGTGAAGATAGTGGTTGTAGGCGATCACCGCAGGAATTGCAGCAAAGAGTCCCGCCGCCGTAGTGATCAACGCTTCTGCAATTCCCGGCGCCACGGCCCGCAAGCTCGCGGTTCCGGCGTCGCCGAGCCCTGCAAAGGCGTCCATGACGCCCCATACAGTTCCGAACAATCCAATGAACGGCGACACCGATCCGGTCGTGGCAAGCCACGACATCCCTTTTTCAAGCCGCCTGACCTCGTCGGCGGCCGCGACTTGCATTCCCACGCCCACGGCGTTTGCGTTTCTCACTCGTCCCGTGCTCGGACCGGGGTTTCCTCGCGGGGAATTGCCGCCCGGGCCACGCAGTTGCGCCTCGAGCTCGTGGTAGCCGGCTTCGTAGACCGAGACCATCGGGGTACTGCCCACTCCCGCCTTTAAGGTTCTAGGATCCGGCAGCCCGCCTCCCGAGCGGAACATTTGCAGAAATTTCTTGGTTTGCGTTTCGATGCGGCCAATCTGGCTGGATTTTTGAAAAATGATGGCCCAGGAAAATACCGAGAGAATTAGAAGGATGCCGAGGACAATTCGCGCCACCCAGCCCGTTTGCTCAATCAGCGTGTCGAGCCGGCTGGTCACCAGAAGAAGCGCCAGACCTGAAATTGTTTTACCCCCTCAGAAAAAATGTGCCTACCAAAGGCCCAAAAGTACCGTAGCACACGCATCCTAGAGGGTCAAACGAATCAGCGCTCTCTCGCGCCTTTCCGATTGCCGCAAACGACACATTTGCCACGCGATGCCACCTTCGTGCGCTGTGTTAGAATCGGATTTAGGTCATGCGTAAAGCATTCGACATCTCGCTAGACACGCTCGGGGCAGGGAAGGCAACCGGAAAGGCGTTGGCCGTCGCGACGGACGTAACGGAAGCGACCCCGTCTGCTGCGCAATACCGCAAATCGTTTTACCTTGAAACATTCGGCTGTCAGATGAACGACCACGATTCCGAAAAAGTGGCGGGCGTGCTTCTGGGTCGCGGGTATCACGCCGTCGAAAATCCAGCGGATGCGTACCTGGTTCTCTATAACACGTGCAGCATTCGCGAAAAAGCGGCGCAAAAGGTTTTTGCGCGCATCGGCGACTGGAAGACAACCTCGCAGAACAAAGTGATCGGCGTACTCGGCTGCGTCGCGCAGCAAGAAGGTGAAGAAATTTTCGAGCGCGCTCCGTGGGTCAGCCTGGTCTGCGGCTCGGCAAGCTACGGTAAGCTGCCCGAACTTGTTGCACAGATCGAAGCCGGTGGTCGCCGCGTTATGGGCCTTTCGCTCGACACGGACGAAACTTTCGAGACCGAAATTACGCGACGCGACAATCCATTTCGAGCGTACCTGACGATCATCGAAGGCTGCGACTACCGGTGCGCTTATTGCGTGGTTCCGCATACCCGCGGCCCCGAACGCAGCCGCAAAAGTGATGCGATCCTCATGGAAGTGCGGCGCCTTGCGGATGCGGGTTATTCCGAGATTCAGTTGCTCGGCCAAACCGTAAATTCTTATCGCGACCCTTCGCCGCGAGGCATGAATTTCACGGCGCTTTTGCGTGCTGTCGCCGCGGTCCCAGGGATTCGTCGCGTACGTTTCACTACGTCGCACCCGAATGACTTTCATCGAGAGATCGTCGAAGCGATCGACGCAACGCCTGCGCTTTGCGATCACGTGCATTTACCGGTGCAGTCCGGCTCAACCGCCGTCCTTCGCGCCATGAAGCGGACCTACACGCGCGAAGAGTATCTCGAGAAGATTTCCTGGATTCGTAGTGCGCGCCGCCCCATCTCGATTACCTCAGATTTTATCGTTGGCTTTCCCGGCGAAACGGAAAAGGACTTCGCAGCAACGCTAACGCTGCTTGATGAAGCCCAATTCGACAGTATTTTCGCCTTCAAGTATTCACCGCGTCCAAATACTCCGGCCATATCCATGCCGGACGCCATTCCGGAGGAAGAGAAGTCCCGGCGTCTCGCGATTTTGCAGGATCGCCAGCGCGAAATTCAGATTCGCCGCAACGAAAGGCTGGTCGGCCAGGCATTCGAGCTGCTCGTGGATGCGCGTCACGAGCGTCGCGGGCAATGGGCCGGACGCACCACCAGCAACCGCATCATAAATTTCCCTTCTACTGCCTCGAACCTTCTGGGACAATATGTTCAAGTGAAGGTGGTGCGCGGCGGTCCGAATTGTTTGGTAGGTGAGCATGTCGCATAAGATAGTCGGGGAGGCCACCATGGAACATGAGGTCAAGATCCGCGGCTTAATGATGGATCCGGTGACCAACATGCCGGTGGTGGTTCTGAAGGAAACTTCGGGCTCCGCGATTCTGCCGATTTGGGTGGGCATCTACGAAGCGAACGCGATTGCCCTCGAAATCGAGAAAGTGCAAACGCCGCGCCCCATGACGCACGACCTACTGAAAAACGTCCTCACCGGCCTCAACGTCCACGTGCACAAAGTGGTCGTCTCCGATCTGAAGGAAGACACGTTCTACGCAATAATCTGGATGGAGCGTGACGGCGAAATGATGTCCGTCGATTCTCGCCCGAGTGACGCGCTGGCACTGGCGCTTCGCCTCGATTGCCCGATCTTTGTGGAGGACGAAGTCCTCAAGAATTCGAAGATGGCGAATGCCATTACCGAGAAAAGCTCCAGCGAAGAATTGCGCAAGTGGCTCGAAAACCTGAACGACGAGGACCTCGGCCGCTATAAGATGTAGTCGCGTTGCCTGGCTGGCATACTCGATCGTTTCCTTGAACTGTTAACCTCAGCGGATTTGAGACCTGCTCTTCTGTGACCGTCGGATGTATTTCTGCTGGGATCAGACGTGGGCCCGCCAAAGCAATACCCGTGCATTTTTCCCTTGCGTCGACACTGCGGTAGTCGGTACAGTGTGGGCAGCTCTAGCTAACTGTAGTGTATTGTAAGCAGAGTGGTGCTATATATAGGCCTGCGGTTGCGGTGGGTTAGACGGAGGCATCGGCTTGACCTGCGTCCTGGCAGTTGCCAATCAAAAAGGCGGCGTCGGAAAGACCACCACCTCCATCAACCTGGCGGCTGCGCTCGCCCTCAAGAGGAAAAAGACGCTCCTCATCGACCTCGATCCTCAATCGAACGCCACCATCGCCTTCTTTGACCCGAAAGACATCCAGGCGACAATGTACGACGTTTTCGCTGAGCATCCCGTCGAGATGGCCAAGATCATTCGCTCGACGAAAGATCCTTGCCTCTTCGTGGCGCCGTCGCGTCTCGCACTCGCGCGGCTTGAGCAGCAGCTCGCCGGCCAATTCGACGCTCCCTTCAAGCTCAAAGACGCGCTTTCGGCAATCCTGAAGGACTACGATTTCATCGTGATCGACAATCCACCGGCACTCGGTATTCTAACTGTGAACGCGCTCGTCGCATCTACACATTTGCTCGTCCCGATTCAGGCGGCCTACTTCGCCATCGAAGGCACTGACGATCTGCTCGAAACCTACGGTCGCATTCGCTCCCGGCCCAATCCGGATTTGAAGGTACTCGGAGTCGTCATCACTCTTTACGACAAGCGCACCAACATCTCGCGAGACACCCACGAGCAGATTCGCGCCACGTTCGGAAACGCGCTCTTCAAGACGCGCATCAGCAAGAACGTACGCCTGGAAGAAAGCCCGGCGTACAAGGAAACCGTTTTTACCTACGCGCCGAAATCTTCCGGCGCCGAAGAATACAAAAAGCTTGCTCAGGAGGTATTACAACGTGTCCAAGAGGATCGGGCTGCCCGTCACTCTCAAGATGCGGCATGACGCCCATTACGTCGAGACTCTGACCAGTTTTAGCGGGGCGTCTATCGGGCGCATGATCCCGATCGATAAGATTCGACCGAATCCCGAACAGCCGCGAAAAACATTCGGCGACCTGCGCGAATTGACCGACTCGATTCGCGAAAAGGGCGTGCTCGAGCCTCTGCTGGTGCGCTTCATGCCTCGCGAAGACATCTATTACATTATCTCCGGTGAGCGCCGCTACCACGCTTCAAAAGCCGCCGGGCTGCACGAACTTCCCTGTATCGAAAAAATTGCCGACGACGCCGAAACGCTCGAACTCGCGTTGATCGAGAATCTGCAGCGTAAAGATCTCACCGCATTTGAAGAAGCCGATGGCCTCCAGCGCCTCGCCGATCAATTCGATTACACGCACGACGATATCGCCAAGAAGATTGGCCGGGCGCGCTCCTCCGTCACCGAAACACTTTCGCTGCGCGTGATCCCCGACGAAGTTCGCAAAGCCTGCATCGAAAGCGGCGTTATCTCGAAATCACTGCTTCTCCAAGTCGCCCGTCAACCCAACGAAAAGAAGATGCGCGAAATGGCGCATCGCATCGCCCAGGGCGGGCTAACCCGCGACGAAGCGCGCCGAACGCGTCATGAGGATGCCGCTCCCGATCCGCGCCCGCAGCCGTTCCTGTTCGATTATCAGTCTGGCGACGGAGCATTCCATCTGCGCCTTCAATTCCGCAAGAGCCATGTGGGCAGGGAAGAGCTTGCCGCAGCCCTGCGCGTTGTTTTGCGCGAAATCGAGTCCGGGAATATTTCCTCCTCGGCCGCCTGACGGCCGCCCAAGTTCCGCGCGTGCCGTATTGTGGCGCAATAAGACACCGGAGTCTGCGCGCTCGACGCAAAAAACTTCTTGCGTTAGCCTTGCTACATGGACATCGACTGGATTCGCAAGTTCTGCCTCGCGCTGCCCGGCGCTACCGAACAGGTTCAATGGGAGGACGACTTGCTTTTCAAAGTCGGCGGGAAGATGTTCGCCGTGGTCCCCCTCGAACCCGCTCCCCTCTGGATGTCCTTCAAATGCTCCGAGGAAGACTTCGCGGAGCTGATCGAGATGCCCGGAATCATTCCCGCCCCGTATTTGGCGCGCGCCAAGTGGGTCGCGCTCGAAACGGAAAGCGCTTTGCCGCGCCCCGAGATCCAACGCTTGCTTGGTCAAGCTCACACTCTGGTTCTGGCGAAGCTGACCAAAAAGCTCCAAGCAGGAATCGCTCAAGGCCTCTCGAATGCCAAGAAAAAGAAAAGGAAGCGCCGTTGACGGTCCTGCGATGGAATTAACGCCCCAACAAATCAGAATCCTCGAGCGCCTGCAGGATCGCAGATTGCAAATTGTGGCCTTCCCGATGTACGCGAATCACATTGGCGTGCGAAAAGGGAACTGTGCGGCGTTGCTCGTGCCCGTCGCTGACGGGGGCTTCACTGTTTTTGGCAGCCCTGCGTACCTCATCGGAGGCAACCTCAGTGTTTCCGTCGAGCGCGACGGCCAGAAGTGGTTTGTGTGGAAGAAGGAACGCGTCGAGGCCACCCCCGCACGTCTAGCAGAGCTCGCGCAATTTGCCTCCGAGCTCGCCGATTGCCTGCTCGTCAACGCCTAGCAACGCACCGCGCTGCCAATTTGCCTTGCCTATTTCCAATTTGGCAGGGAACTAGCACCTCACAATTTTCCGTAGCCCTTGAATCCCCTTGGGCATCCGTGCTCCTCTATTCGCTCGAGCAAGTCACATGTCAACTGACTCAGTTTCGGCGCTCATGGACGAACCCCAATCGGCGGGTTCTGCGCACGAGCGCCCCCATCGAGCCGCTGTGGTTTTTGCGTTCCTCGCTATCTGGCTCATCTGGGGTTCGACTTATCTCGGAATTCGTTATGCTGTCGAAACAATCCCGCCCCTGTACACGGCAGGCGTTCGGCACTTGATCGCAGGCACGATTCTGTTGCTGTGGTGTCTATTTAAGAAACTCCGGCCCACCCGGCCACAGATTCGCGCCAGTATCGTCATCGGAGCGCTGTTCTTTCTTATAGGGCACGGCACGTTGCACTGGGCCGAGCGGAATATACCGTCGGGACTAGCCTCGTTGCTCATTACCACCGAGCCGATTTTTGTCTTTGCAATTTCCTGTGCCGTCGAGAAAAAGTGGCGAATGAACTTGACCCTTCTCGCCGGAGTACTTCTCGGAATCACTGGGGTGGCATTGCTCGTAGGGCGCACTGTCTTGGCGTCGGATCCAAACATGCTTCTTGGAGCCATTGCCGTGCTGATTGGCTCGCTCTCCTGGTCTGCTGGAATGGTCTATTCACGGCGTTCGCATCTGTCCGGGCATCCGATGTTGCTCTCGGCCCTTTCGTTGCTCGCAGGTTCCGCAATGTTGCTTACCGTCGGAACCATTGCCGGCGAAGCGCGCGGCTTCTCGTTTAGCTCGGTGTCTTACCGCTCCTGGGCCGCGCTTGCCTACTTGATCCTCTTCGGTTCGGTGATTACGTTCAGCGCCTATAATTGGCTGCTTGAACATTATTCGCCCACGCTGGTGGCCACTCATACCTACGTAAACCCGATTATCGCCGTGCTCCTCGGGTGGCTCCTCGCCCGCGAACCCATTACGCTCAATCTCGGAATAGCGGCGGCCATGGTCATTGGCGCCGTGATGTTGGTTGACCGCGGCATGGCGCGGTTGGGTCGGCTACTCTAAGTGAAAGGTTACTTCGACCGGCGTCGCATAAGAAACCGGGTTACCGTCGCGATCCATGGCAGGCTTGAATCGTCACTGCCGCAGGGTTTCCACCGCCTTCTCATCCAGGCTCGGGATGTTGCTGCTCTTGACCACCTCGATGTGGATGACCGTGCCATCCGCTTGGACAGCGCTTGCCTCATTGCTCGCCGGCGGGCACACTAGAACCATGAGCGATTCGTTCGACGTCATCTGCATCGGTGCCGGCCCAACGGGACTTGCCTGCGCCATAGAAGTAAAGCGCGAGCGAATGCGCCCGCTCGTCATCGACAAGGGCTGCCTATGCAATTCGCTGTTCCACTACCCGACGAATCTCCAGTTCTTTACCACGCCCGAACGAATGGAAATTGGCGACCTGCCCTTGATCACCGCAGCCGCTAAGCCGACGCGTGCCGAGGCGCTCAAATACTACCGCCGTGCAGTCGAGCACTACGGAATCGAAACGCGGCTGTATGAGCGCGTCGAAACGATCGATGGTAGCGATGGCGCTTTCGCCGTCCGTAGTGAGGACCGCGAAGGCGCCGCGCAAGAATATCGCAGCAGAAAAATCATCATAGCCACTGGATATTACGACCGCCCGAACCGGCTCGGAGTTCCAGGCGAAGACCTCCCGCACGTATCGCACTATTTCACGGAGTCGCATCCCTATTGGAACCAGGAAGTCGTCGTCATCGGTGGGAAAAACTCATCGGCAGAGGCGGCTCTCGACCTTTTTCGCGGGGGAGCGCGCGTCACCCTGGTCCATCGTGGCAGCGAGATGGGCAAAAGTCTGAAGTACTGGGTGAAGCCCGACATCGAGAATCGCATCCGCGCAGGCGAAATTCGCGCGATGTTCGAGACCCACGTAACGCGAATCGAAGCGACTCGAGTTTGGGTGCACAACGGTGGCGGACAAAAATCTGTTCCCGCAACCCAGGTGTTTGCCATGACCGGCTATCACCCGGACTTCGAATTCCTTGAGCGGCAGGGAATTCACCTCGATACCGAAACCCGCAAACCCGATATCGATCCGCAATCCCTCGAAAGTAACGTGAAGGGAATCCACGTCGCCGGAGTGGTTGTTGGCGGCAAGTATACCGGAGAAATCTTCATCGAGAACGGCCGCTTCCATGGCAAGCAAATCGTTGCCGCCATAGCGGGAAAAGGCGCCCTTGACGAAACGCCCCCTGTCTCTCCACCCGGCGAGTAGGGCCCCCGCCTCGCAAGCCGGCGCGCCGAGTGCTTCTTAGCGCGCAGATTCACGAGCAGCACGTACTCGATTTCGCGTCCGTCGCCCGACACCCATTCAACCACATGCTGCGGGTGTAACAGAGCAAAGGAAGCTGCTGGCGCCGCTGGCTACTCAGACTGATCCGAAATAGAAGCCCGTTTGCCACGCGATGGAGCGTCTGCTAAAGTTAAGCCGCAGCGATGCCATCCATCGTAAGAGAGATCGGCGAGACGTTCTTCACCCTTTACAAGGGATTTCGGGTCACGTTGCGAACCATGTTCCGGAAGACCACCACCGAAAGCTTCCCAGAAGTGGGCGCCAGCGTACAGCCCCGCTACCGGGGCATCCATGTCCTGCAGCGCGACGAATTCGGGCTCGAGAAGTGTGTAGGCTGCTTTCTTTGCGCCGCTGCGTGCCCTGCAAACTGCATTTATATCGAAGCGGCAGAGAACACCGACGCCAACCGCATTTCCGCCGGGGAGCGCTACGCCAAGACCTACAACATCGACTACTCCCGCTGTATTTTCTGCGGTTACTGCGTGGAAGCTTGCCCAACCGACGCCATTACCCACGGCCACAGCATTGAATTGGCCCCCTACGACATCAATGCTCTAATCTTCCGAAAAGACCAACTCCTCGAACCCTGGCCACCTCGCCCCTCGCCCGCGGGCCTCCGTGAGCACGTGGCCACCTCCCTGGCCAACGGAGCAAGTTAGAGATCGAATGGGCTTCGGACTCTCTGCAATCCCATCCCGACGGAAAATCCGCCAAGAACAACATAATATTTATTATAGGACGTCATACTAAATAATTGCCCGGAACGCAGCCAGCGGTGGCGGACGCCCCTAGGAAGAAAGGCCAAGAACAAAGGGTGGCGCTTCCCGACCAACACGTCGGGACGCGTAAACCGCGCGAAAGGGCGTCCAGCTGCCGGGTACGCCAAGCATTCGAGGCTGAAATCCTTGCCGATCCTCGTGGGATGGACTCAGAGATGACAGCGCTACGTCTTATGGCGGCGCGGCGTGTTACGCACTACGCAAGCATCGCATCCCGCGCGTCGCGATGCCACGCGAGGCGGCGTAGTAGGCATTTGCGCCGCCGTTCCAGAGCGTGAGGGGGCGCGAGGTGTGGCCCGCAGCCGCTGCGAACTTGGCAGCATCGTCGTGCCGCTCCTGAAGCGAGCGCAGTTCCCTTCTGCCAAGTTGCTTGAAGAGCTGGCTGGCAGCGCTGAGAGCCTTGACGCCCGCCGCGGCGCGCGTTCATGCCAGCGCATTATTATGGACAGCGATGAGTAACCTTCGGTTCCGCGTCGTCGAAATAGCTTGAGCGGGTAAATCCAGCGCGCCCCTACGTTGAATTTATCAACTCCCGTTGATTTATTCAGCATAGTTTCCGGCTCGGGCGAGCGCCTTTGAGGGAATCCAGTCACCGCATCCTCCACATTCGACGCGGGATGAGCTTCCGAGCTCATTCGACTGGACATTTGGCGTCCAGTTTGCCTATAACGGCGAGACAGCCCATGGGGGCAATCCGAAACAAGGAGAAAAACCATGGCAGCGAAGAAAGCAACCAAGAAGCTCAGCAAGGGCAAGAGAATCGAGCCAACCAAGAACCTCACTGTCTACAATCGGAACGTAGGTCCACGAGGGTAATTTGCACGAAGGGCTGAAGTACTTGGGGGCTGCCGGATCATCGATGGCGGCCCCCGCGCCCCATGAAAGCAAGGATCCCGATTCGTTAGCCCTTCCAAACGTACTTACCGCACGAGCAGGCGACCGTATCCGCGGGATGCTTCTTTTCCAACGGCTGGCGACATACTGGACAAGTTCTTTGACACATTTTCATAGCCTGTATTCATTCTCGCGAGTCGAGTGCGTTCCTAATGAGGACCTGTAAGCTTCCGGGTGTTCCCCAGTAATAGAAGTTTGAATCAACATGCCAAATCCAGGCCATCGGGTGAAAACTTCAGTGTTTGCCATGCCAACACCTGAGATCAGGTACACAGTCTTGCCGACGAAAAAAATTCTGTGGGCGCTTGGCGGGCCCCGGGTGTATAAGGGTGCGAATTCGGGCGATCACAAAACGGAAATCCCCGCGTGAGACCACGATGGATTTTTCCTGTCTCCGCTTGGAATCGCGCCCGGAGTTTTGGGGCGAATCGAAATGGAGGGACGACATGCCAGGATATGAAACGCAACAAGTCGGTGACGTAACGGAAATCTCCACCGTACCGGAAAAGGTGCCCGTGCCGTGGTTGCTGGTGGCCATTCCGGGAATTCTGCTTATCTTAATTGCGCTGTCGATGGGCTTCATCTACGGACTGGTTGCCGCCGGTTTCGTTTACGGCGCGATGTACCTGCTGATGCATTCGAAACAGGCGACGCAGTACCGCGTACCATCGAAATTCCGGGTTTCCAAGACGGGCATTGATGTCGCCGGCACGACCATTCCGAAGGACGCCATCCACCGTGTGATCGTTCGCAACCACATTCTGAAAGCCGCTGAGAGCGTGATCGTCGTCGCTAACCCGCACCCCAACAGCGGCCAGCAAAACGTGGTCGCGGGGATGAATTGGGCCATCAGCAAGCTCGGGCCAATCTCTTACCGCGTCGATGCCGAGGCGCGCGGAGTGCCCACCACTCTCGCCGGCGGTCTGACTGAGCCGACCGCGTCGGCGATCATGATGGACGTCAGCAAGACCCTTCAGCTTCAAACACCTTAAGCGAACCATTGAGTTTTCATATTTCCGTCATGGAGTTTTGCGCCTCGGCGCACGATTGCGGCAAGGTGTACGCAAAACAACGTGACGCCATGACGCCGCAGGGGTTGCTTTTCTTGGTTCGTTTGCCGCGCAGGACTGCCGGTTAATTCCTTTCGGCGACGGCGGGGATGTAAGAGGCGGCTACTTCGTGCGCGATTCTCGTTGGGTCGCCGTGGTCGCTGTCGAGATTCGTGAGGATCACGACGGTGAGTTTGTCGTCGACGTAGCGCGCGATGTGCGTCGTGAAACCTTGCCACGCGCCACCGTGTTCGACGATGTGGTGGCCGTTGAGTGCGCGGACGCGCCAGCCGAATCCGTAGTCGGCGGTCTTGCCGTTGTTGAGGCGCACGGGCGCCCACATCTGATCCAAACTTGCGCGCCTCAGCAATTTTTCGGTGTAGAGCGCGGCGTCCCAGTTCGCCATGTCCAGCACGTTGGTGTAGAGCGCGCCGTCGGCGGTGGTGTTGAGCGACGGCGAAACCCATTCCTGATTTCTTAGCTCGCCTTTGACGAGGCGGTAGCCCGACGAGCGGTTAGGGATAATGTCGGCTTCGTTGATGATTCGCGTAGCGGTCATTCCAAGTGGGTGGAAAATGCGGTCCTCGAGGAAATCGCCGTAGAACTTTCTGGTCACTTTGCGAATCAGGATGCCCAGAAGAACGTAGCCGGTATTGCTGTAGCTGAATCTCTCGCCGGGCGCGAAATCGAGCGGCAACGTTTCGAATTTGCGAAGCAGCTCGTCTTCGGTGTAGTCCGCGCGCAGATTGACGAACGCTTTGCCGCCATTCTTGAGCGAGTCGGATTCGTAGTCGGGAATCCCAGAAGTGTGCGATAGCAGGTGCCGCACGTGAATGGCGCTCCAGCTTGCGGGCGTGCCGGGAAGATACCTGCTGATGGGGTCGTCAACGCTCACCTTCCCTTCTTCGCCGAGCATCATCACGGCGGTGGCCGTAAATTGCTTGCCCACCGAGCCAGTTTGAAACAGCGTCTCGGGCTTAACGGGGACATTCAGCTCGACGTTCGCCAGGCCGTAGCCCTGTGCTTTGACCACCGCGCCGTCGCGCATGACGCTGAGGGCGAGGCCCGGAATGTGCTGCGCGGCCATTTCGCCGGCGATGATGGCGTCAACGTTTTCAAGCTTCTGCGCCTGCGGGCGCGCGCGCGGAGCTGCCGCGGGCATCGCGAGAAGAAAGGCCAGCACGGCGGACACGATCACCAGTGCGATCGCCGTGATGTATTTTCGTAGACGGATGGTACGAATTCGCGTCATGCGGGCGCGAGTTTACACCGCAGTCCATCGAATTCAAAATGGCACGGCTTTCGCCTGGTCCGGCGCCGGAGTAGAATCGCCTCATGATGTTCACCAAACGGCTTCGCGAGCGAGTGCGCCATGGAGAGATTACCTGCAGCGTGCGCATCTGGATGCGCCCGCACGTCCGGATAGGCGCGCGATACCCGATGGAGGAAGGCGCGATTGAGATCGATTCGATCGAGCCGATCGGGTTTCCGGATATTACGCCGGAGCTGGCGCGCGAATCAGGATTCCTTGGCGTGCTCGATCTGCTTAAGGTAGCGAAGCACGGCCGCGGCGAGAATATTTATTTGATTCGATTCCATTACGTGCGGCCACGCGCGAAGCGAAAGCGGCCGGCGTGAAACTGGTGCGATGGGGAGCAGCTGATCGTCACTTCTTGGCCGTCTTCGAATAGGGCTCGATTTTCTTTAATGTGAGGCGGCCGAAGCGGCCTAGAACGTCGGAGAGGCAGAGGCGCTCGGCACGCATGGGCGAGCTGTCGCCTAGCGTGAAGATGTGGTGCGGCGTGGCGTCGATCGATTCGGCGTTCGCGCCCGCAGCTCCTTGCGATTCGTTAACTCAACTTCTGATGAGCGGGATGTGAAGGGCACCCTCACAACACCTTCGGCCTGAGGCGGCGCGAAGCCAAGCATCTGCGCCGGGGGTCCGCCAAAGCGGACTGCGCCCCTTCGGGAAACAACCTGGCGCGATCAAGCTGTCGCCGCGATCCGCGAATTGCCGAAGGTGCGCGGCGGCGTGGTAGTATTGCGGGTTTGCGACGCAACCCTAATACCTGCGCGCGAATCCAATCGCTCGAACTGATAAGGAGCACGTGGTGCGCCGACTCGTGATTGCTGGTGCGGTGGCAGCAAGCTTGATTGTGGCGTTCGTGTTTGCGCGAACGATTTTCGCGCGGGCGACGGCCGCGCAGATAGGCGGGGCGGCGGCCAGCGGGATGGGCGGCGCGTCGGGCAACTCGAACAGCACTTCGATTTCGACATCGGCTTCGCCCTCGACTTCAGCAAGTTCTGGTGCGGCGATTGTTGTTGCGACGGGCATTTCCGCGCGCGCGCTAACGGTTCATGCCAGCGGCCCGCACGATATGTTGTATTACACCGATCCATTCACGCCGAACCGCGTGCTGTCGCTTGTTCCGGGCGATTCCGGCGGAAATCTCCTGACGGCGGTTACCGGCACGGGCGCAGCGGGATTCCTCGGCGATGGAGGGGCGGCAAACGGCGCGCAATTCGATTTGAAGCTCGACTCGCTGTTCGAACGCAGCGGGATCGCCATCGCGGACGACGGCACGATGTTCGTCGCCGATACGCGTAATGCAACGGTTCGGCGCATCGCGGGGCCGGAAAGCTCAGAGCCGGGTGTGGTACGCAGCGTCGCAGGGCGATGGGCGCCGCCGCAGAATATCTCGCTGGTGGAGCCTTTGGGAATTGCACTCGACGGCGAGGGCAATCTTTACATCGCGGACCACGGCGCGAATGCCGTCGTGGAGTTAAACGCAGCGACGGGCCAGCTGGAAACGCTGGCGCAAGTGGTTTCGCCGTCGAGCATTGCCGTCACCCACGACGGCAGCAAAGTCTTTGTCGCGTCTCCCGAAACCGGTCGCGTGATTTCCCTCCCCGTCCAGACGCGCGTCACCACGAGCTGGCAGGCCAACGTACAGGGTTTCGAGGGGCCATCGTCTGCGGAGGTTCGCGGCAGCGCATGCAACGGCGCGTCGTCGGCGCGCGAATTATGCCCCACAGGGGTGGCACTGGACGCCGGCGGCAATCTATTCATCGCAGATGCGAACGCCAGCCGCCTGCTGCGCATTGATGAAAAAACAGGCGCGGCAACCACTTTCGCTCATGGGCTACATTCGCCAGGTGAACTCGCGTTCGACGAAAAAGGAAACTTGTACGTTTCCGACCAGGCGAAGCAGCAAATTGTGGAGTTCGTGGGCGCGGGCGTGTCCAACAGCGTGACGCTGTCGCCAACGTCGTTTGATTTCGGCGACGAGCCCACCGGCGGCACCACGGCGTCGGAGTCGTTCACGCTGACGAACAATAGCGGCAGCACGCTCAGCGGCGTGGCGATCAGTTTCGCCGGCGGAAACACAGCGGACTTCGTCGTGTCGAGCACGTCGTGCCTCGCCACGCTGCCAAACGCGATGAACTGCACGATCAATGTGGCATTCGCGCCCACGGACGTTGGCGCCCGCTCGACAACACTGACGGTGAACAGTTCTTTCACGAGCGCACAGACCGCGGCGCTTTCCGGCACCGGCGACACCTACGCGCTGGCGCTAGCGGCCGGACAGCTACAAACGGTTACGGTGATCGCCGGCACGAAGGCAACCTGGATGATGCAAGCCACGAACGACGCAACTTTTACCGGCACCGTGACGCTGGTTTGCCCGACGCAACTGCCCACTCTCACGTTCTGCTCGTTCACGCCAGCTACGCTGAACTTCACGGCGCCGAGTCAAACGATTCCGTTCACCGCGTCGATCATGACTACGTCGCGCACGCCGCAGAAGGCCGGAGGGGCCGCACCGTCTGCGATCAATCAGCCGCCGGCTGGCAACCTGCCGCGCTTCCCTGCCCTGGCCATGGCCTTTGTGACGGGCTTCGCGAGCTTTTTTGCCATCGGGCTCTGCGCGTGGCTGCTTCGCCATTACGGCGCGACGCGTACGCCTGCCGGAATTCTGATGCGCGCTTCGCGGCGGCGCTGGGTCTCTGTGTCCGCGCTGCTCGCGGCTCTTGCGGCGGCTGCATTTGCGGGCGGGTGCCATCACCACAGGGGCGTTGCGACCGGCACGCCGGCGGGAACAGCGAATCTGATTTTTCAGGGTACGGCACAGGGCGCAACGCGGCCGGTAAGCGTCATTCTTGTGGTGAAGTAGCAAGCCCAAAGCGCGGCGAGGCGCCGGCACTGCGGGATTCTGCTGCAAGTCAAAGGCAACGGCGTCGCAGATAGACGTTGCGGCGGCGGCAGGCATGCGGCGGCGCGCTTGGGTCTGCTCGGACGCCAAGCGCGATAGCGGCGCGGATTGCTGCGGGGGCGGCGCGCGCACAGAACCCTCTCTGTGGAAAACCTAAAATTGTGCCGGACCGGAACATCCTCCATCGGCGCCTAAGGTGTTCTGCGGAAGCAGTTTAGCTCGGACTATTACCGCGAACACCCAAAGTTTTCCAAAATGAACCCAAGGTACTATTTCGCCTTCGGAGGCAGGCTTGTAATTGTTGAGGCAGCGGGGGCGCTAGGCAATTCACCCTGGACGTCCCGGACTCAGCAAAGATTTCCTGAGGTGTGGAATGAGCGCGACGACTTCAGCCTCCGCAGAGGCCAAGCACAAGTCCTCAACATCCCCAACAAATAGAGATGGAGTCGAGCGGCGCCGCCGCAAGCGCGCCAAAATCTGCGCGCAAGTTCACGTGAAAGCCGTGAACGCTCCCGAACCGTTTCAGGAAGTTTGCAAGAGCGTGGATGTGTCGCGCGACGGCCTGCTATTCACCACCGCGCGCGCCGGTTATTGGAAAGGCCAGCGGCTCGATGTGACGTTTCCCTATTCGACCGCCGCGGCGGCGCTGAACCAACCGCAGTCGGCCGAAGTGGTGCGCGTAGCAGAGAATGGCGGCGGGCAGTTCGGTATTGCGGTGCAATTTCTCGCGTCGAAATCCGATTCGGCGGACGCATCGAAGGCCGCGGGTTCAGACAACGGATCGGGCGCGCAACCGGCACAGACAAAGCAGACGTCGGTTGTGCTGGCGGTGGAAAGCGACCCGCGCGCGGCAGACTTGATGCGCAATATTCTCTCGAACGACGGCTACACCGTGGTGATCGCGCCCACCGCGAAAGCGGCGCTCGAAGTGCTGCGCACCACCGTGCCGTGCGCCTTCATCGCCGAAGTGGAGGCCGAGGACATGAGCGGCCACGACCTCTGCCTGATCATCAAACGAAACGACCGCCTGCAGCACGTTCCCGTGATTCTGCTGACACGCGCGGCACAGCCGGCGGACTACGCCGCGAGCCATCAGCTCGGAGCAGTGGTTTGCATGGCGAAGCCGTTCAAGTGGGAGCGATTGCTGCACGTCGTGAGGCTGGTGGCGCCGCCACCCGCAACGAGAAACGCGTACGGGAGCAGGGTGCAGGCCAGCACGATCGACCGCGCGCTGTAAACAGTTACACGAAAGTTTTTTGCGAGGCGTCCCGCGGATTGGGACGCCTTTTGTTTTCCTGGGGCCGTCGCCTCGGGTCACCGCGCCGACCACGCCTCCAAATGCAGGAGAAATGCCGCCATGAAACCGGCGTCACGAAGGCGTTTCGAACGCGATTCACGCGTGGTACGATGCGCGGATGAGCGAGAAGGCGAGCGATAAATTCGTCATTGGCCTCGTGCAGATGCGCAGCGCGAAAGACGCCGCAGAAAATCTCGAGCGCGCGAGGCCCAAGATTCGCGAAGCCGCGAAGCGCGGAGCGCAGATCGTCTGCATGCACGAACTTTTCCTGGGCGAATATTTCTGCCGCAAGGAAGACGCGGCGTTATTCGATCGGGCCGAAGCGGTTCCCGGCCCTGCGACCGAAGCGCTGGCGAAAATCGCCAAGAAAAATAAGGTGGCCATCGTGGCTTCCCTCTTCGAGCGGCGCGCCGCCGGCATCTATCACAATACTTGCGCGGTGCTCGACGCGGACGGCACGTACCTCGGGAAATACCGCAAGATGCACGTCCCGGACGATCCGCTCTATTACGAGAAATTTTATTTCACGCCTGGAGATCTCGGCTTTCCGAATTTCGACACCCGCTTTGGCCGCATCGGCGTGCAGATTTGCTGGGACCAGTGGTACCCGGAGGGCTCGCGCGCGGTCGCACTGCAAGGCGCCCAAGTGATTTTCTATCCTACGAGCATTGGCTGGCATCCGGCGGAGAAAAAAGAATCAGGTGCCGCGCAGCTGGACGCCTGGCGCACCATCCAGCGCGGACACGCCATCGCAAACGGCGTTTACGTCGCGGTGGTGAATCGAGTGGGGTTCGAGGGCAATCCGAAAGCGGGCGATACCGGGCTTGAATTCTGGGGAAATTCTTTTGTGGCCGACCCGTTCGGCGAAGTGCTCGCCGAAGCTTCGAACGATAAAGAGGAAATCCTCGTCGTTGAGTGCGACCCGGCCAAGAGCGAAGACACCCGGCGCAATTGGCCCTTCCTGCGCGACCGCCGCATTGACGCCTACCAGCCGATTCTGAACCGCTGGCTCGGGAAATGACTTTCGCAGCTTTCCGTATGCCGGCCGAGTGGGAGCCCCACGAAGCGACTTGGCTCGGCTGGCCGCATCAGCTCACGGACTGGCCCGGAAAATTCTCGCCGATTCCCTGGGCGTTCGCGGAAATCGTCCGGCACCTCGCGCGCGTGGAGCGCGTTTTTCTCCTGGTTGAGAATCGGGCCTCCGAACAACGGATAAAAGCGATCCTTCGAAAATCCGGCGCCGACCTGGACGCGATTACTTTCTTTCGCGTTCCCACGAACCGCGGCTGGATGCGCGATTCCGGCCCGATCGCGGTCGTCGAACCGCCAACGCAACTTGCCATTCCAAGGTCCGGCCAAACCGCACAGCAGGTCCCTCGTCGGCCAAAAGGCGGCCTCGCTCGGGTCCGATTTGAGGACCCCCGCAAAGTCCCTCGGACACCGGAAACCGCAGATGACAGCGCTCCGCAAGGCGGAGCGCTCGTCAATTTTGTGTTCAACGGCTGGGCGAAATATTCCGATCACCAGAAAGACGCGCGTGCGGTGGCGCGTGCGAACCGGAAGCTGAAGCGGCGCGTCGTGCTGCCCGAACACAAAGGGCGGCGCGTGGTGCTCGAAGGCGGCTCGATCGATGTGAACGGCCGCGGCACGCTGCTGACTACCGAAGAATGCTTGCTCAGCGGCGTTCAAGCGCGAAATCCCGGGTTTACGAAAGACGATTACGCCGAAATCTTTCGCCGCTATCTGGGCATCACAAACGTGCTTTGGCTTGGCAAGGGAATCGCGGGAGACGATACGCACGGGCACGTGGACGATCTGGCGCGCTTCGTCGATGCATCGACGGTGTTGACGGTTGTTGAAGAGAATTGCGGCGACGCAAATTACGGGCCGCTGCGGGAGAACCTGGAGCACCTCCAAGCGATGAAGGACCAGGACGGCCGCTCGCTGCGTGTCGAAACGCTGCCCATGCCGCAACCGGTGTGGTTCGCGGGGCAGCGCCTGCCCGCGAGTTACGCAAATTTCTACATCGCGAATCAAATTGTGCTGGTGCCCACGTTCAACGATCCCGCCGACCGCATCGCGTTGAACGCACTAGCCGCGCTTTTCCCCGGCCGGGAAGTGATCGGAATTTATTGCCGCGACCTCGTCCTTGGCCTCGGCACGATTCATTGCATGACGCAGCAGCTTCCTCGCCCGACGTAAGGGCCGCGTCGCCGAAGCGATCGTCACCACGAAGAAAAGCTAAATACGCCGGCGAGCAACCGCGCTTGCGGCCATGAACCGAGAAACGCCGCAATGGGCACCGATGCCGTGCCTCTACGGGGATTTGCGCGGCGGGGAGGGGGTTGCGTGCCGCTCGTTGGGGCGCCTTGCTGCTAAAGCGCGTAGGTCTGGTGCAGCACGGCGTAAGCGCGAACGTTGCGTAGCCGGCGGGCGATTTGTTATTGCGGCTTGGCTTGCGTCGGAGGCCAACCAGCTCTTGCAGATTTCTGGTTCGACTCTGCGATTGTCGGCAAATTCGCCGGGGACGACGGATGGAAGAACCGTTTCTGCGCCGGACGCGTGCGCGTGGTTGGATTGTGCGGGCGCCCCTACAAAACCGTTTTCGTTGGGCGCCTTTGAGGAGTTTGCCGGACCCTCGACCGGAACGATCGACGGGTCCCTTTTTTGGAAGGCGAGTCGACGTGCACATTCCTGTTCGCCCTTTAAATTTGAATGGAGGCGGAAGAAGCGAGTGCAGAACTCGTGCGCGAAGCGGAGTTGTAGAACAGGGCTGTCATCCTGAAGGTCCCGCCGGGCGGGCCCGAAGGATCTCGCTCACGCTCCAAGCGGCGTGGACCGGCTCACGATGACATCGCTTTCTTTAATTTGCGGCCCGGATTTGGCGCGGCGCAGGTGGCCGCTCTACCGAGAAAAAGAACTACTCGATGAGGAGCGAGGAGGAGCCGAGGGCTACGGCATTCGCGAGGCGCGCGCCGCGGGAGTCCGTGGTGAAACCGAAGGTGCAGCGCACGAAGCGTACGTTTTGCAATTCCACCTGGCCGCCTTCGTAACGCAGGCGCGTGCCGATGAACGTGACGTTCTTGAAGCGAATGCCGTCAAGAGTTTGCGTGGCGCCGGCGAATGTGAGGCCTTCGACGCGCACGCCTTCGGCAAACGAGCGCGAAGAAGGCGGCTCGAGCAGCTCGGAAGTGTGTGGCATCAGTCGGGCGTCGATGAAACTTCCGCCCATCGACGCGGCATCGACGAGCGCGCCGGATGAAACCGATTGAGGCGCGCCGATGGAGACGCGGCTGGGATCGTTCGCGGCGGGCAACGCGGCCGCCGCTTGCGGGTCGAGCGCCGACCGCAACTGCGCGATTTCCATGCGCGCGAGATTTACGTGCTCGTCGAGGCGCGCGTCTCCTGGATGCGCGACTATCACGCGATCGAGCTGCGCGATGGCTGTTTCGAAATACGCGGGAGCCGCAGACTGCGATTGCACTCGCGCGCCGGTGATGAGCGAAGCACCGCGGTCGACAGACATTTGTGCTGCGGTGAGATTGCCGGCGGTGGCTTCACGCGCGGCGGCGTCGAAGGACGCGGATACGTCGCGCTGCCACGGAGAGGGAGAATTCGGATTCGCGTCCGCGCTGCCGGAGGCACGAGAGGTGGAAGCGGCGGCCGCGCCGGAGTTCGAGGGCGAAAACATGCTCGCGGGAAGCGAGCGCTCCTCCACTCCGCGCCAGGTGAGCGTGGCGACCACAACGACGAGCGCCGCCAGAATCAAGGGACGTGCCCAGCCGGGCACGTGGCGGTCATTCACACGATGGATATCATGGCGGCGTTGCCTGGAGCGCCCGCGCGGCGCGGTCCATATCGGAGAGCCCATGGCGACCCCTGTTCGGTGCGCGAATCAGCCTCCATATTAGACCACGGAGAGCTGTTTCGGGTTGCGGGCCAGGGCTGGACGGCCGCCGTGATTTAGGGCGCACGATTCGCAGGGGTTCGACATTCTGCGTTTGGTCAAGAATCTTGACTCCGCCCCACCTACTAGACGCGGTGTCATCCTGAGTCGATCCGACCAGGATCGACAAAGGGTCTCGAACGTGAATGCTTGGCGATACGAGCTGCTTGGATTGCTTGATGGCGGTTTCGTTCTAACCCGGCATCGGGCGCAGGCCGCCGCGGCGACCGGCGCGAAGGCATTATTGTGGAGGAACGGGCGCGTTCGTGTCGGGCGCCGGGCGCAGCGTGATGTTTACGCCGCGGTGCCCGTTTACGTCGACGGAGCGCTGTATGTCGACCTGATCCATGCCGACGCTGTTTTCGCCGCCGTATTGTGTGACGTAGTGCAGGCGTCCGCCCGCAACCCAGTAATTCGTCAGGGCATAAACAGTGCCGTCTCTAAGATACAGCATCACGAGCGGCGTATCGGGAGCGGCGGCCGGAGGAGGCCCGGCGGATTCCGGCTCGTACGTCGGATATTGCTCGCCGAAGCCGTAAGGGGCTGACTCGTAATACTGCGGTTGGTTTTCGACGCGCGCTTCGATGTCCGCGCTCATGCTGGACTCGTAAGGATAGCCGTAATTCTGGAAGCCGAAGCCGTCGTTATCCCAGCCCCAGGGGCCGAACCAAGTCGGGCCGAAACCGAAGCCAAAGCCGGAGAACGGGAAACCGAAACCGCAGGGGCTGAAGAAAAGTCCATTGAAGCAGGCGCCGTCACCGAAGAAGAACCGGCGCGGGAAGCGGCGTCCGAAAATTTGCAGACTGTCCGGTTGAAAGGTTTCCACCGGGCCGAACCTGCGGTGTCCTTGGACGGGGCGCGAAGCGGGAGCAAAGGTTGAATGCGTAGCAGGTGAAGATGAAACTACGCGCGCTGTCGTGGGGGTTCGCACGCCAGTGGAGGCGAAATGCGAGCCGCGGCTCGGAGGATCGGCCCAGCGATTTGTGCCGATATTGAAACTGCCGGCCGTTGAAGCTGTCGCGGATCCTGCGGACGCGTGCGCGCCGTATGAGCCGCCTCCTGAAACGCGACCGCTCGCGACGCCGCCGTGCGAGGCGCTTGCTGAGCCCCCGGAGTGTGAACCGCCTCCGCTGGAATGGGAGCCGCCACCACCACCACCACCGTGAGAGCCACCGCCGCCTCCATGCTGCGCGAAGGCGGGTTGGGGCGCTAGAGCCAAAGCACCAACAAAGAAAATCGTGGGCAGAAAATTGAGCCAACCGGAGGATGACGAGACTCGCTGCGCTGCAGCCTGCGTGTGTTGCGTGGCGGGGTGGTTCATCGGGTCACCTCCAACCAGCCCGGGGGCGCGGGAGCGGGCACGCGGCTGATTCTATATCATTGGACGGTGCGGTGCACCATTTGGTTGCAAGCTTCGGCGCGGACCCGCTACACGGGAGCAGACGTGCGGGTTCGGTATAATGCTTCGCGGTGATTCCTTTTCTGCATTTTTGGTATTGGTCGATACCGACCTACGGGCTGATGGTGGCGCTGGCGATGCTTGCGGCGTACTTCGTGCTGCGCGCGGATTTGGAGCGCCGCGGCATCGCGGCGGACGCGGAAACGTTGATCGCAGTTCCCTGCCTCGCTGGGCTTGTTGGCGCGAAGCTCTATCACGTGCTGGAATCGCCACGCGAGTTCTTCGGCGACCCGTGGCACGAGCTGTTCAGCCAATTCGGGTTCGCGTGGTTCGGCGGGCTGATCGCCGGGTTCGCGGCGTTCTTGTGGATGGCGCGGCGCAGCAAGGTGCCACTGCTCGAAATGCTCGACGCCGGTTCGCCGGCAGCGGCGCTGGGATACGGCGTAGGACGTATCGGCTGCCTTCTTTCCGGCGATGGCGATTACGGCATACCCACCTCGCTGCCCTGGGGCATGAGTTTTCCGAATGGGCTTGTCCCCACCGACCAGCGCGTCCACCCCACGCCGATTTACGAGCTGATTGTGGCGTGCGCCATCGCATGGTGGTTGTGGCGGCTTGGAGCGCGACGGCTTGCCGCGACGACAAATAGTGGAGGCGGAACTTCAACCGGCTCCCGCCAGCAATCGAGCGGCGAAGTTTTCGCGGCGTATCTGGTGCTGACTGGCGTGGCGCGATTCCTGGTGGAGTTCATTCGCATCAACCCACGGTCGTTTTTTGGAATGACAAACGCACAGGCAGCGAGCTTACTTTGCCTGGTGGCGGGCGCGGCGCTCTGGTGGCGCGGGCGCAAGAATTAGTTCTGCGAGCTGGTCGGTTTCGCTGTCCGCCACAGCCTGGTCGACCCGCCGGCTCCACTCGCCGACCCCAGTCGCCAGCTAGCAGTTGAAACCGAACGGACACACCGCTACCCGGCGGCCAATTCGGCCTCGGGCGCGGATGCGGAAGAACCAGGGACGAAGCTAAGCTTTCTTGGCGGTCTTGCGGCGGCCGCGACGGCGCGTGGGCCGCTCGGTGGGTGGCTCGCCGATCAGCTCAGCGGTCCAGATCGAGGTAACGAACTTTTTCATGCCGTGATTATCGAAATCAATCGTGGTGCGCTCAGTATTTGACTCGGTAACGATACCGATGCCGTACTGATCGTGGCGGATCGTCTGCCCTTCGACTAAAGTCTGCACTCCATCCTCCCGTGTTGCGATATAGCGGGAGCGCAGGACTGGTGCACGCCCCCGGGTGTTGCGCCCCGCCCAGGCGGGGAAAGATTGCCAGAAAGACACCGGGAAACTACTTAAACAACTCAAAAAGAGGCGGTTGGGCGGTTGCCGGGCAGCCGATCGAAACCGCGAAGGTAATCAAGAGCAACTAACCCAGGTCGAACTATACCACGATTCGGGCGAACTCACAACTGCGGGGCGATAGGCTCCGATGGACTCCCGGGCGGAATCGCGGACTGAACCAAGGCCGTTTGTTGGGTTGCTAGAGGCGCTTCGACGACTTGCTTCACGGCATTAGAATCTTGTAACTATAGTTGCTGCAATAAACTACGGGATGGTACGTCGGTACTACCGGGGGCCGTGGGCGGGTACTGCGTAAATGTGACTTTTACTCTACAGCCACCGCACGTCCGAACGATTACTCTGAAATTCGAGGTGGGGTGCAGTGTCCGAGGATACGGTGCCACCCCGAAGTTGGCCGCGCGGAATCGACTTCCGCGTAGGAAAACAAAAGGGGTTTATCGAGTAATGAGCGACGCCGCTAATTCTCCACTTTCGGGCGATAGCCAGGGACACAATCTTCCGGCCGACATGGCCTCGGGTGCGATTCCACACCAGCCTGCTTCTAAATCACAAGCTCACCCGTTTCAGGGGGATACGGCCGCCGCTGCAAAGGCTGCGCCGAACGGAGGCGGCAACCAAGGTTCCCCTCGTTTCGCCGCCGCAGATTCAAAGGCAGCCGATAGGCCCCCGGGCGCTGATCGCCGACGCCGGCATCGCGCGTTGATCTCCGCTCCGGTGCGCGTCCGCGGGACATGCGTTACAGAAGACTCCTCCCCGAATGAGATTGCTGTGACGCTGGATGTCTCGCGCATCGGTTTGTTGTTCCTGACGCAAGAGACCGCCTACCAGCGCGGAATGGACGTGTTGGTTACATTTCCCTACAGCGCCTCGCCGACGGCGATTCACGCCGAGCAGCCTGGGCGCGTAGCACGAGTGGTCGAAATGGCGAACGGGCGGCGCGCCGTAGCGCTGGCGCTGGGCAAGGCGATCGACGAAGGCGCGGGCAAAGATCTCGTCGATTCCGGCGGACGCACCCTGGTCAAGGATGCGGAACTGGTCGCAAAGGTTGAAATAGCGAACGCGAAAAAAACGCTCATCCTCGCCGTGGATGGGGACGATGATGTTCGCGATTCACTGAAAGCCTACCTGATGAACGAAGGCTACGAAGTGATCGCCGTCTCGAATTGCGCCGACGCGCGGGAAGTCTTGAATATCTACACTCCGGCCCTGCTGATTGCCGAGGTCGAGGGCGAAGGATTGCCCGGGCTCGAATTGTGCGCACACGTGAAATCGACCGACAGGTTGCAAAAAGTGCCGGTAGTTCTCACCACGCGATCCGGCTACCCCAGCGATTATTCGAACGCGCATTCGCTCGGCGCGGTGGTCTGCATGTCGAAACCTTACAAACAGGAGCGGCTCGGCCACGTTGTGAGGTTGCTCGCGCCAACGCCACAAGCGAAACTTCAACCGGGGCCGTCGCTCCGCGTTTCGAACAGCAGCGCCGCCAATGCGAAATCCGAGACGGTCAAGCGCAGTTGGTTCCGGCTGTAACCACCGAGCCCTTCCGCCAAGCGCACAATTGACATCCTCCCCACCGCAAGCGGCGAGGATTCCTACGGCAGAGGCGAATCAGATTCGTTCGCTTGCTTCGGTGGGTTCCTCCCACAACCGCCTTACTTCAGCGGAGGACAACGAAGAGGCTTTAACCTTCGGGCTGTCCGCCCGTAGGTCTTTTGGACGAAAGGAAGTATGGGCCATGGAGAGAGAAAAAATCAGGGAGCGCGACCTTCATCCCCGCCAACGGCGAGGCTTTATGGTCGCGTTGGTAAGTCTGAAGTCGCTGGCGGTTCCCTGCTCCCGCGGACAGGGGTAACCCCCACGTCGCACTCCGGCAGACCAGGGCGCCGCCGCCGCCGATTCCTTCTAAAATTTGACTATGAGCATTCCGACGAAACCCACCGGCGTGTCTGGCGCCGACGCTATCGTGGCGCCCACGGGCGCCAGGCCGATGATCCAGTGCCCAAAGTGCAAGAGCGATGCGCGCGACATCGCGCGGTTCTGCCCGCGCTGCCATGCCACGCTGCGCTACGAGTGCCCGTCGTGTTCACACGAACAGCGACAGGGAGGCAAGTGCGAAAAGTGTGGAATCGATTTCCTGAAGTACATTGGCGCCGTGGTCGCAGCAAAACAGGCGGAAGCCGACGTGATTCATGACCGCATCCAGCAACGCTCTGAGCTGATCAAAAATATTCTCTGGGTCCCCGTTACCGGCGGGCTTTCGCTGATGCGGCAATTGTTCGGCCCGAGCAAGCGTTCGTCCCAGTAGAAAAACCCGGTCGACAGGCGCGGCTGCGCCGCTAACCAACCACTTCGTCGAATTGATTTTTCATCGCGGCCTGAAATATTGCCACCGGAGGCATCGCGTCGCTGAGAATCCATGTGAACCGTCGGTGCGAGTTCAGCGTTCTGGCGTCGAAGAAGTCTGCGGAACTGCCGCACTCGGGGAATTCCGAGCGGCGGACGCTGCGTGTTGAGCTTGAAGTTCGTATTCGATGTACTGCTCCACGGTAACCTTGTCTCCCCCGACGACCGGTCGGCCGTTAACGAAAACGGTTGGCGTGCTGTTGACGGAAACGGCCTGTCCCTCGTGCACATCGGCTTGAATCGCTTTGATCGGCTCCTGCGAAGACATGCAGACTTTAAGGGCTTCTGAATCGAGACCGACAGCACGAGAAAATCCGAGAACCTTGTCCCAAACATTCTCGGTTGAAATCACATCCTGGTTCTGAAAGATTGCATCGTGAACTTGCCAGAACGCGTCGGGTTGCTGGATGAAAACGCAACGAGCGCCAACGGCAGCGGTCGTAGCCCAAGGGTGAATCTGTACGAGAGGAAAATCCTTATAGACGAAACGAACCTGCGGATACTTCGGCTCGAGCACTCTGAGAGCTTCGTGGAACTCGCGGCAGTGTGGACACTGGTAATCACTGAATCCAACAACCACCACGGTCGCGTTCGCGGGCCCTTTCTCCGGATCACCCTCGAGGTGAATCTTTGCTCGATTTTCCGCGAACGGGTCGGCCGACGTGTTGAACATGTCGCCACGCAAAAACGTCTTGCCGTCTTTGCTTACAAAAAAAGTTCCACGGTCGGTTTGCCCATTCAGCGTCACCTCGAGCGGAAGCGTATAGAAATCCGGCGCAGACGAGGGAGACAGCGGACCGAGTTTCACCTTAAAATCAGGCCCCCACGCGAACAACTTCCGGATAAAAGCTTCAGACGATTTCAGCAGCCGCTCCTGCTCCGGCGTCGTTGCGGAAGCCGACGGAGCGGAAGCCACCGCGGTTGGGGTGCTCGCTGGTGACGGCGCACTTTGCGCCTGGCCTTCGAGCGGCAGCAGAAAAAGCGCCGTTGCCATGGCTGCCAATCGTATCTGAGACATACGAAGTGAACCTCCGATAAGAAGCCACTTCGATGATACCCATTCTTCGCGTGTCGCGCAAAATAGACTCATAAACCCTAGCCTCATCTGTCGCCGTCAGGTGAACTTTTGCGCCAGAGGAAAACGACGTCCGACGCTAAATGCCTTCGACGTCACCTTTAGTCCCGGCGGCGCCTGCTTGCGTTTGTATTCATTTTGATCCACGCGGCGCGCAACCGAGCGAACCAGGTCGATCGAAAATCCGTAGTGCCCCGAGATTTCTTCCGGGCTGCGCAGATCTTCGACGTAGGCCTTCAAAATCCGATCCAGCACGTCATAAGGCGGCAGCGTGTCCTGGTCGGTTTGATTCGGGCGCAGTTCCGCCGATGGCGCCTTACAAATCGTTTCCCGCGGGATCCGTTCACGCTTGCGGTTCGCGAATCTCGAAAGCTCCCACACCATCGTCTTCGGCACATCCGAAATTACCGCGAGGCCGCCGGCCATGTCGCCGTACAACGTGCAGTATCCCACGGCCATCTCGGACTTGTTGCCCGTGCTCAGCACCAGCGAATTAAATTTGTTCGATAGCGCCATCAGCAAATTCCCGCGAATTCGCGCCTGAAGATTTTCCTCCGTGACGTCCGCATCTGTCCCCGCGAAACTCGGCGCCAGGGTTTCCAGATAGCCATCGAAAATCTCGCCGATAGCGAGAACCTGGAATCGCATTCCAAGGTTTTCGGCCAGCCGCCGCGCGTCACGCAGGCTTCCTTCCGACGAATAGGGCCCCGGCATGCCCACGCCCAAAACATTCTCCGCGCCCAAGGCGTCCGCCGCGATCGTCGCCACCAGCGCCGAGTCCACGCCGCCGCTCAACCCAATCACCACCTTTCGGAAGCCGCACTTGCGCACGTAGTCGCGCGTTCCAATCACCAGCGCACGGTAAGCTCCCTCCAGTTCGTCGTCCGACTGCGCGCGAATTTCGCCCTCGCCCGTCACCGTGTCGAACAGCACGAGATCTTCCTCGAACGATTTCGCTCGTGCCGCCAGTCTGCCATCCGGCATAAACGCAACGCTCGAGCCGTCGAAAATCAGGCTGTCGTTGCCGCCAACTTGGTTCACGTACACGAACGGCACGTGATGCTCCTTAGCAATCGCCTGCAGCATGTCGTGACGCAGCGAGCGCTTGTCGATCGCGTAGGGCGAAGAAGAAATATTCAGCAGCAGCGTGCTTCCTTTCCCCACCAGCTCAGCCACTGGATCGCGGTCGTACAACCGCTGCGGCCAGAACGCTTTGTCGTTCCAGCAATCTTCGCAGATCGTAATTCCGAGTTTTTCCACGTTCAGCGGAAACACGTGCTGCGTATGCGCGGGCTGGAAGTAGCGCTGCTCGTCGAAGACATCGTAGGTGGGCAGCAGCATTTTCCGTTGCTCGAAAAGAATTTTCCCGTCGGCGATCAGCGCTGCGGAATTAGCGACGGGCTTGCCGGTATCGTCCTGCGCTTTCCCGACGTAGCCCACCAGCGAAGCCAGCGGGATCGCCTTCGCGAGTCGCATCAGCTCTTTTTGATTGCGCGCGGCGAACGACGGCCGCTCCGTTAAATCCTGCGGCGGATACCCGCAAAGACACAGCTCGGAGAACACCGCAATCTCCGCGCCACGCGATTTTGCTTCGCCCGCCATTTCCAGGATGCGCGCGGAATTGCCTTCGAAATCTCCGACCGTAGGATTGAATTGACCGAGAGCGATTTTCATCAGAGGCCCTAGCATACGGGGAGCTAGCCAGCTTTTCAAATCTCGGGGACAATCCAATCGATGAGAAAGCGACGCAGACGCGGCGGACGCGCTGCGCACGACAAAAACAAAAACGCTCCCGGAACCGGAAGTCCCGGGAGCGCGCCAGAGAGCCGAAGAAAAATCACCGAAAAGGTAGAGGAAGAGTCCGCTACAGACCGCCTTTAGACCGAAAACGAGCTGCCGCACCCGCAGGTGGACTTCACGTTCGGGTTGTTGAACTTGAACCCCGAACCCTCGATCGACTCGATGTAGTCGATCGAAATCCCGTCCAGGTACATCTCGCTCATCTGATCCACCAGGACTTTGAGGCCGTCGAACTCGTACACGTTGTCGCTGGCCTCATTCACCTGGTTCTCGAAAGCCATGTGGTAGCTGAAGCCCGAACAGCCTCCGCCCACCACAGCAACACGCAGCCCTGCCGGCGCGGGCGTCTGTTGCGACAATATCTCTTTTACCTTCGTCACTGCCACCGGTGATAGTTGAACCATTCCTGGATCCTCCAAGAGGGCGCGCCATCTCAGCGCCCCATCGCACCCCTATTATACCAGATGAGGCCCTCAATCCCGGACGATTCCTCGGGATCGCGCTGACTATGCTCCCCGACTTGTATCACTTTTGGAAAACTGCCTTGCGCCTGGCGCGGAGGCATCCAAACCTCGCAATATAAGCAACCGTGGGACCACCTCGAGAAAAAGGCCCAAGGCTGCCAGGATTGGGCCAAGAGGCCGAATTAGAGATGGCGCAGGAGCACCGGCTTCAACTCTTTTTGTTTATTGGACTTGCGACACTCTTTCTCGCCCTAGTCCCCATAAACATTCTCGATGGCGGGGGCGGCCGCACGAACGGCGTACCTCGAGTCGTCTGTGCGTTTATGGAATCCGCGATTGGTGCCGGTCTCAATGAAGGAGTAAGAACACCGTAAGGTGCAACATCGTCGCTACCACCAGTCCGCCCGCCAGATACTTTAGAGACGCCACGATGCTCACCCCCTTTCCTCGGCCGGTCACGAGTTCCCTTCCCATCTCCACACGCGCAAGCATTCCAGACTCGCCAGAAATGAGTTTCGCCCGCAGTACAGCAGCATTGCTCCCAGCGCGCATGACGCCGACGTGACGATCGCAAGCGAATAGGGCACCGCCGCGTCGCGTCCGAAGACATACTGCGTGAAAAACGCCACCGCCGTGGGCCCCACTCCAAGTCCAATGATATTCACCATGAACAAATACACCGCCGAAGCCTGCCCGCGCATCTGCGGCGGCATCATTTGCTGAATCGCTGCCGGGGCGATCCCAAAGGGCGCCGCTGTCAGCGCCGCGCCCGGAATCAGCCAAACCGTGGCCCAAGCAGCCGATGGCGCCAGGTACAGCAAGCAATTAATCGGCACAGCCGCGACCCCGATTGCCGCTCCAACCAGCAAGTTGGCATTCGCGCGCCCACGCGAACGCAGGTAATCCGCAAGCCTTCCCGCCCCGGTAATCCCCAGGCAGCCGCAGACCGCAATGATTCCGCCATAAACCATTCCCGTCTTTCCCACATCCCAATGAAAGTGCCGCCGGTAGAATTCCGGCAGCCATGCGCCGGCCGAATACGACGAAAGCGCCAACAATCCGAATCCGATATTGTGCAGCAAGAACGCCGCCCGGTTTCTCCCGATGTATTCGAACACCTGCCGCATCGGCACGGCAGCCGCTCCCGCCGTCGCCCGGCGCGCTTCGGGCTCGCGAACCGTAAACAGCAGCGGCACAAGCAGCAATCCCGGCAGTCCCACGATAAAGAAAATAAGCTGCCACGGACGTATCGCTCCCACAATCGGCAGCGTCCACATCTCCTGCGTTGCCGCATAGCGCACCGCAATGCCGCCCAACAGGAACGACAATCCCGACCCGATGTAAATCCCCATCGAATACACGCTGATTGCCGTTGCCAGCCGTCGCGCCGGAAAATAATCGGTAATCAGCGAATAAGCGGCCGGCGAAAGCGCCGCTTCTCCAACACCCACTCCCATCCGCAATAGAAGCAACGCGGTGAAAGTTCCCGCAAGCCCGCACCCCGCCGTGAACGCGCTCCACAACACCAGGCCCGCCACGATGATCGTCCGCCGGTTGTAAACGTCGGCCAGCCGCCCAATAGGAATCCCGAAGAAAGTGTAAAACACGGCGAAACTGAAGCCCTGCAGCAAGCTCACCTGCGTGTCGCTGATGTGCAAGTCGCGCCGCAGCGGCCCAACAATCAAGCTGAAGATTTGCCGGTCAAGGAACGAGAAAACATAGACCAGCATCAGCACGCCAACCACGTACCAGGCGTAACGGAGCGTTCGCGACCCCGCTTGTGTTTCTGCCGTACTTGCGCTCGATTCCGGTTTCTGCGCCATGGCCGCGCATTCTATACACAATTCCCCCGAGAGCGGCGTCTATCTGGAGCGAATTCTGGTTTTCAAATACATGCAAGACCGGACATACATCGCCGCGGATCTAGCTCATAGTTCGGTCAATCGAGGGTGACGCTCTTGGGGTTGCCGGTTTTGAGGGACAGTCCCATGTTCCGCCGTTATGTTTTTTCGTTAACCCTGGCTGCAGCTCTTGCTGCAGCCATCCCGACGATCCCCTGCGCTCAAGCACAAAACCACGCCGCCCAAGTCAACCTGGAGCACCAACCAGTTGCGCCAGCTGTGGCACCGCACCAGGCGATTTCAACTCACTTGCTCAACACCCCCCTCCGCTTATACCCCGATCCCGGAACGCAACCGTTCCGGTTCAGCCAACTCTCCCTCGGTTTGAACGCGCCTCATCAGGACACCCAAAGCGTTGTCCAGATGGACGAAATGAAGACCCCGTTTTTCAGCCAATCGACTTTCGCGCTCGCGCAGCTCTGGAGTGGACGCGTCCAACTGGATGCCTTCCAGAGCGCGCTTCACATCCAGAACGTGCAACCCTCACCGGGCGGGCTTCGTTCGCTCCATCTCTCCGGCCTCAGCCTGAGCCTTCACTTCGGTCGCGACGCGCGCGCCTCACACTCGGCTCAGATCTGGCGGCATCTCCCGCGCATGGTAGGCAGCGTTCTGGATTAAGTTTTTCGCGCCTCGCCTCTTTCTCCGGTAGTTGCCGCCGATCCCCCGGCTGGACAACCTCAACCGAACAAAGGCAGTCAAACCTTGCTGGCAGAAACGTGGAAGGCTATAGAATAGGAACGGAGAGTTCTACGAAAAGAGCCGAACGCAGGACATCTTCCGGCCGAACCCTCAGGACTCTCTTTCTGCGTCCGCGAAACGTATTCTGCCTGAGCTTGGGCGTCCTTTTGTGCGGCTTCGCGTCCTCAGCGCAAGCTCAGCAGCCCGCTCAACAGCCGACAGGAAGCATTAGCGGAACCATTGTCGACCCCAGCGGCGCGGCCATCGTCTCAGCCCGCGTGGCTCTTACGCGTGAAGGCAAATCCCTCAGCCAGGACGTGATAGCCGACACCGGCGGCCAATTCTCCTTTGCCAACATCGCCCCGGGCCCCTTCCAACTCACGGTCACAGCGGCGGGCTTCGCCACGCAAATATTTTCGGGAACGCTGCATCCGGGAGAGGTCAACATCGTCCCGCAGATTGCCTTGCCTGTGGCAACCGAAACGACTGAGGTGCAGGTGGTCGCCCCGCGCGTCGAGGTGGCCGAAGCTGAAATCAAGCTGGAAGAAAAGCAGCGGGTCTTCGGCGTCATTCCCAATTTCTACGTTAGCTACATCCCGAACGCCGCTCCTCTCGACACCAAGCAGAAGTTCGAGCTTGCCTGGAGGACCACAATCGATCCGGTCACCTTCGTTTTGACCGGGGCCATCGCGGGAATTCAGCAGGCGGAAAACAATTTTAGTGGATACGGGCAGGGCGCTGAAGGTTACGGAAAGCGCTATGGCGCCTCCTACGCTGATCTGGCCATCGGCACCTTCATCGGGAGCGCCATCCTGCCGTCGCTTTTGAAACAAGACCCGCGCTATTTCTATAAGGGAACCGGCAGCACCAAGTCACGGATTCTCTACGCCGTCGCGAATGCCGTTATCTGCAAGGGCGACAACGGAAACTGGCAGGCAAATTACTCGAATATCCTCGGAGGCATCGCCGCGGGCGGCATTTCAAACCTCTACTACCCGCCGAAGAATCGGGGAGCTGCACTCACCTTCGAAAACGCCTTCATCGGGATCGGCTCAACCGCCGCGGCGAATCTCCTGCAAGAGTTCGTTATCCGCAAGCTCACTCCGAACGCCAGTCACGACCCGTCCAAACCCTAAGTCAGAAAAGTTGGTATGGGCTGTTTGCCACAGCGTGTCCACCGCGCAACGTGTCCCGAACAGCGGGCCATCGCGCAAACTCCCTGCAATCAATGCCTGTGAAATGGCAAGTCGCGTGACCTTCACGGTGCCGGACCGCAGGTCCACGCACGAACGACTCAGGAGGCACGCAAACAAATGGATGCTACCCACTCAGCTCACCGCGGGGGAATGGCGTTGCTAGGATTGCTCCTCGCGTTCGGACTCCTCGCCGGAGGCTGGACGCTAGGTGCGCAGATCAAGGCTACCCGGCTCAGTGATCGTTACGTGTCCGTGAGGGGCCTTGCCGAGCGCGAAGTGAAGTCGGATCTCGCGATTTGGCCCCTGGGCTATAAGGATGCCGGAGACGACCTCTCTTCGCTCTACGCAAAAACCGAGGCCGACAAGAAAACGGTCCTACAGTTTCTCAGCGAGCAGGGCATCCAATCCTCGGAAATCGAACTGGGAGTGATCCGGGTAGTCGACACGCAGGCCAATGAATTCGGAGGCGCCAACCGGGCGCCTCACCGCTATATCGTCGATCAGGAAATCACGGTGCGCACGCCCCGAGTCGACCAGATCGCGGCCGCTTCGCAGAAAACCATGCTGCTTCTCCGCCAGGGCGTAGTGCTCGACAACAGCCGCGGCCAGCAATTGATGTACAAATTTACGGGATTGAATTCCGTCAAGCCGGATATGATCACCGAAGCAACCCGCAATGCTCGCGCAGCCGCCGATCGCTTCGCCTCCGATTCAGGCAGCAAGGTCGGCTCCATCCGCCAGGCGAATCAGGGCGTCTTCGCTATACTCCCGGCCAACGCCGGCAGTGACACCTCCGAACCCGGTGAAATCAGCTTCGCGGGTTCCAGCGCCGACAGCAGCATCATCAAGACCGTCCGCGTCGTCACCTCCGTTCAGTATTACCTCGAGAACTAAAGCGCATTTCATAAAGCCGGTGCGGCAAATCGGCATCAACAAAATCGTTCAGATATTGAAACCCAAGTCTTTCAAGAATCCTGAGAGACGCTTTATTCTGCGGAACTGCAAAGGCGATAATCTTTTTTAAGTTCAGATCCTCGAATCCATACCGCAGCACGGCTACAGCGGCTTCCGCCGCATATCCTTTCCCCCAGTGCTTGAGGCAAAGACGATAGCCCAACTCTATCTCCTTCTGGCCGGAGAGTTCGTACGGTTCCAGACCGCAGGTGCCTATGAATTCTCCCGTTTCTCTCAGAAAGATCGGAAATTTCCCAAGCTTGCGCTCGTTGAAAAGATTGATTCTGTCGTCGATTTTTCGTTTCGCCTCTTCCGTGGTGTGCACCAGAAAGTGGCCCGGCACGGAGAAGCAGTTGTAACCCACGTCTTTCGCGAGAGCCAGGTAGCAGCTCACGTCGGATTCCAGCCAATTTCGCAAGACCGTGCGTTCCGTTTCCAAAAGCATTTCACGAACCTCGCAATTATCCGGTTCCACTCCACCTCCGGGGAAGCCCCCAGTTGAACAGAGAAAACGCCGATGCGGAACCGATACTTAAAGCGAGGTCACGGCAAGCTCATCGCCGCGTTTGCCCACCGTGCCCACGAACATTCAGAATGATGACCGCGATCGCTCCGACACCACAGACAAGGAATAACGCGCCGTAGATGCTCGTCAGGTGTATCCACGATCTCCTCGCGACCGGATCCATCGCACCGCCTAGATCGCTCGCCGTCCCTAATTTCAGAATCGCCAGTATGCAACCGACGATTCAGGCTACACAAAAGACTCAGCGGAGAATGGCTCCGTGCTGGAACACGTTTGGCCCTGGCGCTAGGCACAGAAAGAGAGCGGCTCGCGCTCGCGGGAACTATGTGCCTCCGTCTCCCTCTGTGGTTCTGAACGCTACCAGTCGATTTTGGCGCCGCTGGCTTTGTTTTGCTCGTCGAGCCACTTTTTGAGCGGGGCGAAATAGTCGAGTATCGCGGTGGCGTCCATTTGCTTTTCGCCGGTGAGGGCTTCCAGCTCTTCGGGCCACGGTCTGCTTTTTCCCATCGCCAGCATTTTGTTCAAGCGCGCGCCAACTTCCTTGTTGTTGTAAATCGAGCAGCGATGGAGCGGGCCGGCGTAACCGGCCTGGCGGCAGATGGCGCGGTGAAACTGGAACTGAAGAATCGCAGCAAGAAAGTAGCGCGCGTACGGCGTGTTCGACGCGACGTGATACTTCGCGCCGGGATCGAAGTCCGCTTCGCTGCGGGCTACGGGAGCCTCGATACCCTGATACTGCCGGCGAAGCTCCCACCACGCTTTGTTATAGTCAGCCGGAGCAACCTTTCCCGAGAACGCTCCCCAGCGCCATTTGTCGATCAGCAGGCCGAAAGGGAGAAAGGCGACTTTTTCGAGCGCCTTGCGCATTAGCAAGCCGAGATCCGCCGAAGCCGGCGGAACATTTTCGATAAAGCCGATTTGCTTCAAGTATTCGGGCGTCACGGAGAGCGCGATGGTGTCGCCGATTGCTTCGTGGAAGCCATCGTTGGCGCTATCGCGGAAGAAGAAGGGCTGCGTGTTGTACGCACGCTGGTAGAAATTGTGGCCCAGCTCGTGGTGAATCGTGGAGAAATCTTCGGCCTTGATCTCGATGCACATCTTGATGCGGAGGTCATCAACGTAGTCGACGTCCCAGGCGCTGGCGTGGCAGACGACGTCGCGATCAGCGGGCTTGGTGAACAGCGAGCGCTCCCAGAACGTGGGCGGAAGTGCGGGAAAGCCCAGGGACATGAAGAAGCGCTCGCCGTAGCGAACCATGGCGCGCGCATCGGTTTTTTTTGACTTCAGGATTTCCGTAAGGTCGTAGCCGGGATCGGCATTCGGCGGCGCCACGAGGGGGTAGATGTTGTCCCATTGCTGTGCCCACATATTGCCGAGGAGATCCGCGGGAATCGGCCCACTTTCGCTGACGACGGCGTGACCGTACTTCTTAGCGAGCTGCGTGCGGGTGTAGGCGTGGAGCGAAACGTAAAGCGGACGCACCTGCTGCCAGAGGCGGTCGAGCTCGGCGGCGAAAGCCTCGGGGGACATATCGTAGCCCGACCGCCACATAGCGCCGACGTCCGCAAAGCCCATTTCGCGCGCGCCTTCGTTCGCGAGAATGACCAGTCGTTCGTAGCGTTTGCGCATCGGCGAACCGACGGCGTGCCAGCCAAGCCACGCACGGCGAAGCTCGTCGGGATTGCGGCTGGAAGCAAGGATGTTTTCAAGGTCGTTCAGCGAGAAGCATTTGCCCTTATCGCCCTCGGGACACCACTTCCCTTTTCCGTAGTCGCTTTGGAGTGAGGCCAGGATTTGCGAAAGCTCGGTTTGCTCGGCCGGGGTCTTGGGCGCGGGGATATCCACGGCGTGCTTGAGCAGCGTAAACTTGCGGGCCACGTCGTCAGGGAGCTTGACGTCGTCGAAGCGGCGCGACTGCGCGGCGAGATCGGAGGTAGCGGCCTTAAGGATTTCGTCCGCCTCAGCGGAGAGAATCTCCGTGTCGTCGGTGATGAAGGTTTCATGCACCCATTCAGCACGCGAGGCCTTGACGTTTAGGTCGAGCAGTCGCGCTTCGGCTGCTTCTATGAAGCGGCGCGCGTCATCTGGAGTGGCAGCGGACGCGGCAGCGGATGACACGGCGGCAGTTGCCGAGTTCATTGCCTGCATGGTCATAATTCCACCTGCGACTAGTATTCCCGCAATGGCGGTGTCGACGCAAATGGTGCCAAGTAAACGTATGCTCATGCGACTCCTTAAGCCCCTTGTAAACGACGCGCCGGGGCGTGAATGACCCCGGCGACGGTGGCGAGGGCGCGGTCGATCGCGGCGCGGTCCACATCGTAGTGAGTGACCATGCGGACCGAGAATTTGTCGGTTGAGCCGCAGAGTACCTTGCGCTTGGCAAGATCGGTGCAGATGTCGTCGGCGGTTCGGCCGGTGGCGCGAACGTCGAAGATCAAAATATTCGTGACCACTTTCTTGGGGTCGAGCGCGAGGCCCTTTATTTGCGCGAGGCCTGCGGCGAGATGCTTTGCGTTCTCGTGGTCGCGGTCGAGGATTTTTGGCGTTTCCTCGAGCGCGATGAGGCCTGCCGCCGCCAGTACCCCGGCCTGTCTCATTCCGCCGCCGAGAAGCTTGCGGCCCGTGTGAGCCTTGGCGATGAACTCGCGCGAGCCGACCAGCATCGAGCCCACCGGGGCGCCGAGTCCCTTCGAAAGACAAAACATGATCGAGTCGAATTTGCGAGTGAGCTCGGCGACGGAGCGCTTGAGCGCCACGGCGGCGTTGAAAATGCGCGCGCCGTCGAGATGCACGTGCAGCCCGGCGGCGTGCGCGTGGTCGCAGACATCTTCGGCTATTTTTGTCGGGTAGATCGTGCCGCCGTGCATGTTGTGCGTGTTTTCGAGGCACACGAGAGCCGTCTGCGAGTCGTAATAAATCTTCGGGCGGATCAGCGGCTCGATCATCTCCCAGGTAAGGATTCCGTCGGGCGCGGGCGTGGTGCGCGGCATGCAGCCTGCGATGGCGGACATGGACGCAAGCTCGTAGAGATTCACGTGTGCGCGCTGCTCGCAGATGACTTCGTTCGTAGGCTGCGTCCATGACTTGATGGCGAGCAGATTGCCCATCGAACCGGTGGGAACAAAAAGCGCGGCTTCGCGCTCGAAGATTTCCGCGGCCCGCGCCTGAAGACGATTTATCGTGGGGTCTTCGCCGTAAACGTCGTCGCCAACTTCGGCTTCGGCCATGGCGCGGCGCATGGCAGCAGTGGGGCGCGTTACGGTGTCGCTGCGGAGATCTACTATTGTTTCTAATGGATTCACGGCATTCATTCCTACCCCAGTACCCAGCGACAAATCAACAGCAGATTCCCGCTCGCGCCGAGGCGGAGCCGAACCGAGGGTGAAATCGATAAAAACATCGCGCCGAAGGTGAAACCTGGAGCTAGGCGCGTCCGTCCATTCCAGTGATGACGCGATGCCAAGATCGAAGGAGGTCCCATGCGATTACTGGCAGCCGCACTGCTTTTCGCCGCTTTCGGATGTGTGGCGCACGGACAGGAAGCCACGACGCCGCAGACGGATTCAAGTAGCCTGCCGCAAGAGACACCCACCTCTGAAAATGTGACAATCACCGTTCCAGCCGGAACGAAGATCCCCCTGGCTCTGGACCGCCCTATTTGGACCAAAACGGTGAAGCCGGGAGACGCTGTCTATCTGGAAACGACAGCGCCCGTTGCTTTTGAGCATCAGATGGTCATTCCGCCGGGAACCTACGTGAACGGCACAATCGACAAAATCGTGCGGCACGGCGGGTTCAAACCCAGCGTCGAAATACAAATGCATTTTACGGGCATGATTTATGCGAACGGTTATGCGGTCTCGATTCCTGGCGCCTTGGACTCGCCCGCAGGAACCGAAGGAATCGGCCTCCAAACTCCGCGCCACGGAACGGCTGCGGCCGTCGCTGCCATCGCCACGCCGGCCAGCGGAGCCTTGATTGGCGCTGCTGCAAACGGCGTGCGCGGAGCGGCGATGGGCGGAGCAATCGGAGTCGCAGCAGGCGGCGTTCTTGCGTTGGTGCTACTGACGCGCGGTCACGATGTCTTCATGGGCACCGGGGCGCCGGTGGACATGCAACTGGAACGCCCGCTGACGCTCGACGGCGACCGTGTGGCCGACGCGGTGGCGGTAAGCCAGTCTCAACCGGCGCGACTGACGCCGGTTCAGACGCTGCGGCTGGCAGGGCACCGGTGGTTTACCGGCACATGCTTTACGCCGGAATCATCCGGAACCCCGGATACCTACCTTTCGGGCTCGCCGGGTACTCCAGATTTTCCAGGCACGCCCGGAACTTTTATTCCGGGAGCTGCGCCGACGCCTCCCACGCCTTATCCATGTCCCTAGACCGTAGGGCGTCTGCATCAACTCAAAAGTTCAACGAAAACCTCGTTTGAGATGGTGAGGCGGTCAGGTGCGAGGCGCAGGCGCGTGCCGTCCAGCTCGACCAGACCTTGCGCTCGGAGAGCGGCGATGCGCTCGCGCAGGCTGACGGAGTACTGGCTTTCAATGCGGGCGAGATCGATGCCTTCGAGCTGGCGCAGACCGAGGAAGAGTTCTTCATCGAGCGCTTGCGCGGGCGTGACGGTTTCGATTTGCTCGCGCGGCGTGATTCCCTGCTCGATACATGCGAGGTAACGCGCGGAATCGTGGACGTTGGACCAGCGCTCGACGCCGTCGAAGGAATGCGCACCGGCGCCAAGGCCAAGATACGGCTCGCGGCGCCAGTACTTGAGATTGTGATGCGAGCGCAGGCCCGGCAAACTCCAGTTCGAAATTTCGTAGTGGTCATAACCTGCGTCGGCAAGGCGCGCGCACGCGGATTCGTAGAATTCGGCGATGGCGTCGTCGGGAGGAATGGCGGGCGCGCTGTATCGCGTACCTCCGGCGAGAGATTCTTTGCCGAGATGGCTGCCTTCGTCGATTTCGAGCATGTAGATGGAAATGTGCTCTGGGTGGATGCCGAGGAGCGCGGTTACGGATTCTTGCCAGGTTGCGTGCGTTTGGTGCGCGAGACCGGCGATGAGATCCATCGAAATATTGCGAAAGCCGACGGCGCGCAGGATCCGCGCAGCTTCGAAGATGTCGGAGCGGCGATGCATGCGGCCGGCGGATTGGAGTTCGCGGTCGTTGAACGACTGAGCGCCGAGGCTGGCGCGGTTGAAACCTGCGGCGAGCCAGGCGGTAGCCTTTTCTGGTGTGATTGTTTCGGGATCGGCTTCGAGCGTGATTTCGGAATGAGGATCGAAGTGGAACTTTTCACGCAGGGCTTGGATGATTTGGGCGAGTGCAGCTGGCTTGAGCAGACTCGGAGTGCCGCCGCCGAAATAGACCGTGTCAACGACCGGCCGCACGGCGGAGACCTCAGGGGCTAACGCCCGGCCTCCTTCGGTGGCGGAAATGTCGGAGCTGAAGCTGCGACCCCCTAAAAGGCCCGCGCTCATTTCGATTTCGTGGCAGATGGAGGAGGCGTAGGGTTCGTAACGGTCGGGCGAAACTACGCCGGTGTGGAAATTACAATACGTGCACTTCGTCTGGCAGAAAGGCACCTGAATGTAAATCCCGAGAGCCGATGCAAGCGGCGTCGATCGGGCGCGCTCATCCCTTGCGGCGCTTGGGACGAGGGATTGTCCCCGCATCTTAGTCGCCGAGAGCCGCGGCGGAGCTGGCGCCGTAGAAACCGTACCAGGGCTTGGCGGCCTTGATGCGCGCGTTTACGTTTTCGATGTTCTTTACGCCCTGGTCATTCAGCCAGTCTTCGAGGGCTTTGGCGCCCTTCTTGGCGTAAACGGGAATCCCGTCGTACCAAGTGGCTCGGCCGCAGAGGACGCCGGAATAGTTGAGGCCGGTTTCAGCGGCAAGCTCGAGCGTCTCGCTGAAGACATCGTTGGTGACGCCGGCGGAAAGATAAATGAACGGCTTCTTCGCAGCAGCGGCAGCCTTGGCAAAAAGCTCCTTGGCCTGGTCGCGCGTGTAAGCGGACTCGCCCTTGCAGGCTTTCGTTCCAGCGACGTAGGCCATGTTGACGGGGACTTCGACTTTGAGGACGTCGATGCCGTATTGCGGCTTCGAAAATTCCGTCATGCTCTTGGTGACCAGTTGGGGCTTCTTGCGCGCGAACTCGATGGTCTTCTCGTCCTTGCCCTCTTCATAGGTAACGAACTCGAGGAAGAACGGAACGTCCGCGGCGGTGCATTCGCCGCCGATGCGCTCGACCCAGGCATGCTTGATGTCGTTGATTTCGGCGGAGTCGTCCGGCGAGTAGTAAAGCAGGATCTTGATGCAGTCGGCGCCGGCGGCGCAGAGGCGGCGGACAGACCAGATGTCGAGAAGATCGGGCAGACGGCCGGGGCGCGTGTTGTCATAGCCGCTGTTTTCGTACGCGAGCAGCAAGCCGGCATTTTTCGCGCGGGCTTTGGCCGCGGGCAAGCCGAATTCGGGATCGAGGAGAATGGCGCTGGCGTGGGGAGTCAAGACGCGAGAAACGCAAGTCTTGAATTCCTCGAGCATCTGAGCGGTGATTTCTTTCTTATCGCAGCCGCGCTCTTTGGCGATGGCGTTGCGCAGCGAGCCGCGCTGGTCCATGGCCGCGGCGGCGATCACGCCGTTTGAATTCGAGACAGCCTGCAGGCCCTTTTGTTTCCCTGGCGTCATTTTCATTTGCAGCCTCCGCGCAAGATTCTAGATGGTGAAATTTGAAGGATTCTAGCACAGGAGGCCCTTCGCAATGAATGCAACGGCAAACCCGTCAAACCGGTCGAAGCATGGGGTACCCGTCCGTTTTCTCTTGTTCCAGTAATTGGATCAGTATGAGTGCGAGCAGGATGCGCTGCAAAAGGTGCGCCACTCGCCGAAATCCAGCCACGGGTATGCCTCTCCCTGCGTTGCGGTCAACGGGCCAACCAGCTTGACGAGCTCCTGCAAGAACTGATCCGAGCGCATGAACACGGCAAAGTGGCCGGCACCGTTGATGGTCACAAACTCTTTGCGCGGTGCTTTGATCAAGTCGAGGTAATTTCGTGCCAGCACCGTCGGAGTCGTAAAGTCTTCCGCTCCTTGAATGAAGAATATCGGAATCGAGAATTCAAGGCCGAGTTCCTTCGGTCCGCGGGACTTCGTCGCGCCGACGAGTCGTTCGGCGCTCAGAATCTCGCCATCACCGATATCATTCATGAGCTGCACAGAACTGCCTGGAGCGGCGAGCGTGAGGCCGATTGTCCCCATTAGGAACTGGTCCGCGCCCTCGAAGGCATTCGCCCATCTCCACTGCACTCTGTATCCCCCGCCTGATTCGTAGGGCGGTGGGCCGGCGTGGATCAGTTCATCGATGGCTTGCTGATTGCCAACGGCTCGCGCCTTGTTCAGTAACTCGTCGTAGGCCACGGAGTAGTTTTTGGTTTCGTCGGCGACCTGACCGGTGCCTACGTATGCGTAGAAAAGTTCCGGCCTTGCTCGAACCATTCCCAACTCAAGAATCGTGCCGAACGAATGACCCACGATAAAGATCCTTTTCTTGCCGAGGTGTTTAAGAAGATATTCCGTCAGTTCGATACCGTCTTGGACCATGCGATCGACGGTGATCGTTGGCGCAACTGCCGGGCCGCTTTTTCTCAACGTCCTGCCCGCGCCCCGCTGATCCCATTGCACCATGGTGAAGTGCTTCTCCCATGGAGCGAACAACGCGAATGTCCACGGGTTGGTGACATCGCCAGGCCCGCCGTGCAAGAACAGCAGCACGGCGTTATCACGGTCCCAGCCGCGAATCGTGATCCACTGTTCGATGCCGCCGATGGTGACGAACTGTGCCTCGTCAATGCCCTTCGGCGACGAAACCGCGTACTGTTGCGCGTTGCGGGCTCGAATCGACGAGAATCGGTCCTCGAACTTGCGACACTCGGACTCGGTTGTCTGGGCCTGCCGTGCATCCTGGGGACCCTGCCCGTGCGCCCCGGGTATAAGGAAGAAGAGCAAGAGAGAACATGCCACGGCGAAACGCGCCAGGCGTGTTGCCATCAACCGCCAGATTTGTTGACAGAATGGTGGATACACCGCAGCAACAAAGGGGCAGCCGGATGATTCAAGCGTTGACTTGTTTCTCATTTCCATCTTCCGTGGACCTCTCTTCGTTCAAAAAGCGTGTGGATTCATGTCGAAAACCGCAAAGAGCGTGTCAACGTTCGACCGATCGTCTGCGAATGCCATTTATGAATCTCCTGAAAGATCGCCGGTAGAACGCGCGAAACTGGGCGGGAGGTATTGCCATGCGTCCGCCTAGATAGAGCAGGAGAAGGCCGTGCGACAAGGCGCCCAACTCGAAGGCGATCTCCCACGCATCGCCCTTGCGGAAATAACCGCTGTCCATGCCACACTGCACCGCTTCCGCTAGCAAGTTGGCGGTGGGGGAACGGCCAGCCTTGAAATCCCCCGGGTAGCGGCGGGCTCCTTCGCGCGGTTTGAGAAACATGAGCTCGAAGAGTGGGGGCCTCAGAAGGGCGTGCTCCAGGTATATTTCCATCATTTTCGTGAGCCGCTCTTCAACGCCACCGGAAAACTTCTTGACTGCCAGGCGAGCAGCCAACTCCTCGAAACCTTCGTCCGCTAAGGCGTTTAGAAGGCTCGCCCGGTCCCGGTAGTGACGATAGATTGCCATGGGAGTGACACCAACGGCCTCAGCTACGCGACGCATGGTCACCGCCTCCGCCCCCTCCCTATCCAGGAGGCGGCGGGCGGCAGCGGCGATTCGGAATGCTGTAGCGCGGGTCGTCACGTATACAGCGTATACCATATAGGTCTACGGTGTATATGCGAAATCAAAGGCAAGCGCTCAGAGACACCTGGGAAGTCATTCGTATGAACCCGGAGTTGGTGGTGCGTCACCGGTCGGGCTCCAGATGAACGTCACGCGGCGTTGTACAAGCGAACTGCATGTAGAATGGTGGCCGCTTGTGAAGTTAGAGAGGAGAATCTCGTGAAACGGCTACTGGTCATTTTCGCTTTTCTGATCTCGAGCCCGCCGGCACTAGTTCAGAACAATGCCGCGAGCCAAGCTGGGATCATACGTCCGGGTGACAATCTGGTCCTGGAGAATATCCCGGCGATACCGGCCGCGATTGCCGAGAAAGCGTTTCCATACAGCGAAGTGCGCTTCGCCGCGCTGGAGGACTGGAGCCCTGCGCGCCGCGAGATGCTCATTATCACGCGCTTCGCCGACGTGCCCCAGGTGCATGGGGTCAAAATGCCGGGCGGAGCGCGCACGCAGCTTACATTCTTCCCCGATCGCGTGGCCCGAGCGCGCTACGGCCCCAACGGGAGTAACTACTTTACCTTTGTGAAAGACATTGGCGGAGGCGAGTGGTTCCAGTTTTATCGCTACGACCTGGCCGACGGCAACGTCACCCTGCTAACGGACGGCAAGTCGCGCAACACCGGCGGAGCGTTTGCGCATCGCGACAATCGCTTCGCGTACAGCTCGACCCGTCGCACCGGTCAGGACACAGACATCTGGATCATGGATGCCACCAATCCGAAGACCGATCACATGCTGCTTCAGTTGGAAGGCGGCGGCTGGGGGGCGACGGACTGGTCGCCGGACAACCAGAAACTGCTGGTGCTCGAGGAAATCTCCGCCAATCAGTCTTACGTCTGGCTGGCAGACGCCGCCAGCGGAGAAAAAAAGCTCCTGACTCCGAAAATCGGCACGGAAGAAGTTGTCTACGACGGCGGGACGTTCGGCAAGGACGGGAAGGGCTTCTACACCACCACGGATCGCGATTCGGAATTTCACCGGCTCGCGTATTTCGACCTCGCCACCATGAAGCCGGCTTATCTCACCTCGGAAATTAAGTGGGATGTGGATCAGTTTGAACTCAGCAATGACGGCAAAACCTTGGCCTTCATTGCCAACGAGGACGGCGTCGGCAAGCTGCATCTGATGGACACCTCGACCCGCAAGTATCACCCGGTTCCCGGCGTTCCAACCGGACAGGTGTCAGGTTTGCGCTTCCGCGAAAACAACGTCGAGCTGGGATTTCAGGTCAACTCCGCGACTTCGCCCTCCGACGTGTATTCGCTGAATGTTTCCACCGGGAAGATCGAGCGCTGGACTTTCAGCGAGACCGGAGGTCTGAACACCTCCACATTCTCCAAGCCCCAACTCATCAAATGGCGGACCTTCGACGGTAGGACCATCTCCGGCTTCCTCTACGCGCCCGATCCCAAGAAGTTTCCCGGGAAGCGTCCGGTGATCGTGAACATCCACGGCGGGCCGGAAGGGCAGTTCCGCCCCGGCTTTTTGGGAAGGAACAACTACTTTCTCAACGAACTCGGCGTCGCACTGGTGTTTCCCAACGTGCGCGGCTCCAGCGGTTACGGCAAGACATTTCTGAAGCTGGACAACGGCATGAATCGCGACCACACGCACAAGGATATCGGCGCGCTTCTCGATTGGATCAAACAGAACCCCGATCTCGATGGCGGCAAGATCATGACCACCGGCGGAAGTTACGGCGGCTACATGACGTGGGCCGTGGCTTACGAATACAGCGATAAGATTTGCTGCTCGCTGCCAATTGTTGGGCCGTCGAGCCTGGTGACGTTCCTAGAACACACGGAAGCTTATCGCCGCGATTTGCGCCGCGTGGAGTACGGCGATGAGCGCGATCCCAAGATGCGCGAGTACCTGGAGAAAACGGCGCCGCTGAACAATTCGGACAAGATTCGGAAACCGGTTTTTGCAGTCGTGGGCAAGAACGATCCGCGCGTGCCGTGGACCGAGTCTCGTCAGATGATAGACAAGTTGAAAAGCAATGGGATCACAACGTGGTTCCTAATCGCCAACGACGAAGGCCACGGCTACGCCAAAAAGAGAAACCAGGACTTCCTGTTCTACGCTACGGTGACCTTCGTGCGGCAGTTTTTGCTGGGCGAGGACGTGAGCGCGACGGCAAAATGATGTGCGCTGCAGAGTGATCTCTAGAGAAACAGGATATGGTGCTGGGGAGGATGCTGCGAAGCCGCTGTGGGGCCGCAGAAGCGGGCGAGATTGTCGAGGAGCCCGGTGCCGTAGGCGGCGAGAAACGGAAGCAGGGAAAGCGAGCGCTCCTGCAGCGCGTGATGCGGATAAAGAGAATCGAAGAGCAGGCGCTCCTTCCGATCAAGCACGCCGGTCCGAACATTCTCAGCTTCCCCGGCCTTACCCTTGAGCTTGAGGAACTGATAAAGCATTTTCTCGCTCACAGCGTCGAGCGTGCCAAGAAGAGTCGGGTCGAGGTCCTTCAGGGGCGCGCGATAGCTTTCCAGCAGTTCTCGCAGAGAGGCTTCCCCGGAATCGAAACGCTGAGCGAGACCACCGGGAAGCGCCTTCCGTTCCATCTTGGAGCGCACGGCCTGCCGGCCTTCAAAAAGGCCGGGCAGGCGAAGTTCGAACTTCTGGAGAATGCGCGCGATGCTGGGCTCGACGAGCGTGAAGCTTGCGCGCGGAAGGATCGCGGGCATGCGGCCGAGGAGCTTCTTGTAGGCTACGTGCGATTGCGCCAGATAGGCGATCTCAGCTGGGCCGGCGATGTATGCTGCCGTTGGCAGCAGCGAATCTTGGACCACGGGCCGAAGCAAGGCGTTCGGGCTGAACGCTCCGGGCGTCCTCTCCATTGCGGCGCGAAGCTGTTCGGCCGTGAACGACAGGTCGCCCGCGCTGAAACCTCCATTGTGGCTGCGAAGCGGAAGGCGCTGACCGTCGACGTTGTAGAAAAGCAGCGTGGTCGAGCTCGTGACTTTTACCTGCGCGTGGAAGCCGCCGGTTTCAAGGTCCTTGGAGCGCGCCAGAAGCGCCTCACGCAGCTCAGTGGAGGCATCGAGCGCGCCGTGGTACACGGGCGCGGCCAACTGGTGCAACCGCACGTCGAGCGGATCGATGAAAATGATTCCCCGCCCCGCGAGAAGCCGTGCCATTAGTTTTCCGAACGATGAGCCGTAAGTTTCATTCGGCGCGTAGGATTCGCGGAGGGCGCGCCCGATTTCGTCGGCGGAAGCGCCTTCGAGGGTGTCGGCTGCCTTTGCGACCAGGGCGCTGACGGCACTGCCCAAGGCGACCTCTCCCACGCGATGTCCGGAATCCTGGTCGCCCGCAGGCAGTTCGTAACGTGCAAGGCCGCCGCGCGTGTTCCAGAAGCAATGATTGACCTCGGCGAGATCATGATCTTCGGTGGCGAGCCAGAAGATGGGAACAGCTTCGATGCCGCGACTCGACATTTCGTTCGCCCAATAGACCGCGGAGATGGCTTTGTAAAAGCTGTAAGCCGGTCCGGAAAAAATGCCGACTTGCTGCCCGGTCACAATGGCGACGGCACCCGAGGCCAGGCGGTCGAGATTGCGATTTGTGGAGGCGTCGGCGTCGAGAGCGCGATTCTGCTCGCGGAGAACGTCGATCACTTCGCGGCGAACGGCAGGGTCGAGTCGAACCTCACCAGCAGCGGCGGTGACTCCTGACGCCGTGGGAGCGTGGTCGAAGTAGGAAGCCACGCGCTTGAAATCTTCAAGGAAGGTCGAGAACAACTTGGTCGTATGGGGGATGTCGCGGAAGGAAAGACAGTGAGACTCCATGGAAGGCGTCATGATACACGGCACCATTGAGGCCAGCAACCGAAGCGACAGAAGGCACTGAGAACATGGCGGTCGGCGTGCGGCAACAAAGATGAAGACGGAAGCGAGCGGAAAAAGATAGCCGCATGAGAAGCCCGGGCAGAAGTGGGTACCTTGGCCAAGTCAGTCATTCAGTAGTAAGCTCCGACCACATGGCTAACAGGACCTCTTTCTCCGTGGCGTCGATCGTTGCTGCGAGCGCCTGCGTAGCCCTCGGAGCCTGGGCGGCTGCGCAGGGTCAGGCGAACCCGCAACGGTCTCGAGCAGACGGGGCCCAAGCCGAGGCGTGGGAAATTCAGCAGCCACAGTCCGCGACGCCACCGACACAAACGCCAGAAAACGCTTCTCCCACGCAAAAGCTGCAGTCGAAGCGGCCGCCACCTGCGATTCGCGCGACAACCCGACTGGTTCAGGTCAGCGCAGTGGTGCACGACAAGCACGGCAATCCCATTACAGACCTGACGAAAGACGACTTCGTTGTTTTGGATGAGAAGAAACCACAGGAGATTCGCATTTTTTCGGTGGAGACGAACCAAGTGCCGGAGCACGGGCCTCCGCTGCTCCCGCCCGACACATATACGAATCGAATCCAGGAGCGCGGAAACGTCCCGACGAGCATCACAGTGATTCTGTTCGACGGGCTCAACACCGAGATTACGGACCAGGCATATGCCAAGAGACAGGTTGTGAAGTTTATCCAGACGCAGGTGCGTCCGCAGGACCGCGTGGCGATTTACTCGATGGGCCGCAACCTGCGAATCCTGCACGATTTCACAAGCGATTCGACGAGTTTGCTCGCCGCTCTCGCTAACTTTAAAGGAGCCGAGACGCCCCTGATTGACGCTTCCAGCGCGCAGGTGTCCGACAATCCGGTTCCCGCTGTGGCAGCGTTTCTAAATGAAGCGTATCAGCGAGAGGCGAATTATTTTATCAAGGACCGGGTCCACCGGACGTTGGATGCCCTCACGGCGATCGCGAACCACGTCGGCACGCTGCCAGGCAGGAAAAACCTGATTTGGGTGTCGGGAAGCTTTCCGTTCAGCATCGGCTACGACAATATCGAAGCGAATACGTCGGATGCGAAGGAGCTCTTCGCAAACGATATCGAAACCGCGGCGCGGGCGCTTACCAATGCGGATCTTGCCGTCTATCCCGTGGACGCGCGCGGTTTGATGACCGCCGACACCGGCGTCCGCTCCAATCTGGCAAACCGAATGGGGCGCAGTTCCATCGTTTCCGACCGCGCGTCCAGAACGCCGAGCACATCCAACTTCGATTCGATGAATATGCTGGCCGAGCGGACAGGCGGAAGAGCATTCTACAATCGCAATGACATTTGGAATGCCATTCGCGACGCGATTGACGATTCGCGGGTGACGTACGAACTCGGCTACTACCCTCAGGGCGTCGACTGGAACGGAAAGTTTCGTGAGATCAAAGTCGAGGTGAGAAGGCCGGGAGCGCACGTCCGCGCGCGAAAAGGATACTTTGCGATGCCGGAGCCGAAGTTGACGCCACAACTCCGGCAGGTAATCATCGCGCAGTCGGCAACAAGCCCGCTCGAGCCTACCGGAATTGGGATCATTGTGCGCGTCCATCCCCTGGATCCGCTTAGCGCGCGGAAGCTTCATACCGCCGGCGTGTTCGATCTCCGTGAATTCGCTTTGGAGTTGAACGGCGGGCGATGGTCCGGAGCCATCGACACCGTTTTTCTTCAGCTGGACAACAAGAGCCAGATTATCAATGCCATCGACGAAACCACGAATCTGCACCTGGATCCCGTTACCTACGAGCGCCTCGCGAAAGAAGGCGTCAGTTACTCGAAGGACGTGCCGATAGCGCCGGGAGCGGTGGAGCTGCGGCTGGTCCTGCGGGATGGCACCACCGGCACCGTGGGGGCCGTCAGCATTCCGCTTGCAAAATACTTTCCTGTCGAAACGGGACCAGCGAACTGACTAATCTGAGGCGGTGGAGTGGGAAACGACGGTGGCGAGCATGGCGTCGATCTCACGCTTGGCTGCTTCGCTGATGGGGAGAAGCGGCGGGCGCGGTTGGCCGCCAAAGTAACCGCGGCGGTCGAGCGTGTACTTCAGGCCAGCAATACCATATTGCGGGCCGAGCATTTTGGCCGGCGCGATGAGTTTTTGCGCGAGCGAGTGGGCCTTCACAGGGTCTCCGGTGGTAGAGGCTTCGTAAATGTCGACGCACAGCTCGGGGAACGCGCAGGCAAGAGCGAGGATTGCACCCACGGCGCCAATTTGGAGCGATTCGTAAAGCGTCGAAGCGGAACCGACCAGCGTCTTAAATTCACGTGGCGCAGCAGCAATGATAGCGGCTACGCCCGGTACGTCTCCTGAGCTGTCCTTCATTCCCAAAATGTTCGGATGTTTTGCGAGGCGCGCGACGAGCGGCGCCTCCACGGTATAATGCGTGAACACCGGCACGGAATAGACCATGACAGGGATTCGCGCGGCTTCGGCGACCCGCAAGTAGTATTCGGCTTCGGCGTCAACCGTCATCTGCGGCTTGAAATAGTGCGGGGTGCGCACGAGCGCGAAATCGTAGCCAAGTGACGCGGCGCGGTTGGTGTGCTCGATTGTTTCCGCCGTGGATTCGGCAGCCGTACCCGCGATCATGATTTTTCCTGGCGCGGCGGATTCTTTTGCAGCTTCCCAAAGGCGATAAATCTCTTCCCAGCGCAAGAGGACGGATTCGCCGGTCGAACCGTTGAGCACGTAGCCCGCTAGACGGACGGGATTATAGCGCGTGATATTTTCGCGCAGGCGTTCGGGAGCGATGTTTCCGTCGGGCGCGAAAGGCGTGGTCAAAGGAGGGAAAATACCGCGCAGGATCATGATCGATTTTATATCACAGAAAAACCGAAATTCGCCGGACTGCGGTGCCGAGTTACGGGCGTTCGAGGCGCGCGGCAGCGGCGGACTTACGGCGCTGCAAATCCTGGAGCGCAGCAACATCGGTGGCGCGGCCGGCCGTGGCGCGAATGCCCTTCGCAGCGGCACTTGCGGCGGATAACGTGGTGATGCAGGGAATGTTGTAGCGGACCGCGGCGCGACGAATCGACTTTTCATCGTAGAAGGATTCGCGGCCAAGCGGCGTGTTGATGACCAGCCCCACTTTGTTTGTTTTGATCAAATCCACGATGTTCGGACGGCCTTCATTCACTTTGTAAACCGATTCGACTTCCATTCCAGCCTTGGCCAGCGCGTTGGCGGTGCCGCGCGTGGCCACAACTTTGAGGCCGGCCGCAAGGAGATCGGCGACCACCGGGGCGATTTGCCGCTTATCGTGGTCGTTCACGCTCAGGAATACAGTTCCCTCGAGCGGCAGGCGCTGGCCGGCGGCGAGTTGCGCCTTGGCGAATGCCAGGCCGAACGTGGGAGCGACGCCCATCACTTCGCCCGTCGAGCGCATCTCGGGACCGAGAATCGTGTCGACGCCACGGAATTTGTTGAATGGGAAGACCGGCGACTTCACGGCGTAAAAATCACGCACAGGAAGTTCCTTTACGCCGTTCGTTTCAAGGAACGGCAGATTCAAATCGCGTAGTTTACGGCCGGTCATCAAGCGCGCGGCCACTTTCGCGAGCGGAACGCCGGTGGCTTTACTGACGTACGGAATCGTCCGCGAGGCGCGCGGATTCACTTCGAGAACGTAGACGGTGTCGCGCTGAATCGCGTATTGCACGTTCATCAGGCCGACGACATGCAGAGCGCGGGCAAGACGCGAAGTATAGTCGCGGATGCGTTCGAGCACGGAGGGCTTGAGGGTTACCGAGGGCAGCACACAGGAGGAATCACCGGAGTGGATGCCGGCCTCCTCAATGTGTTCCATGATGCCCGCG
>Ga0307475_10000023_pt1 | contig 77273 bp, 83 predicted proteins | sample atmos_gasesECM1C_FD_203317 | JGI IMG/M metagenome (GOLD analysis project Ga0307475, IMG submission 203317) | Hardwood forest soil microbial communities from Morgan-Monroe State Forest, Indiana, United States - atmos_gasesECM1C_515 | ecosystem: Environmental > Terrestrial > Soil > Temperate... | reverse complement strand
TTGGCAGAATTGTTATCCTTCTTCAAGGTCGATCTCCTTTTTCTCTGATTGCACCTTTGAGTGCGTTGATCAACGGTAGCTTATGGCCATCCGTGATCGGGGATCGACCTTCTCATTCCATCTGGTTTCAACAGCTATGTCCATTGAGGACGTTTTTTGGCCTGACCTTGACATGTCTCTGCTTGGTGCTACGATTCGTTTAGTGAAAGCGCCTCCATGTCGGTAAGATTTCTATTCGTTGCCTGCTTGGCATTGGCCCATGTTCCCTGTTCGGCCAATGGGCAATGCATCCCAAAGCCAGATTCGGCGAAGGAAGAGATTTTTTCATCAGTGAAGAACCTCCAGGCACAAGGCGTGAATGTCGGTCCCGCCGGAATAGAGCTGTCTCTCGAAGAATGGGGCGACCACGTCGTTGCGACTTTTCGGGATTACGCAGGAAGCTCAAATCCCATAGAAACCACGAAACTCCAAGGTACGCTTGAGGAGTCTGGAAGTGAGTGCAAAATCTCTTTATTTGGGCGCAACCGTCACGGGAAAATGGAAATCCGCGGCACGATCGGAACCGCAGATTTTCAAGGGACTGTTATCCGTCAAGTCGGCAAGGACACGTTCTCAGAGAGAGTGGCCCTCAGACGAAAGGTCGCAGAAACCGATGTTCGCATCGGGAAATTGTCTGAAAGTGGAGTCTCCCGGTGCGCCAGCACCTCTTTTGCGTTGATGGCGTAACAATCCCCATATCACTCAGAACGGGTCAATGAGCGATAACACCTGGTTTCGACAGTTGAAGCTGTAAGCGGAGGGCAAGTCCGAACTTTCGTACCCTTGTGACGCCTGTGTTCGCTCTGCAAGGATCGTGATTATGAAGGTAAGTCTACACATCGTCTCGGTGATTCTTCTCGCGTCATCTTCTTTTGCTCAACAATCTCAGCAGTATCCGCCGGATGTTCAAGCTTACCGAGATGAGTTGTTGCGACACCCTCCAGAACAAGAGCACAAGGGGAAAGTGGCAGTTGTGCTCGGTGCGGAGGGGGGTGACTCAGTTGTTGGCGACCCAGACGGCAAACGGTTCTTGCACGAACTTGAAAATGAGCTGCAAGCTTCCAGCGCATTTTATTGGTGGGGTGAATCTCTGGAAAGGCTGCCCAAAGAGTCAGTCCGAGTCCATTTCGTCTCTGTGGAAGTGGAAGGTGCTAACGGCGAGACGATCGGGTCGGCGATTGTTCTTTCCGCTGCTCGCGCATGTGAGAAAGACGAACACAAAGAAGCAGTGCGCCCAATTAGCCTTAGAATTTGGTTTGTGAGGCATAACGAACCAGTTGACGGTGTCCTGCGTGACTACTTTGACGACCTACATGACAAGATGTGAAGGCCAACCTAGAGAGAGAGCCACGTTGTTGGCGTAAAATCGCGGTTACGCTCAATGACCAGCGGTCAAAACGTGAAATCGCCTGTTTACAACAAGTAACCGACCCCTTCGAGCGAGACCAGTTTACAATGCCGCAGTTTGTACTCTCTGACCGAAGGCGATTTTATGTTCGGATTGTTATCCGGGTTTCGTGCCTTGTCTGTCGTTTTCGTCTTCTTGGTGCCAATGTTCTCTTCCTTGCTGAGCAGCCAGACAAAAGGAGATATCTACCTCGGTTACTCGTTCGTCAGCAGTGGCCTAACCGTCGGCTCTACCAGTGGCTCAGAGAGCACAGGGTCTGCCGGGCGTGCTTCGCTAAACGGTTGGGAAGCTTCAGCTTCAGTCAGGTTCTTCCCCTGGCTCCGAGCGGTCGGTGATGTGGCGGGCGGCTACGGAACAGTACCAGTGGTTTTCTCCAGTATTTTTGGTTCTGGGAAGGGTAACGTCAACACGAATCTGCATACCTACCTATTCGGCCCGCGTGCTTCCGTCTCTGTCGGCAGATTAGCGCCATTTGGACAAGCCCTTTTCGGATTAGCTCACCAAAGCGTTTCGGCCAACGCATTTATCACCAATGTCGGCCAGCGAGACAGCGCTTTTGCGTTTGATCTCGGAGGAGGTGTCGACTTCCGCTTGGTCAGCAGAGTGGCTTGGCGCGTCCAGGCGGACTACCTGCAAACCACACTCTTCGGCTCTACCCAACACGACACCCGCGCGTAAGTACGGGGATTGTGCTCCGTTTTTAATCCCGCTTTGTCACTCTAATTCTGCGGTATGGCCCTTTGACCCAGCCCACTCCATTGTTGGCGTAACAATCGCCATTACACTCGTTGACCGGGTTGTGAGTGTAAACGCCTGTTTTCGCCACCTAGGGCGAGGCATCAGACTGATCTAGAATCCAACTCTTATGCCAAACGGAAAACCGGGTGACCATCCACTGACCGACATTCTGGTTCACAAGCTCGACGTGTACGGACGGGAAGCCGATGATCTAATTCGCAAGATTGCAGACCTGTGTAGCCGCCGGGAATTGGACGAATGGTGGGAGCGTGAGATTGGCTGGTCCCAGCGTGATTCGGTCGCTCCTAAGGCTCGGACGCGCCTCGAACAGTTGTTGCAGCGTGCGAAGCAAGGGGGGTGGGAAATTCCGAGTTCTGAGTGAAATCGCCTCATTTCGCCAGTTGCGCGGTATGCAGGGCGCTACAATGAGTCGGTGCAAATAGGACGGGCAACGGCGGTCGTTATCGTGAGTGCAACAATGTTTGCACAATCACTACCGTCTGGGTGTCCCGCAGACCGCCCGGTTGATGACATCATTGCTGAGGTGCGGAAGGAGCAATCCAAAAGGAAACGCCGGAATGCTGACCCTTCCCCGACCATCCACTGCAGCTGGGGCTGGTGCATCGATGTTTCAAAGACACCGCCAACTTTTCCAGAACCCGCGCCGCGAGTGGGATCGACCGACAACCAGAACACGAATTCCAACACAACTAGTTCCGACACGGTTCCCGTCCAGACGTGCGGAACAGCGATGAAGATGGCGCTGAGGCCGCTCACAACGTCGATGTTGGCGATCAGTACTTCGGACAAAAGAACTATAACGGGGCATTAATGCGTTACGAAGACGCACTGGAAATAAAACCGGGAGATGTTGCAATTCATGTTCGGTTGGGGCGAGTGCTTGAGAAACTCGGTCGGTTTCCGCAGGCAATAGAGGCATACAACGCTGCGCAGAAGCATTGACCCGGGTTTTGAGTGCCAACGCCTGGTTACAACAGAGTGTAATGGCGATTTTTCGCCAACTACGAACCTGTGGTGTGCTGAAGGCGCAGCAGGGCCAGTTATGGGTGGCCGACGTTCTGAGCAGCGCTCTTATGTGCGAATGGATTATTTCGGAGTTGCCCGTCATCCACTCACTATCTCTGCTGCCTGAGTCGCGAGCACAATCTGGACAGGCTGCGGAAAGAAGCGATTCTCGTTGGCCTCTTCGACCGCGAAAGAATTAGTTCCCACTTAAGGGGGCAGAGGAGAGGAGGTGTCTTATGCGATCAGGAGTCATCGCTTTGTGTATTTCCTGCGTATTCCCCACTGCTACTCAACCGTATCCCATCCCCTCCCAATCAATGTGGAAGAGTAAGCGCGTCGTGATTGCTGCGAGCGAGATTCTCGATGGTAAGGGCCGGGTGCTGCACGACACTCGCATCGTGATTGACGGTTCGAAGATTGTCGCGATTGACCCGAAGGCTGGACCGGTGGACTACGACCTGCGCGGCCTCACAGTGTTGCCGGGCTGGATAGACGCGCACGTCCACATCACTTGGAGTTTCGGTCCTGATGGAAAAAATGTGGGCGAGGGAGGTACATCGCAGGAGGCTGCCTATACTGCAGCCTCGAATGCATGGCTGACATTAATGGCGGGCTTCACAACTGTGCAGGATGTCGGTTCACCCACCGCCATCCCTTTGCGCGATGCCATTGCGCAAGGCAGACTTCCGGGCCCGCACATACTGACCGCCGCCGGATCGCTCTCCGGTCGAGGTGAGCAGACAGGGACGCCGGATGAAGTCCGAGTTTTCGTTCGGAAACAAAAGGCGGCCGGCGCGGATCTGATCAAGATTTATGCCTCCGGCGGCATGACGCGTGGCACGATGACGATGTCGCAGGAGCAATTGAACGCCGCGTGTGACGAGGCAAAGAAGCAGGGCTTGCGCTCTCTCGTGCATGCCTTTCGTGACGCGGTCCGCGCCGTGACCCTCGCCGGATGTACCGAAGTCGAGCACGGTCTGGGGGCATCTGATGAGGACCTGAAATTGATGGCCGAACACGGGACGTACATCGATCCGCAAGCTGGGCTGCTACTCGAAACATACCTCCAATACAAGAATAGGTACTTGGCCCCTCCGTACTATACGGAGGAAGGATTTGTGGCGATGGGAGGGCTCATCCAGACGCACCAGCAATTCATCCGACGCGCGGTGCGAATCCCCGGACTGAAAATTGTTTATGGCACCGATGCCGTGGCGGGCTCTCACGGGCGCAACGCGGAGGATTTTATTCATCGCGTGCGTGATAGTGGAGTAGATCCTATGGCGGCGATGGTTTCCGCCAACTCTTTGGGCGCTGAAGCTCTGGGAATGGCGGATCAGATTGGCTCCATCGTGCCTGGGTTACAAGCGGACATCATTGCGATCGTGGGAGATCCATTGAAGGACATCACCGCCGTTCGGCACGTCGCATTTGTGATGAAAGGAGGTATTGTTTACAAAAACGCTGCGCCTGGCGCGATTCCTTCTTATCCTGGCCTCTAGCCTTTATTCCCTCTTTGAGGAATCGAATTGTCTTCTTGAAAGGCGTCGGAAGATCACTCGTGGTTTGTCGGCAAATCGGAAGTTATTCGAGCAACTGGTAGCCAACCGTCTCAATTGGTGATAAATCGCCATTACACTCATTTGACCCGGTTCTTGTGCGAATAGCCGCGCCGGGGCGATTCTTAGTTGGTAATCGCCCGATTTCAACAGTTGCCGGAGGAGAACTCTGCCCCGGACTTAGAGTTCACATCCTAGCTGATGCGGGAGCGGTCACGAAGAGTGGTCCTGTCTTCCGTTTTGGAGGGTTCGTTGCAGGCAAATCGCAACAACGATGATACCCCCGAAGATCAACCCAATATCGCCCACGCTAAACAGCCCGAGCCGCGCTTGATCCGCTAGAAATGGCAGCCGCGTGTTCGACGTCGCAGCCTGCCACAACGAACTCATGGGATGCAAGGTGGAGGGCATTCCTACAACCGGCATCGTTCCAGCGTTGGCGTCGGTCACCAGGGCATTCAGCATTAGTCCACAAAGCATTGATAGAACGCCGGTCTGTAGCCAAAGTGAACGAACCCTACGCAGTACGAGCCACAGGACTGCGCAGGACTCGCATAGCCAGATCACCGGATGTTGCGTCCAGGCTAAATGATGTATAGCTGAGAGGAAATACAAGGTCTCCGCACCCGAATGTTAGAGATAGACTGAAGCAGGAGCATACCGCACGCGCCAAGCGTCAGCCATACCACTTTTGTGTAGGTCAGAACCCTCCGCCCTCCACGCATCACAATTTTCGGAACGAACCCCTGCCAATGTCACCTGCATGATGGTGCCCACGGAAAAATACGGCAAGAAGTGGCGCAAGAAGCAACGCACCCGCAAGGTCAGGCGACACAGGGCGGCAGCCTGAATGGTGGACATACACCTGCCCCTTCCTCCGAAACAGGAATATGAAAAGGGGAGGGCCAGAAAAGAGACAGGCGTCTAGCTTGGGATCACACTACTGGGATGCGAGTCATGTTGGCAAGGTGGGAACCAAGATAGTAAGCAACTGGCGACCGCAGCAAGGGGATGATTGACGTTAGTTCGACTGGGGCTGACGGACAAAGGTCTCCCAGGACGAAACAATCGCCCCGTGCAGTGAAAGAAGCGACTGTCTCGCTCCTAACCTTCACCGCCAGCCTCGCCAAAGCTAGGCCGCCGTATACCTGAGGGGAATAGCCCGATTGTGCTGCTTCCGATGGCACGCGAGTGCAGGCTGACAAGCCTGAGGCCCCACGTCTCCCACTTCTTTCACGCGAGACCTCGACCTGTTCGGCCTGAGCGCAATTCGACACGGAAATCGGCCTGCTGTGAACGAAATTCTCTAATTGTCCTGATTCTGGAACAGGTGTTCGCTCGAAGCAAAGCGCCCCAGATCGTGGGAATCTGAGGCGCGTCCAAAACAGCGCATTTCCTAGCAGCCCTCCCTTCAGAGCAACTGCTTTTGCGAAAGACTCTAGGCCGCTTCATTGCACCGGCCAACAGCCTACTTGAATAGGTCCCCTCTAGACGAATGGTTGGGGGGACTTGGAGAGATTTATTCGAAAAGGGCCGATCTTGATTGATTTTCGGAGGTACCATCCCATCGCGCACCCTGAGTGTGGGCTAAATTAGTAAAACCCAGCACCATTAAACGTTCTTTGGACCTTCCGGTGACCGGAAGTTTTACAAACCTTTCGCGTCTCGCCGCAAATAAATCGGAGTCTTCTGGCCGGGGATTAGCTCAGCCTGACCAAGTTTCGACACCATTGTCGTGGTGTTCACACCCCACGTCGTGAACTGTTGGCCGTCCGCCAGTGTGAATGTCATTGGTTTGCCGTCAGTCGTGAACAATTGCACGACAATAGCAACACAATAATCGGGGTTGCACGCGGGCAGATTCCATGGTGGTGGTCCACCAACATAGAGAATACCCGCTGGCGTCTTGATTGGCCCTTGTGGAGCCGTGTCCTCGAACAGTCCGTTAACGTGTAGCCTAACATTACCGAACGTAAGCGCTGCCGCCGTAACCCCTGTCGTATTCAGTGTCACTACGTACTGACTTGTGCCATCGCTAGCAACGCCACCATATTGCAGTGTGCCAATCTTGATTGCGTTAGGCAGAGTTTGCCCTGAAGCACAGCAGGCCAGAAATAGAACTGCGGAGAGCAACTTTGCGGATTTCATTCTTGAATCCTCTTGGGGGAGGAAAGGTTGGGTGGCCAGTGAATGACGAAGTGCTTGAGCTAGGGCCGGGGAGCCTATGAAGAGTTTCAGGGGAGTGACGCCAAGAAGTATACGCTCGCCATGCGCCTTCAGTCTCTTCGCGGGGAACAAATTGGAGTCTTCGAGAACTTTCCGGGTAAACCGACCGAATCTCATTGATCTTGTCTATGAAAAGGACTAGTGTTGGCGGGTCTCTTCCGCATCTCTCCGTCAGGTACTTGGCCATTCCTTCCCCGCGACGGTCTCCTGCGCAACCGACAGACATACGTCAGACTGCTGGACGGACTGCATCACGTCCGATCTAGACAGCCGCGTATGGGCGATTTCCCGGGCCAGGCTATACAAGACCAGCCAAGAAACCTGACAAGGAGAGTGAGTATGAAAAAGCTGCTAGTTGTATTGTTCGTTCTAGCGAGTCTAGTTCTCGTCAGTTTTGCTCAGTCGCAAACACGGGTGTACGTTCAAGGATCGCACGGCTACAAGTACGTCGCAGGCGTCGAGCAAGCGGTGCCTAGGTTGGACGCGGCAGGTCACGACCAAACGATGGAACTCGCGAAAACGTTCTTAGAACGTTGCCCGAGTGTAAGACCCACTATCAATAAAGAGAAGGCTGACTTTGAGGTCACGTTGAACTGGACACCAAGAACAAGATTGTTCTTGGGTGGCAAGATATTCCACAAGCCAGATCAGATAATTGTAACGACCAAAGATGGAGACGTTATCTATTCCGGCATCGCACGGACAGTTGGTGGAGATGTTGATGCTGCCTGTAGTGCAATCGAGAACGCTTCCCGAGTGGCTCAAACGACCCCAGGGCGTGCAGTTGGAATACAAAACGCCGCTGTATCCATCCCTGCACTTGGAATCAAGGTTGCGACACAGGAAGGGGGCGGAGCGCAGATTGTGGCCTTGACCTCCGGGGGTGTGGCGGAACTAGCATATTTGCACGTCGGCGACGTAATCAATACGGTCGATGGAAAGGCTGTCGCAAGTGCGATGGAGCTTGCAGCCGCAGTGGGTTCAACCAGGCGGGGAGACAAGGTTCGACTTGGGTGCCTGTTCCACACGTCTGCTCTTGGCGATTTGCGGCAAGAAGCGATCATCGTAGCTCAATAGTCGGAACGATTCGATAGGCTTGACATCGTATTACCTACTCACTGTCCGTTTTTCGGTCCGTGAACGGGGAGCAAAACCAGCAAAACGGGGCAACGAGAAAAGCACGTTTTCGCGTGTTTCGTTGCACTTAGTTGTACGGTTTGGTATGGCGTGTAGAGCGGATTTGCCCTCATAACCCATTGGAATTCCCATAAAGCTCATTTGAATGTCGTCACAATCGTCGCCCACTCCCGAGAAACAGCCTGCGAAAAGGTGGCGTTAATTCCGGCCTTGCTGTTGACGACTTGATCCTCACTGGCTATGCGCTGCCGGCCCGCTGTTTTGCGCAGGGTAAAGCCGCTACCCGCAGAGATTGTGCCGCCGGACCTGGCTGCGGTAGCCATACAACCAAAAACCAATTCATCGGCTTGCGATAGGAAGCCACTAGAGCCGCTGTCTGGTAAGTTACTTCGCGAATTGGCGCTGTTGGTCTTATCGAAACTGGAGGAGGTCAGACCGGAATAAGCGCTTGCTACTGCAAATATGCTACCTGTACCGCTAGGGGTAATCGTCAGTGTTGCAGGATTATGTCCCGCAATCGAAATATTGTCGGCGTGCAACACCGCGATGGTGCCGCCTTTCGTCGCTAGATTCTGGCTTCGGTCAGTGCTGTAGCTGTTGCTCCCGGCGACCGGGCCATTGTCGGTAACAGTGAAGCTGACGTCTCTACGATCGCCACTGAAAACACAAAGCACAATAGATTGACCTGCCGCCAAGCTGGTCCCCATGAGAAGAGTAATGCTGCTACCAGAGGCGGTACTGGCTGTTGCATCGCTGTTGGCGACATGCGCGATGCCAGCTTTACTGCTTATTCCTTGAGACAGTAAGTCTGTAGCTACCAGGCAGAGTGAGAGTGCTGCGAGTAGTTTCCTCATCACATCACCGTTGATATTCATAGATCACATCGATCAGGCACGCTTCTGGGATCATATCGAGTTCGCCTGCGGGACGCTACGGCAGCCAGCCGCTGACAGTAACATTTCAGCCGACACTTGCAAGGTCTAATGGGACGAAACGTCGCCGTCCAAGCAAAGCCACTTGCGATGGGCTGGATACCACAGGAAGCTTTGGTCAATCTAGGCAGCGGCAAATAGGAATGCTGCGCCGCCGCACGGTTCAACTCTAGAACCCGCATGGGTAGTGAACTGTCCGTTTTCTGTCCGTGAACTGGGAGCAAAACCAAGCAAAACGGGGCAATGAGGGAAGCCGCGTTTCCTGTGTTTAGTTGCACTTAGTTGTATGGTTTGGTATGGCGTGGTTAGCTAAATACGGCTACGAACCAGAAGGTCGGGAGTTCGAATCTCTCAGGGCGCACCAGTTTATTCACTCTAGCTTACCGCGAACGCCGTCTTTCTTACGCCTTCACCGGCTCAAATCACTGCGAAGCTGTTTGGAGAGCTTTTCCACCCGCTTGAGTTTCTCCAGGACATCTTTCGGAAGCAAGCCATGGTTCACGCGATCGACATCGGCCGAGATGGAAGCAGAAACTTCAGCGAGTTCCTTAGCGTCGCGCTGGAGCTTAGCCATATCTACTGTGGGTCTCTTCTGGACCTGCGTCGGGGCTCCGGGCTGCGGCAAGTGATTCTGTGGCCAGTCCGGATCGACCGGCCGCGGTCCGCACCGTCCCAGCGGAGCGCCCAGTTGAGGATGGGCTGGGAAGGCGAACAGCACCAGCACAACCCAAATGCAAAGAGATGCGATCGGACGCATACACGCCTCCAGAACGCGGTTGTTGCGCAGATTGTACTACCGCTTTCGAGGCTGACGACCGGCGGCTCGCAGAGGAAAGCGGATTTGTGCGATGCAGGCGCAGGCACAAGCCGCTGCTGAACGATCGAGAAAGAGGCCCAACGAATGGTCACATGATTCCGCCCACAGCGTACCTGCGGAAGAAACTATCAGTCTTCCATTGCGGGCGGGCGTCGGCGTTGGCCACTGAAATCAGCAGGAGATGCACGACTTCTTCGTAGAGAGCAGCCGCGGAGAGATCGACCGGTTGATTCAGGTCGTCCGAGGGAGCGTGGTAGCGGTTGGTGAGCCAATCCCTGAACACAGCTCGTTCCGGACTTCCATGATCGAAACCGACGTCCATCATCAGTGACGGAACGCCTTGGCGAATAAAGCTGTATTGATCACTTCGGATAAATACGTTTCGCAATGGCTCAGGATCAGGCTGCACTCGTACCCCAAGCGATTGCGCCACTGCACGCGCCCGGTCGCCCAAATCAGACTCGTCCAAGCCTTCGACCCGGAGAACTTTCAGAGGGACGATGGGCAAGAACATGTCCGTGTTTAGGTCAGCCACCAGAGCTTGCCGAGCGACTGTGGGATGGGCCGCGAAGTACTTCGACCCGAGTAATCCCTTTTCCTCGGCAGTGACAAACACGAAAAGGACGGAGCGGCGCAGTTTCTCTGGATGGTCCTTAAGTGACGCTGCCATATCCAGCAACAATGCACAGCCCGAGCCGTTATCCATGGCTCCGTTGTAAATGCGATCGCCGTTGATCGGCTCTCCAATGCCGATGTGGTCAATGTGGGCGGAGAGGACCACATATTCGTCTTTGAGTTTCGGGTCACTGCCCGGCAGTTTTGCAATCACATTGGCGGACTCGACTTGGCTGGTCTCAACATGCGCTCTGGCTTTCAACGAGGCCGCCAGCGGAAATCGTGGCAGTGGCTTGCGATCTCTGCCTAGGTCAGCAATCTCTTGGAAAGTGTGGCCTGAGCCGGCAAAGAGCATTTCCGCTTTGGCGGGGTTGAAGTACAGCGCGATCCTTTCACCGGTATTCTCCTGCAGTTCCGGATCAGCTAGTTCCATTTGGACATGCGTTCGGTTCAGTGAGACGCGGCTCCAGGGCACATCCATGGAAGCGGGATTCGGAATTGATATGACTCCGACCGCGCCCGCCGCTCGCAAAGCCTTCCATCGTTCGCCGGACGACTGATAGTGAGACGATAAAGACGTGGGTATTTCGGCGGGAGAACCGCTCAGCAAGACGACAACTTTGCCTTTCAGGTTGAGGCCGGCCAGATCGTCGTATTCCTTTTCCGGAATGTTCAGCCCGTATCCCACGAAGACCAGCGGAGCATCCACCGCCGGAGCCAGATCAACTCGCAAGCTGAAATGAGCATCGTCGCCAAGAGTGACGCGTTCTTCTCTGCCGTCGTGAACCAGCACGATGCTTGAGTCTTTTTCGATAATTTGGCGGGCAACAAATTTTACCGGCTGGTAAAACCCACTGGTTCCGGCGGGTTGCAGCCCATCCCTGGTCAACTGCTCAACTACATAAGCTTCTGCTTTGCGTAGGCCCTCACTGCCTGTCTCTCGGCCTTCCATATCGTCATCGGCGAGCACCTTAACGTAGCTCCACCAGGTTTTGCCGTCGAAATGCTTCTCTGGCTCAGCGCCATAACTACCGATCACCAGGCAGATGGCGAGTAGAACTGATAACCGGCAATGAAGCATCACGACACCCTCCTCTGCAGTGCGAGAATCCCAGGCGCAGCCGTAATCAGCAGCCGTAATCACATGAAGAGTCGCAAATCTTAGGTCGTCCCCGACCACGAAGTCAAACCAGTGAGCCGATTTGATCTCCGCGTGTCGTGCGCTGCCGCGTATTGCTCCCGACCTGAGGTAACGTCGGCATCAGGAGGACCGCAGGTAATCGTAAAAGGACGTGATATACTGGTTTTGCGCTTAATTCCGCGGTTGTACGGTGCGATTGCTCTGGTGCAAGACCTGATCTGAGAACTCCCGCCTTTAGTTTCCCCTCCGTACGTCTTCGGCGTAATCAAAACTTTAAGACTGGCAATGCAAGTTGCGGTGCTCGCTCGGAAGCTCGTGTGCGCGCCGCGATGGCTTCCAGAGAAAGCACAATGAAGAGTTTTTCAGAATTACCGATTTCCCAATATACCCAGGACCGATTATCATCGGCCCTCTTTTCGATACCCACTCCCGTTCAAGCGGCTGCAATTCCACAAGCGCTCGCCGGCAAAGATGTGCTGGCCACGGCGCAGACCGGCACCGGCAAGACGCTGGCCTTTCTAATCCCAATCATGGAACAACTACGCCAGCAAACAGCACCGGGGATCGCAGCCCTGGTGTTGGTCCCTACGCGCGAGTTGGCGATGCAGGTTGCCGACCAGTACCACACCTTGCGTGGCCCAAAATTATCGCCTGCAGCGCTGGTCGTGGGCGGATTGTCTGAAGGGCAGCAGCTCCGCGCCATTCGGCATGGTGCTCGCCTGATGGTGGCAACTCCGGGACGGCTGGAAGATTTTCTCGATCGCAAGCTGGTTAATTTCCACGAGTTGCGAGTACTCGTCCTCGATGAGGTCGATCGCATGCTTGACATGGGATTTCTTCCCGCGATTCGCCGCATTGTTGCCGTACTCCCCAAAGAGCGTCAGACCCTGTGTTTCTCGGCGACTCTCGAAGCCTCGGTGGCACACTTGGTGAATGACTACATGAGAGATCCAGCGCGGCTTGCATTCGGATCCACGCTGAAGCCTTCGGAAAATGTCCGCGTCCAGGCCTTTGAGGTTGATCCCGACCACAAACAGGAATTGCTTCGCCATTTGCTGGCAAAAGAACCTGGCCGCTGCCTGGTCTTCGCCCGCACCAAGCGGGGAACTGAACGGCTGGCTAAGAATCTCAATCGTGAAGGTTTCGCTGCCGCCATGATTCATGGTGACCGCTCGCAATCCCAGCGGACAGCCGCTCTCACCGGATTTCAGCAGGGACGCTACCGCATATTGGTGGCTACCGACCTGGCCTCACGCGGCATTCATGTGCAGGACATCGCCCACGTCATCAATTACGATTTGCCTGAAGTCGCAGAGAACTTCATCCATCGCGTCGGGCGCACCGGACGAGCCGGCGAGGTTGGAGTAGCGTCCACGCTCTTCGCTAGGCACCAACGCTCGGACCTGTTTGAATTGGAGCGCACGCTCGGCATCCGGATGGAAAGGATAAGGAGCACTGACGCGGTGTCCGAAACGCTTATGGCTGAGAGAGATGCTCGGAAAGAAGGCGGCGCTAATGTCATTAGGTCTGACCGCATCGAATCTGGCCGCGGCGAACGCGACCGTTTTGACTCAGCGCCAAGACCTCGAATGGTTCGGCTGCCCGGAGAAGTCCTGCAAATCCAAATGGAAAGCTAGCCAATTATTACCCTCGCACTTCCCTTACTGCAGCCAAGGTTGTCTCCACCTCAGCGGCAGAGGTCAACAAACCCGGTGCAAGGCGCGTATAAAGCGTCTTGTAAGGCGTGACGCTGGCGACAATTTTCTTTTTTTTGAGCTGCCCAACCACGCTGTCGGCCCTCACACCGTTCACGTCGAAGCACACGATTCCGGCCGACAATTCATCGGTCATCGGTGTGTACAACTTGACGTTCGGCATTTTCGCCAGCCCTTCTTTGAGCTGCCGGTTGAGGGAGTGGATTCGCTCCGCGACACGAGGCTTGCCGATGGTTTGATGGAATTGGAATGCCCGGTCGAGAGCCCACCGATGTTCGAAGGAATGAAAACCGCCGGGAGACATCGTCGCTCCAATCGGCACTGGTTGCTGCGGACGGACCTGCATCCACATCTCATAGGTGGCGTCATCGAAGGTAGGAATCGTCGCGGTGGCGGCTGGCCATGCTCCCGGAGTGCCCCATACCAGTCCCGTTCCCCGCGGTCCAAACATCCACTTGTGGCATCCAGCGATAAAGAAGTCGCAACCAAGCTCGGGAAGCTCGGTGCCATCTACGCCCAGCCCATGGACTCCGTCCACACATAGCAGTACTCGGTCTTGCTCATCTCGACCCGCATTGATGGGTTTCAGTACATCCGCGATGGCGCGAATCGGCAACTTCACACCGGTGCAGGAGTGCACCCAGGTCACCGCCAACACGCGGGTTTGCACAGTGATGGATCGGGTGACGCTTTCAACTATTTCCGCCACCGACTTCGTCGCGGTGTCGCGATACAGCGAAATCTTGCGAACGGAGGCACCGGTACGGTCGGCTCGCAGTCGAAGCGAGTTCTCGGTGGAGTAGTGATCGTGGGTAGTGGTGAGAATCTCCTGGTCCGTCCGCAGCTTCAGCCCGCTATAAAGCAGCCCGAGCCCCATGGTGGTGCTGTCGGTCAACGCGATGTCGCTAGTATCCACGCCTAGATACTGCGCTGCCGCAGCCAGCACTGCGGCCTCAGCCTTGTCCCCATATCCAAAATAATATTCGATAGGGTTGGCGTCGAATGCGCGCCGATGTTCTTCAATCGCCTCGCGCACTGGTTTGGGATGCGATGCGAGAAAAAATCCCGACATGTGGATCAAGTCCGGCGCTAAATTAAAACTGCTCCGAACATCTTCCCAACTCGGAGAAGCGGACGTTTGGCTACTGGCAAACGCTTCGGCGCTGTGCAGGGCGGATGCCAGCGCCGCCGCCCCAATGATCTGCCCCGACCGCACCAGGAAATCTCTGCGATACATGAAGTCCTCCTGGAAAAAACTGCAGTACGCAGCACACCGTCGCGATTATCAGGCTACGATAGCGGAGAGTTCACCCGGCTCGTTGATCGATGTGACGCTGTAATGTACGGCTTTGGCGTCGTAGTGGGACAAGTGCTTCCGCCGTTCCTCGGGAATCACAGCAGTTTCGTAGTCCGGTCCGGCAACGGCGCGGATTGCATCGATAGAGTCCCAGAGAATAATGGTAATGAACTCCACTTCGTCTCCAGCCGCTCTCCGCAGCAGATAGCTGCCGCGATAGCCCTTTACTTTGCTAATGCCGGGCAGAAGCTCCGGTTTCAGCATGGCCTCATAGGCATCGGCGTGCTCAGGCTTGGTGTACCCGTGCCACACTCTCGCGATCACAGTAATCTCCTAAAACGAAAATATTATACCGGTCTGCGATCTCGGCTGCCGGCACTTCTTTGGTAGTGTCATTCTAAGAGCAACCGTTTTTCAGGCGAAGCGAGAACCTGCCCTGAACGAAGGTCACCTCGCGCTATGTTCTTGATCCGGGAAACTGAAGACCAGCGAGAAGAACCGCTGCAGCGGTTGCAAGCAGGATATGCCCCGCGAAAAAGCTTCCCAGAAATGTGTATATGAGAACAGCGATGACCGCGGGTATCAGAGCAAGTAGCACCACAACTGTCCTCGTCGCCACAGATGGCCGCACGGCGATAAGGCCAAAGACCACTGCAAGAATGAACATGGTCGTGGAATCGGCCAGCCACAGCGCCTTGCAGCTTTTGCCGAAAAACGGAGGCAAACTGGAAGTCTCGATCGCGGTTCGGGCACGATGGAACGCGGCGGTATGCGCAACCCTGCCTAGCACTTGGGTAGCGAAGCTATGACCAGCAAGAATCTCGGACAGCGTGCGATCATTTGTAACGTCCTTCCGCCGACTATTGAACGGTAAGCGTAAAAGTAGTGGCGTGACTCATTGATCCGCTAGTCGCCGTGACCAAGATGTTGTAGTTTCCCTTCGGCGTGCCGGGATCGGGCGGTGGTGGAGGCGGTGCACTACTGCCACCTCCGCAGCTAGGCAGCATAAGGAGGAACGTGACCACGACTAGTAGTGACAAGCTGCTCCAGTTCATGCGTCGCCGTCGCGACGGCACTCTTAGCAAGACGATGCCGGCGAGGCTGACTCCCAGGGTAGTGGTCCACCAGCCCAGTCTGTTAAACCCTCTCGCGGTTATAACCACAGGATGAGGAGCAGTTGTTGTGACGGTAATGGTTGTCGCACCACTACCGGAGATGGAGGCCGGGGTGAAAGAGCATCTGGCCTCGGCCGGTAGACCCGAGCAAGCAAAACTCACTGCGGTGGTGAAACCGGGCGATGCCGTTAGGACCAACGTCGTGGTCCCCGGGAATCCATCTGTGACTCCTATGCTCGCCAGCGAGGTTGGCAGGCAGAAGTCGGCAGTCTTGATCGTGAAGGTAGCTGCCGGAGAGCTGCTGAGATTGAAACTCTGGTCTCCTGAATAGCTGGCCACGATAGCGTGCGAGCCGGCTGTCAGAGAGCAAGGAGGCAAACCATTCGGCGTGCCGGTATTCGCCTGGCTGTTGAGCATGTAAGGACCGCCCGCCAGAATAGTCCCGTTGTCCATGAACGTGACATTGCCGGTCGGTATACCAAATCCAGACTGACCAATCACGCTAGCGCTCAGATAGACGACGCTACTGGCCGCGGCCTGCGTGACGGGGAGCCCGTTCACGTAGGCGAAGATAGAAGCCGCAGTTGTGCTTGGCTCTCCAGCGACGGTTACAAAAATCGGTGGACTCGAGTCACTGGACGCAAATTTCCCGTCACCAGGATAGTGCGCCGTCACCATATACGAGGTGCCGCCGGGAAGCAGGTTCGTAGTCGTGGACAAAGATGCAATGTCGGGAGTTCCGCTCGAGGTCAACATACAGCTATTCGGCATGGTGCAGAGTGGAATATTCTCCCCGTTGGTCGAGAGAGTAACGTCACCCGTGGGCATACCACTATTGCCCATTACGGTCACGTTCACCGTTACCGGAGATCCGTGCACTACGTTGTTGATGGGGTTGGTGGAATTGTTCAGGAGTAGCGTGGTTGTAGTTGCATTGAACGTGATCGCTGCCCAGGCATTCGCGAGATTGGTGACATTAACTGAACCGAGCCCGTTAGCCAAGTCATAGCCCACGGTACTTGCGAACCCCGTCAGTCCGGGAACCGAGTTATTGCCAATCGTGACATCATTGAAGACACATTTGCCGGCTGGCGGAACGACGGTGCTGGAACCGTTGCATTGGGATAAATTCTCTTGCGCCGCCAACTGATACAGCACATAGTCTGCCTGCCCTTGCCGGGCCGCGGTTTTCTCATTCACGAGCGCCATGATGCTGGCGAACGAAGGTGCAGAAGCCGAAGTGCCGCCGACAAAGTAAAGAAAAATCTCTCCCTGACTGTTGGGTACACAAGAGCCTTCGAAGCACACGAGATAAGCGTCGTGCAGCGCTGCGGTGAGCGAAACATCCGGAAGAGCTCGGTGACTACCAGCTACGATCGACTGCCACGAAGGCTTGGGGAAGTAAGAGCTGACTCCGCCGCCGCTCGACCACAGCCCCAAGCTTGGCCCGCTCTCATTCCATACATCTTCCGGGATATATCCAAAGACAGAACTCCCACTGGGATCGTTGGAGGACCTCCAATAGATGTTAGGGCGGCCGTTCTCATTGAATTCAGTACCCCCTACGGCAACCGTGAAAGGACTTGAGGCCAATGCATTCACCGAAGGTCCAAACTTAGCCAAAAAATTATTGGGGTCATCGCACCCCGCCGCACCCGAGTCACCCGAAGACACGATATAAGTGATTCCCTCCGCGGCAGCCTGCTCCGCCAAGACTTCCTGGGCGTTGAGTTCGGTCGTCATACGAAGGGATTCGCAGCCGCTGAAACTCTCGGTCATCACGGGCGCCAGGTTGTTATCAATGATGTAAAATTCAGAAAGATCAACACCGTCTGTACTGTTCGTAGAGGCAGAGACTACAAAATCTACCTCGGCGTTGAAGGCTAGGGCTCCCGACCACGTAGCGTCCAGAGTGGCTTCGAACTCCTCGCCGCCACCAAGGTCGCCCGGATCAGGGCCGTTCAGGGTGATCACAAGGTTTCCGCAGCACTCTCCAAGAAAATTGCGAAAGTCGCTGACGTCCTGACCTTGATTAAACAGATTACTTCGCCCCGACCGCAATGTTCTGTCCTTGACCTTGAATGCCCTGCGTGAACAACAACGACGTGGCACCGTAGATCGTCCGATAATCAGCGAAAGTCAATCCGTGTCTTCCGTCTGCGAAGGTGAGTTGGGGCAGCTTGCCTTTTATGACGGTCGCGGCAACCGGAGCGGCGGAGAACCTGATCGTCGGCTTCTTCCGAAAATTGTGCAGGGTGTGCACACCAGCCACGACCGGCGTCAATGCTGCCGGAATCTGGGGGTCGCTCGCGTTCGCCCAGTACTCTTCCCCATTCACGACATATTTGTGAATCGCGGCGTGAAATGCTTCCTGAACCTGCTCAGCTGCTCCTGAGAACTCAATTACGGCGCGGCCCTTCGCCACCTGCGCCACCTGGAAGCCGTGCACCTGCAGCCAGGATGTGACTATCTGGATGTCCTCATCCGCAGGTCCGAACTGCTTTCCGAATTGCTCCGGGGTGAGCCACTTGTGGTAGCTGGGAGACGCCTTGTCCTGTTGATTGTCGAGCAGACTCCGTAACCCGCTTTCCTGCTCTGGGCTGCGCCGGAGGACCAGCAGCATGCGCTCCATGGGCAGATTCGGCGGAGCTGCGCCTTGATCGAACTGCGGCCGAGCCAAAGGATGAGTATTGCCTTTAAGCAGGACCAACTGGGTCTCGTCCACGGGCTGGAGGATGAGTGGGTGCACTGAAACTTGCTGCCCCCACACAATGGGTTGGAATACCAAAACGGCCAAAACAGTCAGGGCAAAGAGACGTATGGCATTCGGTCGCATGGAGCCTCCCCAGAGCGCGGTCTCCTGCCCCACCGATGATCCCAAAATGGCAATCATGAGCGGTTCAAGGCAGTACGACGAGACCCCCTCTCGTCCGCAACCTTCGGCCAGCCGCGTCAGCACCCGGCGGATGCACACATTTTGGTGCACGGCACAGGTGGTCGCCAATCATATCGCAAAACTTCGGAATGTAAAGTGCCGCATCTCTTCTGGTAAATTCTCGCCGACCCTCTGATTCAAACTTGACACGACGACGTGCTCGCAGCAGAATGCGTCTCCATCACTCGCATCAAGGACCCGAATGCCGCCCTCCCTACAACTTTCTTTCGCTCTGGTCATGCTTGCCTGCAGTGCATGGGCCCAGGATCGTTCACACGCGCGCTCCATGGTGGTCGCGCGGTATGGCATCGTCGCCACCAGTCACGTGCAGGCGTCGCAGGCGGGAGCGGAGACTCTGGCGCGCGGGGGCTCAGCTGTGGACGCTGCCATCGCCGCCAACGCGGTCCTCGGCGTTACCGAACCGATGATGAACGGTATCGGTGGCGACTTGTTCGCGCTCTACTGGGACGCAAAGACGGGGAAGCTGTATGGTTTAAACGCCAGCGGGTGGGCGCCACAAGGCCTCTCCATCGAACATCTGAAGGCCAGGGACGCAAACGCGATGCCGGCCGCAGGCATTGACACGGTTACCGTGCCCGGAGCGGTTGCAGGATGGAACGCACTGCACGAACGCTTCGGGCGGATTCCGTGGAAAGACCTCTTCCAGCCCGCGATTTTCTTCGCGCAACAAGGCTATCCGGTTCCAGAACTGATTCACGACTTCTGGGAAGAATCCAAAGATGATTTGAAGCAAGACTCCGAAAGCCGCCGCGTCTTCCTGCCCGGAGGCAAGGCACCTGCCATCGGCGAGATCTTTCGCAATCCTGATCTGGCCAAAGCTCTGCGGGCGATCGCCCAACATGGGCCTGACGTTTTTTACAAGGGCGAGATTGCCGACGCTATTTTGAAAACGTCGCAAGCACTCGGCGGAACTATGGCGGCCAGTGATCTTGCTCAATTCGCACCGGAATGGGTGGAACCGATCTCAATTAAATATCGCGACTGGACCGTTTACGAGCTGCCCCCTAACGGCCAGGGGATGGCGGCGCTGGAAATGTTGAACATAATGGAAGTGAATCAGGCATCGCCGGACGGCCCACTCAGCGTGACCGAGCTGCACAAGAAAATCGAAGCCATGAAGCTTGCGTATGCCGACCTGGGCCGCTACAACGCGGATCCTCGCTTCGCCCACGTTCCGCTGAAGGGGTTGGTTTCCAAGGAATATGCTCAGGAACGGGCCAAGCTGATTGATCCGAATAAAGCCAACTGCGAGGTTGCAGCCGGCGCCCCACCCTCAAGCGATACGACTTATCTTTCGGTAGTTGATCGCGAGGGCAATATTGTGTCACTAATCCAGAGCAACTACGCGGCGTTCGGATCAGGAATTACGGTGCACGGCATGGGCTTCGCGCTACAGAATCGCGGAGCGCTGTTCGTGTTGGATCCAGCTCATCCCAACGCGTTGGCGCCCCGTAAGCGTCCGTTCCATACCATTATTCCGGCGTTCATGGAGCGTGGAGAGCAGCACATCGGATTCGGAATCATGGGCGGACCGAATCAGCCTCTCGCCCATGCGCAGTTTGTTTCCAATATTGCTGACTATGGCTTGAACATCCAGGCGGCGCTCGAGGCAGCGCGCTTTACCGTCAGCCCGTTGCGGGGATGCAACATCGTGATCGAGTCTCGGGTAAAGGCGGAGACGTTGCAGAAGCTTTCGGCAATGGGACATAAGCTCGAAGTACGGCGGGAGTATTCCGCCGAGATGGGCCGCGGACAGGCGGTGTTACACGACTCCAAGTCTAAGGTGAACTATGGCGCCTCTGACGCCCGTGCTGATGGCTCGGCCGAACCTGAACCACCTCCGCTGGGTCCTTAGAACGCAGTTGCAGGATCGGATATCGGCGGCTGTGTCAAGCGCGACCGGTTCCTCGTCACATCGAAGGACCGCGTACCAGTTTGGATATCTAGACAATGGACACGGTGCCGCAATCGCTGTTGTCCTTAAAGAACGACCAGATCCAAGACAACGATAAGGCCCAAAAATTAAGAAGCGCCCCTTGACCCTCGCGGGTCATGAGACGCCCGAACAGCCCTCCCCCAGAACTGCTCGAGCACAGACTACATTCGTCGGTTTCCGCTGTAAATCCCACGTTCGTGCCAACCTTCTGGCACGAAATGGCCATGCCGACCTGCTCCCACAGAGCGCCGACGGAGCATCAACTGTTTCACCTTGACACGCCTCAGAAAGAAGGCGAGACTTCCCCTGCATGTGCCTTGACCGTAGGGTTCCATCCCGTAGACGTCGCATTTGCCGGTACTCCAGGCCTCAATCTCGTGCCGCTGGCCCTTGGGTTTTCCGACGCAAAAGCTTTGTTAAAAGTGTGCATGCGTTTGCACAGTTCGCTAAGCAAAGACCCAAAATTGTGTTATAAGTCTTTTTGATTCAATGCATACCGCGACCTCCGCTTTGGAAGCCTGCATGCACATAGCACGAGTGGAGTTTTAGGTCTGGAGATGGCTTCGACAGTTAGGGGCCACTACTTTTCAGGTTCTGGAGGAGGGGTTTTATGAGGCGAGTGATTTTGATGGCGGTATTGGCGTTGGCCCTACCAGTGGCCGCTTTTGCTAACAGCAGCATCGATTACACAAATGCCGGCGGCACGCTCACGGGGACCAGTGCTGGACTGAGCCTGACCGGCTCCACTGTGGGCATCTTTATCAATAGCAGCGGCGGCATGACAACTGGGAACCTAGGAACTTTGACCTTCAGCACGGGTGCTCTGACCGGCGACCTGGCGAAGGGTGGGAGTTTCGCAGCTGGTGGCAGTTTTGTTATCACCGGCAGCAACGGCGTTCCCACCTTTACCGGCGCGTTCGACAGCCCGGCGACTTGGACGCTGACAACTCTGGGGAATGGAACTCACAGCTACACGCTCTCGGGAACCATTTCCGGTACGTTGGGTAGTGGCTTCTCCACCGTGGGTTCGACCGTCCAGATGACCTTTAACACCGGCCATGGTTTCTTCACTGGCTCGACAAGCATTCCGGTTAGCGGCGACACTAACATTCTGGTTCCAGAGCCAGGCACGCTTGGTTTGCTGGGTACGGGTTTGGTTGGCATCGCTGGACTGGTTCGGCGCAAGCTGAAGATGAGCTAAGCCGCCGGATTTCACCGCGTCAGCAACATCACTTCGACTCATTGGCCCCGCCCGAAAAGGCGGGGCTTCTATTTCATCCCGCATCCTATAGTCCGCTCACTTGGGCGGCGTGGGTAACTGCTCAGGGCCGTCCCTTTCCTTAAGCATGAAACGACTTCCGTCGCGCAACGTCGTCAGTTGCCAATCTTTTCATGTTGTTGCGCAGATCCGAACCCGGCATTTTCTTGCCACCAAGAGTTACCCCCGTAATCTGCGGGCACGGGATTAGCGTTGACGGGTCCAGTCTTCCTCCTTAAATTCGGCAACAGGGGGTTGTATGAAAGATATTCACGAGGTCCTGCGGCAGAAGCAAGCCAAGTACGCCCAATTAGCCAAACAGATCGAGGCGCTACAACAGGCGGCTGAAAAATTGCGCGAAGTGGCTCCGCTGCTCGCTGAGAGTGAGGAGGACGACAGCACGGTTCTAGCCGAAATGGACGAGCAACCCAACACCATGGCGGCCAAAGCCGGCGCAGCAGTCGGCCAGACCGCAACCAAGCCGGCGCGTGCGCCACGTTGGCCGTAGACCAAGGCACTCACACCGTCGGCACACGGGCGGCCTATGACATTGCAATCACTTCTGGTTTCGAAAGATGAGCAAGCAGTAGCAGTCCTAACTCCGATTCTAACGGGGTTTGGCCTGGGAGTGCACTGTTGCGGATACGCCGATGCGCTCGGTCGCATTGCCGATCAGAAGTTTGACGCAGTCATTGTGGACTACGATGACCCGCACAGCGCCGCGCTGGTCCTGCAGAATGCCTACCACGCATCGCCGGGAAACAACACGGTTAGCGTCGCGTTGTTGAGCGACAAATCGAAAGTGCGTAGCGTGTTTGGGGCGGGCGCAAATTTCGTACTATACAAGCCCATGTCCGAGCAGCAGGCCGAAGCCACCCTGCGCGCCGCCACTGCCTTGATGAAGCGCGAACGGCGTCGTTCCTTCCGCGTTCCGGTACAGATTCCGCTCCAGCTTCAGGTGGAGAATGGCACTGAAATGGAGGGTATCCTGCTCGACCTGAGTGAGGACGGTCTGGATCTTCTGGCCGCACAGCCGCTTTGTCCGGCGGCTAACATCAGGGCATATTTCTGCCTTCCGGAATCCGATAACGAAATGCGGATTCGCGGTGAAGTTGCATGGGCGAATCCCAACGGCGAATCGGGAGTGCGTTTTATCGATCTTGCGGAAAATTTGCGCGATGTGCTTAAAGCCTGGGTTCTGAGAAACGCTCCTGAGGTTCCTCCGGAGGAATCCGAGCCGGTGTCCGAGTGCAAGCTGTCGGACTTAAGCCTGGGCGCCTGCTACGTCGAGACCGAATCACCTTTCCCGGAACGCTCAGACATCGTGCTCCGCCTGCAGGCTGAGGACATGGAAGTCCAGGCTGAGGGTCTGGTGCGAGTGATGCATCCCGGATACGGCATGGGAATCGAGTTCGCCTCGCGTACCGCTGAACAGCGGGAACAGGTGGGCAAGTTTCTCGAGTTCTTGACCAGCCGTCCGGGAACATTGCCGCGATTGCTGATCACGCCCCGGGCACTCGCAGCCGCGGATCAGTACGACAATCCTCCCGCCTCGGAAGCGGAAGAACCCGACGATCCGTTGCTCCTGCTATTACGAAGCCATGAATCGATGGACCAGGAAGAATTCCTTCAAGCACTACAACGGCAGCGGAACTCAGAAGAAGTAGCTTCGTCGTAGCCCGGTCCCTCGCCACCAGAATCCACAGCAAATGAAAAGCCCGCGCACCATGCTTTCTCTTGCGCGGGCCTTCGGCTGTTTGGCGGGCTTGCTCCATCTCGTTCTCCGAACTCTAGCCGGAGCAGCCACCGAATAGGTTGCGGCAAAATTAAATTCTGGTGAAAATCGCTGACAGTTTTCCACATTCCTACAACACCTGGCGACGAATCACTGACTGAGTACTGCTTCCGTATACTGTTCAACGTTGCCTTCAGAGTCTAACTCCGCGACCGCGAGCCCGCTGTTGCTCCGGCCCCTCCTGATCATCATGGCCACTGCGTTTGCGGTGGTACTGCCCTTTTCCTTTCTCGGAATCCCGTCTGGCCATGACTTCGAGTTCCACATGAATTCGTGGATGGAAGTGCTTGGCCAATGGAAGCTAGCTATCATCTACCCACGCTGGGCCGCGCTGGCGCACTACGGATACGGGGAGCCGCGCTTCATTTTCTATCCTCCAGCCTCCTGGACGCTCGGCGCAATCCTGGGAGCTATATTGCCCTGGAAATTAGTTCCCGGCACCTTCGTGTGGCTTGTGCTCTCTCTCTCCGGATACTCCATGTTTCTGCTGGCCCGAGGGTGGCTTGCTCGGCGCGACGCCATCTTCGCCGCCGCGTTGTACGTCGCGAATCCATATCACCTCGTGGTCGTCTACTGGCGTAGTGCATTCGCCGAACTGTTAGGTGGAGCCCTGCTCCCGTTGCTGTTGTTCTATGTTTTGCGCGTGGAAAATGGCCGTCAAAGAGTGGTCCTGCCAATAAGCCTTATCGTTGCCGCGGCATGGCTGACGAATATCCCTTGCGCCGTGATGGTGAGTTACTCCCTCGCATTTCTAATGGTCATGGTCGCGATTGGACGGCGCTCGCCGCGAATACTATGGCAAGGCGGCTTGGCGGTGCTATTAGGAGGCGCGCTGTCTGCCTTCTACATCCTCCCGGTAGCTTATGAGAAGAACTGGATCACGATTGCGCAGGTCCTCGCCCCGGGAGTTCGTCCGCAAGATAATTTCCTCTTTACTCTGATCAACGATCCCGATCATAACCGCTTTAACTTACTCGTCTCCGTGATCGCCGAGGCGGAAATTATTGTGCTTGCGGGGGCTGTATTCCTTTCCCGGCGCTGGCGCCGCTCGCACACCAAGGTGTGGTGGACCCTTATTGGCTGGGCGGCTGCCGGCACTCTCCTTATGTTTTCGTTTACTTTTGTGGCATGGCAGCATTTGCCCGAGCTGCGCTACCTGCAACACCCCTGGCGCTGGTTGCTCTGCCTGAACGTAGCACTCATCTTGCTGGTCACGATGGCGTGGCGAAGCTGGCCGCTGCGACTGCTGGTTTGCGTTGTAATGCTGGCGGTTCTGGCGCTCGGCTGGAAGCACATCCAGCCGCCGTGGTGGGACACCGCCGCCGATATCGCGCAGCTGCAACAGAGCCAACAGAACACCTCGGGGTACGAGGGCACGGACGAGTACACTCCGGCGGGCGCCGATGCCTACGAAATCAAGCTGAACGCCCGACGCGTGACATTCGAAGGCGCAGGCACGGCTCGAATTCACGTCCGGCAATGGGCTCCTGAGACGAAAATGTTTACCGCAGAGGTAAGCCAACCTGGACGGCTCATCCTCCGACTGTTCAACTATCCAGCGTGGCGAGTCGAAGTGAACGGCAACGCAGTACTAACCAAAAGTCAGGAAGTTACAGGCCAAATGATCGTGCCGGTCGAAGCCGGCGAAAACCGTGTGCTCATCACCTTCACTCGAACCTGGGACCGCACGCTGGGAGGGATCGTCTCGGGCGCAACTGCTCTGTTCTTAGTCGGCCTCGTTGCTCTCAAGCCTAAATAATGACCATAAGACGCATCCTGATCGCCACTTCGAATCCAGGTAAGCTTCGCGACTTTGCCGGTGCCGCGCGGGCTTGCGGAATCGACATTGCTTGCCTTCCCAACTTCTCTTCCCTTCCCGCCGTAGTCGAAGACGGCCTCACTTTCGAAGCCAACGCCCGCAAGAAAGCCGAGAATTACAGCCACTATCTTCCAGGTGAAATTGTTCTTGCCGACGATTCCGGACTCGAAGTCGACGCGCTCGGAGGCGCTCCCGGCGTTCACTCCGCGCGCTACGCCGCCGACGCTCCCCACCTGGTCGAGAACAATACTGATGATCAGGCGAATAACGCGCGCCTGATTCGAGAGCTTAGAGGTATCCCACCAGAGAAGCGCACTGGACGTTTCGTGTGTGTCATAGCCGCGGCGCGGGATGGCCAGACCTTGTCGGTGTTCCGTGGCACTGCCGAAGGGATGATCCTCGACACTCCGCGCGGCTCGAATGGCTTCGGCTACGACCCGCTCTTTTATTTTCCCCCGATTCAAAAAGCATTTGCGGAGTTGACGGCAGAAGAAAAAGCGCAATACAGCCATCGCGGCGCCGCCTTCCGGAAATTTCTGGAGTGGTATGAGGGGCAGTAGGGCCGGCATTGTTACGCTGAGCGGACCAGGCCGCTCGCTGGCGAGAGGCTTGAGAAGTCGAAGCATTCCTACAACCTTGATTCCTTTCCCAGGGCAGCGATTCCTCGCTCCGCTCGGAATAACAACAGCTAGAAATACTCGACGGTACAAAACTGCCGATATTACTCGTAGCCCACCTTCCTTGACTTCACTTCTCCCTCACCAAGATAATAAAAAGTTCTCTTATCATTCCTGAATTCATAAGGGGCGTTCTGTGGCGTCAACGGGCAATCCTCCAGCTCCAGTTGAGGTCGACGAAGGCGTTGCTCCCCTGCGGGCCGGTCAGGGACATTCGTTTTTCCTGCGCCGCTTACATTCACTCAGCGGGATCATCCCGGTTGGCGCCTTCCTGATCGAGCACTTCGTCTCGAATGCCTTTGCCACGCGCGGCCCCGCAGCCTACGCCAAGCAGGTGGAATTGCTCTCCAGCTTCCCCTTCGTTGTAGGTCTGGAACTGTTTGGCATCTGGCTGCCGATTCTCTACCACGCCCTCTACGGCTTCTACATCTGGTATCGCGGCGAGAGCAACGTGCATGAGTATCCCTGGGCCGGCAATTGGATGTATAGCGCTCAGCGCTGGACCGGCGCCGTCGCTTTTTTCTACATCGTGTGGCACACCTGGCATTTGCGCTTCAGCGGAATTCATATTCTGAGCCATCCGGCCGCAGCATTTGGAAAAGTGCAGCTCGAGTTTCAGAGTCCCTTGGCATTGGCTTTCTACGCTGTGGGAATATTCTGCGCGTCGTGGCACTTCGCCTATGGCCTGTGGCTATTCGCCGCTAAGTGGGGGATCACGACCGGTGACGGTGCCCGCCGCAAATTTGGCTACCTCTGCTTTGCGGTCGGATTGTTATTCATGCTGGTCGGCGCAGCTACAATGTACTCATTCTTGAACACGCCCTTGCAGCCGCTGCAGCCCGTTTCTGACACGGAATCATTTGTCATGAAGTAATCGTTTCATAATGGCGCACAGGCGCACCCAGGGAAGAGAAATCTGAGTCCCACATGGCATCAAGTCCGAAAATCATAGTCATCGGCGGCGGCCTGGCCGGCCTTGCCGCCGTCATCAAGATCGCGGAGATAGGCGGAAGCGTCGACCTGTTCTCCATCGTGCCCGTAAAGCGTTCACACTCGGTTTGCGCTCAGGGAGGTATCAACGCCGCCAAGAATCTGAAGGGTGAAGGCGATTCCACATGGCAACACTTTGACGACACGGTCTACGGTGGCGACTTCCTGGCCAATCAGCCGCCGGTGAAGGCCATGTGTGACGCGGCGCCCGGCATCATCGATCTGCTCGACCGCATGGGCGTCCCGTTCAACCGCACTCCCGAAGGCCTTCTCGATTTCCGTCGCTTCGGTGGAACACTCTACAATCGCACCGCCTTCGCCGGCGCCACCACCGGTCAACAGCTTCTCTACGCGCTCGATGAGCAGGTGCGGCGCTATGAGTCCGAAGGCAAAGTGAAGAAATACGAGCACTGGGAGTTCCTATCCGCCGTGCTGGATGGCAAAGGAATCTGCCGCGGCATCTGCGCTATGGACTTGCGCTCCATGGAAGTCCGCATCTTTCCCGCCGACGCACTTATCATCGCCACCGGAGGAATTGGCGCCATCTTCGGCCGATCCACAAATTCCGTGGTCTGCACCGGATCGGCACAATCGGCCGTCTATCAGCAAGGCTGTTATTACGCGAATGGCGAATTCATCCAGGTTCATCCCACCTCCATCCCCGGCGAAGACAAGCTGCGGCTGATGTCAGAGTCGGCGCGAGGCGAAGGTGGACGCGTCTGGGTGCCGAAGACTGGGGGAGATAAGCGCGATCCCAAATCGATCCCGGAAAACGAGCGCTGGTATTTTCTCGAAGAGTGGTATCCGAAGTACGGGAACCTGGTGCCTCGCGATGTCGCGACGCGAGCGATCTTCCGAGTCGTGTATGAACACAACCTCGGCATCGACGGCAAGCCGATGGTCTATCTCGACCTCACTCACGTTGATCGCAAGATCCTTGATCGCAAGCTGGAAGGTATCCTCGAAATCTACGAGAAGTTCGTAGGTGACGATCCTCGCGACACCCCGATGAAAATTTTTCCTGGCATGCACTACACCATGGGAGGGCTGTGGGTGGATTTCAACCAGGCCACGAATATTCCGGGAATCTACGCAGCCGGCGAATGCGAATATCAGTATCACGGCGCCAATCGGTTAGGGGCCAATTCCCTGGTCTCCTGCATCTTTGGTGGATTCGTCGCCGGCCCCAACGCGGTGCGTTACGCTCGCAACCTGCAAGCGGCGGCCGGCAATGGACACTTCGACTCCGAGCACAAGCGGCAGGAAGAGATCAATGCCGGATTGATGAAGGCGGAGGGCAATGAGAATCCATTCAAGCTTTGGCGCGAGCTGGGCGATCTAATGACCAAGGATTGCACCGTCATCCGCTATAACAAAAATCTACAAGCAGCAGACGGCAGGCTCTGCGAACTGCTGGAACGCTTCCAGCACATCAATCTAAGCGACCGCTCTCTGTGGGCCAACACCACCGTGGCATTCGTCCGCCAGCTTTATAACATGTTGCAACTATCACGAGTGATCGCACAGGGAGCCGCTATGCGCGACGAATCACGCGGCGCGCATTACAAGCCTGACTTCCCTCAGCGTGATGACAAGAACTGGCTCAAGACGACGAAGGCCTACTTCGCCGCCGATGCCGATGAGCCCAAATTTGAATTCGAGCCCGTGGATGTATCGCTGATTCCGCCACGGGCAAGGAGATATGATGTGGCCAAGTGATGGGTTAGCTGGCATGATCAGTGGCACAAGGTCTTCATTCGCGTGGAACCGCCTACGAAGACGACACGAAGGAACTAACAGAATCTGGAAGAGCGCGAGTTTCACTTACGATTATCGATTCCCAAAGATCTGTCATCCTGAGCGGAGCGAAGGACCTATGCAACTAGCGTGCGTTGGAAGAGTGCAAACTTCTTCGCTTTGCTCCGAATGACAAGTTTTGAGCTAAAAGCTAAAGGCTAAGAGCTAATGGCAGCTAAGAAATCCGTACTCTTCAAAATTAAACGCCAGGCTAATCCCAAGGCGGAGCCGCGCTGGGAGGAATTCGAGCTTCCCTGGCACTCGGGCATGAACGTGATCTCCTCATTGATGGAGATCGCCGCCAATCCCGTCACACGCGGTGGCAGAACGACCACGCCCGTTACCTACGACTCTAATTGTCTCGAAGAAGTTTGCGGCTCTTGCGCGATGCTGATCAATGGCAAGGCACGAATGGCCTGCTCGGCGCTAGTGGACAAACTGGAGCAGCCCATCCGCCTGGAGCCATTTTCCAAGTTCCCCGTGGTCCGCGATCTCGCCGTGGATCGCAGCGTGTTGTTCGAAAATCTGAAAGCTGTGAAAGCCTGGGTTCCCGTCGATGGCAGCTACGATCTTGGCCCCGGCCCACGCGTGACCATGGAGGATCAAGAAGCTGCTTACCCGCTCTCGCGTTGCATTTCGTGCTGTTGTTGTATGGAAGCTTGTCCACAATTCAATGAGGAAACCAATTTCGTCGGAGCGGCCGCCATCTCCCAGGTGCGGCTTTTCAACACTCACCCCACCGGCGCCGCTCTGAAACGTGAGCGCCTGGCCGCCCTGATGGGTGATGGCGGCATCCACGAGTGTGGCTACGCGCAGAACTGCGTCGAGGTTTGCCCCAAGGATATTCCGCTGACCCGCTCCATCGCCGAAGTTGGCGGTGCTGTGATGAAACAAGCCATCGGCGATTTGTTTAGAAAGTGACAGCGCATGCTAGGCCCGTTCGACCACCTCGCTCCGCTCAGTTGCTCGGGGCAGGCTGAGAAGCGAGCCTCGCGCGGTCATCCCGAGCGGAGTGAGGGATATGTTCTTCCAGTGAGCGCTTCCCGCAAGAATTGTCACTCCCTAACGCAATTTGTCATTTGTAAAATCAGGTTCATCATTTCGCCGTGGTCCCAACCCCTGCCGGAACCGGCTTTTTCGCGGGTTCCCATACGCAATCCCCATCGCGCAAATGGCACACCGGTTGCAGCTACACATGTAGGTAGCCAGACCGTGCACGAATGCGGTAACCAACGGTAACCAGGGAGCAGCTCCCGGGTAACCCCAGAGAAGGCAGATTAGTTCTTGTATTTGTTGAGCCCGGATTTAGAATACCGCCTACTCCAGCGCCTGGGGTAGAGCTGGTGAAGTCGAGGCCACTTCGTGAAGAGTAAAATGCAGCGCGCCGTAACACCTTCATTTCTGTTGATCGCAGCATTGTGTGTTCAGGCATTCGGCCTGCACAGCTATGTTGCTCCGCGGCATGTGCGGCGCGTAAGCACGCACCGGACCCATGTTCGCCGCGTGTCCTGGAATCCAGTGTTCCGTCCATCCCGCGATTCGCTGCTCCGTCAGAATGAAGAAATCGACCGTCTGGAATTGCCACGCATCCAGGACGATGCCGAACTGGAGCAGCTCAAGTCACGCGAAGAATTAGTCCCGATTGTGGCCGGCCGCACGCTGCGTTTTGATCCGCGGCTCGATCCTTCACGCCGCTATTGCCGTCCCTGGACGCTCGATTTCGTTGACGACCTGAGCGAGGCTTATTACAAACAATTTCACGAGCAGATCCAGGTCAATTCCGCGGTGCGTACGGTAAAGGGCCAGAAAAAGCTCCGCCGACATAACCGCAACGCCGCGCCTGCCGAAGGCGACATCGCATCTTCGCATCTTGCCGGGATCACGGTTGATCTTCAGCGTCGGGGCATGACCCGCCAGCAAGTGCAGTGGGTCGAACAATACATGACACCGCTTCGCGACGAAGGCCTAATCGAGCCTGAAGAAGAGCGCCATCAGTGGGTTTTTCACGTGGCTGTCTCCGGCCGCTACGCCGACTGGCGTGAAGCCAAGATGCTGGCAGGCGTACGGCAGGATGAAAATGAACCCCAACCCGACGACGACTTTATCGCTGGCGAACGATAGTTCCCTTCGCCTCTGTGCTTACCGACTTTTCATACTGAGTTCTTACCAGCTCGTCGTCCTGAGCCTTCCCGACTTGTCATCCTTAGCCGAGTAATACGTTTCGCTTGCGAAACGTATTAATGAGTCGAAGGACCTGCTTTTTCTCTAGTCCTATTTCGCTCCGCGTCCTCTCCATATACAATGTCTTGCTTCTCCTGACGATCTCATGCTCATAAGCCGTTCGCGTCTACCTTCATTCCTATTTCTCTTTCTTCCCACTTTCGCCATCGCCCAGAGCAATCCAGCCGCCGCTGTCAGTCCTCGCGCCCAGGCCATCCACGACTCAGCCCTGGTTGTAGATACGCACGCTGATACGCCGCAGCGATTCCTCGACGGAAACTACGACATCGGCACGGCCGACCCGAAAGACATCGGACACATCAGCCTCGACAAAGCCCGTGCCGGAAATCTTGGCGCGGAGTTCTTCTCCATCTGGGTCGATCCCACCACCAACCAGGGACACTTCGCGCAACATACGCTCGACTTGATCGATTCGGTCTATGAGCAGGCGGCGCGTCATCCTGATCGCATGACGATGGCCTACTCTGTCGAGGACATCAAGCGTGCCCACAAACAGAAAAAATTGGCCGCGCTCATGGGCATCGAGGGTGGGCACTCGATTGAGAATGATCTTCACTTGCTGCGCGATTTCTACCGCCTGGGCGTCCGTTATATGACCTTGAGCTGGTCGAATACCAACGAATGGGCCGACTCCTCGGGCGACATCGACGATCCCAAAATTCAGCACCACAATGGCCTCACCGATTTCGGCAAGCAAGTCGTACTGGAAATGAACCGCCTGGGCATGATGGTCGACATCGCTCACGTGGCCGACAAGACTTTCTTGGACGCTATCGCCACCACTAAGGCGCCGCTGATCGCTTCGCACTCTTGTGCCCGAGCCCTGACGAATCACCCGCGAAACATGACTGACGACATGCTGCGCGCCGTGGCCAAGAATGGCGGCGTGGTGCAAGTCAACTTTTATTCTGCCTTCGTGGATGAAAGCTATCGCAAGGCGGCGGAGGAACAGAAGAAGGAACGAGAGGCGGCAGTAGACGAATATGTCGCAAAGAAAAAGGCGATGGGACAACCGGTTACGTATCTGGATAAAGACCGAATCGAAAGAGAATGGGCCGCGAAGATTCCTCGCCCGCCGCTGGAATCGCTGATCGCCCATATCGATCACATTGCCAAAGTCGCAGGGGTTGATCATGTCGGTCTGGGCTCGGACTTTGACGGCGTCAGCGGCGCCACACCCACAGGCATCGATTCGGCGGCCGACCTGCCCAAGATTACGCAAGCCTTGCTCGATCTGGGCTACAGCGCCGAGGACATCGATGGAATCCTCGGTGGCAACCTGCTGCGCGTGTTCAGCGAAGTGGAGAGAGTAAGCCGTGAAATGCAAGTAGGAAACTCGCGGGCATTAGCCGCTCAGTGACTTTTTTTGGCCCTCTAACATTCTGCGGACAAAACTCTCTGGGTGGCGCAGCGCTTTCAGTGCTGCGATAAATGCGATGAAATCAATGCAGGCTCTAGCCGCTGAAATCACCCCTTGCGAGTTTCTCCACAGCAGTCTGAGGTAGAATTACTATTCGCAAGTCATCACACCTTAATCTAAGGGCAGGTGTCGGCACCTGCCCGGCCGAGCAAAGCTCGGCATCCAGGAGCCTCCATGCGTATTGCTTTTTCAATCGTCTTGTTGATTTCGATCGGCTGTTCGGGGATGTGGTCGCAGACCAGCCCCGCGTCCGCCGCCAAGAAACCCGCAACCGCCGCAAAGCCGGTGACTGTAACTTCTCCTCAGCCCACAGCCGTAATTGACACCACCGCGGGTAAGCTGACCTGCACCCTATTCCCCGACAAAGCCCCAATCGGTGTCGCCAATTTTGTTGGTCTAGCCAATGGCACCAAGGATTGGAAGAGTCCGGTCACGCACGCCTCCAAGCACGGAGTCCCGCTTTATGATGGCACCATTTTCCATCGCGTGATCCCTGAATTCATGATCCAGGGCGGAGATCCCGCGGGCAACGGCACGGGCGATCCCGGCTACGCCTTCAAAAACGAAACTTCCCCCGACCTCAAGTTTGATCGCCCTGGTCGTCTCGCTTATGCCAACGCTGGTCCGGACACCAATGGCTCGCAGTTTTTCATCACCGAAGTGCCTTATCCGAGTCTGAACGGTGGATACACCATCTTCGGACAGTGCGACGATGCCACCGTGGCGCTAGTGAAACAAATCGCTCGCATGGGCCATGATTCGAACGATCGTCCTTACCGGCCCGTGAAAATCAATCACGTTACAATTGCGAAGGGCGGAGCAGGAGCGACGAAACCCGCGACCACAGCGAAGCCGACTGCTAAGAGTCCGGCGCCCCCGGCTCCCAAGACTTCAACCCCACAATAGGCTGACGACGAACGCACATCTGACCAACTATCGAGTAGACGAAAGGATTCTATGCCCCGCCAACCCGGTACTTACGCCATCTTCAATACCTCAGAAGGCACCATCGCTTGCCGACTTTTTGAAAAGGACGCGCCCAAGACCGTGGCCAACTTCATCGAACTCGCGGAAGGCAAGCGCGAGTGGTCGCACCCGGTCACCCGCAAGAAGAGCAAAGACCGTCTCTATGACGGAACCATTTTTCATCGTGTGATCCCCGACTTCATGATTCAGGGCGGAGACCCCGCCGGAACCGGTTTCGGCGGTCCTGGCTATCAATTTGAGGACGAGACCAAGAGCTCTCCTCACAAGTTCGACAAGCCCGGCAAACTAGCTATGGCCAACTCCGGCCCCAATACCAATGGCTCGCAGTTCTTCATCACCCTGGCGCCGACAACATGGCTTACGGGTAAGCACACCATCTTCGGCGAGGTGGTCGAAGGCCAGGATGTAGCCGCGAAGATCGTGACCCTCCCGCGCAACAAGCAGGACAAGCCGCTGAAGGATGTGGTGGTCGAGAGTGTGGTGATTGAGCGGGTGTAGAGCGGGCTCCCGGTCAATTTTTCAAAACAGAGATCTCTTTAGTGCGGAGCAGATTGCGGTCCGACGTTACCAGCGTGAACCCAAAAGCTTTCGCAGTAGCCGCGAGGAATAGATCGGCTGGATCTTCGCGCGGCACGGCAAGGGTCGGCAGAGTACGTACGACCTCAAAAGTAAGCGGAGCCTCAGTGACAGGAAGGGTGCTCAAGCTGGTGGCGAGCCAGGTCGAAAAATCAGTCGAAATCTGGACACGCTTCTTCCTGAAAAGTAAAAACGCCTCCCAGATGCTGATCGGCGAAAGCCAAAGTTCATTTTGTCGATCGTCGAGTTCCTTCACCACGCGTCTGGAAAGGCGGTGAGGCTCCCCAAGACTCCACAGCCAGATGTGGGTGTCTAAGAGTAGTTTCATTCTCGCCACGCGTCCCACTCATCCAAGCTGCCGGTGGGGCCGACGATATCGCCAACGATTTTCATAGTCCCGGCCATGCTACCGAGTCGCCTTCCTTTAGTTTTTTCCGCGGTCGAGGGGATGACTTCGGCCACAGGTTCACCGAAGCGTGTGACCCGGATCGGCCTGCGGGTCTTCCGAACCTCTTCCAGGATGCCGAGGCACTTAGCCTTGAACTCGGAAATGGCGATTTCTTTCATATCAGGATGATACTATGGTCAATGACCATGGTCAAATCTAAAGTCGCGGCGAGTTGCTGACTTTTCCGCTTCACCTCGGTGGTTGAAGCCAATCTTCTCCAGCCTACTGCGGCATGACTGGAAGTCCTTCCCGGGTGGGAAAACAATGCCGTGCCCCACGATGGGAAAACCGCACCCGCCGAAAGAGATAGAATTAGCGGTGATGCAAGATATCCTCTTCCTTCCCGATCCTCCCGCGATTCGCGCAGCGCTGCACCAGTTAACGCATAAGAGTGGAAAGCTCGATGTTGCGGTCGCGTTCATTGGAGCGGATTGGTGGGATCTGCTTGGGAATTTCTCTGGGAAGACCAGGGTCATCTGCTGGCTTTCGAGTGTCAACACAAACCCCTATGCAGTGGCCGGAATGCTCAGGCGGGCAAATCTCAGGGCCAAGCAACACAACTCTATGCAGGCGAAAATTTATCTCGCGCCGAAAGTGGGAGCAATTGTTGGTTCGGCCAATCTTTCAAAGGCAGCCCTCAACGAATTCGATACCGCTGGTCAGTGCGAAGCCGCGGTTCTTGTGCGGGATCGAACGGCCCTGAGCGAGATAAATTCATGGTTTGAAGAGATGTGGACGTCGGCTTCGACTAGGGAAATCACTTCGCCGCAGCTAGCGGCTGCCAAGAGCGCATGGGATGAGGCCAGGGCGACTGCATCCCACAAGGGAAATGGCCGTGGGCAACCGTCACGGACGTTAGTATATCCACCACCCCCAGCGGTACCCGCCAGGCTGAAGCGAATTGCTCGGGAAGTACAAAAGCTGAAGCTCGAGGAAACGCTTAAGCCATATGCGCTTCTTTCGTCGCTTGATCCTGCTGCCCTTACGCGTGGCGAACGAAAACAAGTGATCGAGTACCTCCGCAGCTGGGCCAAACGCCGCTGGGTTTACTCGGCTCTTGAAAAAGAACCCATATCCAGGACTAGGCGGGGATTGACCGTATTGTTTGACGAGTCTAAAGACATCCGCGATAGGCTTGAAAGCCTGGAGAATCTGGGGCTATTCCCCGGGCTTCGTATTCCGTCACTTAGCCTACTTCTGTATTGGCGAAATCCAAGGAGATATCTCCCGTTCAACCACAAGACAGAAGTCTTCCTCCAGGATTTCAAACGACAATTGCGCGGAGCCAGTGCGACAAGCGCGGCGTGTTACGCAAATTGGCTTGACTATTCCAATCGGCTTTACGAGTGGTTGGAGTTGCCGTATCCTGGGCACGTCGATAGAGTGGTGAGTAGGTACTACGACTTAGTCCGTTAGGCTGATTCGTTGAGGCCTACACTCCAATCACACCTACCAGCTCCTTCACCGCTGCTGCGCTCTTATCCAGCGCGGCCTTTTCTTCCGGCGTGAGCGTGATCTCGATGATCTGCTCGATGCCGGCCCAGCCCAACTTAACCGGCACACCCACGAAAAGTCCATGAATTCCGTATTCCCCCTGCAGGTAGGCAGCGCAGGGCAGAATCTTCTTCTTGTCCTTCAAAATGGCCTCGACCATCTCGGTGACCGCAGCGGAAGGCGCGTAGTACGCCGAACCAGTCTTCAGATATTTCACGATCTCGGCTCCGCCGTCGCGTGTGCGCTGCACCAGTCGATCCACAGTGGCCGCATCCATCAATTCGGTGATCGGGATTCCCGCCACCGTCGAATAGCGAGGCAGCGGAACCATCGTATCGCCATGTCCGCCCAGGACAAATGCGGTCACGTTCTCCACGCTGACTTTCAGCTCTTCCGCAATGAATGTACGGAAGCGGGCGGAATCCAGAACTCCAGCCATGCCAATCACCCGCTGGCGGGCAAAGCCGCTCATCTTGTAAGCCGCCTGCGCCATGGCATCCAGCGGATTTGACACGATGATGAGAATACAGTTCGGCGAGTGCTGTACCGCCTTGCCGACCACTTCTTTCATGATCTTGTGATTGGTGTTGAGTAGATCGTCGCGGCTCATGCCCGGCTTGCGCGGGATGCCGGCAGTGATCACCACGATATCCGAATCTGCGGTATCAGCGTAATCCTGCGTGCCGACCACTTGGGAATCACGTTTCTCAATCGGCATTGCTTCCAGTAGGTCCAGTCCCTTGCCCTGGGGCACGCCTTCGATGATGTCGATCAGGACCACATCTGCCAGCTCCTTCGAGGCGATCCAATGGGCTGTGGTCGCGCCCACATTCCCGGAACCGACTATCGTCACTTTCTTGCGCATGCCTTTCCCTTTCTTAAGCAACAAACACCAAGAGGATACGAAGGACTAAGCGGCAGCCCGTTCAAGCTGTATCTTCGTGAACCTTAGTGTCCTTCGTGGTTAATGCCTTCTGGTGACGCTAATCCACCGCGCTCAGCACCGCCGCACCCATGTTCTCGATGATGTAGTTCGCGAACTCGCTGGTCTTCACCCTGGTCGCACCTTCCATCAGCCGCTCAAAGTCGTAGGTAACTCTCTTCTGTTCAATAGTCTGTTCCAGGCCATGTTCGATCAAGTCGGCAGCCTCATTCCAACCGAGTAAGCGAAACATCATCATGCCCGACAAAATCACCGATCCCGGATTGATCACATCCTTGTCGGCGTACTTCGGAGCGGTACCATGGGTCGCCTCAAATATTGCATAGCCGTCCCCGATATTGGCGCCCGGCGCTATGCCCAGCCCACCCACCTGCGCCGCACAAGCGTCCGAGATGTAGTCGCCGTTCAGGTTGGAAGTCGCCAGCACCGAGTACTCATCCGCGCGCGTCACAACCTGCTGAAAAATAGAATCCGCGATCCGATCATTGATCATCAGCTTTTTCTTCCAGACGCCTTTGCCATGAGTCGAGTAAATCGCATCCAGGACGCCCTTTACTTCTTTGTAGACCGACTGACCAAACTCTTCCGCCGCGAACTCAAGTCCGGGCTCGACCAGGTTCGCATTCTGCTCAATCGTGAGATTCGGGTTCCTGTCTTTATTGTCGAGAATCCAGCTCTCCCGCTCGGTCACCACTTTATCGCGGAATTCTTCCGTCGCCAGTTCGTATCCCCATTTTCGGAAAGCGCCCTCAGTGAACTTTTGAATGTTCCCTTTGTGTACCAGAGTCACGCTCTTGCGTCCGCTCTCCAGCGCGAACTTAATCGCCATGCGAACCAGTCGCTTTGTGCCTGTAATTGAAATGGGCTTGATGCCTACTCCCGAATCCAGACGCACTTGCTTTTTTCCGCCCTTCAGCATCTCTTTGTTTAGAAACTCGATTAGGCGTTTCGCGTCTGGCGTTCCCTCTTCCCACTCAATCCCCGCATACACGTCTTCCGTATTCTCGCGGTAAATAACCACATCCATGCGCTCGGGATGCTTCACTGGTGAAGGCGTCCCTTTGTAATACTTCACCGGACGCACACACCCATAAAGATCAAGCACTTGCCGCAGGGTGACGTTCAACGAACGAATGCCGCCCCCCACCGGCGTGGTCAAGGGACCCTTGATGGCAACCCGCAGGTCGCGGATAGCATTTACTGTGTCATCCGGCAGCCACGATTTAAACTTCGACATCGCCTTCTCGCCCGCGAACACCTCGTACCATGCGACTCCTCGCTTGCCGCTGTAGGCTTTCTCAACCGCAGCATCGAACACCCGCACCGACGCCTTCCAGATGTCCCGCCCAGTGCCGTCGCCTTCGATGAACGGGATGATCGGGTTGTCCGGCACCTGGTAACGCCCATTGCTGTAATGAATTGGCGCGCCTTTTGCAGGCAACGCCACACCGTTATATGAAGCCGCCATTACTCACCTCCGATGTCGTTAGGGAAACTAGCAATTATACGGGCTGGGCTAGACCATCGAGAAATGCGATCACGCTCTCCACCTCGGACCGCTTTGGGACTGCGCTCACTACTACCAAGTTGAGCAAGGTTCAGCAGTTTGCACAGTGCCGCTACAATCACAAGATGCGGCACGATTTGTTGGACCGGATGTTAGCGATTCCGTTCGTTGGGTAGGGGGGCGAATTAACAGGACGATCGCCGCCATTTTCTTATTTGGACTCTTGGCCACGCTGGCTGCCGGACAGTCCGTGCTTCAAGATCCTCCGCTTGCTCCAGCTCACGCAGTCGAACTGCCTCAGCCGGCTCCGTCGCATCGTTTCTGGGACCGCACCAACATCATGCTGTTCTCCGGAATCGCCATATTCCGCGGGCTCGATTACGCCTCTACTCGCAACTTCCAAGCTCGGGGAAGACAAGAGATTTTGCTTCCCGACGATGTCGTCAACAACTCTGCTGGATTCGCCGCTCTGGAAGCCGCCGGTACTATTTCCTCGGTCGGACTCTCCTACTGGATGCATCGCGTCGGGCACCACAAACTCGAGCGTTGGATTTCCATCACACATATCGGCGTAACTGGCTTCGGTGTGGTTAGAAATTACTCTCTCGAATCGAGACACCCGCCGCCCAGGCCGCGATGACAACATGTCGAGCTTTGCTAATATCTCCGAGTCCCGAAATATTTCCTCACCCCGATTGCGTTATATCTTCCCCACGGCCCGTTCGACCCGAGGTCTGCGGGACCCAGATTCTTGTCTCGCGCTCCCAATCGCGTAAATAGGAAGTGCTGGGTCACGCGCAGTTCGAAACCCCTTCCCAGGTACACGCCCAGCCCCCAGGACTTCTCCAAACCGATTGCGTCGGGCGACCAGGTGTACAAGTGCTGCGGAACCGTTTTCCCAAACAAAAAGTTGGGCTCACCAAACAGCAGGAATCGCCGAAACTCTCCTCGGCCAAAAGGCCGCACTTCGACGTATCCAGAGAGCATGTAGCGGGCGAATAAATTGCAGGGTGCGTTCGCGCCACCGTATTGGCCGGCGTTTCCCGCGCACAAATTGGGATCGATCTCGTTATGCGGAGGGGCAAGGTCGAACTGAGCATATCCCCAGAACATGTCATGAGGGAAAAACATGCGATCCGGGGTTTGGCGGACCGCCGGCTCTTGTGCCCGGGCCGCACCCGTCATCGCCAGACATAAAAATATCCACAGCAGCCGCTTCATGAGGCCTCCGAAAAATGGTTTTTTGTCACTCGTGGGGAAATCAGGGCTCAGCTCTATCCAGCCTTACCGTTAAGGGCGCAATATTGTACTCTATGGCTCTAAGAAAACTGCTCTCCAGCCAAGAAACGGTCTTGGACGCCCTATTGTCTCTAATATGTCTCTACGAAAATCCATATATGCAATTCTTATTCTTGCAACCAACTTCCGCGCGAGACCCGATAAGTCTCATCCGGTCTAGAGTTTCACTTTGGCGAACGTATTGCTGCCCGACTCATTACCAAGGGAGCCCACCATGCCACAGGAGGTTTCCATCTCCTACCAGGCGGTCAAAAGCAAGGTCTACAAACTCATCGACGCCTTGGTTGAAGGCTCTAAGACTGAAAGTGAAGTCCAGGAGTCGATGAGGCGGTGGTGGCAACTCATCCACCCTGCCGACCGGCCCGTAGCCCAAAAGTATCTGTTGATGGTGCTGGCGCGCTCCAGTTCCAGCCTCGGCGCCATCACTGAAGGTCTGGTCACCTTCAAGGAATTCAAGCCGATTCGTGAGATCACCTCCCAAAAAGTACCCAAACTTCCCTCTGCCGCCCACCCATCCCACATCAACAGCGGTCTGGTCTAGCCGCCCATCCAAGAGTAAATTGTTGGTTTCATTCGGCCGTATTGTGCAAACTGAAAACAGGGGCACTGGTAACCGACAACTGCGCTATGGATTTTGACCAGCTCGAAACTTTCCTCGAGGTCGCTCGCCTGAGCTCATTCTCTCGTGCTGCGGGAAGGCGCTTTCGAACCCAGCCCGCCATCTCCTCCCAGATTCGTTCCCTGGAGGAAGAAATCGGCGCCAAGCTGCTGGACCGGTCCGGCGGCAAAGTGTCCATCACCGCGTCTGGCAAGATTTTGCAAAAATATGCGGAAGAGACGCTTGAAGCCCGCAAAGCCGTGCTGACCGCAATCGCCGAGACTGAGCGCGTGCCCCGCGGCGAGATTATCGTTGGCGCCAATGAAGGCACCTGCCTGCACATTCTTCCCGAGGTGTTCGCCCAGTTCAAAAGGCAATATCCCGACGTCGCGGTTAACATCAAACGTGCCGACTATGGCAAGATTCTGGAATCGGTCATCGACAACTCGGTAGACTTCGGGGTAGTTTCCCTCCCCGTCACCGACAATCGCCTCACCGTCGTGCTGATTCATCGCGATGAACTCGTTATCATCACTCCGCCCCAGCATCCTCTGGCCAAACTGAAATCGGCTGCCGTCGCCGAAGTCGCAAAGTTTCCCCTGGTCGTACCCAAGGCTGGACATACCCGAGATGCGCTGGAAGAACTCTTTAACGAACGCAAACTCAAGCCGCAATTAGCCATGGAGCTGGATTCCAGTGAGCTGCTAAAGCGTTTCGTGGCCGCCGATGTTGGCGTGGGTTTCATCGCACGCTCTAACGTGGAGGAGGACGTCCGAGCCAAAGTGCTGTCTGCGATTCCTATCTCCGACGCGCAAATTCGTCGTGACCTAGCGTTGGTCTTCCGAAAGGACAAAGCCCTCAGCCGGGCCGCCCTGGCCTTCATCGACGCCACAGTCAAGATTCAGACAGCCGAACCGGCCGCCTCCGCGAGGCGCTGAGAGCTGTGCCAGTTCTTTGGGGCAGCGTGGGACATCTACCTTGGTGCGCAACTCGTCTTGGATAAGCAGCCGAGGACTTGTTGGATTAGAATTTCAGCACGTGATCTCCACGCGAACGCAATTGCTCTCGGTCGCTATTCGTATTGCATCTTTGCTTCTCCTTGCGACCCTCGTGCCCGCCCAAACTCACAAGCCTTCCAAGCCGTTGCCATCCTCCGCTTTCAAATTGGTTTCTGTCAAAGTCACAGGCAGCAAGCGCTTCACACCTGATGAAGTCGTCGCCGCCAGCGGGCTCCAACTCGGCCAGACCGTCAGCGAAGACGACTTCAAGCGAGTCAGCCAGCATCTGGGAGAAACTGGCGCGTTCAACGATGTTGCCTACGCTTTCCACTTCTCTTCGGAAGGTACCAAGCTGGAATTGCAGCTCGCCGACAGCGATCGGTTCGTCCCTGCCCACTTCGACAATTTCGTGTGGTTCTCCGACAAAGAACTGCTCGACGGCCTACGCGCCCAAGTGCCGCTTTTCCAAGGCAACCTGCCGGTTGGCGGCGACCTCGCGGAACAGGTTTCAAACGCGCTGCAAGCGCTGCTGATCGAGCGGAAGATCGACGGCCATGTCGACTACCTGCGGACGGGTCCTGAAGAGGGTCCCATCAGTTCGTTCGCTTTTAGTATTAGCGGACACAGCATTCGCATTCGCAATATTGATTTCACTAGCGCTGGTCCAGCCGAATTACCCCTTCTCCAGGCCGCCGCCAAGATAATGTCGGGTCAGGAATTTCTGCGCTCCTCTCTTCGCGTTCAAGCCGATAAAGATCTCCTCCCGGTTTATCTTGAGCGCGGCTATCTGAAGGCGGCTTTCGCCGATGCCCAGCCTAAAATCGTGCAGGACAGCCCGCAGGAAACCCTCGTCGACGTCACCTTCAACGTCGATACCGGTCGTCAGTACAAAGTGTCTGAGCTGCAGTTGACGGGATACAAAGCCTTCCCCCCTGAAAAACTTCGGGTCCTGATCCATCAGCAACTCGGCCAATCTGCTAACGCGAATCAACTAAAGAGCGACCTCGAAGCTGTTAAGAAGCTCTACGGAACCCGCGGTTACATGGTGACGTCCGTTCTCGCGAGTCCTGAAATCGATGACGCTCAGTCCACGGTCAAGTACCAGATTTCGATCGATGAAGGCAATGTCTTCACCATGGGTGACTTGGACATCCGTGGTCTGGACAAGCGCGATACGAATCGTTTGTTTACGGAATGGAAGCTGCTGACCGGCGATCCCTACGATTCCGGCTATCCTCAACGCTTCGTGCAACAGTCAGCTAAAGACCTGGGAGAGTGGAAAATCAGCATCAACGAATCGCTCAACCACAAAGAAAAGACTGTCGACGTGACCTTACGCTTCGAACCGAATCCGCGCTGATCGCGGAAGAATAGTCGGACATCCTTACAGCTTTACTCCGTCCAGAGCTGTCTTTATCATTAAGATATAAGGGGTCAGGCTTTCTAGACTCTTATTAATGACCTCCATCCCTTTTAGGAGAAATTCATGAGTTCTGCTACGCAGAAATTTGGGATTTTGCTGGCCACCGCACTTCTGGCTGCCGGATTGAGCCTTTCATCCGCTTTTGCTTCCGGCAAGCCACAGACCTTTACCGGCAAAGTCAGTGATGCCATGTGCGGCGCCAAACACATGATGCCGGGCGATGATGCTGGCTGCCTTCGTGCCTGCGTAAACAAAGGCTCAAAGTACGCTTTGGTCGTAGGTGAAAAAGTGTATACGCTCGATAGCAGCGACAAATCGGTACTGAGCCAACTCGACAAACTCGCTGCCCAACAGGCCACGGTAACCGGCAAAGCCGACGGGGATACGATCGCAGTCAGTTCTGTGGCTCCAGCCAAGTAAGCCGGCTCTGCCCGGAAAGATCGCACGGTGCTTCAGCGCCGAACCGCGGGCCATCAGGTCCGCATGCAACCTTCTTTCCCGCGTGGGTACCCCAATTTTCATATTCGGTTCATGATTCGCTATGTTATGTTTGAGCGAATTCCACGATTTAGCGGAGGATATTCGAATTGTCCAAGGACATGGTCCCCAAGCGGATTTTCTTCACCAAGGGGGTCGGCAAACACAGAGAGCGTCTCACATCCTTCGAGCTGGCCTTACGTGACGCCGGCATCGCCGCGCAGAATCTGGTTCGCGTCTCCTCCATTTTTCCGCCCCAATGCAAACTGGTCCCGCGCTCCCAGGGGTTGAAATATCTGAGCCCGGGAGAGGTAGTCTTCTCCGTAGTGGCCGAGAACTCCACTCACGAGCCGCATCGCCTGCTGGCCTCAAGCATCGGGGTAGCCATTCCGGCCGACCGTAATACCTATGGCTATCTCAGTGAACATCACTCCTTTGGCGAAACTGAAGACGCTGCCGGAGACTATGCGGAGGAGCTCGCCGCCGAAATGCTGGCTACAACTCTGAATGTGGAGTTTGACCCTGATCGTTCCTGGGATGAGAAGAAAGAGATCTACCGCATATCAAATAAGATCGTGAGAACGGCAAATGTCACTCAATCCGCCGTAGGTGACAAGCGCGGTCTGTGGACCACGGTTATCGCCTCCGCAGTTCTAATCTTCGACTAGAATTTCGACCACCAATTTTCCAGGAGCGAAGCCTATCTCCTGGCCAGTGCCTTTTCTTTCTTTTCCTTGCTCGCTCCTTTGTCCTTATCTCTATCTCTATCGAGCCGCTCCAGCACCGCCGCCACAATCAACGGCAATCCGACCGTAGCGTCCAAGAAGACTTCCCCGAATCTTCCTCCCTCGGCCGGAGGTACGAACTTGCCCCAGGAAATCGCTTCGCTGTATGGGCTTCCTGACAGCCCGCCCCAATACACCGGCTCAGGACAAATTCGCACTCCATAGTGATACCGTTTGAGCGGAATGTTCTCCCCTAGCCGCCGATGGCGAAGCTCCACAAATGGTCCAAACTGCTGCGACCAATTGCGGGGCACCCCACCCCCGATGGTAAAGATGCCCAGGCGGCTTTGTCGCAACAAGGTGACGGCAAAGTGTTCCAGGTCCTCGAAAGGATCGAACCGCATTTTGTGGCGTCCGGTGGATTCCCGCAGACGGTTTGCCAGAGCCACATCCAGCCCCAATTCTGAATCCGTGAAGGCAGGGACAAAAACCGGCACACCTTTTTCGTAGGCTGATTTCAGAATGCCGCGTTGATCCTTGGCGTGCTTGGCGAGGTGTTGCCCGATGGCATGATTCAACTTGTACGAGCACATCACCTCATTGTGGTCCCAACTGTCCAAAATTTGCGACAGTACCTCTTCTACGTCATCCAGGTTCTGCTCCGGCTCCAGAGTGTCGTAGACGCGGTTATAGCCCTGCTCGTAGAGCTCGGTATCGGGCACGTCAGGGTCATAGCGAAAGTGAGAACGCCCAGTAGCCTCGACCAATCCATGCGCCATCAAGGCGCCCGTTGAAACGATTGCGTTAACGATTCCTCGATTGATGAGCTCTGCGATAACCAACCCTTGCTTAGCTACCGTCATGGCGCCCGCCAGGGTCATGACCACGAAACACTCTTTGTCCCGAGCCATGGCTTCGAGCACATCTGCGGCTTCACCCACCTGGCGGCCAGTAAAGGCTGTCTTGGACATGGCGCGCACCAGCTCATCAATCGAGTGCACGCGCGTAAGATCAAGAGGCTCCAGCGGAATCAGTTTGTCTTTGATCGGATCGTGGAGCTGGCGCTCTATCCCGGCGCCGTCATGGTTTCCGTGCTTCACGTCGCACCTCCCTACCTCGCCGCACTACTTTACTAAATGCCGCAACCCATGGCTACGAGAACTGAGAACCGAGAGCCGCGAACTGAGAACTGATATCCTATCCCGTCGCACCAGCAAGAGGAGGTTTTGGCTTTGCCGCCTGCGAAATTCCGCGTCGGGCTGATCCAGATGTCAGCCACACCCGATCCCGAACAGAATCAGCAACGCGCCATGGAAAAGCTTCGTGAGGCGGCCGCGCGCGGCGCCCAGGTCGTCTGTTTGCCAGAACTTTTCCAGACTCAGTACTTCTGCCAGCGTGAAGACCCAGCTTTGTTCGATTTGGCTGAACCCATCCCCGGCCCCACGACCGAAACGCTTTCGGCCTTGGCCAAACAACTTCGGATCGTCCTTATCGCTTCTCTTTTCGAGAAGCGCGCCCCCGGCATATATCACAACACCGCCGTGATCTTCGACGCCGATGGCGCCATCCGTGGCATCTACCGCAAAATGCACATACCCGACGATCCCCTTTATTACGAAAAATATTACTTCACTCCCGGCGATCTCGGCTTTCGCGCCTTTGATACAGACGTCGGTCGCGTGGGCACGCTGGTCTGCTGGGATCAGTGGTATCCCGAGGGCGCCCGACTGACTGCTCTGCAAGGCGCGCAGATTCTCTTCTATCCCACCGCAATCGGCTGGCATCCTTCTGAAAAAGCCGAATTCGGTTCCGTCCAACACGATGCCTGGCGCACCATTCAGCGTGCCCATGCCATCGCCAACGGTGTATACGTAGCAGTGGTCAATCGAGTGGGGCACGAAACTGGCGACATACGCGGCAACGCAGCCCCGGGGCCCGGCCTCGAATTCTGGGGCGGTTCGTTTCTCTCTGATCCTTTCGGTCGTGTCCTCGCCGAAGCCTCCCATGACAAAGAAGAAATTCTGATTGGCGAGGTCGACCTGCGCGCCCTCGAGGACATCCGCCGTAACTGGCCGTTCTTGCGCGACCGCCGCATCGACAGCTACGCGCCAATCACCAGCCGGCTAATCGATTGAAGACCAGAGACGAATCCGCTAAACCTGGCGGGAACTATCGCATGCCCGCCGAGTGGGCGCCCCATCAGGCGACCTGGTTGGCGTGGCCTCACTATCGTGACGACTGGCCCGGCAAATTTGAGCCCATCCCCTGGGTGTACGCTGAAATCATCCGTCATCTTTCCCGCCACGAGCATGTGGAGTTGATCGTCACCGACGCCGCTTCCGAAAAGCGCGCTCGAAAGACCCTCGATCGCGCGAATGCCTTGAATGACAACATCCGCTTCCATCGCTGGCCAACAAATCGCGTCTGGACCCGTGACTCCGGTTGCACATTTGTAAAATGTGGCGCGGGCGCCCTCGCCCGCGAAAACCGGGACGGGCACGACTTCAGTCGTGCCAATAAATCTGCCAGTAAAAAAGAAGCTTCAGCCCCTGAGGCACTCACCGCCATTAAATGGCGCTTCAACGCCTGGGCCAAATATTCCAACTATCAGCATGATGAAAAAATCGGCAGCCTCATGGCCAAAGCTACCCGCACCCCCGAACTCCGGCCATTGCACGGAAGACAGCGCGTGGTCCTTGAAGGCGGCTCCATTGACGTCAATGGCGAAGGAACTATGCTGACCACTGAAGAATGCCTGCTCAGCAAGGTCCAGCAGCGCAATCCCGGCATGACTCGCCAAGACTACGAAAATATCTTTCAGGATTACTTAGGAATCAGCAACGTGGTCTGGCTAGGCTCCGGCATCGCCGGAGACGACACTCACGGCCACGTGGACGACCTCTCTCGCTTCGTGACTCCGGACACGATTGTGACCGCCGTTGAGTCTGACCCCAACGACGCCAACTACGAACCACTGCGAGAAAATATCCGCCGCCTACGCGCTGCAACCACTCAGGACGGCAAGCCGCTCGCCATCGTCGAACTCCCCATGCCTGCGCCCGTTATCTTCGACGGCCACCGGCTCCCCGCCAGCTACGCCAATTTCTACATTGCCAACGGAGTAGTTCTCGTCCCTGTCTTCAATGATCCTAATGACCGCTACGCACTGGACATCCTCGCCGATCTGTTCCCTGACCGCGAAGTTATCGGCATCTACTGCGGAGATCTAATTTGGGGTTTCGGCACGATTCACTGCATGACACAACAGCAACCTTTGTAACCCTCAGTCGTCGGCCCTCAGCGCAAAGCAAGACCGCGAATCCACAGGTGGCGTACGGTTTGTCTGAGGGCCGAGAGCTAATGGCTGAAGGCTGAAAGCTATCTCTTATACTGTGTCGGTTGCGGACCCTTCTCCAGCATTTCGCGATTCCAGATTGCGCCTTCACGCGTGTAGCTGGCGAGTTCAAAATCCTGAGTCAGCTCCAGCGCGTCGGTGGGACAGGCGTCCTCGCACAATCCGCAAAACATGCAGCGGCTCAAATCGTAGGTGAAGTTGGTGAGTTCTTTGCGGCGGGTCTTCTCATTGCGTTCGCTCGAAACCACGATCAGGTGCTCGGGGCACGCTAGAGCACATAAGTCGCAGGCAATGCACATGGTCTCGTTCGTATCCGGATTCACATTCAGCCGTGGCGCTCCGCGATACCGCTCCGCCACCTGCGGCCGTTGCAGCGGATACTGCTCGGTGTAAATTTCCTTGGGATCCTGATAGCGGAAGGTAACACTCAGCCCCTTGAACAGATCCAGCAGAAAGATTTTGCGCAATAGGCCTAGTATCTCCATAGCAAGTTAAGCATATCATCAACCGATCGCGAGACGGTCATGGCAACTTTCCATACTCTGCCTTGGCTTCCTTCAGGATGGGCACATCCGGATCGGCGTCTTTCCAAGCCGCGAAGAACTCCTGGTAGGCTCTCTTCGCTTTCAGCGTGTCACCTTGGAGTGCGTAGGCACGTCCCAAACCTCTTAGTGCCCAGGAACTCACGAGTCAATGAAACCGGATTCTGGCGGTGATGCCGCTACAATTAATCAATGCCGATGCAGAAATCCAACTCTTAACAATCGAGGATTGACCACTGACAACTGTTCCCGACGAATTCTGGATAGAAGAAGCCCTCCGCGCGGCCCAGCGTGCCCTGGATGCGGGCGAAGTGCCAGTCGGCGCTGTCGTCGTCTGTGATGGCAAGATCGTAGCGCGTGGCTGGAACCGGACTCTTACCGATTCTGACCCTACCGCCCACGCCGAGATCGTCGCTCTGCGCGAGGCCGGTGCCGCAGTCGGCAACCATCGGCTGGGAGACTGTGCGCTCTTCGCTACTATCGAGCCTTGCGCCATGTGCGCTGGCGCCATGATTCATGCCCGGCTGAAACGCATGGTTTATGGCGCGGACGACCCTAAAGCCGGTGCCGTCCGTTCAGTGGTGCAGGTGCTTAACCACCCCCAATTGAACCATAGGATGGAAGTTCGCGGAGGCGTGCTGGCTGGCCGTTGCGCGGAAATGCTGCAATCGTTCTTTAGAAGCCGTCGATAGTCGGCGAAAAGAAGCTGGCAGGAACTCGTTTCATCCGAAACAAATCCTAAAGTGGTTATATCGTAACAGGTAAAAGTGGCTATTGTGATAAACCACTGTTGAGTTAATTTAGGGCCTAAGCAGGATAGACACACGAAGTCTAAGGAGGCGGTGATGAACATCAAACCCATTCGGGCTTATCTCATGGTCTGCAGCCTAGTTGTCATCCTGCAGCCCCTGCAGGGACTCGCACAGCAGAATTCAGACGCAGCGAAGACAGCATCTCAACCGCGGGATGGACAGCACGATTTTGATTTCGAGATCGGCACCTGGAAAATCCACTTGAAGCGCCTCGATCATCGCTTAGTCGGCTCTACGACCTGGGTCGAATTTGACGGTACCTCTGTTACTCGAAAGGTTTGGAATGGCCGGTCCCAGATCGAGGAGTTCGAAACCGACAGCCCGGCTGGCGGGCATATCGAAGGTCTGACCCTGCGTCTGTACGATCCCCAAACTCACCAGTGGAGTCTCTATTGGGCCACCAGCAAGAGCGGCGCCTTGGGTGCGCCCACGATCGGCGAATTCAAGAATGGACGCGGCGAGTTTTTCGACACGGAACCATCTGGCCCAAATGGCAGAAACATCCTGGTTCGATTTGTTTGGTCGGACATCACCCCGACTTCGGCCCACTTTGAACAGTCATTCTCCGACGATGGAGGCAAGACCTGGGAAGTCAACTGGATCACTGATCAGACGCGAGTGCAGGATGAATCTGACAAAACGCACTGAACTTGGCCGCTTCCGAGCCAGGGGATCGCACGACTGGGAAACGATTAAGCAAATTTTGGACACGGGCTTTCTCGCTCACGTCGGATTTTGCGTGAATGGCCAGCCGTTCGTCATTCCCACGCTCTACGGCCGGGATGGGGAAAGACTCTATTTGCACGGTGCAGCTGCCAGTCGCATGCTCGGGGAACTTGAAACTGGCATCCTGGCCTGCGTATCGGTCACTCTTGTGGATGGATTGGTCTTAGCGCGGTCTGCCTTCGATCATTCCATGAACTATCGCTCCGTGGTCGCATTTGGAACTGCACGAAAGGTCGCGGAACCAGAGCACAAGCTCAAAGCCCTGCGCGTTATCTCCGAACATCTCATCGCCGGCCGATGGGAAGATGTCCGTGAACCCAGCCAGAAGGAATTGAAGGCGACAACGGTGCTTGAATTCTCCATCGAGGAAGCCTCATCAAAAGTCCGGAGCGGACCGCCGCTGGACGACGAGAGTGACTACGGGTTGCCGGTATGGGCTGGAGTATTACCGCTTGAGATCAAATCTCGGCCACCGGTACCAGACGACAGATTAATCGAAGGTATCACTGTTCCAGACTATGTCCGGCGCTTCGACACTCGACTCAAATGCAAAGTCGGTTAGAAATTAGCGCTACGGCATCCGCCAATCGAAAGTGGGTGGATCGTTCACGCGTGCACAGATGAGAGGGCGGGCGTAACCTTCCACTGATTTGCTATCCTGAGTGAGGTAGAACCCGAAGCGGAGAGATGGCCGAGTGGCTGAAGGCGCGCGCCTCGAAAGCGTGTATACCTTAACGGGTATCGGGGGTTCGAATCCCTCTCTCTCCGCCATTACCTTAGCTATCTAGAACTTGCAAGCCGGTGATACCTATACTGATACCAGAATCAGGAAGAGGTCACCGATGGCCAACCGCGAAGTCAACCTCACCAAAAGAGTCCAAACGCCCCTCGGAATGCGGTATTGCGCTGTTGTGCTTTCCACGAATGGGCGCGTGAAGGCCGACGTCGTTGTCGTGAACGGCAACGAGGAACGGCACCCCGAGGGCGCGTATTACCTGGAATGGCGTGAAGGCTCAAAACGAGTACGCCTGTCGGTGGGCAAGGACCCACAGGACGCAGCTGCCAGACGACTGAGGAAGGAAGCTGAGCTAAACGCGGTCAATAATGGCGTCGCAGTCGTGCCTGAGAACGGCCACAACGGGCAGCGATCGCTCGCAGCGGCGGTCACCGAATACCTCGAAGAGACGACCCTAACGAAAAAGCCGAAGACGCTGGCAGCCTACAAAACGGCTCTGAGCTATTTTACGGAATCCTGCCCCAAGCTCTTTCTCGACGACATCGACCGAAAAGACTTGCTCAAGTTCTCCGCGTTTCTGCGTGACGACAAGGAGCAATCACCGCGTAGCTGCTGGAACAAGTTTGCAAACGTGATGACGTTTCTGAAGGCGAACGGAATTCGTGGCCTGGCAGGAAAGAACGACTGGCCGCGCTACACGGAAGAGGAACCGGAGATTTACGAGCCGGAAGAACTCGACAAGTTGCTTGCGGCTTGCGACGAGGAAGAGCGGCTTTGGTATGAGTTCTTCCTGATGACGGGAATGCGAGAGCAAGAGGTCATGTACACGTACTGGTCGGACGTCAACGTCGCCCACGCAACCGTGCGCGTCAGCCACAAGCCCGACCGGGCATGGACACCGAAGGCGTACAAAGAGCGCGAGATTCCGATTCCTGCAAAGTTAGTGAAGAGCCTAAAGGCATGGAAAGCCAAGGCAGACAAGACATGTGGTCTGGTGTTCCCTACTGCCGGTTGCAAGCCGAAGCTCGACTTCCTCGACTGCCTGAAAGCCGTTGCAGAGCGTGCGAAGCTCGACCAAGACAACTTCTGGCTTCACAAGTTCCGTGCAACGTTCGCGACGCGGTGTCTTTGGGCAGGGGTTGATCTCCGTACGGTTCAGCAGTGGCTTGGTCACTCAGACATGGCGTCGACGATGCGATATTTGAAGCCGTCACGCAGCCAGCATGTACGGAATAAGGTGAACGAGATTTTCGCTTAGTCATATCGTCGTTCGACCGCCGACCCTGGAACGGACGTTGCGGCAGGCAATCGCAGCACACAGAGGATCACGATGACACATGCGATTGACACAGTTTTCATCGACGCTATTCTCGTTCCGCCGCTGCGGGAATTCGGGTTGCCCGAGACGCTTCCGCTCGCTAAACTCAGTCCACAGCTCATCGGCGACTCAGACGAATCGTTAACCGACCGCTCTCAATCCTAAGCCGCAATCGTTGACTCAACTAAAGATGTTCCTGCGCCGTGCACAGGCCACTTGTATACTTCACCTCTCGCAGGCTCAGTTCTCTGTTGGTGTCTCCGTCGGCGCCCCTAACTACTCTCGCGGATTGTGCTCGCTTGTTGAAGTACTTGTAGCCGCCACCTAATTCCACTTATGCAGGACCCTGAGGCAAGGGTGCACCTGAGTGCGCCCTTGCCGGGGCTGTTTTGTTTCAGTTGATGTTGATGGTTAGAGGCGTGGTATGGCTTAGTGCGCCGGATGTGCCCGTCACCGTCAAGGTAACCTGAGAGGCGGGCGTTTGGCCCTTTGAATTGCTACCGCCGCATCCGAGGGCAAACAGTGAGGCGAGAAGCAGCAGGCCTAGCAGGCTCATCCACAGAATGTTCTTGCGCGAAACGGATTTGTGTTTGCGGTTCGTGAACAATGCTCCGAACAGTCCCAGACCGGGCAACAGGGCCCCAATCCCGTAGCCCCCAGTCGGAGGGGTCGAGGTGGCAGAGACCGTCAGAGTGGAGGATGAGGCGCTCGACCCTGGAGAGATCGTCGCCGGACTGAAAGCGCAGCTCAGACCAGCGGCTGCGGCGCAGCTAAGCGAAATCTGCCCGTTGAATCCTCCAACCGATGCGGCACTGATCATGAGATTGGCCGAACCGCCTGGCGCTACGGTCACGCTCGGAGCTGACAGATTCAGAGAAAAATTCGGGGCTCCGACCGCGGCTGCGGGGACAAGGCTGGCGAACACACTGGTTGTGCTGCCTCGAGGCGGGAAATTGGGTTGGTTGCCACCTCCAGCGGTGAAATAAAGAGTGTTTGGATCACCAGAGGGGCCACCTCCGCCCAAAACCATATCCCACAAGCCGGGATTCACCAACGCCTTGTTCGAAGAGTCAGTGATCTGGCCGAGAAATTTCCCCTTTGTGTCGAACGCGTTGATAGTACCATCGCCAAAATTTCCCACCAGGATTGCGTTCGAGAACGTCCCGAAGGTAGCCGGAGTCGCCACTACGCCCCAAGGGGCGTTGAGTTGACCGCCGGCGGCAACGAAGGTGCTCACGAAATTGCCGCTTTGGTCGAAGATATCCACCTGCCCAAGGCCGGCGCCGGGTTGGGCATCGTGCTTGGCAGCATCCTGCATGGCATAGGCGACGTAGATCTGGTTTCCGATGACATGGATGCCGTGAGGAGCCAAACCTGCGGGAAGATTTGGATCGGTGAACGAACCGCCCAATGAAGTGAGGTTAAAGTTGCGGTCGAGGACGTCGATCTTTCCGCTATTGAAGTTCGCTGCCAAAAGGAAGGTGCTGTTGAGCAAGGCGAGACCCTTGTAAACCGCGCCGCTGGCGGAGTTGTCGAAGGCCACTGTTGCAGTGTTGCTGGCGCCGGTCCAGTTGGCGACGATGCCATCTTCGGTGTCAAAAATGAACTGTCCGCCACCAAAATATGTACCGTTGCCGTTTGAGACATTGCCCGTAGGGCAGCCCGGGCTACAATTCCCGTTTGGATTTCTTCCGGCCCCGGGTATGGTCACCACCAGCGCAGTATCTTTGTTGCCTTGTCCGTCATAGAGCGTGGACGTGCCGCTGTTATTATTGGCGATCCAGAAATCTTGCCCGGGAAGAATGGATATTCCCCAGGGATTCAAGAGTTGAGGGTCTGTAGTCTTGGCGACGCCGGCAGTATTGGAGACCAGGTTAGTCTGGGAATAGCCGGCCTGCTGGGCCCGCAGCCCCGAAGGGATCGCTAACGTTATCAGCAGCCCAAATAATAAAAACTTTGTTTTCAAGTTGTCCTCCGCACGTTTCCTTCTTGATTTGTACGACGTGAGCCATTTTTCTTTATGCCGTGAAGCGGTTGGTTGCCAGGTCGCCACAGCATTCAGGCATAACTGATCCAATTCTGGCTTCCTAACTTCTTCTGGCTTCCTAACTTCCTATCAACGTCGCGCCACAAGGTGGGCTCGTCCTTAGTCGCTGCAAGGCGCCGTGATTCTTCAGGTGGGCTAGCTTGGCATGACAACTATCACCCCAAGCCCGGCGAGCACACCAACGCCGTTTCTATTGCGATGCCGTCTGAAAGTTCGAGTCTCACTGCACCACGACCTTGCCGATCATCTTCGGGTGGACTGAGCAGAAGTAGGAATACGTTCCCGCCTTGGTAAACGTATAGGAGAACTTTTCATCCGTATCCATCACCTTCGACTTAAATACGCCATCCGTGCTCACTGTCGTGTGCGGAATGTCATCCTTGTTTGTCCAGGTAACTGTCGCTCCAACGGATACTGTGAGCGTCTGTGGCCCAAAGCTGAAATTATCGATTTTCACCTCAGCGGTTGCCGCTGAGGACCCGTCATTCGCCCGGACACTCGGTGATCCCAGTAACACCAGCAGCATCGCAATCATTGCTGGCGCCGCTAAACTTGCAAGCCACATATTTTTCGTCGTCATTTTCTGGTTCCTTCCTAGGCTAGGTTGTCTTGCTTGATCTTCTTTGTCTGGACCGGATCCTTCGCGGTCCTACTTAGGTCTTGCAACTTCTGATCGACAACGCCTTGCTTCTTGACTGCCATTTCCCCTCTGTGGTCGTGCGGCAATCCGGCCGGAGTTCAGGCTTGGTTGTGCAATCCCTTTTAGCGTGAACTCCCTGCCAGGAAATCAGTGTTGATTTGGCTGATTCAGTTGCTTCCGGAGGAAGACGCGCTTTGCTGCTCCTTCTGGGCAAGTTTGATAGCCGCGGGGGGTACAGTTAACGCGTATGTCCCGATCGGTGTCTTAATCGCGTTGAGAAAATACTTATTACCGACGTGCTCGAAGTTAAGCTGCGCATGCTCGGTTTGAACGTCATCGAACAAAGTCGGGATTACGAACACGCTAGCACGCGTTTCGTAGCTACTGATCTTCAGCTCTCGCGATGCATAATAGGGATATACACGGCTCACCCTGTAAGTGCCCGCAGGAAGTACCTGTCCTCCGACTACGAAGTCGTGCGGAACCCTTGCAACAACTGTGTCTTCAAACTCCTGAGCACGAGCACCCAGCTCCAACCCAAGAACGCAGATCAGTGTGAATAGAACTGCTATATACTGCTTTTTCATAACTTCTCCTTGTTGTAATAATGTGACCTTTCATTATTGATAACTGCGCTGGTGAGGCTTTATTCCACAAGTGTCTGAGCCTCGGTTGTCAAATGCTTGTCAAAGCGTATATGGGTTTAGACGCAGCGACCAATGAGGAGATGCAGACCGGATGTCAGTTGATTGTCAAACCTTTGTCGCGCCAGTTTGCCTGAGAGAGGTGCGGTCGCGAGATCTGCTCAGCCACTATCAAACCGGAGTCACGTTGATTTGGGTCTGAAACCCTTCCGCATGTGGACCTCAGTGCCGCCTTGCTCGAAGTGAACTTCTTCCATCAGCGCTCTCATGAGGTATAGACCGCGGCCGTGGTCAGACTCGATATTCTCGGTTGTAGTGGGGTCAACAACGTTGGCGGGATCAAATCCTTGTCCTTCGTCTCGGACGATGACTGACGCACCGGTTCCGAGTCCAAACTCACAACAAATTGTGACTCTTTTTTCCGGATCCGCCTTGTTGCCGTGCAGCACCGCATTAGTTATAGCTTCCCGAAGGGTGATCTCAATATTGATTTCTTCTCCCACTACGCAATATCCCGTTCTAATTAAGAGCATGAGCCTGTCTATCAAAGGTGAGATCTCGCTGATTGCACTTCGAAGTGAAAGCTCCACCTGTACCACATCTGTAGCTCGAGACTTATTGCGCGCCGATTTTGCATGGCATTCTCGACCCATTACTTTACTCCTCGCATTCCCAACGAAGAACGACGCAGAACATCAAATTGGATACTTGAGTGATTAAACCGCTGAATCGCCGCTTTATTCCAACGTCGGAGCGGAAGCGCGCGGCACGAAGCCGAGTAGTGGATGTTCTGTTTGAGCGGACGCGGACGGATACGGCACAGGCGGGAGCTCACGCTTGGAAATGGGCCATCTTTTCGAAAGGCAAAGTCTTCAAATATGATCGCTCGGCAAGGCCCGAGCATGGGCGAAGCCGGTCGTCGTCCACGGCTGTAGACGATCGTTACCCCTTAGTCCGTCGTTCTTCCCTTGCGGACTCAACTTTGCTTTTGCGGACTCAGCTTTGGGCCAAGGATCAGATTTGAATCATTGCTAGCTCGTTCGCGCAGCAAGAGAGTCTGGCTGGGTAGGCTCTGTGCCGTGCGCCGCTCGGATGCTCAGAGCCCCGACGTCATATTCGTGGTCATGAGGCGCAACTTCAGGCTGTGACCCGAGTTGAGACTGGATGCCGCGGCTCGCCTTCTCAAATTCAGCTTTGGCCCGCGCCACGTGTCCTAACACAGCGTGCAGGCGTTTTGGACCGGCACCACCAGTCCGAGCATAAGCAGGAAGAGCAGTTCGCTGCTAAGACCCACGATTCACCCCTGGTCAGCTTTGGTCGCCTGCAATGATGGTTTTCGTGTCGGCTGGCTTCTCGTCCTCTTTCATGGCTGATTTGAAGCCGCGGATACCCTCTCCAATTCCTTTGCCCAGCTCAGGAAGTTTCTTCGGTCCGAACACGAGCAAAGCAATTCCGAAAATGACCAGCAGATGCATCGGTTGAAACAGTCCTTCCAGCATTATGTGCTCCTTAAGACTTAGGATGAAAACTTTCAAAACACATCATTGTTACAATTATCGTGGAGTTGGGTCTCGAAAATCGGCCAAGTGCCACACTCGCGACAAGGTTTCTGCTCACTCTTCCACCACCAGCGTCCCCTTCATGCTTCTATGGCCCAGGCCGCAGACATTCGAACAGTGAAATTGGAAAATGCCGGCTTTGTCCACCGTGAGTTCAACAGTGGCCGTCGTTCCCTTCGCGACCTTCTGATTGATGTCAAACTCATCCAACTTGAATCCGTGATCATGGTCCACGGTGGTCAGAACTAGCCTCACCCGTTCCCCTTTCTTCACGTGAAGCGAGCTAGGGCTGAATTCGTATTTCCTGAGCGTTACGTGAATTTCGTGTACGCCTCCAGTCTGCGTCCCGGCGCCACTAACATCTTGCGCAATTGTCCTTGACGATACTGCGGAGAAGAGCGCGAGCCCCGTCAACATTATCTTTAGTCTGTTCACGTTACGTTCCTTTGCTTGAAAATGGGTATGCTGCGTAATCCTCTTGATTTCTTATTCCCCCCTCGAAAATGCAGTGCTTGAGTTGGAGCGAGAATTATTTCGCTCCATCGCTAAAATGCAGGCGCTGTGACCAGCAACTAGTTACAGCGCCCGCCAGTGGGAGAGAACAAGCAAATAACTATTAAAACCCGCGCCGAACCGAGTCCGCTGCAACGGCCAGCTGCATCGATAACTCAAAAAACGCAGGCGATTGACCGATGAAGAGTCCGTCTTCCGTGAAAGCCTTTACCGTCGCCACTGCGCCTCCATTCTGCGTCGAGGTCGGCCGGATCACCGAACACCGGGGCAGACTCTTGCTGATGAAGTTGCATGGCTCGGGCAGGATCTTATTGGTCTGGGTGAGTTCTGTGGCAGGGTTGTTGAGATCCGGAAATGTCAGCCCGGTCACAGGATCGACCACCCCGGCTAAAGGTTGAGACACCGCGTTAGCGCCCTTATCGTGCCACAGCCCGAAGTGATCAATCTCGACTCCGCCAATACTCACCAGAATCCGCAGAACTGTCGGATCGGTTGCCTTAAAGGCCAGTGTCGGATAGAGGCTCGCGCCACCCTGCTCGATAAACGCAAAGTGAAACCCCGCAGTGTTGGCGATGGCTTGTATGCGCTCGGCATCACGACCTGTGATGGGAATGCTTGGAGTGGTCGAAGGGGGAGTGTCCGTATCATTTAAGGGAATCGCCGGTTGGTTCTTAATGACGAATGGCCCCTTGAACGCGGCGCCTAAATCGGGGTTCTTCCCACTGCGATACCGCGTATACCAACTGAGGTCGACATTGAGATTCATGAGGCTGGTAAGCCGTTTGATTTGCCTTGCCCCAGTCGCCTGACTGCTCGGCAACGTTCGAAACGGTTCGAGGTCGACCGGTACCTCGCCCCTGGATCTCAGGAAAGCCTTAAGGAAGGCTGCGTGGCTCAGCTCATCATCCGTGTTGTCGGTGATGTACTGCGGCATGTCGCCATCCAGATTTTGGAGCGCTAGGGTGTAGGCTGGATTTCCTCCGATGAATTTCTGGAATTCCTCGCTCGATTGTGCGGCGCCACCGCCCGAAGGGCCGACTCCGCCGAGTTCCGCGTACTGTGTCCATAGATCACTCTCAACAATTTCCGCCCAAGCGGCGAACTGCAGAAGCGCAACATCGCCCTTCGACAGCCTGCCAGTGCTCGATGAGGTCTCTGTCCTGCCTTCAGGCGCCAGTAGTGTGCCGGCCGATAGCGCTGCACCAGCCATCCCGATGCCCTTCAGAAATGAGCGTCGCTCAACGACCCGCTGCCAGCGGGTGTCGAGATCCTCTGTGGCCGTGGTTTCAGTTGCGACAGTTGTGGTGAGATTCTCTTTTTTCAAGTGTTCACACTCCGATCCTGAAATAGTTTTGTGTAACCCTGCTGAATGTGAAACTCCGCTAACACGGGTGATATTCCCGGATCAGTTGTCAATTGATTGTCAGAGAATTGTCTTAGCTTGAGGGGTGTTCGGAGTTCCGCCCAGCTTCCCTACAGCAGGCTACTGTTTTGTTATTTGACCTCGTTACGGCATTTCCTTTGCGATCTAGCTGGCCCGAGCTGCAGGCTACAAGCTCAACGCGCGTAAAATATTTCTCTCGCTCGTTCGTCTAGAAGGGTAGATGGATGAGGCGCTGAGAAAACAGTGGATGATGGCGCAGCAAGACGAGCGGCTCTCTGAGGCGATCGAGCGGGAGCGGCCTCGGCTTCGCAACTTCATCCGCAAACGAGTGGCCGACCAGAGTGACGCAGAAGACATCCTGCAGGAAGTCTTCTACGAACTGGTCGAGGCTTACCGGATGATGAAGCCAGTGGAGCAGGTTACCGGTTGGCTGTTCCGTGTGGCCCGCAATCGGATCACAGACTTATTCCGCAGCAAGAAGTGGGAAGCGTCCAATGAACTGGCAGGTAGGACGGTGGACGGCGAGGATCTCCGGTGGGAAGAACTCCTTCCATCGCCGGATGCTGGGCCGGAATCGGCCTATGCAAGAAGTGTGTTGTTAGAGGAGATGGACGCCGCCCTTGACGAACTGCCCAAAGAGCAGCGTGAGGTGTTCATCGGTCACGAGTGGCTGGGTTACAGCTTCAAAGAGCTTGCTGAACGAACGGGCGCCAGCGTGAACACGCTGCTCTCCCGCAAGCATTATGCGGTCCTGCACCTGCGCGAACGCCTGCAGGCCATCTATGACGATTTCAGGAAAGAATGAGGTTAAGAGATATGAAGAGGCATTGGATTGTACGCGGACTGAAGTTCGCGCTGTTCGCCGCACTGTTCGTCACCATATTTAGTTTCGTATTGATGAGCCTGTGGAATTGGCTGATGCCGATTCTTTTTGGCTGGCATGTGATCAATTTCTGGCAAGCGGTCGGCATTCTCGTTCTGAGCAAGATCCTATTTGGCGGATTCCGGGGCCGACCTGGCCGACACATGTACTGGCGTCGACGCATGATGGAGCGATGGGAACAGATGACCCCTGAAGAACGCGAAAAATTTCGTCAAGGTATGCGTGCGGGCTGCGGACCATTTGGATCGCCCGCCGCAGAGCCGAGGGCTTGAAGTGGATGAGGAAGCCTCCTGATGAAGGCGGCTTGTTCGTTACTGAGGAAGGGATTGCTTTTCGCTTTCTATTCGCCGACACTTGGCGGATTGCTAGACGGGCGCTTCGGGAGAATGAGCATGTTGACGGTAACTGCCGAAAATATCGCTGGCGTCCTAGTTCTGCGTTGCCTGGGCAGAATTGTACGGAGTCATGAAACTTCTATTTTGTGCACGGTCGTGCGGCAGAAGTCGCGAAATGTCGTTCTCGACCTGAGCAAGGTTGATGCGATCGACGCTGCCGGAGTCGGAGCTTTGATTGCCCTGCAAGCCTCTGGTGTTTATCTCAGGCTCTTGAACCCCACTCAACAAGTGCGGGAAGTGTTGAGAGTCACCGGATTGGATTCGATTTTCGAGATCTGCGAATACCGGTCGACTGCCGCGACAGCCGAATCAATCGAAGCGACCCTGCCAGGCAATCAGTCTGAGAGATCTCACGTACCTGTGGCCTGAAGCGCGGTGCAAAAATCTGTTGTTTGACATTAATCCGCCTATCTTGCCAACATATCGGACTCGTTTGCGTCTCGCATGATGATCTTCGGAGTCAGCTTGAGCTTGCGATCCTGGTATTCAGACTTGATTTTGGAGAGAGACATCGCCGCGTAGGCCCGCCAAGGCCTCCACGCCTCCGCCCGTCTTTCAAGCTCGCGGGAACTCCTGACGCCTAAGGCGCGTTGAAGGCCACGATCACCGGAAGGAAACGCATCCGGCTCATTGAGCGCGCGCATTGCTACATACTGCGCAGTCGATTTTCCAACGCCGCGAACGCTACTGAGTCGAGTCAGAAAGTCTTCCGAATCTACGACGCCTTCAAAATGGATCTGCCCATCGCAAACGACGCGGGCGAGCCCCCTGATGGCCTCAGCCTGGCCACTCGGCAAACCTATGCCGCTAAGGTTTACGTTAGCAAGAACCTCAGCCGGCGGGAAAAGGCGGGTGAGGCCAGGTGCAGCGGTAAATCGCGGCCCGAACGCTCGAACGATCCGGCCACAGAGTGGCGTCGCGCGGTTGACACTGATTTGCTCTCCAAGAATCGCGTGCACGGCGAGTTCGAAACCATTCCAGCAGCCCGGAACCCGTAGTCCAGGATCGGCCTCCACGTATCGTCTCAACGCGGGATCGCTTCTAAGACTTTTCACAATGTCGGCCCAATCTGCGTTCAGGTCGAACATGCCACGCACTCGTTCGGTAATAAAAAACAGAGAGCGTGGATCGGCGAACTGCACGCGCACCAACAGGGAGTCTTTGGCTTTGTCGAGTGAAACCTCGAAATAGCCCGGGCATGCCTGGACCGAGATGGAACGCCGATAAATATCATTATCCACTGCCTCGACGCCGGGCGTAGCGCGTGCGGCCAGAAACGTCAGCATGCTTTGCCAGTCGTAGGGAGGGCGGTAAGGAAGACGAAAGAGATACTGGTCTTCAGGATGGATCTTTGTTCGACGGGCCAGATGTCGGATCTGAGTTGGAGTTCGATGGTAGATCTTGCGGATGCGGGCATTAAAGCGTCTTACGCAACCGAAGCCGGCGGCGAAGGCGACCTGGCCCATGGGCAAAGTCGTTTCGTCGATGAGTTTCTTGGCGAAGTGCAGACGTCGGGTCTGGGCCACCGCGCTCGGTGTCGCCCCCAGGTGTTGGATGAACAAGCGGCGAAGGTGGCGCGATCCGACTCCTACTCGTTCGGCCAGACCCTCCACTCCGGCTTCTTCCAAACCGCTTTCGCTGATTAAGCGCAACGCTCGGGACACGGTTGTCGGAGTGCCTAACCATGCCGGAGTTCCAGGCGAGCACTCGGGCCGGCAGCGCAGACAGGGACGAAAACCTGCCTCGGCTGCCGCAGCAGCGGTTGGATAGTAGCGAACATTGCTCTCTTTACAGGTTCGCGCCGGGCAGATCGAACGACAATAAATCCTGGTGCTAAGCACGGCTATAAAAAATTTGCCATCAAAGCGCGCGTCCCGCGACAATCTCGCCCGTGAACAGACCTGCCAACTCAGATTCATACTCTTCGTGAGCCGAATCATAGGTGAATCTGGACTCAAAACTTAGACGTTTTCGGACCTTGGACGCTTTCGGTCTACGCTCCATGATAGCGCCACGTGGAGTGAATCGGATCGCTGTTCTCAGACTCCTGCGAAATGGATGCTGATCCGGGTACGAAGTCCGAAAACGTCCGGCTCTTGTGGATCAGCGTCCGCGAATGTCCAATTCGGGGGCATCGATTTCGTTATCTTCGCAATTGCGCTGAATAGGTTGGCCCAAGAGGTAGAGACGAACGCGAGCCGGCAGGCCCAGTTCTTCGGCGTTCATCAAAAAACGGCCAGGGAGGCAATATGCAAACCAAGAGATCGTATGTGACTGCCATCGCACTACTCGCTGTGCTCATGATCCCAGTTAGACTTGTTCAGGCTCAGCATAAAGATCACGAGCCACCCAAATACTACGTGTTTAGTCTCGGGGATCCAGGTGGCGGGGACGTTGCCGCAGCCGCCAGTATCAATAACATAGGCTGGATAGCCGGGGATGCCTACCAGGCCGGAAACACCACAGAGCACGCCGAACTATGGCTCGGAACCCCGTTCGATCTCGAGACCCTCGGAGGACCTAACAGCGCGGTGGCTTGGCCGAACAAGAACAACAGGGGTGAACTCGCCGGCATCGCCGAAACCGCCGATATGAATCCGTTGGGCGAAGCCTGGAGTTGCGCTCAGGCCAACTTTCCTACCATCACCAACCACGTGTGTCTCGGGTTCGTGTGGCAGGATGGTGTGATGTCTGCGCTCCCGCCATTGCCTGGAGGCGTTGACAGCTATGCCGCTGGTATCAACAATCACCGGCAGGTGGCGGGGTGGGCGGAGAATGGCGTTCACGATCCAACCTGCAATAACGCGCCTCCCGTGAGCCAATTCCTTCAGTTTGAGGCGGTCGTCTGGGGGCCGGAATTGGGCCAACTGACGCAGCTTTCCCCGCTCTCGCCTGACCCCGATTCAGCAGCCACCGCCATCAATGATAAAGGCCAGGTCGTCGGCATTTCAGGTCTCTGCGCGAATGCGGTTGGAGGCACCAGCGCCCAGCATGCTGTGCTCTGGGAGCCAGACGGCACCCCAATTAACCTAGGCAACTTTGACGGAGGCGTGGCGTGGAACACTCCTACGGCCATCAACAATCGCAGTCAGGTCGTCGGTTTTGGAAACCAGGCTCGCACTCAAGGTGGTGCGTTCAATCCGGTCGCGTTCTTCTGGGAGAAGGAGCACGGTATCCGACCTATCGCGCCAATTGGTGATGACACTAATAGCTGGGCTTGGGGAATTAATAACCATGGCGTAGTAGTGGGACAGTCATTTGGGGGCGCGGATGATCCATTCGGAAGAGCGTTTCTTTACGAGCACGGCTCGATAAGGGACCTGAATGCGCTGACTCAACCCAACTCTTCGCTGCATCTCGAGCTAGCCAATGACATCAACGACGAAGGTGAGATTGTGGGCTTTGCTCGTGACACAAACACCGGCGCGACAGTAGCTTTTTTGGCAGTTCCGGCGTACGGGGCCGACAGCCAAGCCAGAGCCGCCAGGCCTGCCGATAGCAATTTGCCCAACATGGTCGTTCCCGAAAGTCCCCGCCCACAGCCTGAGACCTTCGGCCGTTTCTTCATTGAGGCGGGGCGAAGGTGACGGTGGCAGGACGCGGTCGCGATGGTTCGGGTTCGTGATTGCATCGAGTGCCCAAAATGCCATACTCGATATCTGCCTGGCTTCAGTCCGTACCGCAACGGGTCGTACTTAATCCCACTGACCAAGGGTTCTCCCGCAGAATGGACCCTGTATTGTTCCTGTGGCACGCCGCATACTTCCACGCGATGGCGTTGGAGGGAGTTTAAGTCATATTCGGTCTCTGGTCAGGCTCACCGGCGTGGCTACGGATCGCCGGAAGAAATCCTGGACGTGAAGTGCGCAGTGGCACATCCGAGGTAGTGCCGGTTTGATATGGCGGCAGACTCGGAACTCGAACGAAAAGGGAGAACATCAAGATGAGTTCGGTAGTCGGGTGCCTCAAGGCAGGCATACTTCTCACGGTTGTCTCGTGCTCAGCCGGTCACATGCTAGGTGGTCGGGCTTTTTCTGCCGAAACAGCGCCGCGCGCAGCTTGTGTGGCGTCCGCATATCACGAGTTCGATTTCTGGGTCGGTGATTGGGACGCATTCGAGGTCGCTGGCACTACGCCAGTCGCACGCGTCCGAGTGGACCTCATTCTTGATGGCTGCGTCTTGCGCGAAGACTATCAGGGCACCGATGGACACAAAGGGCAGAGTTTCAGCATCTACGACTCCTCAAGAAAAGTCTGGCATCAGAGTTGGGTCACGAATCGAGGCGAGCTGCTTATCATCGAAGGCAACCGGCAAGATGGTGAAATGGTTCTGAGCGGCGTGGATCATACCGCAGGTGGGACGGAGAGGCATGTTCGTGGCGTCTGGAAGCTTGTGGATAGCGGCGTTCGCGAAACCGCTGTCACCTCCACCGATGGCGGCAAGACATGGAACCAGTGGTTTGATCTGATGTTTAAAAAGCGCAAGCCCTGACTCGCGGAGGCTTGAGTTTGTCCCTCAACCTGAAAGGGTGCATGAAGATGAAGATATGGTTCTCAAGCGGCGTGGTATTGGGCATGCTCGCTCTGATTGTAATGAGTGGGGCGAAAACGCCTGCCGTCGACGATCAGGAAGTCGTTGCGGCTCTCGACACTCAGTATCAGGAGGCCGTCAAAAAGAACGATGCGGCCACAATGGGCCGCATTTTAACTGACGATTTCATGCTGGTGACCGCTTCCGGCAAGACCTATAGAAAGGCTGATTTGCTCAGGGAAGCACGAGGCAGGAATACGATCTACGAGCATCAAGAAGATACGGAACGGACGGTTCGCGTTTGGGGACATACCGCAGTGGTCACCGCTAAGCTATGGGAGAAGGGCACAGGGAACGGGAAGCCGTTCGACCATACGCTGTGGTTCAGTGACACTTATGTGCGGACTCCGACCGGATGGCAATATGCGTTTGGCCAATCGGCGTACTGCCCTTGCCAGAGGCCCCCCCAAGTGATGTGAAGGACTCCCCTATGGCCAGGACGTACAGCTACTCCCCCAGGAGAGTGGCGTGGCAGCTCGCACAACGGATAGACGGACCATCATCTCCGTCTATCCACAGTAATTCGATCCGTCGTCCGAGCCCGAATCGCGACTCGCTCGCCTCAGTTACATGGCCCCGGTGAGCCGCTTGGAAATGTTGGTGGCGTGCAGGACGCCTTTGTCGTCGAAAGTGCCGCGGCAGATCACTCGATCTCCATCTTTCACCTGGCTGACATCGATGGTATTGACCGTCTTGCTGCCGTGCTCTTGACTGACCCACTTCGTCGAGCTGTCGTACGTCACGGTCTTGTCGAACCCCGCAGACGTGTGAACCGTGAACATCGACTTATCCTTATCGCTGCGGAGGATCTTGCCCTCGACGCGACCTTCCTTCGCGTCCTTCTCCTTAGCCGGAGCGTCCTGGGCGAACACCAGCGTGGACAGCGAACAGGCAAGCACGGACGCAAACAATAAAACAAACACTTTCTTTACCATTTAAACTTCCTCCTTTTGATAGAACGATTGTGTACTCGGCAACGAAGAATAGACCTCAAAGCTGAAAAGAACAAGTCCCATCCAAACTTGCTCGGCGTGCCGACACAAGGGATAGCAAAGTGCGACCTTTCGAGACTATCTAATACAGCACTTCGTTCTCACCCTTCGCGGCGATCGTCTGCTGGACAATCGCAACTATCTTATCTCGTCGAGCCATCACGCCTTTCACTTCGTCCTTGCTTAGGTAATGCTTGGTCTTTTCCGCCAACTGATTGCCATCCAGGGCCTTCAGTTTCTCCAACAACTGGCGGTCGCAGTGCATCAGATTCTTAGGAGTCTCCACGTCTTTAGAGAGACGAAATGCGCGGGTGAAATCAATTCTCCAAATCTTCCAGTCTGGACTGATCAGCAAATTGGTAAGGTTGGGATCCTTATCGTAGACCAGTTGGTCGAAGACCAGGATCTTATACATCTGCTTGTTCCAGGCGTCCTGATCGGGTACCTCGATCTTCTGTTTGACCCGCTCCTGCTCATCCATTTTTACCGGAAGCCACCAACTGAGTGAGCCCGTAGTTCCTTGCCATTTGCGTTCGACATAAACCGGGATCATGTCGTCCATGCCAAGCAACTCGGCCAGCTCATAGGCGGCGATATTGTACTTGTACGAATCTACAAAGTTCACTTCGACCGTACCGTTCGCCAAAGTCTGCCGCGGTTTTTCCACGTTAATAGGCTGGAAGGACGCATCGTGAGTCACGGTGCCGTCACTCAGCGTGAGTCGCCAGGGGTTGGTGACACCTTTCCCTGACTGCTTGCTGGCTACCACCTTGGCGGTAAGAAGGAATTGTTTGATCTGCTCCTTGGTGAGCGTGGGATCGTCCGACGCGATGACTACCCGTACGCAAGTCAAACAGACGATCGCGGCGGCAAGAATCAGCCTCCGATGTTGCAGATGAAGCATACGCATAGTAATACCTCCAAAATTTGCCGACATCTTCCTGCGAACCCGCTTATTCAGCAATAAACATCTGCTGATGCATTTCGCGGGTGCAATTGAATCCCAAAATCGCGATCCGCTCTTTTCATACCTTCGCGCGCCTTGCACCCTGTTCCAGGCGGGCTTTGGCTGCACGTGCCGTTTCTCGCAAAAGCGGATCCGAATCATTCAGGCATCGATTCAATTCACATTCCAGAGATATCAATCCGAAGCTACCGATTGCATGTGCTCCGCAAGATCGTAGCCAGGGATCGTCGCTGGTGACGAGCGCCGCTACGGCGTGCTCCTGACTCTCGATCTTGGCACGCACCAGGCGGTTTGCCAGGCGAGCCCGCTCGCCCACAGTGATCTTCCCGTCGAGCAGGGGCACCAGCATCTCACGCAACTGGGTCTTCAAAACGCTATCGAGAAACTCCAGCGCATTGTCGTGGACCGAGGCGCTGTTGGATTGCAGGCATATGTATGCGCTATGCACATCGAAGTGGGGATATAACAAGCCAAGCAAACGGAAGATGCGCTCCAATTCTTGTTTCATGGACTCGGTCAACGGACGCGCAATCGACTCTTGACCGCTCCCCGTAGCGCCGAGCTTGTCCAAAATCTGGTAGGACCGGTAGTGCCCGAGAATCTCGGCCGCCAGCACCGTCTCCAGGGTCTGAACGTCGGCCTCGATCTCCGGGTGGCGGCGGCAAAGCTTGTTGAGAGCGCTGATGGTACGGAAGCGCAGCGTGGTGTCGCTTTCCAGGAGGTTCTCCATCAGCACGTTCGCCGCTGCCGGCGTCCCCACCCGCACCAGTACAGAGGGGATCTCTCGTCGCGACTCGATGGCGATGGAGTAGTCGCCGAGATGGTCGCGCAACGCTCCAACGATAGAGTCCCCAAATTCACCCAGGGCTTGGGCGGCATCGGGGCACAGTTCGCGATCTCCCAACCGGTCCAGCAACTCCGGCACGAGTCGCCGTTTGCGTAGCTTTCCCACCGACCGGATCGCTTCCCGCGCGACTACGGTGTCGGGATCGGCCAACAGAGTTGAGAGGGAAGGGTCGAAGGAGTCGGGCAGCTCGCCCAGCAACCGCGCCGCTTCCACTTTAGTCCGCTGTGCTTCAGGGCCAGTTTCGCTGACCATGATGGCCATCATGTGTCGGGCGGCCTCCAGGTTCTGGGCCGGGCCGGGCCGCGCCAGAAACGCGACCACCCCGGAGCGCACCGAGAAATCGGCGAAGTCGCCCGCTTCCTCAATGAGAGGCAGCGGGTCGACTTGTGCGCAGTGAGTCAGGTAAAGCAGAGCTTCGGTACGCACGTTGAGGTCAGGGTCGCGGAGCAGCTGCTCCATGGCTGGGCGCACCGTCGGATCGCGGGATGTGGAAAGAATGGACACGGCCTTCCGTCGAACCTCCGGGCTCGAGTGGCTCAGCAAGGCCGGGATAGCAGGGTGCGCAGCTCTCTGCTGCTCCACCTCAAACAAGCTCAGCGCGTAAAGAATGTCCTTGGGATCCGAGGCCGAGAGATTGGTCGCCAGCAGCTCGGCGGTCGAACGGTCCAGCACCGCCATGGAAGTCTGTTCCACGTCGACCCGATGTTGGCTGATGCTTTCCTTCAGCGTAGCGACGTATTGTCGTTTAGCCACAACAACCGCCACCAGCCAACCGCTGATCAAGAGCATCACAATTCCGCTGATTTGACGCGCCTGCATATGCAGGGTGGTGGCGAAGATGAGCACCGCCAACCCGGACAAGCCGTCACCCAGGCGCCAAACCACCGTGTCGATGAACCATTTGACCTGTATCTTGATCCGGGCCGAGAGTGGAAGGTAGAGCAATTCGACGGCGGACTTGTCCAGAGAATAGCGCTGCACCTGGTCGAAGCCTTTTAGCACCACCACCGAACCCAGTGTGCCGAAAGCCAGCACTCCCGCTGAACCCAGGAAAACTGTAGCGGGGAGTGCGAACAGTGCTGCACCAATGCCAAACCTGCGAAGGAACCGTGGAGTCACCAGCAATTGGAAGGCCAGCGAAAGTATTCCCGCGTAGAAATTGAAGTCTCCGAAAAAGGCGGCCAGAGCGTCCTTTTTTTGAAGGGTCTGCTGCGCAATGGCCAAGAACTGCCAGCCCGTCAGCGTAGTCACCAAAGACCCGATGCAAATCACGGCGGCGATCGCCCGCAGATAGGACGAAGAGAACACCACCTTCATGCTGCCAAACAAGTTCCTGGGGCCGCCCTGGGCCGATTCCCGGGTTGACTCATCGCCTCCGCCCCGGGCCACCCATCCGCTGCGCCAGATCAGGACAATCAGTCCGGTACAAATCAACAGAAACAGCACCATGCCCAGCAGAAGGCTCTCCGTGCCGAATCTCTTAGCTGTCGTTTTGGAGAAAAAGCCGGAAAATATCCAACCCGCAATGCCGCCCCCACCCACCATTCCGAAAACCCGCTTCGCCTCCCGCGTGGTCAGGACATAGTTCGCTAGAGTCCAGATTTGGGTCGGTACCAGCACTCCGAAGATTTTCACCCAGACGTAGAACACCGGGAACAGCCAGGCGAGATGAAGATAGTGGATGAGGCCCCAGAACAGCACGCAATTGCTGGCAAAAAATAAGGTGCTGCCCAGCAGCAGGCCTTGGAAAGGCACGCGCTGCGCCACTCGCACATAGCCCGCCACCACCAGGATCACCAGCACAGCACTGGAAATGTCAGCGAACGCCAGCTGCTTGGCCTGGAAGCGAGACAGGAATAACGCAGGACCTGCCACCCCGCCGATTTTGTAGGTGGCAATTACGAGGAACAAACAGGAGCACAAAAGAGTGCCGCGCCCCAGATCTCCGGGGTGGATGTTCAGAGCGCGCTCAATCCACCGTTTCATCGGCAGACCTCTCATCAGTTTGCTCTATCGCGGTGCGGCCACCGGCTGAGCAACCTCCTCCTTCTGCGCAGGTGCAAGAAGCACTACCTGTTCATCCATATAGTTGGCAGTAAATTTAGCATCGTTCAAGATCTGCAAAGCTGATGCTCGGCCGCCAGGATAGTAACTGCTGAGCATGCCAGTATCGATCAGGAAAACCTTGTCCCCAAAACGAGGCCGGATGCGCCCACCTTTCTGATTCTGAGGAGTGTGGCCGACCGCAATATGACTTGCCTTGAGGGCGTCGAGAATCTTGCCCATCTGCGCGGTACCCTCTTCTTCGCTCCACTGGTCATAACCGCGAAACCACAGTGGGCCATCAACCTTTACACTGAGCCACCGTCCATACCCGTCCAGGAATTGAATGAGTCTGGTTTGGCGTTGCTGGTCTGCCGGCATCCGCGACTTCCGCTCAGCGATGATCTCCGCCTGGACGAGAGCGGTAATTTCCTGAATGTTAAAAAACGGGAGAATTATCTTCTCGTCCTGCAAGTACTGTTTGGTGGCATCGAAGTTCTTGATTTCATCGCGGATTTGAGAATTGATCTTATCAATTTTCATTTTGGCCACGTCAGGACTGATTCCGCCGTGCAAGAAGACCACTCCGCCAATCTCGGCGAGGGCGGAGTGCTCCCGCAGCCACTTTCCGTAAATCCCGTTCGGAGTGTAGGCCTCGCGCTGCTCGATGTAGCCTACCGGGTGCCGTGCCATCCACTCCGCTTCAGTCATTTCCATGGGCTGAGGAAGCTCGGCCAAGACCGCCGGATGGTTGCTACGCCATTTCACATACGTCTGATAGCCAGACCTCTGGCGCTCCTCGGACTTTGCGTCTGCGAAACTGGCGTAGTTCACGGGCGTGACATAGCGAAGGTCCCCCATGATATTCATCACTTCGTGGTTGCCCAAGAGACAGACGACTCGCCCACCTGCCTGCGCCGCTTCCTTCTCGATCGCCATCAGGAGATCCATGACCTCGCGCGGCTTCGGGCCTCGATCTAGAAGATCTCCAACCTGAACGAAGGTCGTTTTGCCACCCGTCCAGTGATGCTGGGCGTCGATCAGGCCAACCTTTTGGAGGATGGCGACAAAGTCGTCAAAGTCACCGTGCACATCACCGATCGCTACGACGGATCCGGGAGTGCTCTCCACCTCCTTAGGGGGTTCTGCCCACGCTGGGCTGACCGATACCAGGGAAAAAACGATGAAAATGCAAACGCGGCGCAGCAAAACGTGCGCAGAGCTGGGCACCTTCTCTGCCTCCTATCACATAGTTAATCGAACTGGACGAACGCCTTGGTGGACGCCGCATCTTAGGATGCCTGACGGTGGAAGTCAACAAAACAGATGTAGTTTGTGATGGTGGCCCTCGTTCGCAAACAGGCCACTACCGGCGGCATTAACTAAATTCAACGGAGTCGGACCCCACCATATTTGCGCTCGGCGTATTCGACGACAGTGACCGAATTTCGCCCCCAGTCGACGTTACGACTGCAGGCGCGCCCGGATTCTTTCCAGAAGATCAGACGCGGCTTGGCCCGCGTCTAGTGTGGAAAATTCGCTTCCAAGTTCCACCACCGGCACAGTGGAGCAGGCGGCGCGAAACGCTTGTTGCGTTCCCGGCGACGCCTTCAAGTTCGGACCAAGGACGGTCAGGCTAGGCCGCGTTGCCTTCATCAGGATCAGTGAGTCGGGCAGACTACTATTCGTTAGTACGTTATACCCGGCGCTCCGTAACAACTCTCGCAAGTAAGCCAGCACATCAGCAGATTGGTCGACACAGAGCACGCTCGGGCCTGCGATCGCGGCTCGCTCCCAAGTGCTCTTTCGCTTGTAAAATGCTGAAACCGCGTCCTCTTCCGACGGATGGGTGTCGAAAAGTGTGGTCAGGTTTGTTATCTGCAAGACCTTGTCGACGGCCTGTGGCACGTTGCACAGTTTCAAATCGCCGCGGCCTCTACGGGTACTGGTCAGCAGCCGCACTAACGTTCCGAGCCCGCTGCTGTCGATAAAAGCTACCTCGCCCAAATGCAGGACGAAGGCGCTGCGGTCTTGCCTTAGTCCCGTGATGTGTTCGCGTAATGACTCCGTCTCCCCGCCAGCGACGATGCGCCCAATGCAGCGCACAATCGTGACATCTCCAACCGCGCGCGTATTCAGTGATAGCGGCATACTACCTCCTTGCCGAGCTGAAGCAAGGCTTCAAACCGCGCCATTATATCCGTGGCAGATTCACATTGAAAACAAGCATTTGTCGAGCCCGGAAGCGTCGAGTGAGGCGTGGGTGTCTCCCCGCTAGTCAGCCAGACCTTGTCGGACTATGCGCCAAAGCAACACCTCTGCTTCCAAGGTACTGCGGTCAGACAAATCGAGCCTGACCGATGCCCTCCACACAGCCTCCAGGCCTGCCCAGACGCGTCTGGTCTCGGGACCAAGAAATCGAACGAACGCCTCGCTGCCGTAAGACTTCCAGGAGGCAAGATTGTGCAAAGTTTCCAGGAACCCGAGACCTACCAAGTTCCGAACTTCCTGGCTACCGTCTCGTAGGAATTTCTCCATTTGAGCAAAGGCGGCGCGCACTCGTTCATCATTGTCATGTTCGTACAATTGATCTATTACAAAGTGAGCAAAAACGGGCATGCTGAAGCGCTGTGTCTGGTCGTCCTCCCACCGACCCAAACGGCGGAGGAACTGCGGGAACTCACGTCGGAGGTCGGAGATTACCTGCTGCTTTTCCAGCATCGGATAGACCCTTATCCCTATCCCTCTGGGATGGCATTGCCAGGGCCTGACTTAGGGGCGAATCGTGCAGTGTGGGAGTGCCGGCCCGCCCCCTCGCTCTCTCACCGCTGAGCAGGTTGAATCGCGGAAGCAAACGCAAAACAAAACGCCCCAAGACTCGGTAAAGTCATTGGGACGTTAGTCGAACAGCCCTCCCCCGAAGTCTGCTCACGAACCACAGTAAATGTTCGGGAGATACAGGGGAATGGCCCGAACGGGCCACTATCAGCCCAATGGTGGGGGTTGGCGCAAAACCCAACACTCTGCTCTCGACTATCTCAGAAGCTGTCCCGCATGGCGGTAGGTAACGGTCAGTGCGAAGAATGCGGCCATCCAGAAGGATTGGCCCGTCTTTCCTAGCTCTTACGTGATCCAAGAACCAAAGCCAGAACACCTCCAGCGACAAGAACTACACCGACCGCGGGGGGTAGTTTCTCCCTACTTTCAGTCTGGACGCCGATTTTGGTATCTCCGATTTTTAGGTCATGGCTCTCCCGGTGAGGAAGTGGCACGACGAAAGCCAGTAGTCCAAGCACCAGCAACAATACGCCGATAACTGAAATCCCCTTCATCGGAAGCTCCTCTCTAGAAAGCGAAGACCTCTCAAGGGATCGGATTGCGTCCTTGAATCACGCGAATCAGCACAACCACAATCGCTACCAGCAAAAGAATGTGAATGTACCCGCCCAAAGTGTACGAGCTCACTATTCCCAGCAGCCATAGCACCAGAAGAATCACAAAAATCGTCCAGAGCATATCGAACTCCTCGTAATAGGTTCTCGCCAGGCCCACTTTCTTTCTTGCAAAAGCGGCGAGGATTCTAGCATATGCCGTATCGCCGACAGATTTTACCTTCGCTGGATTCACTTCTGCCTTTGTTTGTATCCCATCGAACAGAATTTGTGAGACATCTCCGAAGCTCCGTAACGTCATCTGAGACGTCGCGTCAACGCTATTCCACAAAGGAAGGTCTAGATGGCTAACGAAAAGAATCCGGGTCAGACGTCGGATGAGCAAAAGCAGCAGTCAAACCAGAAACAAAACAATCCATTGCAGTGAACAGGAGAAGCATGGAGACGAGCAGCAACGCCGAACTCCAGGGCAAGAACACCAAAGCGGTCAGTCAGATCAGCGTCGCGCTCCGGGAGTTGAAGAAGACGATACCCAGGAGAAAGAGCGGAAGAGGGCCTAGCGTCTGACCAAAATATCGGGAGGGCAGTGTATCGCCCTTCCAGTTTTTTAATTCTCTCAACATCACGCGGGCTTCCTAAGTCGGCAAAAAAAGGTTGGACTGTTTGCCACCGAACATTCATGCAGCCACTCCGAGTTGTACCGTGTTCCATGTATGGACGCCAGACCGACGCTCGGAACTATCATGATGCTCAGGTTTCCCCGTCTTGGAGAGTTGCCATGACTACGACAATCAGCCCCACCGTGAACGAGGGCCTGAAATGAGCATCGCTCGAATGCCAGATTCGGTTCCACAACAAAGCGCGGCTCACCACTCGCATGTGGTTCAGTTCTACAGCGACGACAGCTTCCTCTTAGAGGAATTGAGACACGTCATCGGTACGGCCCTCACGGGCGGCAGCTCCGCGGTTATTCTGGCAACCAGGAGTCACAATTACAGCCTGACCGACAGGTTGAAGCGTGACGGGCTCGACCTGACCAAGATTGCCACAGAAGGTAGATATCAGGCTTTGGACGCGACCGAGGTTTTGTCACAGTTTATGGTGGACGGTCGTCCAGATCCTGCACGCTTTGCCGAGATTATCGGAGGCGTGATTGCGCGAGCAGCGGCCGCATCCCACGATGAAAACCGCCGGGTGGTGGCTTTCGGAGAAATGGTGGCGCTGCTGTGGGCGGAAGGACGAGCCGAAGCTGCTATAGAACTCGAAAAGCTCTGGAATGACCTGGCCAAGTCGTACTTGTTCTCCCTTCGGTGCGCGTACCCAATGCAGGGATTTTGTCGGGAGGAGCACGCCGAATCGCTGCTGAGAATTTGTGCGGAACATTCTGGTGTGGTTCCTGATGAAGGTTATACCGAGCTCACTTCCGAAGATGAGCGCCTTCGGAATGTTGTTCGTTTGCAACAACGGGCACAGACTCTTCAGTCGGAGATCGATTGGCGTCACCGCGAGGAACGATTCCGACTGTTCGTAGAAGGCGTACAGGACTATGCGATCTTTATGTTGGACCTCGAAGGCCACGTCAGCACCTGGAATACTGGGGCTCGACGAATCAAGGGATACCTGGCGTCAGAGATTGTTGGGAGACACTTTTCGTGTTTTTACCCTGAAGAAGATGTCCGGGACGGCAAGCCCCAGAGGTTGCTGAGGCTTGCCGCCAAGGATGGCCACGCTGAAGATGAAGGGTGGCGAGTTCGCAAGGATGGTTCCAGGTTTTGGGCGAGTGTCACAGTTAGCGCAATTCACGATGAGGCGGGTAACCTGATCGGCTTCGGAAAAGTCACCCGTGATCTCACGGAACGCAAGCGTGCAGAAACCGCTCTGCGGCGAAGTGAAGCACGATTTCGTTTGCTGACCGAGGCTGTTCAGGACTACGCGATCTTTATGTTGGATCCCGAAGGGCACGTCAGCACCTGGAATACTGGTGCCGAACGACTCAAGGGTTACAAGGCATCGGAAATTATTGGCCGGCACTTTTCGTGTTTTTACTGCCAGGACGACCTTCGGGCCAGCAAGCCTCGCCGCGAACTCGAAATTGCGGAAAAAGAAGGGCGATTCGAGGAAGAAGGCTGGCGCCTGCGCCGCGACGGATCGAAATTCTGGGCCAGTGTAACCATCACTGCGCTTCGAGATGATACTGGCAGGCTCGTTGGCTTCGGGAAAGTGACGCGGGACGTTACAGAGAGAATGAAAGCGGAAAAATCGCTAAGAGCGCTCTCCCTGCATCTGCTGAAGACTCAGGATGAAGAACGAAGGCGCATCGGCAGAGATCTTCATGACAGTCTGGGCCAATATGTAGCAGCGATGAAGATGAGCTTGGATACCCTGGCATCCAGCTTGGAACCAGGGGAAAGTGAAACCAGCCAAAGGCTTGCCCAATGTGTTCATCTGGCCGAGGAATGTGTTAAAGAAGTTCGTACCATATCTCATCTGCTCTATCCTCCGATGCTGGAAGAGCTGGGATTGAAGTCCGCGATATCCTGGTACCTCGATGGTTTCACGAAGCGTAGTGGCATCCAGGCAAGTTTCGACATCTCACCCGATTTTGGACGTTTGTCGCCCGATCTTGAACTGGCTTTGTTTCGCGTGCTTCAGGAGAGCTTAGCCAATGTGCACCGCCATTCGGGCAGCCCGACTGCTCATGTTCAATTGTCGATCCAGCGGGGAATGGCGGTTCTCGAAATCAGCGACCAGGGAAAAGGAATTCCCTCGGCAATCCTGGAAGAATCAGGTGAAGACTGGTTGGGAGCTATCGGAGTGGGGCTCCGCGGCATGAAAGAGCGGATGCGACAACTGGGAGGCTCTCTCGAGATATCATCCGGCAGGGGTGGAACCAGAGTAACGGCGGCGATCCCACCCGGCTAAAAAGGCGTCCAGAAGGCTTTTCCTCGAATTGAGCGGGGAAAAGTCTCGACCAGAGTCGCTGCAGTTCCCGCATTCCAGAGATGAGTTCACCCTAACTGAGACTTGCGACAATCAAACTATGCTTAGGATCTTTGTCGTGGACGGGAATGATCTCGTCCGGGGTTGTGTTGACCACGAGTTTTTGAATAGCAAAAGCTAATCCCATACAAAACCAAAACACAACCATCGCCTCGGCGTCCCCAAAGTTGTACTGGACCATTGCAATAAGCAAGAACGCGACTAGGCCGCCCAAAACCCCGGAGGTGACTCCCTCGGCAAACCAGTTTGCGTTCCGGAGCCTGGCCAGGAGTTGAAGCAGGAAAACCAGGTAGGCACCCATTAGCCACACCCAAATGACCAGGGTAGGCAGTCCACATTCCACCGCGAGTTGGATCGGAGTGGAGTGAAAATGACTCTTGAGATCGAAACGGTGATACGCCTCAAGGTCCCATCGGCGCCAATCCCCGGCAACGCTGTCAAGGCCGACGCCGAAGAGCGGATGCGCACGAATGAGCTTAAGGCTGTCTTTCCACATCAGCAGCCGATATTCGGTACCGGGGTCGCTGGGGTCGAATAATGTCAATGCCCTCTGCTTCCCCACCCAGTGCATGCCAAGCGCAGCAACCAAGGTAAACCCCAGCATTATCAATACGGCGTTCTTGCGGCCTGTACGCAAGAGTGCGATCAGCAGAGCCCCCACCAAGAGGCTTAGTAGGGAAATTCGCGTGAGGGTGAGAGCCACAGCCTCGGTGATAGCGAGAAACGCAAAGCCCATGAACATCCGAAATCGAGCGCTGCTCCTGCCGGCAGCGAGACACAACCCCCAGCAGAGCAAGCCCGTCAACACCAGAACCTCTGAATAAGGAAAATAGTGCTTCAGAAAACCTTCCGCACGAAGGGGGTGGGCCACAACCAGGCTTGCCCCTGGTTGTCGCAGCGCCTTCGCCAGAACCTTGTCCTGACCAACTGAGATGGTCAGGTGCTTTGAGGGGGATCCACGGCTTATGAGAAGCTGCAACCCGCCGTCTGACGGCAGTTGATCCAACATGTCGAGCAGTTGTTGTGGGGTACGTATTGGCTTCCCGTTCACCCGTTGAATAATGTCATCCTTCTGCAGGCCAAGTTGTGCCAGCGACGCAGATACAGTTCCGTCCTCGATCGGCTTAACGCCTATTCCGAACGTATACTGCCACTCCGTGTAGATGACGCTAATCAGGCACGCTCCGAGCAGCAAACCAACCAGGATCTTCAGCTGCCGCAAACTGAAGGTGGCTTGAGCCATAAGAACAGCAAGCATCAGGAGCGTCACTGTGCGCATCCGACCCCAACTTAGCAAAGGCTCGCTCGAAAGCGCTGTGGAAATGCCAGAGAATAACAGGAACAGCAAAAGCGGACGCACTAAGGGCTGCGCAAGAACCTTGAATTTGCGAGTGCAGATCAGAATCAGCCAAAATACTGTGGCTGCCCGGAAGGCGTTGACCGCGCCTTTAGTGGACAGAGGCGCGCACAGAGCAAGTCCCGCCAGCGAGACAAAAAGGGCGCCTTCGATCCAGCCAGCCCAATCCGAGAACACGATTACTTTCGTCTTCTGCCCGCAGCCCACTTGCAAGGAGGTGGCATCGCTCCTTAGCATCATTTGACTATACGCGCCCTTTCCCTAACGGTGTAGGCTGCAGCGCTTTGCTCATGCTGCTGCAATCTTATATGCGAAGCATCCGCGCTTGGAGTATGCTAAACCTTCAAAATTCATGCAGGCTTAGAAATGTTTGCTCGTCGTGCGCGGCTGATTGCATCTAG
>Ga0307475_10000021_pt1 | contig 77933 bp, 69 predicted proteins | sample atmos_gasesECM1C_FD_203317 | JGI IMG/M metagenome (GOLD analysis project Ga0307475, IMG submission 203317) | Hardwood forest soil microbial communities from Morgan-Monroe State Forest, Indiana, United States - atmos_gasesECM1C_515 | ecosystem: Environmental > Terrestrial > Soil > Temperate... | reverse complement strand
AGATTCTCTCGTTGAAGCCTCAAATGAATAGCTCGGGAAGCCCGATGCAGAGCCATCCTGCGTGACGTATTCGTTGGCACATTGTTCCGCGACTTCTACGCGACCAAAGCCGACTTTAAGGCGAACGGCCGCACCATCCCGTTCCCAAACAGCGGCCACGCCGATCAGTTCCTGGAATTCTTAGAGAAGGAACTGATTCCCTGGGTCGAATCCGCCTACCGCACGGCGCCGCTGCGGATTCTTGCAGGCCATTCTGCGGGTGGCTACTTTGCGCTGCACACCATGCGGGCGAAGCCGGGGCTCTTTCAAGCGATCATCGCGGCCAGCCCGTGGCTCGCCTGGGATGACGCCAGTGAGTTGAATCAGCTTGTGCCATTTCTGGAAAGTGCAGAGTTGAAAACCCGCGCTCTATTCGTCTCATACGCTAATGAAGAGCATCAGGTGGGACCCGAGATGAAAGCGAACGTAGAAACGGTCATCAGCACACTCCGAGCGCGTAAAGATGCTTCGTTGAGGTGGGCCTCGGCCACCTATCCGCAGGAGGACCACGAGTCCACGTCCGTCAAGTGCTATTATGACGCTCTCCGAATGGTCTTTGCCGATTGGCCCTTCCCGCGGGATACCCAGAATAATTTGATGGGATCGCTAGACGATGTCGAGGCCCACTACGCGCGCTTCGGCGAGCGTCTCGGTTACACACAGCTGCCGCCGGAGGACATCGTGAATGACCTCGGTTACGAGCTTCTCAGGATGAAACGGCTTGACCAGTCACTTCGGGCGTTCCGCTACAACACGGAAATATACCCGCAGTCCGCGAACGTATGGGACAGCCTCGCTGACGCGCTTGAACAAGCTGGAAAGACGGACGACGCGCTGGCCAGCCGGCGCAAAGCGGTTTCCCTTGCCGAGGCGAACGGAGATCCGAATCTGGAAACATTCCGGAAACACCTTATACGCTTGGCCGGCCCAAAGAAGCCGGACGGGAAATAGGTCGAGAATCGCCTGGCGAAGCTTCCATCGTCGACTGCTCAACCAGGAAGTTCTGGATCTGAATAATTTCTAGATTCGGTTAGCCGAACAATTGCAGCGGAACAGGAACTGACTCGTGATCAGGAAGCTTTTCAAATATGTCGGGATGGCAATCGGTTGCGTGGTCGTGTTGGTTGTTGTGGCGCTCTCGTGTGCCTTGTTGTACAGAAAATATCTGCAGCACAGAGTGGCTCTAGAACGCGCCATTACTTCACCGAATGGCATCAACAGCCTCGAGGCTGTGCGAATCGGAGGTATCGATCAGTGGATTGAAGTGCGCGGTCAGGACGTGAACAACCCGATCCTGTTGTTCATTCATGGTGGACCCGGCATTGCTTTCATTCCCATGGCGGGCGCGTGGCAGGCCCCGTGGGAGAGACATTTCACCGTAGTGCAATGGGACCAGCGCGGAGCGGGAAAAACGTACGCGTCAAATGATAAAGAAGTTCAGCGCAGAACAATGAACGTAGCCCAGATGGAACAAGACACGCTTGACGTGGTGAACTATCTTCGCAATCGGCTCCACCGGGAAAAGATCTTTGTTCTGGGTCATTCGTGGGGAAGTGTACTGGGTCTTTGGTTGGCGCACGAACACCCGGAACTTACTTACGCTTATGTGGGAGTCGGGCAAGTCGTCAGTATGGCGCAGAACGAAAAAGTCGGCTACCAGGACGCCCTGCAAGAGGCGCGCAAACGACACAATGAGCAAGCGATCAAGGACTTAGAGAGTATTGCCCCCTATCCTCCTCCAGACGGGGATTTGAAAAAGACATCGATCGTGCGAGATTGGGAACGGGACTTGCTTGGGCCGCCGCCGGGCACACCGCAGTTTGTGGATACCAAGAGAATTTTGACGGCAGTGGTGTCCGCTCCGGAATATTCTCTTGCCGATGACTATGGCTGGATCCAAGGCACCCCCTTCTCAATTCATTTAATGATTCCGCAACTAGCGAAAGTGGATCTCGACAAGCTCGGGTCTGACTTCCGGGCGCCGATCTTCTTCTTTGAAGGAAGACACGACCCATACAGCCCTTCCTCGGTGATCTGGGAGTACCACCAAACCATCAGCGCTCCGCACAACGAATTTATCTGGTTTGACCATTCCGGCCATTTCCCTTTTTTTGAAGAGCCACAGAAATTTGGCGATGAATTGGTCGAGCGCGTGTTGCCACTGGCCGGCAATTCCCGCGCCGCCGATTCCAACTCACGCAAGCCCTAGCGCGAGCCCGTTGCGAAAACGATGTTCACTTGCGGCGGAAATTCAGGCGTGCGAAAATTCTCCGTCGGCAACCGCTGCGGCGATATCGTCTAAAGGTTAGGACGGAGCCCTCTCAAGGCTCAAATCCGGGTTCGAGTCCCGGTATCGCTACCATAATTCCTTCGAAGAACACCCCCCAATCCATGGCGGCCAATTTGGATTCCAGCTATCAGCTTTTTCAATCACAGGGGCGAAGTTTTTCGATTTGACGCTCAGACGAGCCACGCGATACGCTACACCGTTCAACAGAGAATCTCGGCTGCTCGAGGGAGGGCAGTTGAGCCAACACTTTCTTACTTTGAGGAGATGCATGGCGAACGAACTCCGTAATTTTCTGGCGCTCTCGTACGAAGAGCTGGAAGAGATGAATCTGCACGCGAAAGAGCAGCGCATGAACCGCGTCGCGCCGCACAAGATTCAAGAGCAGCGCGTCAAGTACCTGACAGACGAGAAGCGCATCAAGGCCGTCACGGTGCTGTTCAGCGACCTCGAAGGCCGCCTGCACATGCTCGACTACGACAAAAAGTTTCTGATCAAGAGCTGGGACAATCTGACGTTCGACGGCTCGTCGATCCGCGGCTTCACCGCGCAGCGCGAAAGCGATCTGCGCCTGGCGATGGACTGGAGCGCGTTCTACTGGGGCCCTGCCGATGTATTTGGCGGCGGCAAGGTGCTCATATTCGGTCACGTGATCGACAAGGATGGTTCGCCGTACCGCGCGGACATGCGCGGAGTCCTGAAAGGCTTCGCCGACGGACTGCACAAGTCGGACGGCTACACGCTGAATGCCGCGAACGAAATTGAAGGCTTTCTCTTCCAGGGTCCCGATGCGGAGCGGCGGTACCACGAAACTGGAAAGTTCGAGTACGTCAACACCGGCGGCTACTACCACTCGTTGCCCGGCGATCCGTTGCGCACGTTTATCGATACGACTGCCGAAGTGCAGCGCGCGATGGGATTCCAGAACGAGAAAGACCATCCGGAAGTGGCGCCCTCGCAATTCGAAATTAACTACGGCTACGGCGAAGTGGTTTCCGCGGCCGACCAGATCCAGCTTTACAAGCTCGTCTGCCGGCAGGTGGCGACGCGCATGGGCTTGACGGCGTGCTTTTTGCCGAAGCCGGTGGTCGGGGTGAACGGCAGCGGCATGCACACGAACCTGTCGATCAGCAAGGGCGGCAAGAATTTGTTCTGGGATCCGAAAGGCGAGGAGAAGCTGAGCAAGGCGGGCTGGTCGTTCGTCGACCGCATCCTGTCGTACGGGAACGATATTTGCCTGATTATGAACGCAAGCGTCAATGCGTACAGGCGGCTCGATCCGCACTTCGAAGCGCCCAATCAGCTGAAGGCGTCCGCCGTGGATCGCGGTTCGATGATCCGCATCCCGATCGGCAACGAGCGCAGCATGCGCGTCGAGTTCCGCTCCGTCGCGCCCGACGCGAATCCGTATATGGTGATGTACACAATTTTCAAGACCGGCCTCGAAGGCGAGCTGGCGAAAATTAAGAATATTCGCCAGGCGGAACGCTACTTGCCCGACAACATTTACACCGCGCTGGAAAATTTTCGGAAGTCGGATTGGACCACGACGCTGTTTGGTGAAGATGTGAAGGGCCGCTACGCGGAATTGAAGCAAGCGTCAGCGGATCGCTGCTCGCGCCATCTGGGCACTTTCGTAAAAGCGCCCGAGGTGCAGTATCACCACGAAGTCTATAACCAGTTCCTGTGGAACTTGTTCTAGAGGCTTCGAGGGGTTCTCGTTCGTCAACCGAAAACGACTGCTGATCAACGGCGCTCGGTGCCAGCAGCAAGTCTGCTAGATTGGCACTTCTTAAAGGGTGTAAACGCGCCGTATGAACCCAAAACTCTCTCGCCCTCTAAGCCTGCTGCTCGTTGCCGCCTCGTTCATTCCCGGCGGCGCATTGTCTTCCGGGGCGCGCTCCGACGTGTTGCTCGAAGCTATGCAGCGGGAGCTCACCCGCGCCACCGCGTCACTGGCGAAATCCGATCCGGCGCCGTATTACTTCAGCTACGGAGCGACGGACATGGCGAGCGTCGTCATCGTCGGCTCAAACGGCAGTCTGATTGTTTCGACGGACATCCGCCGGCGCCAGGCCGACGTGATCATGCGGGTCGGCTCTCAAGCGCTCGACAACACGCACGGCGAAAGCCGTGGCTCCGGCCTCAGTTGGGGAATGCTTCCGCTGGCAAACGATCCGGACGGGATCGCCCGGGTGTTCTGGCAACTCACCGACCGCGAATACGAACAGGCTTCTGGGGCGTTCTTGAAGGTCAAGACGAACCGGGCAGTGCGCTCAGAAGAAGAGGACCAATCGCCCGATTTCTCCGAAGAGCAACCGCAGAATCACCTCGACGATTCGGTCGCGCCCCTGGCGGTCAACCGGAAAGCGTGGGAAGAGCAAATTCGGTTGGTTTCTGCCGGATTCCTAAAGTTCCCCGAAGTGTATTCCTCGGTGGTGCTTTTGCAAGTGGGTGCGGCCCGTTCCTATTTCGTCTCAAGTGATGGAACGGCGCTAGAGCGTCCCGCAGCGCTAAGCCGTCTCGTCATTCAGGCCGAAACGCGCGCTGACGACGGAATGGATCTGCTGCGGGTGGAGACATTCCAGGGGAACTCACCCAGCCAGCTTCCTTCTGAAAAAGAACTCGCAGGCAAAGTGGAAAAAGTTGCTGCGGATCTCCAAGCGCTTCGAGCGGCGCCGGTCGCGGAGCCGTATGCAGGCCCGGCGTTGCTTTCCGGCCGCGCGGCCGCGGTTTTTTTCCACGAAGTTCTCGGCCATCGTCTCGAAGGCCACCGCCAGCGCGGCGAAACCGAAGGGCAGACGTTCACGAAGAAGGTGAACCAGCCAGTGCTACCCCCGTTCCTGAGCGTCGTGGATGACCCTACGATCAAGGAGCTAAACGGAGTGAACCTTGCAGGCACCTACGATTTCGACGACGAGGGCGTTCCGGCGCAGAGAGTGGTCGCCGTCGAAAACGGCATCTTAAAGAATTTCCTAATGTCGCGCATGCCCATAACGAATTTCAGCCACTCGAACGGCCACGGGCGTCGCCAGGCCGGATTGATGCCCACCGGCCGGCAGGGCAATCTGATTGTCACCTCTACGAACACGGTGAAGGATTCCGAGCTGCGCGGAAAGCTGATCGAGGAGGTGAAGAAGCAGGGCAAGCCGTACGGCCTTTACTTCGAAGATATCGAGGGTGGTTTCACGCTCACAACGCGCCAGTTGCCGCAATCGTACCAGGTGATTCCCATCCTGGTCTGGCGCGTGTACCCGGACGGGCGTCCCGACGAACTGGTGCGGGGAGTGGACATCGTCGGTACGCCGCTGTTGTCGCTCAACAACATCATGCTTACGGGAGATGCGCCGCAGGTCTTCAACGGCGTGTGCGGCGCGGAATCCGGACAAGTTCCCGTCTCCGCCTCTGCACCCGCCATGCTGTTCTCGGAAGTTGAAGTGCAGAAGAAACAGCGCGGAACGGCCCGACCGCCGATTTTGCCGCCGCCTGGAAACGCTCTCTCGAGTAATCCGTCGCCGGGGGCGCGGCCATGAGGGCGATTCCACACTCGGGATTCATCCGAGCGATGCTTGGCGTCGCCTCGTTATCGGCCCTCGGACTTTTGCCGGCTTTCCTCGACGCTCCGCGCGCCGTAGCGCAGCAGAAGGGAAACACGGAGAGCAAGAAGGGGTCGCTTCCTCCGGCTGCGAAGCACGCAACGGAGGAAATCGCGGATGCCGTGCTGAGCACCATGAGCTCAGAGCTCGAGCGCTCGAAGTCCCGGCTCAAAATGGATAACGTCGCCGCGCCGTACTACATCGAATACCGGATTGCTGAAGTGGACGAGTACGATGCCGAGGCCGCATTCGGAGCTCTGCGCCAGAGTCAGCGAAGCCATGGCCGCAGCGTACGCGTGGTTGTTCGCGTCGGCGACTATAAGCAGGACAGCTATTACGGGGCCGGAACGGGAGTTACGGAGATCGCGCCGCTCGACAACTCCCGCGTCGCGATCAGTCGCGCCCTATGGCTGGCCACGGACCAGGCGTACAAGGCCGCCAGCGAAGCGCTGGCTGCCAAGAAAGCCCTGCTCAGTCAGTACACCTCCGATCAGCCCTTTGACGATTTTGCGCATGCGCCCCGCGTCGAATCGCTCGCGCCGCTGATGAAGCTGGAGTTCGAAGAGAAGGCCTGGAAGGAAACGCTTGAGAGATCCACGGCGCTCTTCCGTATCGCTCCCGAGATCGAATCGCTTTCGGCATCGTTGCGCTTCCGCGCCGTCAACGAGTATTTTATGAATACCGAAGGGACGGTGACCCGGCAGGGTTACACGATGTACTCGTTCATTGTGAATGGTGTAGCGCAAGCCGCGGACGGAATGAAACTGGAGCGCTCACCGTACTACACCCGAGCCAAGCTCAGCGAGATGCCCGCCCCAGACCGAATCATGGCCGATGCGCGCAAGATGGTCGAGACGCTCCTCGATCTCCGCAAGGCGCCGGTCGTAGACGAGGAGTATCGCGGTCCGGTGCTCTTCTCAAACGACGCCGCCAGCGACGTCTTTGCGGGAATGATCGGCGCCAACGCCGCGGGGAAAAGGCCCAAGCCGGGTGATTCCGCGCGGGTGGAAGGACAGTTTGCGGCCAGCTACAAGAGCCGCGTCCTGCCGGTCTTTTTCACGGTGATAGACGATCCCAACATGAAGACTTATCTGGGAAAGACGCTCGCGGGCGCCTACGAGGTAGATGAAGAGGGCGTTCGCGCCGCAACCGTTCCTCTGGTTCGCAACGGCGAACTCATCAGCTACCTTCTGGGCCGTGAGCCCATTCGCGATTTTCCGGAGTCAAACGGCCACGGCCGTGCTGCGCCGGGCCAGCCTCCCGCGCCGCACGTCAGCAATTTGCTCGTGCTCCCGAAGCCTGCCTCTTCGCCGGAGGAAATGAAGAACAAACTGCTCGAGATGTGCCGCGAGGAGGGCAAGTCCTACGCCTACCGCGTCGAAACACTTGGTCCTGGCTATGTCCCGCGCTTGCTTTATCGCGTGTACGAGAAGGACGGCCACGAAGAATTGGTCCGCGGCGCGGTGTTCAACGAACTCGACACGCGCACACTGCGGAACGACTTGGTTGCCGCAGGGGACGACCCGCTAGTCAGCAATCGCGAAGGGGCCATCCCTTCCACGGTCATCGCACCGTCCATTCTGTTTGATTCGCTGGAAGTAAAGCGCAACAACGCAAAGAACGCGAAGCTTCCGGAGTATCCGCCGCCCGGCCTGACTGCTTCCCCTTGATGTTGCCTCGACGATCCCCTGAGGCGAAGACTAGGCAAACAGTGCGTTCCATCAACCGAGATTGACAAAGGCGTTGCCGGGTTCGGAGCCAGGCCTTATACTACCGCGATAACGCTGTCGGTAGCTTCCGGCGGAGGCCATGGCATGGAATGGGTTACCCCTCAACACGAAGAGATCGACCTGAACTGCGAAGTCAGTTCGTACGCGAACGCTGAACTGTAGCGGCTAGATGCGCGTCAAAGTCCTCGGCTCGGCTGCCGGGGGCGGCTTCCCGCAATGGAATTGCGCTTGTCCAAATTGCCGGCGCGTGCGGCGTGGCGAACTGAAAGGCCGTGCCCGCACGCAGGCGCAGATTGCCGTTTCCCCTGGTGATTCCTCGTGGCTGCTTTTAAATGCTTCGCCGGACTTGCGGCAGCAGATTCTCGAAGATCCGGAATTTGATCCTGCCCAAGGCGCGCGAAGCAGTCCGATTTCCGCCATCATCCTGACGAGCGCCGATACCGATTGCGTGATGGGCCTGCTGCACCTGCGCGAGTTCCAACCCCTGCGAATCTATGCAACCGAGGCTGTGCGGCGAATCGTCACCGAAGAGAACAGCGTGTTTCGGATGCTCGAGCGATCCAGTCCTCCGGTCGAGTGGAACGACCTGGCGCTCGACCGGCCGACGGCTGTGTTCCATGGCGCGGAGTGCGGTGAGCGGGGAGACGTGTTGTGCCGCGCGGTGCCGCTGGGAGCCGAATTTCCGGATTACCTCAGCGATGCGCTGCGACGGGAATTGCGGCGAGAGCAAGCGGTGATCGGACTCCAGCTTGTGCGCGGCGAGAAGAAAATCTTTTATGCGCCCAGCCTGCCGGCTGACGGCGACGAGTGGCGGCGGCGCGCGGAAGAAAGCGATCTCGCCATTCTGGACGGGACATTCTGGACGGACGACGAACTCGTGAACGTGCGCGGTAGCGGCAAGACGGCGCGGCAAATGGGTCACCTGCCCCTTTCGGGCGCGGACGGATTGCTGGAGCAATTGCGAAGAGGGAGCAAGGCGCGCCGCGTGCTGATTCACATGAACAATACGAATCCGGTGCTGGACGAAGAAAGTCCGGCGAGCGCTGCCGTGCGCGATGCGGGCTGGGAAGTGGCTTATGATGGCATGGAGTTTCAACTGTGAGCGGCAGCCCAGCAAAAACGATTCTTCCGGAAGGCGAATTCGTGGCGCGGTTGCACGCGCTTGGCGAAGAGCGCTATCACCACAAGCACCCGTTTCACGTGCTCATGCACGAAGGCCAGCTCACGAGAGGGCAGCTGCAGGCCTGGGTGTTGAACCGCTACGCGTATCAGAGCCGCATTCCGGTAAAGGACGCAGCGATTCTGGCGCGCAGCGAGGACCCGGAGTTTCGCCGCGCGTGGCACAAACGGATCGTTAATCACGAGGGCGATCACGAAAGCGGCGGCAGCCGGCCCGGCGGCATCGAGAAATGGCTGAGGCTCGTGGAGGCGACCGGCCTCGACCGCGAACAAGCGATTCGCGAGGAAGGGATTCTTCCGGCGACTCGCTACGCCGTGGATGCCTACGTCGATTTCGTGCGAACGAAGACCTTCCTTGAAGCCGTGGCCTCTTCGCTGACCGAACTTTTTTCCCGCAAGCTGATCACGCTGCGAATGGACCGGCTGCGTGAGCATTACCCGTGGCTCGCGAACGGGCTCGATTACTTCGAGGGGCGCATCACGCAAGCGCCGGAGGATGCGGAATTTGCACTGGGCTGGGTGCTGGGGAACGCGCGAACGCGGGAGCAGCAGGAGCTGGCGCTGGGCGCGTTCGAAGCCAAGTGCGATATTCTGTGGGCCATGCTGGACGCAATTTACTTTGCATACGTCGCGCCGGGGTGGCCGCCGCCGGGCGCGTTCGTTCCCGCAAAGGAATCATGACGGCGCCTGAACCAAACAGTTTTCCGCGCCTGGCGCCTGGTTGCCGCCTGAACGAGAAGGCGCAGCAGCCGCGGGTTCTCTTGCTGCCGGAGCGCGCGCTGCGGCTCAACGGACCGAGCCTAGAAATCGTGGAACGGTGCGACGGCAGGCACACGGTGGCCGAGATCATCGCGGAGTTGCAGAAAATATACTCGAAGGCGAAGCCCGAAAAAGTGGAGCAGGACATTCTCGGATATCTCGCGCTGCTGCGGGATCAGCGCGCATTGGACTTCGCGAATGAAAAGCCGGGCCTCGAAAAAGCTTCGGAGTTCCCATGAAGCGGCGCTGCCGGGAAAGTAAATTATGAGCGCCGCCTCGATGGGCCCGCTCGCGCTTGTTGCCGAAGTTACTCACCGCTGCCCCCTTCATTGCGTGTACTGCTCGAATCCTCTGGAACTGACCAAGCGTGCGCGCGAGCTTCCGGCCGGCGTGTGGGCGCGGGTGCTGCGCGAAGCTGCCGAGCTGGGGGTGCTGCAAGCCGACTTTACGGGCGGCGAACCGCTGGCGCGCCCCGATCTTGAAGAGCTGGTCCGTGCGGCGCGCCATGCGGGTCTTTACGCCAGCCTGATCACGTCAGGGCTGCCGCTCGATGAGAAGCGGCTCGACGAACTGGTCGGCGCAGGCCTCGATCATATTCAACTGAGCTTCCAAGGGGCGCGCGAGGAAAGCGCCAACGAGTTTGCCGGCGCACCAGCGCACGCACAAAAGCTGCGAGTGGCGGAATGGGTGAAGAAGCGGCGAGTCGGGTTGACGCTTAATTTTGTGATTCACAGGCGGAACCTGGAGCAACTCGGCGAAATGCTCGCGCTGGCGGAGTCCATGGGTCCCGGGCGCGTGGAATTCGCGCACGTTCAATATTATGGCTGGGCGTTTGCCAATCGCGAACGGCTGCTGCCGACGCGGGAGCAGCTGGATCGTTCGCTCGAAATTCTGAGGGATGCGGAAGAACGGCTGCGCGGGCGGGTGCGGGTGGAATACGTGGTGCCGGACTACTACGCGAAGTATCCCAAGGCGTGCATGGGCGGCTGGGGGCGGAAAGTAATGCTCGTAACGCCGGGAGGCGACGTGCTGCCGTGCCACGCGGCGAACGTCCTGCCGGGAATGACATTTGAGAATGTGGAAACGCGGCCGCTGCGCGAGATCTGGGAAGACTCGGACGCATTCCGGAAATTCCGCGGCGAAGACTGGATGCCGGAGCCCTGCCGGAGCTGCGACCGCCGCGCGCTCGATTTTGGCGGGTGCCGCTGCCAGGCGTTCTTGCTCGCAGGAGACGCGGCGGTGACCGATCCGGTGTGCTCCCTGGCGTCACGCCGCGGCCTGGTGGATGCGATTCTCGCCGAAGTGAACTCTGCGGCTCCGGCCCATCTGAAGCCCACGTCAGAATGGCTCTATCGACCCAATCCTGCCTGAGCTCCGCCGCGCGCTGCAGAGCAGCGGTGAGTCACCGCCAAAGATAAACAAGCAGCGAGTACGTGCCCGCAGGGAGGGAACGGAGCGAAGTGCGGGATTCAAGAACGCCGCGGAGCTCCAATCCGAAACGGGAATGGCGGTATGCTATGGTGGCGGGTAGGGGAGTCCGCTCACGGGAGGGTGTGAATGGAAACGCAGTCGCGGCGCCGCAGCGATCGGGTAACGCTGACCTTGCTGCTGGAGGCTACGGGCACGGACAGCCACGGCCAGTTATTCACCGAGCCGACCCGCACGCTGATGATCAACAAGACCGGTGGAATGATCATACTTGGACGAGAGCTGCGGACCGACCAGCAATTCCACGTGAAGCGCCAAGCACCGACCGAGGCGCATCGTCAAAGCAAGGTGCGCGTGGTGGGCCAGTTTGGGCGCCAGAAGGAAGGGTATCTGTACGGGATTGAGATCGTCGAAGGCAGTGACGATCTGTGGGGAATCGAATTTCCGGAGCTTTCGGCGTCTGAGGAAGCCGTGGCTCGCATGCTGATGGAATGCAGCTATTGCCGAGCGCGCGAGGTCGTTTATTTGAACGAGCTGGAGCTGCGGGCGTTTGAGACGAACCGCGGAATCGCGCGGCATTGCAAGACCTGCGGCGTGCCCAGCATTTGGACGCAGGCGCCGCACGAGGACGAGAAGAAGCTGGCGTCGCGGGCGGCTCGCGGGCGGAGAAACCAAGAAGACACGCTTCCGCCAGACGGCGAGCAACGGGAGCGCCAACGCATCCGGCTAAAGACGCGACTCACCGCGTGCATTCGCCAGAAGGAAGCGGACGATGAGCTCGCGGTATGTGAGGATATTTCGCCGGTCGGGATGTGTTTTCGCAGCAAGCGGCGCTATGACTCGGACGCGCAGATCGAAGTTGCTGTTCCCTACGCGCCCGACGCAGCAAATATTTTTCTTCCGGCGCGCGTTATCTATTCGGAGGAAATGCCGAAGGCGGGACTATTCCGGCACGGCACGGAATACCGTAAGGTCGGTCCAAGAGCGCACTGAGTTGGCCGCCGATACGACCCCTAAAAAATTGCCGGCAGCAGACCCACCAACCGAAAGAGCCTTTCAACCTACGACGGCGGCAGAACGCTCGCGACTACGGCGGCGATGGTAGTGCATCGATATATTCAGGTGGACATTCCCACTGGGAGTCTCAAAGCACAGGATGGTAGCCTCGGAGTCTTTCCCGGCGGCATCGCACTGCTCCTCGGTGAGTATCTGCGGCGGAAAGACCTTGAATTGGAAGCCGCGGTCGTTGAGCTGCGTGACTGCGTTGCCGATTACCATGTTGGCGAGCTCACACACGGTTTCGGGAACGATGGCTTCGGCGGCGTTTACGGTTTCACCTGAAAGACAGCTGGCCACTTGCGCGGCGGCCTCTGGTTCCATGTCGAGCACGACGCGGCCCTCGATTTGTCCTTTAAATACGACGGTAGCAGCGACGCCTTTGCGACGATAGGCCCCCTCTTCCATGGTTAGGTCCACGATCTTGGCGGGAGCATTCATCATTTCCGCCAAAACGGCATCGAGCGAACCGATAAAGGGTTGGATTAGATCCATCCTCATCGCGAAGCCTCCCCACCGGCGCCCACCGGAGTAGTGACGCCATCATCATTGAGCACGTAGCGGATGATTTCGTAGAGCGCGTCCGGCTTCACGGGCTTCTGGACGAAGTGGCGCGCGCCCTTCTGCAAAGCCGCGAGAATGTTGTCCTGGTAGCCGACGGAGGAAACCATAACGATGCGAGCGTCGGGATGTTCCGCAACAATGTGCTCGACCGCTTCGATCCCCTCCATTTGCGGCATGGTGATGTCCATCAGAACGATGTCGGGCTTGGTACGCGTATATTCGGTGATGGCAGTGCACCCGTCGCCGGCTTCTCCGATTACCTGGCCGCCAAACGACTCGATCATTTTCGCGAGGCTTTTGCGCGCGAAGACCGAGTCGTCAACGATTAGATAGCGGACGGGCTGACTATCTTTCTTGCGTGTCAATGCTTCAAACTGTTTCATGACGATCTCCTTCGAGAAACCCCTGGTACAGCGGCTGCGTCCGCGGGGGACGTAATCGCTTCCGGTTCGGCTGCGGGCTGCGCCGGAGCGCAACTCGATTGCAGAACATTGGCTAAATTGGATAGTGAAACGACGCGGCCGGCGAACCCGCGTTCCATCGCGTGGCGTGGCATGCTGTCCACCACGCAACTCTCCAAACTTTGCGCGATCGTGACGCCGCCTGCCGACTTTACGGCGCCCATACCCACGACTCCGTCGTCGCCCATTCCAGTCATTATGATCGCCAGGCTCTTGTTGCCAAACTCCTGGGCGACCGACTGGAACAGCACGTCAACCGAGGGGCGATGACCGTTGACGCGCGGCTGGTCAACGAGGACGGCGATATCGCCGTGTTCCATGCGCCGCACTCTCATGTGGCGATTGCCCGGGCAAATCAAGGCACGGCCGGCCAGCAGAAGGTCGCCCGACTGCGCTTCCTTCACTTCGATTGCGGAAGACTCATGGAGACGCTTGGCGAACATTTCGGTGAAACCCTCGGGCATGTGCTGGACCACGAGCAAACATCCGGGAAAATCTTCGGGAAGCTGGGAAAGAAGGTATTGCAAAGCATTGGGCCCGCCGGTGGACACGCCGATGGCCGCGACTCGAGAGGGCCATTGCGTACTTCCCGCGCGGCGTGGCTCTTTGCGCTTGGCCGAGGGCACCGTGATGATCATCTTAGGCGCCCCAGAAGCGGCGGCGACCTTAATCTTGATCGCGAGCTGCGTGCCGATCTGTTCGATGTGTCCGGAGGCTGCATCCTGCGGTTTGGTTACGAAGTCGAAAGCACCGAGCGCCAGGGCTTTGAGGGTAAGACCGGCGCCGTGCTTGGTGTGCGCGCTAACGACGATCACCGGAACGCGGTGCTTGCGCGTAATCTGGCGCAGCATTTCGATCCCGTCCATGCGCGGCATTTCGAGGTCGAGCGTGACCACATGGGGACGCAGCTCTTCAATTTTCTTGAGGCCAATCGCGCCGTCCATGGCCGTGCCCACGACCTCGATCATGGGATCGTGCCCGAGCACCTGCGGAATCAACTTCCGCATAAGCGCTGAGTCATCCACAACCAGTACGCGGAGTTTCTCGCTCATGCGATGGCTCCTACGGCCGGAATTCTGGAGAGATGTGAAATCACCGCCGGAACGTTGAGAATGAGGACGACGGTACCGTCACCAAGAATGGACGCGCCGCTGACCATGGGAGTGCTGATCAGACGGTCCTCGAGCGCTTTGATGACCAGCTCTTCCTCGCCGATGAGGTTATCCACCGCAAGACCGAAGCGGCGGCTTCCGGCGCCGATAACCACTACGAAAGTGCGTGTTGCGCGCTCGCGCTTTTCCTTCGGACCAAGGCGATCCAAACGAACCAGTGTGAGCACCTGCTCGCGCAATTGAAATACCTCGCGATCGTCGAGATGATGAATTTCATGGCTCTGGATACGGGTAATTTCCACCACAGAAGCGAGCGGCACTGCATAAAGGCGACCCCCAACGCGAAACAGGAGCGCCTGGATGCTGGCGAGCGTGAGAGGAACCATGAGGCGGAAGGTGGTGCCTTTGCCGCGCTCACTGTCGAGTTCAATGGTGCCCTTGAGGGCGTCGAGAGCCGCGCGGACGACGTCGAGTCCAACTCCGCGGCCGGAAATTTCCGTTACCTCGTCCGCCGTGCTGAGGCCCGCGGCAAAAATCAGCTGCAGCGATTCGTGTTCGTTGAGCAGGTAAGCTTCTTCGGCTGAAACGATTCCCTGCTGGATGGCGCGTTGAAGGATTTTTTCACGGTTGAGACCGCGTCCGTCGTCTCGGACCTCGATGACCACCTGGTTGCCTTCGTGATAGGCGTTGAGGCGAATGGTGCCGCGCACCGGTTTTCCCGCTGCTTCGCGGTCGGTGGCTGATTCGATTCCGTGGTCGGCGGCGTTGCGGACCAGGTGAGCAAGCGGCTCGGCGAGCGCGTCGAGAATGCCTTTATCGAGATCGGTGTTCTGGCCAGCGAGCTCGAGACCGATTTCCTTGTTTCTCAATTTGGCGACGTCCCGGACGACGCGCGGAAAGCGCCGGAAGAGCTGTTCGACCGGCACCATGCGGATTTTCATCACCGATTTCTGGAGTTCGCCGAGCACGCGTGTCTGAAACGCGAGCGCGTCTGAAAATTTTCCGCGCAGTGGATCTTTTGCGTACCGCCGTTCAAACTCATTCACCGTGCGGAGCATCATGGACTTGCCGATGATGAGTTCGCCGACAAGGTTCATGACGACTTCGATCCGGCCGGCGTCGACGCGCAAAGTGTTTTCGGCAGAACGCGGGATATTCGTGGGAAAGCCCGGATCGTGCGGCTCTTCCTCGCTACCCAGAGGGGATTCCTGCGTTCCGGACTTGATGCCCGCGGAAACGGCGGCTGCTTCGGACTCCAGAAGAATTTCGAGGAGGTCGCGAGGAGTTGATTCCGGCCGAGGAGCTTGGTCGACGGAAATGCGCGCCACAACCGAGGGAACCTGGCAGCGCTTGCGAATCCAGTCCGGCGATTTCGCGCTCGCCAGGGCGGCTTCCACCAGACCGACGTGCGCGACCGGTGCAGTTTCCGGATGCAAGGCCAGAATTCTTCCCGAGCTTTCCAGCGCCTTGCGCGCGAGCTCGAAGGCAGCCGCGGGCAGGAACGCTTCGGGATCGAGGTGCATCGCCAGGTAGTACACCGATTCACCGCGGCGGAATGCCTCGGCAATCATGAGGCGCTCGTACTCACTCCAATCGAAGCGCGCGCGCTCGGCGGCTTCTTGCGGAAGGGCAGCGGGCTTGCGCAACAAGTGTTGTATGTGTTCGTAGAGAGCCTTGCCGTCGGGCGGTTGCAAGTGGTTGCGATAAGCCGCGAGCATTTCGTGAAAAGTGTCGGCGGCCGTGAGAACGACTTCGGGGATCAATCCGGCGTTTTCCTGAGCGAGCTCCGGCGTGAGAACGTCCTCGAGCGCGTGCGCGAGCTCGCTTAATTCGCGGAAGCCGCAGGCGGCCGAATCACCCTTCAGCGTGTGCACGGCGCGACGCACATTGCGAAGGCTTTCTTTGTCTCCCGGGTGCGCTTCGAGAGCCAGGCCCGATTCGTTCATGGCTTGGAGGATCTCCGCGGAGCTCTCGAAGAAGAGTTCGCGAAGTTCGGAGGCGCGATCATCGGGCAAGAAAGTCACTGTGCGCCCTCCAGCTTCTGATACACGGTGCCGTTATTCTGATGAATCATGTGATATTTCGTGGTCAAGCCGAAAAGACTTTCCGCGTGTCCGACGAAGAGATAACCGTCGGGATTAAGACAGTGATGGAACTTCTCCACTAAACGTTTTTGCTCCGCTTCATCGAAATAAATCATCACGTTGCGGCAAAAGATGGCATCGTTGCGCTGCGGAAGGAATTCGGCTTTGAGATTGTGGAAGTCGAATTGCACCAGATTCTTCAGCGCCGGCTTCACGCTGTACTTGTCGCCAATCTTGTCGAAGTAGCGGAGGCGGCAGGTGTAGTCAACCGTCTCCAACTGCGCTTCGTTGTAAACGCCTTGCTGCGCCGTGAGGAGCGCCGAGTAATTAATATCGGAAGCAATGATCTCGACCTTCCACGGTGGAGGAATCAACGGCTTGGGCGTGGGCATTTCGAACGGTAGAGGATTGCGCAAGTAATAGTAAGCAAGCGCGTCGCAGACGAGGATGGCGAGCGTGTAGGGCTCTTGACCGGTCGAGCAGCCAGCGCTCCAGATGCGCAGCGACCAATCGCGACGCTCCTGCTTGCGCTTGAGCAACTCTTCGAGGACCACTTTCTGAAATAGTTCGAGCTGTGGACGAATCCTGAAGAAGCTGGTCTCGTTGACGGTCAGATTTTCGAGCAGGGCGCCAAGTTCCTGTTTGCCCTCGCGGCTGGTGAGCAAGCGGTAGTAACTGTAGAAGGACTCCATGTTGCAAGCTTTCAAGCGGCGCTGCAGCCGATCGCGCAGGAAATGAGTGCGGCGTTCGTCGAAGTACATGCCACACTCCTGGTAGACGAGTGTCTGCAGGAGCTTCAATTCAGCTTCCGTCAGTGGAACCGGTGCAGTGAGTGTGGACATTCGCTCCTCGTCGCTTGTCATCCGGCCTGGTCATCCGGGTGTGGCCTAGGCATCTCGCACCTGGCCGCCCGCGGGCAGCGCAACGGCTGACGCGGTTACTTCGTCGAGACGGCGCAACTCGCCTTGCTGCAACACTCGATTAAGGTCCAACAAGATCACCAGCCGGCCTTTCAGTTTTCCCACGCCTGTTATGTAATTCAGTTCGCCTTCCTGGAAGACGTTGTGCGGTGCTTCGATTTCAGACGGCGGAATCTTCATGACTTCCGACGCCGAGTTGACGATCAAGCCGAGCGAGCGGCTCTCGAGTTCCACGACGACGATGCGGTTTTTTTTGTGGGGCTCGATGACTTTTTCACCGAAGCGTTTGCGCAAGTCCACAACGGGGATGATTCGGCCCCGGAGATTGATCACCCCTTCCATGTAGTTGGGCGCGTTCGGGACCGCGGTGATCTCTGGTACGCGAACGATCTCTCGTACCAGCGCGATGGGAAGACCGAACGTTTCGCGCCCGATCCGGAACCCGACGATCTGAAGATCCTTGTCCATGATTGTCGACGGCGCCTTCAGGAGCGAACCATTTCTGCGTATTCGGCCGCTGCGTGCCGTTCCGGTGTTTGCTCGAAGCGGCGCGCGGAAGGCCGCCGGGCAGATCCGTGGCTTTCATCGAGTGCGAAACGGTCCATGGAATCCAGCAGTGCGCGGGAAAGCTTCGACATTTGCTCGGCGGCGGCGGCCAGCTGCGTCGAACTCGACGTGGACTGCTGCACGAGCTCACGCATTTTTTCCATCGCGCGAACCACGGCTTGCGCCCCGGAGGCTTGCTCCTCTACCGAGGAGTTGATCTCCTGCGTGATCTCGGTGAGGCGATTGGTGGCTTTTGCAATCTGCGTCGAGCCGCTGGATTGCTCCATGGTGGCCGCGCCGATTTCCTGAGAGAACTTGTAGACCTCCGATACTACGTCGGAGATTTTTTCGAGCGCCAAACCGAGGTCTTTGTTCAGAAGAAGGCCTTCCTGAACCATGGTGGTGCTGTTCTCCATGTTCTCGACGGCTTCACGGGCTTCCTTTTGAATCCCCTGGATCAATTCGGAGATTTCCTTTGTGGACTGCGTGGATTTTTCTGCGAGCTTTCGTACCTCTTCGGCGACCACTGCGAACCCAAGACCATGCTCGCCGGCGCGCGCTGCCTCGATCGCGGCGTTGAGCGCGAGCAGGTTCGTCTGCTCGGCGAGGTCGTCGATTACCTCAATGATTTTGCCGATGTCGTCGGCGCGGCGGCCCAGAACATCGATGATCTCCGCGGAAGACTGAATGGCATGGCTGGTGCGGTTGAGGCCTTGCGTGGCTTTGTCCATGGTCACCATGCCGGTTTGAACTTCCTCGCGGGAACGGTGAGAAATATCGACGAGTAGCTTGGCCGTGTCGGCCACGCGTTGAATCGAAGTGACCATCTGATCGATGGAAGCGGAAGTCTCGGCCACGCTCGATGCCTGCACCTGCGTGTTCTTCACCACGTTTTGCACGTTGATGCTCATCTCGTGCATGGTGCTGGTGACTTCGTCAATCGCGGATGCCGCTTGGATGCTCACCTTCGCCGATTCGTCGGAAGCGCTAGCCATCTGGCCGGCGCCGCTGGCGACCTGCGAAGCGCTGTCGCGCACCTGGCGGACCATTTCGCGAAGTCCCTGCGCCATTCGCGCGAACGCTTTGGCCATGGTGTCCTGTTGAGACCTCGGTTCGACGGTGACGGTCAACGTGCCCTCAGCGATCGCAGCCGACACATCGGCCATCTCCTTCAGGTGAATAATCATCTTGTTGAAGTTCTGCGCCAGGATGCCCACTTCATCCGTACGATGGATGTCGATCGATTGGTCCAGATCGCCCGTATCGCCGATGCGGTGGGCTACGTCGATGAGGTGATATAGCGGGTCTTTGATGCTCTTGGCCGTGAAGAACGCAATGAATCCACCTAGCAGGACGGCAATCAGCGTGCCCGCCGTTGTAAGCGCCGAACTGAGCCCTGTGGCAGATGAAGCCGCTGCGGTGGAATCTTCGAGAGATTTGCGGACGTTGTTGTTCGCTTGGTCAAGAACGCCCGAGGACTTACTGACCCAAGAGGCTGGATCGTGCTGCAAATAGAATATTTGCAAATCGGAGACGGTTGCATCGCCCGCGTCCACTTGGTGGCGCTTGGCGATCATAGGCCTGGCGAAGATGTCGGCCCAGTTGTGTTCGTTTTCTGCGACCTGTGACAATGCAGACTTCAAGTATCCGTCATGGGATTTCGTTTCCGCGTCCCGCAACATTGACTGAAGCTCGTTAATGCCATGGTTGGCTTTGTCTTCGTCGCGCAGATCGCCACTGAGAAGGTAATTCCCCAGGAACTGACGGTTTTCCATCATCTGAAAGCGGACCGTCTCGATCGTCTGCACGTCCGCGAGGGTGATGGCCACAGTCGCGCGCGCTTTGTATTCGCGCGCTACGCTGAAGATGTTGATCACGAACAGGAACAGAATAATCGCCAAGATGGAGCCGAACCCGTAGTAAAGCTTCTTTCCAATCGTCATTTGAAACGCCTCCACTTCACCCTCCCGGCTTCTCCGAAGACAGTTCGCAGACTGCTAATTCAGATTGGCAAAATCGAATTCGACGATCTCCGTAGTTTCTTTCGACGCCGATTCATAGCGCCACTTCTTCAGCGCATCAAGCGCGGCGACGACCAAAACCGGACTGCCTCCGACGGTCTTGGTGCCAGTTACGTGCCCATCGGGCGCCACGGTGGCCTCAATCTTTACTTTGCCGGTCACTTTTAGCTGCTTGGCGAGAGGCGGATACTCGGGCGCAACTCGCACTTTGATTTTCCGCTTCGGCGCCTGAGTCGATGGAGTCTGAGCAAGCGTCCGACGAGGGAGTGCAGCCGACGCCGCCAGACCCAACATCAATCCGAACGCGGCAACCGGTCCCCACTTCATACCTGGCCCTCCTGCGTCGCGAGAAAACCCCGACGACGGAAAATGCAATGGCGATGCCATGAAGGCATACATCTCAGCTATCGCAAAAGAAACTGCCAACAAGACGTTCAAGTGGATGAATCAGAACGGCTTCCGCTAGCGCACGCCTTTGGGGAATTTGCTGGATCGAATGCTAGGCCGTCTCAATAACCCCGAGGACGGGCTGTTGCGAGTCTCAAGCTGCGACGCCTAGCCGATTACCCCTAGAACAACACACTCTCCGCATCGCTTGACTCAAAATGAGATTCAACCGTAACGTCATCTGGCAAGGCCAAGCGCGCCAGCCCTCCAAACCTCCATGCGTGCATTGAAGAAAACTCGGGAAGTCCCTACGGGTCTCGACGGCTCGTTCGAGAGTCTGTTGGCGCAATTCTCCGCCACAACACTGGAACTTAACCCTGCGCTCGGAGCTCCGGAATTTGCGCGACGCTTGACCGCCCGCGCCGCGGAGATGCTGGGCGCTCCTGCGGCGCTGTTAACCCTCGCGCGAGGCTCGGATTGGGAGCTTGCTGCGATGTCTGGGCCGGCTAAGCGCTGGGACTCGGTGAGTCAACTTCGATTGACTCTCGCACTGGCCGAGCAAGCCGCCTTGACCGGAATGCGGCTCGAAGGGGTGCCGGCGAATAGGGCATTGGGCGACGAACTCGCCGAGGCTCTCGGATGGAGCGATCTGATGGTGGCACCGCTTACGGGGAGCGAAGGGGAGTTGCTGGGGGTTCTCTGTCTAGTAGACCTGGGTCGCGATCTTTCCGCGCCGGAACGCCAACTCCTGGAAGCGCTGGTGGGACATGCTTCGGTAGCGCTCGAGAATGTGCGACTTTTCTCGCGCATCGAGCAATCCCGGAAACAATGGGTCGAGGACTTTGACGCCATTTCCGATCTCATCGTCGTACACGACGCGGAGAATCGCGTTCTGCGGCTTAATCGAGCACTCGCCGATCTGTTGGGCGATGCTCCCTCAAGAGCAGTCGGCCGAGATATGGGGAAACTGGAACTGCTTGCCTCGCCTTTACAGCCCGGACGATGCCCGTTCTGCCGAAACCTCAAAGCCACGATCGAAGACTTCATTCATCAAGCCGGCGAGCAGACCTATCTAATATCGACGTCTCGCATTCACACCGCATCAGAAGACGAGCCGCGAACGATTCACGTACTCAAGGATATTACCGACCGGCGCGAGGCGGAACGGCGATACCGCCGCGAACGCGATTTCAACAAGAACATTCTGAACAACACGCAGAGCATGATTTTGGTCCTCGATACCGTCGGGCTTGTCAGCTACGCGAATCGGCGCTGTTTCGAAGCCGGGTATAACCAGCGGGATTTGCTGGGGCAATCGTTCGAAATGCTGGTTCCTCAAGCGCGGCGTCCGCAAATGGCCGAAGCAGTGGAGCGAACTTTGCGCGGAGCCGCGCTCGATATTCTGGAAATTCCGGTCGTTCGCAGCAACGGGACCACCGGGCAATTCTCGATTAGCTTAAGCCCGATGCGCGATGACCAAGGAGACATCAATAGCATCGTCGTGGTGATGACCGATATCACGGACGCTGCGGACCTGCAGGCGAAGCTGATGCGCACGGAAAAAATGGCTGCGCTCGGACAGCTGGTTTCCGGCGTCGCCCACGAAGTAAATAACCCACTGGCCGCGATCGTTGGTTTCACGGATTTGCTTCTCGAGAATCCTGATGTGCCGGACACGGCGAAAGAAGAGCTGCGAGTAATCCTGCAAGAAGCACAACGGACTCGAGTGATCGTTCAAGATCTCCTAAGCTTTGCGCGCCAAATGCCCGCGCAGAGAGAGCCGCTGCAGATAAACTCAGTCGTGCGCCAGACTCTTAAGCTGCGGGCCTACGATTTGTCGAATCACGGCGTCGAGCTCGTCGAGCGGTACGCGGAAGAGCTGCCGATCGTGGTCGGAGATCCGCATCAATTGCAGCAGGCATTTCTCAACATTCTTAACAATGCCTATGACGCGCTGCAGGAGACACGGCGGCGAGGAAAAATCGACATCGAAACGTCTTTCCGCGAAGGCCAGGTGTTTATTTCATTTCGAGACAATGGACCTGGGATTGCGCACCCCGAGCGCATCTTTGACCCGTTCTTCACAACGAAAGAGGTAGGAAAAGGCACAGGCCTGGGCTTGAGCATTTGCTACGGAATCGTGCGCGCGCACGGAGGCGAGATCCTCGCACGGAACAATCCTGACGGCGTAGGTTCGACTTTTGCGGTACGGCTTCCGGTTGCCAGCAAGACCGCAGAGGCGATTTCGGTGGACACATTCCGATGAATCCGTCCCGTGATACGGCTACTAGAGTTCGTGGGCGTATCCTGTTGATCGAGGACGAACGCTCGGTGGCCGCATTTCTGCGCAAAGCCCTCGAACGCCGCGGATACGAGGTTGCATTTTGTTCATCCGCCGCAGAGGGATTGCAACTGCTTGCTTCCGGCCAGTTCAACGGCGTGATCTCGGATTTCCGTACGCCGGGAGGAGTCACGGGCGCGGACGTGCGCGATTGGATTCACCGGCACCGCCCGGAGCTTGCATCGCGCATTGTGTTCATTACAGGCGATACAGCTAGTCCTGAAACGGCAACACTTCTCGCCCAAGGCCAAACGCCGTGCGTTGAAAAACCTTTCCGCGTTCAGCAGTTGATGGATGCAGTGGAGAAAACGATCGGCCAGCCATGAAAGACGATATTCGCCTTCGATTTCTAATCGTAGATGACGAACAAAGCATCCGGCGACTCTGCATAACCGTGGGCCAGGGGCTGGGATTTTGGTGTGGGGAGGCCGAAACGGCCGAAGCCGCGCTCGAATCACTCGAGTCTGTTCCGCCGGACATCGTGGTGACTGACCTGAAGCTGCCGAGTCTGTCCGGTGCGGACCTATTGCGGAAAATCAAGGAGCAGATGCCGCGCACCGAAGTGGCGATCATGACCGGGCACGGTTCGATTGAATCGGCGGTCGAGGCGATGCGCCTGGGAGCATACGACTATATCGAAAAGCCCTTTCGCGTGGAGAGGTTGCGCCAGCTTTTGCAGCGCATGGCCGAAAAGGTGCGCCTGGTTACCGAGAATCAGTTTCTGCGGGAGCGCGTGAACACGGAAACCCAGCTTGACGGCATCGTGGGAACGTCGGCAAAGATTCAGGATGTGATGAGGATGGTTTCGCGGTTGAAGGATACGCGGACGCCGGTGTTGATCACCGGCGAGAGCGGCACCGGGAAGGAGCTTGTGGCGCGCGCGATTCACTTCCGCGGTCCGCTGGCACCGATGCCATTCGTGGCGGTGGATTGCGGCGCGCTCGTCCCGACCTTGATGGAAAGCGAACTATTCGGCCATGAGAAAGGCGCGTTCACCGGAGCGCTAAAGGCGAAGGCAGGACTGTTCAAAGCGGCGAACGGGGGCACGGTTTTTCTCGACGAAATCGGCGAACTCCCGCTCGAGCTGCAGGCCAAACTGTTGCGCGTACTTCAGGAAAAAGAAGTGAGGCCCGTGGGCAGCAACGACAAAATTCCCGTTGATGTCCGCGTAATCGCTGCCACGAATCGCGATCTAGAATCGGCCTACCGCACCGGAACTTTCCGGAAGGATTTGTATTTTCGATTAAACGTCGTCACCGTACACCTTCCGAGTCTCCGCGAACATCGTACGGATATTCCGCAGCTCGTGCACTGCTTTCTCGACCGATATGCCCCGGACGAGAACATTCAGGTGACTCCGGCGGCTATGAAAAGCTTTCTCGAGTACGACTGGCCGGGAAACGTGCGCGAACTCGAAAACTGCATCGCGCGAGCCATAGCGCTAGGAGACCACCACTCCATCGACGTTCCAGATCTCCCGCCGGCTGTCGGCGCGGACAACGATCCCCATGACGGTGGACCAGCTTCAGCGGGGCTTTCCACTACGGCGCTTGCGGATTTGGAACGGATGACCATCTTGCGCGTTTTTGAGCAGGCCGGCGGAGACAAGGCGCTTGCGGGCAGGATGCTCGGCATCAGTCGCGCGACACTGTATCGAAAACTCAAGCAATACAACATCCCACTGCGTTCATCGCAGAAGCAACCTGTCGAAAGCCTAAGCTAATTCATTCCGACGATCCTCGCGACCCGCAGAACGACCGCATCGTGGAGATGGATTTAGGGTGCAGAGGTGAGACGTAAGTGTGTCAGCCTGAGACACCGAGAACCGTCCGAGCGAATTCCAATCTAGGAATACCAAGGAACAAAACAACTTAGCGTTCGGCGCAGCCCCGACTCTTTGGCCGCGCTCTTGCATTCTTTATCCGGGGAAGTTACTTCGTCCGAATGCATCGCAATTTGTGCGCCCAAGGGCTTGAACACGTGAAACAGCTGGGAGCGAAGATGGCGAATAAGTTGGGAGACCCGTGCCAATAGAAATCGCTCGCTCCGTGCGACCCGTCCCGACATGCGTAGAGCGATTAGCGGAATTGTTTCCCAGCGCCTCGCCGGTGCGAATTCCGATTCGTGTAATCACGCTTGGCACCGGCCGGCGCCGACTCCAGGAACAGACGATTATTGAGTTTGGCACGGCCAAAGAGGTGTTGTTCTCCTCGGCATTGCCGCTGGAGTTCGAAGACCACATTCGATTGCTCAACTCTGACGGATCGCTCGACACCCGGGCCACCATCGTGGCCGTGCGCTACCACGACGGGCGCAAAGCCGTTGCGGCCCGCTTTGCGAGCGAAGTCGGGAATTGGATCATCAAGCCATGACCATCAAACCGCCTGCCATAGTCCGGAAGCCTCCAACGGGCTCTGAAATGAACCTGGGAGGGGATGTACCCAGCGACTTTGCCGCACAATGGACGGAAGTGCGTTTCGTGTATCCGCTGTACGCGGCCCTGGCGCAGCAGTTCGGCTTCGCCGAGCTTCCGCATCCTGCGGGCGAATTGCCGCCGGCCTGCCCCTCACCCGAGGCATACGATCGTAACCTCGACTGGCTGGATGGGATTGACGAAAAGGTTCGCGCGTATCAGATCCGCCAGCTTCCGTCGAATGTTCTGAACGCGAGCGAACAAAGTCTACGCGCGTTTATCCACCGCCAACTCAAGAAGCCGAACAAGACAACGTCAGATCGGGACAAGATCGATCTTCTGCTCACACAGTATTTCGCGTTGTGTGCTCCCGATGAGCTTTATCGCGGCGAGATTGCGCTTAGCGACGTGGCGCAGGTCCTTCAGCCGGTGCTGGCGGAGGCGGATGCCACGCCGTTGGAATGGTGCGAACCGCTTGAGGAAATTCTTGCGGCGCTCGGGAATTGTCACAGCCTGCGCGATCTGCTGGAGCACGGTATGCTCGAGCAAGGTCGCCTATTGAAGGACTCCGCCGGGTGCATGTTCTACGATCCCGCCGCCCTTGTGGCGTTTGTCCGATTCAACTTTCTGCTCCGCCGAGCCTTCATACGCATGCTGCACGAAGATGTGAGCGCCGTGCGGCAGTCCATCGACGCTCTTGAAGCGATTGACGTTCGAGTGGTGGATTGCCGTCGCGCTGGATTTTCCGCCGCCGAGACCACGACACAACTTCGCTACTACTGCGAGAACTGGCGTCAGCCCTTTCACAAGGACTACACGGAAAACTCCGTCACCCACGCTTTCGAGCAGCTTCTGGCACTTCGTGCAGATCTGGAGGAGGCCGTTGGCCGCGGGCGTAATGGCACCGCATTTGCCGCTCCCGTAGTTAGGAAAGAGCCCGCTCCCCCAGCCGCGACCGAGTCGGAGACACCGGCCGCTCCGACTCCGAGCGCGCCTGGTCCAACGACCCCTAGCGTTTCTCGATCGTCGCCGTCGAACGATGAAACGCACGCAGTCGAGACCTCGGCGCAGCCCGATTTGCGGACCTCCGCGGCGCCCACCGGAGCGGCCGAGATGGAGAAATGTTTAGAAGCCATCTGGGAACAGTTAATAGCGGCACCGCCTTCGCGCGGACGCTCGATGTCTACGGTGGTGCTGCAGGATACGAAAGTGCTGCTCTCATCCTGGGAAGTGGCGGCCTTCGTGGCGGATGGCGGGCAGGATGCGGAGGACTTGCGGCGCGCGGTGGTGGCCCGCGCGTTGCTCGCGGTTGCCACGGACCAGCGCAAACGGTCAGGAGAATTGAGCGCGCTCGCATCGGCGCTGCTGCTGGCGCGAAGCGAAGTTTCCTATTTCCAAGGTCGGGTTGAAAAGGCTAAACAGGCGAAAAACACGGAAGCTGCCGTCAATCTCGGGATCAGTACGAAGCGACTGCTTTCCTGTATGGAAGAGTCCCAAAAATTACAGCCTTGAGATTCGGAGGGAGTGAGTCTGTCTTGCGCCACGCTAGCGTCCTGATCGTTTCCGACGACACGGAATTCGCGCGCGACGTGGCAGCGCGTTGGCAGGCGGAGCGGTGTGTTCCTGAAATCACTCTGGTCACGAGCGACGTGTGGCAAGCCGGGAGCACGGCGGGCTACCAACTGGTCATCGTCGGTCCTTTGCGCAACGAGCGGTCGTCCTCCATTCTCTCCGATCTGGACGCGTCCTCTGCGGCCGCCATTTACGTTCCCCTGGAGGAAAAAGAAGCCTCCGCCACGCGCGAGGAGCATGCGCATTTGCTAGTCGTGCCGCAGCAGGATGGCTGGATGGGAACCTTGATTCTCGTTTCAAACGAGGCCCTGCGCAGGGTGGAAGCAGTGAACCGAGCGCAACGCGCGGAACGGCTGGCGCTGGAAAGTCAGCGCCACGCAACGCTGGGCCGCTACATGCTCGATATGCGCCCGAGCGTGAACAACACACTGACGTCGGTACTTGGGAATGCAGACTTGTTGCTGCTCGAACCGGGGCACGTCTCGACCGAATGTCGAGAGCAGATTGAGACGATCCATACAATGGCGCTGCGGCTGAATGAAATCATGCAGCGTTTCTCATCACTGGTGACGGAAATGCGAGCCGGTGAGAAGGAATCTCAAGCTGAGACGGAAGCGGCACCTCACCGGGCTCTGAACGGCCCGTAAGTACCAAGTGACCGCGCGTAAACGATGGAAATAAAGGAGCTTTGCGAAACGGCGGCAAAGTGCGAAGGCCTTAGGAAGGTGGCTGCGGACTTGCATTTCTTTCCTGGGGACCGAATCTGGAGGTGCGTCAGTGGTGAATGCGGTAGTGAAAAAGGTCTTGATCGTCGACGACTCGCAGGCGGAAGTTCACCTGATGCAGTCGGTATTGCAGCAAGGCGGTTTTCATTCTGTCGGCATTTCCGACCCTATGAGGATCGAAGACGCGATCGAGGAGGAGAGGCCGAACGTAATCCTTCTCGATGTCGTGATGCCGCAACGCAACGGGTTCCAGGCGTGCCGCGAGTTGAAAAGTCAGGACACCTACTCTCAAATTCCAGTGATTCTGGTGACTTCGCGAAGTTCGCCGAGCGACCGCTACTGGGGTGAGCAGCAAGGGGCCAACGGCTGGGTTGCCAAGCCGTTCACCCCAGAAGAGCTGCTGAATGCGGTGAAAAGGTTCACCTGATGTCAATTTTGCCGGAAAACGGGGAGCAAGTCGCGGGACGGCCGGTCGAACCGGAAGTGGGGGAGTTTCTCGAGAGCCAAGGGCCTTCGGAAGCGCGCCAGCCCGAGCGGCAGTACTGCGTGTTCCGTGCAGGCCGTGAGCGCTTCTGCCTTTCGGTGCTCGAAGTGGAAGAGGTGGTCGACTGGCCCATTGTGACGCGCATTCCGTTGTCGCCCGCGTTTCTTATGGGAATTTTCAATTTGCGCGGAACGATCGTGCCGCTTGTGGACATTGCCTTCACGGAGGGTCGGCGGCCCGGATTGCTCCCGAAGCACGTAGTCGTGGCGGCGCTAGAAGGCGATTCGCAGCGCGAAGACTTGCGCGTGGGAATCGCAGCGGACGAGGTGGTCGGCACGTTCACGACGACGGAAGAAGCGTTGCTTGACCACACGCCGAACGACGTTCCACATTGCCGCGGAATGCTGCGACACGACGATCGTTTGGCACTGGTGGTCGATCTGCGACGCTTGACGGATGTCTTTCCGGTGCCGGTGATTTGAAGAAGCATTTGGGGGAGCAGTCGAGCAAGCGGGATGACAATTTGGGGGCCGCTTTGAGCGGCGGCTACGCGACGAATGTTGCGCAAGTTCTTGGGAGGAAGTTATGAGAGCACGTTTGAGTTCCACAATTTGGTTGCTGGTCTTCTGGACCGCCCTAGCGCTGTTTGGCGTCCTCGGACTCGCCTATCACGCGGGCGCGCATTCGGGAGGACTGTCGATTCTCGAAGCGCCATCGTTGCCGGGAAGCGCGAGCGGGGCGTTGCTTGGAGCATTCGGCCTGGCGGTTGTAGCCGCCCTGTCGGTCGTATTCGTGCTCAGCAAGAGGGTGCTGAAGCCGGTTGGCGAGCTTGCAAAATTTTCCGAGCGCCTGGTGGCCGGTGATTCACGCGCGCGGGCGGAGGTTCAATCCGAGGACGAATTCGGATTCATCGCGGAGAATTTCAACCGCAGCGCAGCGAAGGTTGCTCACGCCGTCACCAACCAGCAAGCACAGGACTCCTTGCAGCGCAGCATTACGGATCTCCTCAACACAATCAATCAGGTGGCGCGCGGCGATTTGACGATTCGAGGCAAAGTCACGAACGACGCGCTCGGCAACGTGGTTGACTCGGTGAACTTCATGCTGGACAACTTCACGAAGGTCTTAGAACGAGTGCGCAAGGCTGCCGTCGACGTCAGCACCAGCGCGAACCAGATTCTCGATGCCGCAGATGACATGACGGCCGGTGCGACGCAACAGGATCAGGAAATCACGAACACCTCTTCCGCTGTGGAGGAACTTACGGTTTCGATGAAACAGGTGTCGAACAACGCGGAAGCAAGCGCGGAGGCGGCACGCCGGGCTCTCGACGCAGCCGAGCAAGGCAACCGCGCCGTGCGCGATACCCTCGAAGGAATGCAGCGCATCCGTGCTTCGGTGCAGGCCACCGCAAAGAAGATCAAGTCGCTCGGCGACCGCTCTCTCGAGATTTCGGAAATCATCAACGTGATTAACGACATCACCGAACAGACAAACCTGCTCGCGTTGAACGCCGCGATCGAAGCGGCTCGCGCCGGTGACGCCGGCCGCGGATTCGCCGTCGTCGCCGACGAAGTCCGCAAACTGGCAGAACATTCCCGCAGTGCCACGAAAGACATTGCCGCTCTCATTAAAGCAATTCAGGCCGAGACGAATGAAGCGGTCGTCGTGATGGAAGAAGGCACGCGCGAAGTGGAAGTAGGAGCGGGCCTGGCCGATCAAGCCGGAAAGGCGCTCGAAGCGATTTCAAGCGTCGTCCGTCAATCAGCGGAACTGGTTCAGGAAATCTCGCTGGCCTCGAAGCAGCAGGTGCGCGGAACGGAAGGCGTGGCGAACGCCATGCAGATCATTTCCGGCATCACGCGACAGACCACGCAGGGCGCGCGGCAAACGGCTTCAACCGTAGGCAACATGGTGAAGCTCTCCGAACAGCTCAACGAAGCGCTCGCACAGTTCCGTTCACAATCGGGACGCTCGCCAGAATCGGCCGACGAAGTGCGCACTCCCGCGCCGGTGGGAGCGAATCGCTAGCGGCGGAACGGCGTGGGGGCTACTTGCACGCTGACATGTGCCGATCATGAAACCCAACCCATCCACGGCGTCGATGGCAGCCATCGCTGCGAAGCTCAGCCGATCCGAACTCGACGAGATTCGAGCTCTGATCGAACAGCGGTCCGCCATTCTGTTTGATGCCTCGCGGGAACGCTTTTTTTCAACGCGTCTCGGCGAATTCATGGCGCAGAAGGACATCGCCAGCGGCACCGAGCTCCTTCGATTCGTGCGCAGCTCGAGTATCGAATACGAAGAGCTGCTCGAGAGGCTGCTTACGCAGGAGACGTCTTTTTTTAGGTACCCCGCTGTTTTTGAGGCGCTCGAGGAGAGAATTCTTCCCGAAGTGCAGGAGCGGAAATTTTGGCAAAGCCCGAGAACACTTCGGATCTGGAGCGCCGGGTGCTCGACGGGCGAAGAGCCGTACTCGATGGCGATAACTCTCTGCGACGCACTGAAATTTGTCGAGGCATGGGAGATCGAGATTCTCGCGACGGATGTCAGCCGCCGCGCGCTGCGCCATGCCGAGCACGGCGCTTATTCCCGGCGCAGCTTGCAGGATGTTTCGCTGCGGCAGGTCGAAACTTATTTCACGGCGACGAAGCACGGTTTTCAGGTGAAGCCGCGTATTCGGAAGATGATTTCGTTCGCGCAGATGAATCTGGTCGACTCGGTGTACGTTGGAAAACTCGACTGCATCTTCTGCATGAACGTGCTGATGTATTTCTCCGAGGAGCGCAGACTTTCCATTCTCCGCCGTTTTTTTGACACGCTCGAGCCGGGCGGGTACTTTCTGCTGGGCCATTCGGAAACGCTCTCAAACGTGCCGGTGAAATTCGAGTCCATGGTTCTCGGTGATTGCCGCCTCTATCGAAAGCCTCTTGCGGCGGAATTGCAACGGGCGCCGGTGCTCATGGAGGGAAGCCTGTGAGCGGGCCGACTCCCGAATCGACCGAACTATTCCTGCAGGAGGCGTCGGAACACCTCCAGTATCTGCGGGAGTATTCCGGGATCTTGCAGGAATCACGGACCAAACCTGAAGACCTCGAAAAGCTCTACATTGCTTCACATACACTCTCGGGTACTTCCGCTAGTTACGGATTCCCGCTCTTTTCAGGGGTCGCCTCAAAGATGGCGCACCTCTTTCACTACGCCATGAATGCAACCTTGACGGCGGAGATGCATGGACCACTTACGGAATTTATTTCCGACGCCATTGCGGTGCTGGAGTTTGATCTGCTGCAGATCAGCTCGAATGGGATGGAGACCGCGGACGACATCGCCTCATTTAAGCACCGTTATGCGTTTGCCTTTCCTGCTCCGCCGGTGCCTGAACCTACGAATGAATCAGAGGCGGGCGAAATCGGAGTTCGCGAGCCAATTCCGGAGGGTTTTCCGTCGCAGTCATTTGCGGGCCGTCTTCCGGAGGATGGCGAAGTCCCCGATGAAGTCCTCGAGTTCTTTATTCCCGAGGCCGAAGAGCACTTGCAGGCTGTCACAGAATGTTTGCTGGCACTCGAGGAGAATCCCAATCCAGATGACATCCACCGGCTCTTCCGCTCCATGCATACCGTGAAGGGTTCGGCGGCTCAGGTCGGTTTACACCGGCTGTCAGCGGTCGCGCATCGGGTGGAAGACCTGATCGGGCAATTGCGCGATAGCACCCTGCAGCCGAGTGCCGAATTCGTCGATCTTTGTCTCGATTCCGTGGATGTGCTGAAGAAATTCCTTCACCGGCAATGGTCGAGCAACGCCGAGATGGCTGCGGCCGTCGATCCTTTGTTCGGGCGGATTGGAGAACTGGTTCCGGAAGAACTTTCAGAAGACCCCGAGTCCGGCATGGGGGCGGTTTCTCCGCACACGCCCCCCGTCGAACCTGCGGCGACAGCAGCACGCCCGGCAGTGGTGCAGGCTTTGCCGCAAGCAAAATCCGTCCGCATTTCGCTCGAGCGCCTCGACCGCATGATGAACGCCGTCGGAGAACTTGTAATCAATCGCACGCGGATGGTCGGCAGGCTCGCGGAACTTGCCAAGCTCGTCGAAGTGCTGACTTTCTCGAAGGGCCGCCTTTCCGGCAAGATTTCTGATTTTCAGGAAAAGCACGAGTTCAATCGCCTGAGCGGGTCCCTGGTGCCCGGCAGCTGCGTACCTCAAATGGACACGACCAGGCCTAAATTTGCGGCGCAGCCCGCGATGACTTCGAACGATCTTCTTGATTTCAGCGAACTCGAGATGGATCGCTACGATGATTTCAATATCCTCTCGCGCTCACTCACCGAAATTTCCGCAGACGTTACCGAAGTCCTGACCCAACTCGAAGGTTTCATGGGCCGAGTGGACACGGACATCGACGAATTCACGAAGCTCGCACATCACTTGCAGGACGAGATTACCGCTGCCCGCATGGTCCCGATCGGAAATCTCTATACGCGACTTTCCCGCACGGTGCGGGATGCGGCGAAAGCTACCGGGAAGCCCGTCGAGCTTTCGCTGGAAGGAGCCGACACGGAACTTGACAACAATATAATCCAGTACATTTCGGATCCGCTGATCCACTTGGCTCGCAATGCCGTGGCACATGGGATCGAAGACGCTGCCACGCGCCGCCAGGCCGGAAAGGACGAGAAAGCGCACGTCATTGTCCGCGCCTATCATCGGGGCAATCATATTTTCATCGAAGTCGAAGACGACGGTCGGGGCATCGATTACGAGCTTGTGAGGCAGCGGGTGATCGAATCGGGTGCGATGTCGCCGGTCGCCGCCGCCGAGCTTACGGAGCGCGAGCTTCGAGAGTTCCTATTTCGCCCGGGCTTCTCAACTGCCTCCTCGATGACCGAGCTGGCTGGGCGCGGGGTGGGTCTCGATGTGGTGCGCTCGAATGTTCACTCGCTGAACGGTGAAATTGAGGTGCGCTCGGAAATAGGTCGCGGAGCGTGTTTCACCGTAAAAGTGCCGTTAACACTGATTATTTCGCAAGCGTTGTTCGTCCGTTGTGGAAGTTCGGTATTCGCGCTACCGCTTGCGGTGGTGGAGGAAATTCGCCGATTGCGGCCGGATGAAATTGAAGACGTTGGCGGAAGGCTTCTTACCCGCGTCCGCGACGTGATCACCGAAGTTGTCCGTCTGGATTTGCGACTCGCGCTGCCTCCACTCGAGCCTTTGAATGGTTACTTCCACATGGTGATCGTCAAGGTGGCTGGAAAGCATGTGGGCGTAGTCGTCGAGGAAGTTCTCGGCAAAGACGAAATCGTCATCAAGAATCTGGGCGATTATCTGCGCCGCGTAAAGCTGTTTCCAGGTACCACGATTGCTCCCGACGGTAGCCTGATTCTGCTCATCGACCTGAATCGTCTGGTTTCTTCCGACAACGCCGATCAGCCTCGGCTGCCTGCTTCCTCTCCAGCGGCTCGGGTTTTTGCACCGGGCGCCGAGGCGGTTGCCGCTGGCAGCATTCCCGCCGAAGCTGTCGATCCGATAGAAAATGACCGCGTGGTGGTCGTCGCCGATGACTCGATCAGCGTGCGGAAATTCGTCGGGCGTATGCTCGAAAAAGCCGGTTATCGCGCGCGCCTTGCCTCGGACGGGCTGGAAGCTTTGGAGATCGTGGCCCAGTCAGGTTGCCATCTGGTCATCACCGACCTCGAGATGCCGCGCATGAACGGTTACGAGTTGATGGCCCATTTGCGGCAGAACCCCGTGACGCGGGCGATACCCGTGCTGGTTGTCACATCGCGTGCCGGCGCAAAACATCGTGATCGCGCTCTAAAGGAAGGCGCTTCGGGCTTCCTGACCAAGCCAGTGCAGGAAGACCAGTTGCTTTCAAACGTCGAAAGCTTGATTGGATCGGAAAAGGCGCAAGGATGGACTGCGGTAAGTGCACGGTTGCGCCAGGATTGAAATGGACAAGGCCACAGACAAGAAGATCCGAGTCCTGGTGGTGGACGACTCCGCCTTCATGTGCAAAGTCCTGCAGGAGATCATCAGCGCCGACCCGCAACTTGAAGTTGCCGGTTTGGGCCGCGACGGCCGCGAAGCGATCGCCTTAGCGGAATCGCTTCGGCCTGACGTGATTACCATGGACATCAACATGCCGCACGTCGATGGCTTGCAAGCGACCGAGATGATTATGTCGCAAAACCCCCGGCCGATTGTGATTGTCAGTTCGGAATCGCGCGAAGGAGCCTCCAGCACGTTGCGTGCGCTCGAACTCGGCGCGATTGATTTTGTTCCCAAACCTTCCACCGGTATCGACCTGGACATGAGAAATGTCCGCGATGAATTAACGCGAAAGCTCAAGCTAGCGGCGAAAGTTCGCGTGGTGCGGACGGCTACGCGTTCGAAGCTGCCCGCGCCGCACGCGCCGGTCCCGGTTACCTCCGGAAGGTCAGCGGGAGCAGCCTTTGCAACCCACCAGGGCGGAAAATTTCCGTTAGTTGCTATCGCCGCATCGACAGGTGGACCTGCTGCGGTGATGCGCGTGGTGGCGAGCCTGCCGAAAGACTTCGGGGCGGCGGTCTTGCTGGTGCTGCACATGCCGGCGGCTTTCACGAAGCAATTCACGATTCAGCTGGCAGAAATTGCGCGACTACCTGTGAAAGAAGCGGAAACAAACGATTTGATTCAGCCGGGAATGATCTATCTCTGCCCCGGTTCACATCATCTACGAGTTTCATCGCTTGGCAAGATAGCGCTCGATGCCGGCGCGCGCATTGAGGGTTATCGCCCGTGCGCAGACGTGGCCTTCGAATCGATAGCAGCCTACGCGCGCTCCCTCGCCGTCGGAGTCGTGCTCACCGGCATGGGCAACGACGCGGCCAAGGGCGCCAAGGCCGCCAAGGACGCTGGTGGCTACGTCATAACTCAAGATGAAGCTTCGTCCGTAATCTTCGGCATGCCGGCCGAAGCCATCAAAATCGGTGCCGTGGACGAAGTACTGCCGCTCGATGAAATCGGCGCAGCAATCGAAAAGCGCGTCGCAAAACTTTGCCGAATGGTCCCGGCGGGTGTCCGATGAAAATCGCGAGCCAGAGCGCCGTGAAATCGCGCCGCACGATCAGCTCGGAACCGATGATTTTATTTCGCGTTGCGCACCAAACATTCGCGATTGCTGCCGAAGCGGTGCAGGAAATTCGCAGCACGGACGGGCTCGCCGGCGCGGCAATGGAATTCGAGCAATTGGAAGTGCCGAAGGTGCGCCATACGATCGAACGGGCGCATCGAACATACTATGTCGTAAATGCCGGCGCCCATTTTGGACTGCCGGTCACGCGGCCCATGCTCGTACTTATCCTGCGTCAATTGCGCTCGGCTGTTCTGGTTGACCGAATCGAGCGCATGGCCCACATCTCCGCAATACTTCCGTTGCCTCAGGCTTTCACAGGACAAGAACGTAAGTGGTATCTCGGGCTGGCGTACATCGATGACCACGTGATTCCCGTGATCCAGCCAAACGGTTTCCTGACCCCGGATGAGTTCAAACAGCTCGATTGTGCGGCCAGGTCGCGCGCAGCAGATCAACAACTGCATAGAATGGTGCAGACGTGAGCGCGGCCGGGAATGCTGGGAAAAACTCTCATGTCCTCCTACAGGTGGGGAACCGGCGTTTCGCGCTGCCTGCGGATATCGTCGAAGAATTGGCTCCGCCAGTGCGCCTGCATTCCTTTCCGCACACATCCCGGCTGGTCATAGGAGTGATCGTGCGCCGTGGCCGGATTGTTCCGGTCTATGATGTCGCACCTGTGTTGCTCGGGGCAGGTTCGGCCGTGCACCGCTTCTATCTGGTTGCCCGGCGCGCTTTCAGCGAAACCATAGAATCAAGTGCAATTCCAGTAAGCGGCGAATGCGAACTCGCCGTGGGCGACGCCCATCCGCCCGCCGAAGTGCGCCCGGACTACGTGACCGGCCGGCTTGTGACTGCCGACGAAAGTCTCGACGTATTGAACCTTGAAGCGCTCCTGACATCGCCGGACGCCTCGCCCACAGCATCGAGCCAGTCGAACACGGGGACGGAGGCGTCGCTGTGAGCCTGCAAGCAAACTCGCCGAAAATCTTGCTCATCGATAGCAACGTTTATTTTGCGAAGCGCCTGGGCGATGCGCTCAAAGAGCAGGGCTTCGAGGTGGTCTCAAGCACCCAAGCGGTGTATTCCTTGACGATGCTGGAATGGGACGCGCCGATGGCAATTCTATGCGCCACAAATTTGCGTGAGATGGGGGCGCTCGAGATGGCGCCGGTCTTGCGCGCCGACCCGAAGACTTCGAATATCCCCTTGATCGCGATTGGAAACGGCGGAGATCAAGCGCTGCTCGAAGCTTATCGCGCAGGGTGCGACGACTACGTGGACCGGCGTCGATCGCCTACCGACATTGCAGCACACGTGCGCAGTTTCCTTGTTAGCCGCCAGGAAGGGTTTCAGCCCACGCAGATGCTTGCGCTATCGGATACTGCGCTGAGCGGCAATCTTTCGCACCTTGATTTGCCCGGCGTGATTCAAATGCTGAACCAGGCCCGGCAGACCGGAGCGCTGCACATCAATACCAGCGACACCGACGGCCTTATTTTCTTCGAAGGTGGAGAAATTCTCCACGCCGAATGTGGCGCGCTTTTCGGCGACGAAGCAGTGACACAAATTGTGAAAAACTGCCAGGCATCCGGCAAAGGCGTTTACAAATTCATCTACGGCGCCGCCGCGGCCCAGCGAACGGTGTTGCGCTCCGCCACCGACCTGCTGCTCGATGCGCTTCGCGAATTTGACGAAGGCGAGCGCGACGAAGGTGAAACCCGCCCGGCAGAAAACGTTGAGAAGGAGTCGTCATGAGCGAGAATCAGACACTCACTGCCGCCCGCACGCCCACGGTTTATTTCATTGATGACAGCGCCACGATGCGCGAAGTGATTAAGATTGCTTTTCGCAAAGAAAACATTCACGTCATCACCTGCTCTGATGCTGCCTCAGCACTCGCACAATTCGGGGAATCCGCGCCTGACGTTGTGATTACCGATGTCATCATGCCGGACCAAGACGGATACGAAGTATGCCAGTTCGTCAAGCACCACGAGCAATTCGGCAAGACTCCTGTGATTTTGATGTCGGGCGTCGTGAACCGCACGGTTGCGGAAAAAGCCATGACGGTGAAAGCCGACGAATTAATCCGAAAGCCATTTCAGCCGCAAGATTTGATTCTGCGCGTGAAAAATCTGCTTCATCCGAAACCAGCTGGCGTTGCAGTCGACGCCGAAAGTGTCGCGTCGCGCACGTCTTCTCAAGCATTGTCCAGCCTTTTTTCACCCGCCCATACGAGGGGTGTGGATCCGGGAACAGCGCCGCGTCTAGAACCTCCCATCGCCGCTATCCCGCCGCGTTCGGCGCCGCCCACTGCTCAGCGATTTGTGCAGGCGCATGGCCCTCGAGCACCGCTTCCAGCCGAGGTTCAGAAATTGCGAAACGAGGTGCGGCAACTCGAGTTGCTGGTAAAGAAATTGCAAGCCGAACTCGAAGCGGGACGTCAATACTGCGAGGCCCTTGAAGCCCACATCAAGACTCTTCAGGAGCCGGAATAGAAGGCCTCTGCAAGGTCGTGCGGAACTGCTTCGTGGTTGTCACCTATTTAGGTAGAATCGTTATCGCGATTGTTAACCCCTTCGGAAACACACGCTACTCTACAATCTCCTCTCAGATTCAGGCGGTTTGCATTCCGCTAGGGGCGCGTTCGAGGAGTTGTAATCGGACGCCGCACCGAGCACCGAATGGCCGCGTGTCTTCCGATGGTTGTCCACGGCGTGGACGACCATCGAAAATCCCTTCACGCAGACTGCCAGCACGCTAGATGTGAGCGCATCCGGCGCTCGCCTAAAGGGATTGGAGTGCAGCGGACATCCCGGCGCGACGATTGAGATTGAGTATGGGGACCCCAAAAGCCCCATTTCGCGTGCAAGGATTAGCGCCGAAGGCAGTTTATAGGTGCCAGGATCGAGGCACTGCACGCCGATTTGTCCCGCGCGATTCGCAATGCCTCGCTTCCATTGGATTTTTTGCAGCTCCGGTGGCAGAATTCTGGCGCTCGCTATTTTGGGAGGAGGCGCCCCAATGGTTTGGGTAGCGCGGTCTGTGGCCGTGATTTTTTTCGCTATTTTGCTCTGTTTCTGGATGGGTTCTGGCGTAGCGTCGCCGAATTTATCCCCTGGCGATTCTTCCTCCAGCGCAGCGCGAAGTTTTCAGTTTACATCGGTCACTCACGTTCCCGCGCTGCCCCGAGGCGCTCGTCAGCTCAAGATTTGGGTTCCGCTTCCGTACGAGGAACATTCCCAACTCATCTCCAACCTCCAGGTGTTGACCCCTCTTTCTTACAAAATGGAGCACGAGAAAGAATACGCTGATCGCTTCGCTTATCTGGTGGAGAACGCGGACGATGCACGCGGACCACTCGATATTCGCGTTACATTTCACGTGCAAAGGTTCGAGCACCGCGTTTCGCTGACGCCATCGAACAAGCCCGTGAGTGAGGGCGTTATCTCAACCGCGCGCTTCTTGCAGCCCGATCATCTGGTGCCGCTCGACGGTGTGATCCACGAGCTCTCGATTCAACATACCGCAGGCGCAGGCACGCCCCTTGAGAAGGCGCGCCAAATCTACGACTACGTGATTGCCACGATGCACTACGACCACGATGGCACGGGGTGGGGCCAGGGCGACGCCGTGTGGGCGTGCGATGCGAAGCACGGGAATTGCACCGACTTTCACTCGGTTTTCATTGGCATGGCGCGCGCCGCAGGAATCCCGGCCCGTTTCGAGATCGGCTTCCCGCTTCCCGCAAACGCGCACCAAGGCGTAGTTTCGAGTTACCACTGCTGGGCGCAGTTTTTCGTTCAGGGAGTCGGCTGGATTCCGATTGATGCTTCTGAGGCCTGGAAGAATCCGGCCAAGCGCGATTATTTCTTTGGGGCTACCGACCAGAATCGCGTCATGTTTTCACTGGGCCGCGACATTCATTTAAAGCCGGGCCAAAAGGGCGAGCCCTTGAACTATTTTGTTTATCCTTACGCGGAGCTTGACGGAAAGCCCTTCGCGCAACTCAAAAACGAATATTCGTTCCGGGATGATTCAGTTCCGGCTGGTCCGGCGCCCGACGTTTCAACTTCGGACTGAATACCACAGTTGGGCGGCACCAACTTAATCGAGGTGTTTCAAATGGAGAAAGTCTCGGGCCACGTCGGCTGCGTCGCGATGCTGTCCATCTACTGCGTTGTTCATTTTCCGCATCTCGTCAGTTGAGATCTTTCCCGCCAATTCATCGAGTGCGCGCTGCACCTCAGGATGTTTGGACAACGTCTGTTGTCCCACGATCGGTACCGCCTCGTACGGTGGAAAATAGCGTTTGTCATCCTCCAGCGTCACGAGATCATTTGCCGCAAGTAGGCCGTCGGTCGAGTTTCCCGCCACTAAGTCGACTTGTTTGTTGAGCAAAGCGCGGTAGAGCAGCCCCAGGTCTAGAATGTGTGGCGATTCCGCGAAACGCAGACCGTACAACTTGGCGAGTCCCGCGTAACCATCCGGCCGCTCCGAAAATTCAAAACCAAATCCCGCGCGCCAACGCCCGGCATAGGGCGCCGCGTCGGAAATGGAGCTCAGCCCCAATCGACGAGCATCCTCCCCCCGAATTACAATCGCAAAGGTATTATCAAATCCGAGAGAGCGCATCACATTCAGCCCGAAGCGTCGCTTGTACTCGGAGCGAACACGCTGGAAGACGGCAGTGGAATCGCGTTCGATGGGATCGTGCAGAATCGCAGTCAGAGCCGTGCCAGTGTATTCGACGTAGGTGTCGATGCGCCCGGCCAGCAAGGCCTGATGGCAAATGTAAGAGCCTGCGAGATAGAAGCGGCGCACAACGGGAAGATGGGTTCGCGTTTCGAGGTGTTGCGCGAGGATTTCGCCGAGCAGCGCCTGCTCCGAGAAATTCTTCGAGCCGACGACGATTGTATCCTGGCGTGCTGGCCCGCAAGCTCCAAGCTCCATTACCATGAGCACGGCAACCAGGTAGACCGCGATCGATTGGAACGCCCATGTCATCGGATCGGGCGTAGCCGCCGTTCGAGCAACCCCAGCCCCAGATCCGCCACGATGGCGAGCATCGCGGCCGGAATCGCTCCCGCCAGAATGAGTTGATCGTTCACCATTGCCAGTCCCCGAAAAATGAATTCACCCAATCCGCCTGCGCCCACCGCTGCCGCAATCGTCGCAATACCAATTGTCAGAACGGTCGCAATTCGTACGCCTGCGAGCACCGTCGAGAGCGAGAGAGGCAGCTCGACCTGGGTGAGAATCTGCCACTCCGTCATTCCCATTGCCCGCGCCGATTCGCGGACCGCGGGATCCACGCCTCGAATTCCCTCCGAAGTGTTGCGAATGATCGGCAACAGCGCGTAGAGCGTCAGCGCGGTAATCGCTAGCCGATCTGCGCGCCCGCCAAGCCACGGCACGGGGAGTAGGAACCCGAAGAGCGCCAGGCTCGGAATCGTTTCGGCAATGTTGGCGCTGCCAAGAATCGGTTTCGAAAGCCACGGGCGCCGAGCCACAAGGATTCCAAGTGGAATGCCGATTACCGCCGCGAATAACATCGTCGCTCCCACCAGCCAAACATGTTCCAGCACTGCTTGCCAGATTTCGCTTCGGTGATGCAGAAAAAATGTGACCACGCTCATGCGCCTCCCTCGAGCTGTTCGTACGCACGAAACTGCGCGACATACGCGGCAGCCACGGCTTGCTGCGACCGCAGGAAGTCTTTTGGCGTGTATACCCCGGCCAGCTCTCCAGCTTCAACCAATCCGATTCGCGTGCCCAGCAGAAGCGCTTCACCGACGTCGTGCGTCACGATCACAATCGTTTTGCCCAGCCGTCTTTGCAGAGCCTGGAATTCTTCCTGTAGTTCGCCGCGCGTGAGCGGATCGAGAGCCCCAAACGGTTCGTCCATGAGCAAAATTGGCGGATCGGCTGCGAGCGCTCTCGCCACTCCGACGCGTTGCCGCTGGCCGCCGGACAGTTGGTGCGGATGCCGCTGAATGAATTTTTCGGGCTCAAGACCTACCAGCAGGAGTAGCTCTCGCACCCGCGCCCGAATACGATCGTCTGGCCATCGCTCAAGTCGCGGCACCAGTGCGATGTTCTGCTCGATCGTGAAATGCGGGAATAGCCCCACTTCCTGCACCACGTACCCGATGTGCCGCCGCAGCACAATCGGATCCCATTGTTTCGTCGAGCGTCCCTCGACGCACACGTCTCCATGGGTGGTCTCAAGGAGTCGATTGATCAGTTTCAGGGCAGTCGTCTTTCCGGCGCCGCTGCGCCCGAGTAACACCAGGGTATCACCTCGCTGCACGGATAGCGTCACGTCCCGCAACAGAGCGGGCCGCCCAGGCAGCTCAAAGGTCGCGTGGAGGAACTCGATGACGGCTTCGCGGTTTGGCTGGTCACGCATGCAGGCTCAATGTAGCACAGCAACACTTGCCTGATTGAAGCCGCGAAAAGTCGCCGTTCGCTTGCCGAGATTAACCGTTCGCGGTATAAGCACTTCGAGTTTGCTGCTTGTCGAAACGAACCCGACCGACCATGCGACGCTTCTGGATTGACACAGACACCGCCTCAGACGACGCAGTCGCGATTCTAATGGCGCTTCGCACCCCCGATGTTCAAGTGGACGGAATCTCGACCGTCTCCGGGAACGTTCCTCTCGAGATGTGTTCGCGCAACGCGGGAACCGTCGTCGAACTTTGCGGCAAGGACACGCCTGTCTATCCCGGCTGTGACCGTCCGCTCGTACGAGAACCTAGCTATGCATACTTTTTTCACGGCCCGGATGGCATGGGCGGAATGAATTATCCAGCGCCTAAGCGCGGGCCGGAGAAGGAACACGCCGTGGATGCGCTGGTGCGCGCAATCCGTTCGCAGCCCGGCGAATACACTCTGGTTACGCTTGGACCGCTAACCAACATCGCCATGGCTCTACGGCAAGCGCCTGACATTTCCGCCAAGCTGCGGCGAGTGTACGTGATGGGCGGTGCGGCGTGCACAGTCGGAAATATTACTCCGGCGGCGGAATTCAATATCTGGGTGGATCCCGAAGCAGCGAAGATCGTGTTCCACTCCGCCATGCCAATCCTGATGGTGGGTTGGGAACATTGCCGTGGCGCCTCCACGTTGAGCGACTCCGACATGGCGTTTGTTCGCGGCTTTAAGACGAGATATGCCGACTTCGCGCTCGATTGCAACAAAAGCGCCCTCGCCGCCAGCCGCAGCTTCAATCGCGAGTCGGGATTGACGCTGCCCGATCCCGTCACCATGTCCATTGCCATGGACCCGGCGGTGTGCACGTCGGTGGATCATCATTACACGGACATCGAAATCGAATCGGAGCTAACCCGCGGTATGACGGTTGTTGACCAGCTCAACGTCACGAAGCAGCCTCCCAACATCGAGATCTGCTGGAAAATTGATGCCACTCGCTGGAAAGAAACGCTGTACAAGACGCTGCGATGAGCAGGGGCCATTCTGTTCACCGTGCTGAGGGAGTCCAATCCAGCTGGCTCTGGAACCAAGACCTCGCCCCTATTCCTCCCGAGCGGCGCACTTGGGGCACCTACAACTACACCGCGCTTTGGGTCGCGATGAGCGTCAACATTCCGACTTACATGCTCGCGAGCGGGATGATCGCCGGCGGCATGAATTGGAAGCAGGCAATCTTCACCGTTTTTCTCGGCAACGTTATCGTCCTGATTCCGATGCTGCTTAACGCGCACGCCGGCGCGGAGTACGGAATTCCGTTCCCCGTTTTCGCCCGGTCCTCGTTCGGAGTCCTGGGCGCGAACGTTCCGGCCGTTCTACGCGCGCTGGTCGCCTGCGGATGGTTCGGCATTCAGACGTGGATAGGCGGAGAAGCAATGAACACCTTGCTCGCCGCGATCGTGCCGGGTTGGAACCAGGTCTGGCTTTGCTTCGCTCTGTTCTGGCTTCTGAACGTGATCGTCATCATCCGCGGAATTGAATCCATTCGCTTTCTTCAAGGCATTACGGCGCCCGCGCTCTTGATTCTCGGCCTTGCCTTGCTCGCTTGGGCATACTTCAAGGCCGGTGGATTTGGCCCCATGCTGGCGACGCCTTCGAAGTTCCATACCTTCGGCGAATTCTTCGCGTTTTTTGTTCCGTCGCTCACCGGTGTTGTCGCGTTCTGGGCTACCGTGGCTCTGAATATTCCCGACTTTACTCGCTACGCCAAAGGGCAACGCGAGCAGATGCTCGGTCAGGCGCTCGGCCTGCCAACCACCATGACGCTTTACTCTTTCATCGGGATTGCGGTCACCTCCGCGACGGTCGTGGTGTTCGGCAGCGCGATCTGGGATCCGGTCGTCGTTATGAGCCGCCTCGGCAATCCTGCAGCCGTCGTGGTGGCCATGTTGGCGCTTCTGCTAGCCACGCTGAATGTAAACGTAGCCGCCAACGTCGTTTCTCCGGCGAACGATTTCTCGAATCTGTATCCCCGGAAAATCAGCTTCAAGTTGGGCGGCTTGATTACTTGCCTTGTCGGCCTGCTGATGCAGCCATGGCGGCTGCTTGCAAGCTATGGAAACTATATCGTTGGCTGGCTCGTTGGCTATTCGGGTTTTCTGGGACCCATTGCGGGCGTAATGATTGCCGACTATTACGTGCTTCGAAAAAGAATCATTGTCACCGGCGATCTCTTCGAGCGTAGCGGCCAGTACGAATTTTCGGGCGGTTTCAACTGGCGCGCGATCGGTTCGCTGGCCGCCGGAATCATTGTCGCGTTGATTGGTCTCGAGGTCCCCGCTTTGCACGGTCTGTATCACTATGCGTGGTTCGTTGGCTTCGGCGTTTCGTTCGTAATTTACCTTGCCTGGATGCCTCGTCGATGAAGCTCATGAAGCGGAACATAGCAAGCGGCCAGTCATCTTCGCTCGAGAAACCGGCGTATATCCCGCAACACCCTCGCGAGCATCCTCTTTGTCAATTTCCCGGTAAAAGTATTCTGCTGGCTCGGATGGTAAGAGGCGAACAATCGCGGCAAGTCCCCGCCTCGCTCGTAACTAACTCCGTGACCAAACCGGAACGCCGCAAGGCTCTTGATTTTGCCCTGCTCTTTGAGCAGCCCCAGGTAAACGCGCATCGCAATGCTCCCCAAGGCAAGAATCGCGCGCGGCCGCAGAATTTCGAGCTCGCGCTCGAGATACGGCCGGCAGTTCGCCACCTCGGAAGGCAGCGGCTTGTTCGCGGGCGGAGCGCAGCGAATCGCCGCAGCAATGTAGGCATTCTTAAGGACAAGCCCGTCGCCACGGAAGGTCGAGGTCGGCTGGTTCGCGAATCCGGTGCGATACAGCGCTTCAAACAGAAAATCTCCGGAGCGATCGCCCGTAAACACGCGCCCGGTTCGATTTCCTCCGTGTGCCGCGGGAGCCAGCCCGAGGATCAGCAATTTCGCGCGCGGGTCCCCGAATCCCGGCACCGGCTTGCCCCAATAGTCGCAGCCGCGAAACGACAGCCGCTTCTCGCGCGCCACGTGCTCGCGGTATTCCACCAGCCGCGGACACTTCCGGCAGCGGATAATTTCTTCCTCCAGCGCTCGAAGCTCGTCCATCAGATTTTCCTTACCGAAAATTATCACGAAACCGATGTGCTCCCGGAATCATCTATTCGTGTGGACGGGTCCGGCTAGCAAACGGCAGTTCAGCTTTCTGATATTCTGCTTATCCGCAGCGCATGCATGCCTGCGTCATCTGATGAATACGAAACGCGAAAAAATCGTCATCATCGAAGCCGACGCCACGAGCGCGGAACACCTGCGTGCGGCTTTTGAAACGGCCGGCTACGACGCCGTGTTGTTCGCCACCACCCGCGAAGCGCTCGACGCCGTCCAGCACTCAGGTGCAAACCTGCTGATTCTCGATGGCGCGCAGCGCGACCCAAATGCGCGAGAGATGCTCGCAGCGATCCGCGGCAGCATGGCCACCGAAACTGTGCGCGCGATTCTGGTCGTCGGCGGAGCGGCAAGCGAACGAGCTGCGGCGCTCGACATCGGCGCCGACGATGCGCTGTCTCGGCCCATCGATACCGGTGAACTTGTCGCCCGCGTCCACGTTCAACTGCGAGCCCGGCGCGCGGAAGCAGAACTCCGAAAAAAAGTGCGCATCGCCGAAGAAGGCCAGCAGATCGCGCACACCGCGTTCGAAGCCATCGCTGTCACCGAGAAGATGGCCAGCGACGCTACCACACTCGATCGCCGGCTCAAAATTGGGTTCGCCGCCGTGCTCTCTCTCGCCGCAATCATGGCGATCATTTATTTCGGATTTGCCCGCACCGCTCAAAAGCAGGCCCAGCACTCCAATGCGTTTATCGCTCGCTTGGAAGGCGGGCTGGTGCATCAACAGGATTTGCTCTCGCAGGTTCGCAAGTTGCGCGGCGATCAAGTTGCGGGAACCACCGCCGCACCAGGAAAAGACGAGCTGCAACGGCAAGCTGCCGATCTGAAATCCAGGATGTCGAATGCCAATTCAGACGAAGTAGCCGCGCTCCAGAAAGATTTGGCGGAAACAAACGCCCGCTTGAAGCGAGTCGAGCGCGAAGGCTCGGCCGCCCAGAATCTCATTCCCATGGACGTGCAGAGCGTATGTCTTCTGCACGTTTCTGTCGCCTTCCGCGATAAGCAGAGCGGGCGCAGGCTCCACTACGCCGGACTGAACTCCAAAGGCGATCCTCTCGAGGACAGCGACGGCAATCCAATTCTGAACCTCGAATCCGGCGGCCCCGAAGTGAAAGTCGACGTTTTCGGAACCGGTTTCCTGGCAGGTCCGGGAGGTCGCCTCATCACGAACCGCCACGTTGCCGAGCCTTGGTGGAAGAACGAGGAGCTGAAGGATCTCACGAACCAGGGTCTCCAACCCGAGATTTCTCTGATCCGCGCCTATTTCCCCGGTGACTCTCGGGCGTTCCACGCGGAAATCCAGCAGATTTCAAGCCAAACAGATTTAGCTGCGATGCGCGTGGATCTGCAAGACTTGAAACGTCCGCCGCTTGCGATCGACTCCGAAAAAGGCGCCGCAGTGAGTGGGCAACCGGTCGTGCTCATGGGCTATGCCACTGGCCTTGCCGCGATTCTCGCGCGTACCGACGAAGATGCCGCGCAAAAGATTCTCGCGAAGAGCGGCGGCGACGTTTCGCAAGTCCTTGATGAATTGGCGCGGCAAGGTCTGATTCGTCCGCTCATTACCCAGGGCCACATCGGCGATGTCTTGTCCGATAAAATCGTATTCGACGCGCAGACCACCTCCGGGGGCTCTGGCGGCCCGCTCTTCAATCGCGAGGGCAAGGTTATCGGCGTAACCTATGCCATCTTGAAAGGCTTCGGCGGTTCGAACTTCGGCATACCCATTCGATTTTCCCAGTCGCTATTGACGCCCTAGGTGTCTTTGCTCGTTGCGCTTGGTTTCCTCGAAATTGACAGCAGCGTGCGGCACGGCTAGCATGGTCCCAGCGATTTCCCCTTCAGGGCAAGGCCTGAGGGCAAGCATTCCCGCGGCTGGGGACTGACTGTTTTCTCTACCCATGGAAACTAGCTCGCACTCGAAATCCATTCTGGACAGAATTGTCGACGCTCGCCGCCAGTCCGTTGCGCACCGCAAGCGTGTGCTTCCTGACGTCGCGCTGAAAATCGCGGTCGAAAAGAAAACTCCGCCGCCGCGTGATTTCACCGCCGCGCTCTCAAGCGCAGGCCTGAACGTGATCGCCGAGCTGAAGAAAGCGTCACCGTCGCGCGGCACGCTGCGCGACGAGTATGCGCCGTCGGCGTTGGCCGCGAGCCTCGAACAGGCGGGCGCAGCTGCTCTTTCGGTGTTGACGGAAGAAGATTTCTTTTCGGGATCACTGGCTCATCTGAAAGATGCCAGCCAGGTGACCAAGATCCCGGTCCTCCGAAAGGATTTCATCGTCGATCCGTGGCAGGTTTGGGAGACGCGCGCCGCAGGCGCCGATTCCTTCCTGCTGATCGCCGCGATCCTGTCCGATGCTGCGCTCGGCGAGCTGCTCGAGTTGGGCCGCTCGCTTGGTATGGAGCCCCTTGTGGAAGTTCATTCGCGCGGGGAACTCGATCGCACTTTGGCCGGCGGCGCGCGCATCATCGGCGTCAACAACCGCAACCTCCACAATTTCCAGGTGCACATCGAAACATCGCTGGAATTGATCGAAAGCATTCCGGAATGCTGTATTGCCGTAAGCGAGTCCGGCCTGCGCACTCATGCGGATTTGAATCGGCTGCGAAGTGCGGGGTTTGACGCGTTTTTGATTGGCGAGCATCTCATGAAGGACGCCGAGCCAGGCGTGGCATTGCGTGCCTTGCTCGAGCCTGCCGCCGGAGGACACAGGGTCGCTTAAGTGCCCGCTCGTGATGGTTATGGTCAAAATTTGCGGAATCACCACTGCTACGGACGCCCGGCGAGCGGTCGAAGCCGGCGCGGACTTTCTGGGCTTCAATTTTTATCCGAGGAGCCCTCGCTATATCGAGCCCGCCAAAGCGCGGCGAATCGCGCACCAGCTGCCGGCGAAGATTTCTCTGGTTGGAGTTTTTGTGAACGAATCGGAAGAAAAGATTCTTGAGATTGCCCAAACAGTGGGTCTCGCTTTCTTGCAATTGCATGGCGACGAATCGCCTGAATTGGTCTCGCGCTTGAAGCGAACGTTGCCGGTAATCAAGGCGATTCGCGTGCGACACTCATTTCGCACCGCAAACCTTAAGCGATTCGGCCGCTCGTATGCCCTGTTGCTCGACGGCTTCGACAGCCGCCAGCGCGGGGGCACGGGCAAGACGTTTGCGTGGGACATCGCGCTGCGCGCGAATCGATACGGCAAGGTTTTTCTGGCGGGAGGCCTGAGACCCGAAAATGTCGCGGAAGCAATTCAAGCCGCGAAGCCCTATGCGATCGACGTCTGCAGCGGAGTCGAAGCAAGGCCAGGAAAGAAAGACCCGGCGCGTCTGAAAGCTCTGATGAATGCGGTGAAGGCTGCGCAAGCGGTTCCAGCGGCAAAATTCGCGCAACGGAAATCACGATGAGCTCCTTCGCACAAACCGCTCCCGATGGTCGCGGCCGGTTCGGCCCTTACGGCGGCCGCTACGTCCCGGAAACTCTGGTCGCACCGCTCGAAGAACTCGAGCGCGCTTACGCCGGCGCGCGCTTGGATCGAAGCTTCGAAGTTGAACTCGATTCCATGCTGCGCAATTTTGCAGGCCGCCCCACTCCGCTGCAATTTGCTTCCAGGTTAACGGAACAATTCGGCGGTGCGCGCGTCTATCTTAAGCGGGAAGACCTGCTTCACACCGGCGCGCACAAGATTAACAATTGCATCGGCCAGGGGCTGCTCGCCGTACGAATGGGCAAGCGCCGAGTGATTGCCGAGACGGGGGCCGGGCAGCACGGCGTCGCGACCGCCACGGTTGCCGCGCGACTTGGACTTGCCTGTACGGTGTACATGGGCACCGAGGACATGGAACGCCAGCGCCTGAATGTCTTTCGCATGCGTCTTCTCGGCGCCGAAGTGATAGGCGTCGATGCCGGCAGCCGCACGCTCAAGGACGCGATTAATGAAGCCATGCGCGACTGGGTGACCAACGTTCGTACTTCGCACTATCTGCTTGGCTCAGTTCTCGGGGCGCATCCCTATCCGCAAATGGTGCGCGATTTTCAGAAAGTGATCGGAGAAGAAGCGCGCGAACAGATTCTGGGTGTCGAAGGGCGGGTGCCGGAACTTCTTATGGCCTGCGTCGGCGGTGGATCGAATTCCATTGGACTTTTCAACGCGTTTCTTGGCGATCCCACTGTGAAGATGGTCGGCGTCGAGGCCGGCGGGCGCGGCAAGTCGCTCGGTGAACATGCCGCACGACTCTCCGCGGCGCAAGGATTCACGGGCGCGCGCCCCGGTGTCCTGCAGGGCACCTACACTCACCTTCTGCAAACACCGGACGGGCAAATTTCAACCACGCATTCTGTTTCTGCCGGGCTCGACTACCCGGCCGTGGGCCCGCAGCATGCCTGGCTTGCCGATCGCGGCCGCGTCCAGTACACGGCGGCGAGCGATGAAGAAGCCATTGCGGCCGCAAAGCTGCTCGCGCGTATGGAAGGAATCATTCCAGCGCTTGAGTCCGCGCATGCGCTAGCGGAGCTTCTGCGCCGCGCGCCCCGAATGGCTAAAGACGAAGTGATCATCGTGAACCTTTCCGGCCGCGGCGACAAAGACATGGAGATTCTCTCCCGCTATGTCTGAACCCGCCATTTCGAAGCCTGTAACAGCCGCGCGCCCATCAGGCCGAATCGCGGACAGATTCCGCGAGCTCGCGAACGCCTCTGAACTCGGGCTGATCGCTTACATTACGGCCGGCGATCCTTCGCTTGAAGCGACGGAGAAAATTGTGCTTGCCGCAGCGGAGGCGGGCGCGGACATCGTCGAACTCGGTGTGCCGTTCAGCGATCCGATCGCCGATGGTCCCACGATACAGCGTGCTAGCGAGCGCGCCCTCAAAGCCGGGACGACGCCAGCCGGCGTCCTTGACCTTGTTCAGCGCATTCGCGTTCACACGAATGTGCCGCTCGTGCTTTTCGGTTACTTCAATCCATTTCTGCAAATGGGCCTTGAGAAATTTGCCGCCGCTGCATCTTCTGCCGGTGCGGACGGCGTTCTAACCACGGACTTGACGCCCGAAGAAGCCTCGGAGTACCGCGCGGCTATGCAGGCTCGCGGCCTGGACACCATATTTCTCGCCGCGCCCACATCCACCGACACCCGGCTCGCAAAGATTGCCGAATCTTCGAGGGGTTTTCTGTATTTGATTTCCCGCACCGGAGTAACGGGCACGCGCGACGCGCTGCCCGAAGACTTGCCGGCGCTGGTGCGCCGCGCGCGAAAATTCACCAAATTACCCATCGCCGTAGGTTTCGGAATTTCACTTCCGACGCACGTGACTGTGCTGGGAGGGATCGTTGACGCCGCTGTCGTCGGCTCGGCGCTGGTGGCTGAAATTGAAAAGGCGAGCACGGCGGACGCCGCTGCGTCAGCGGTGGCGGAAAGAATGCGAACACTGAAGAACGCAGCGCGCGCGGGTATAAGCCGACGCAGCGAAAAGCCGGACGCATGGTGATGGAAAAGACGATCGACGATTGGCGCCGCCGGATCGATGCCATCGATCAAAAGCTCGTGGAGCTGTTGAACGAGCGTGCACAATGCGCGATCGAAATCGGCCACTTGAAGCGGTCGGAGGGCTTGCCGGTGTATCAGCCGGATCGTGAACGGGAGATACTAGCGAAGGTCGAGAGCGCGAATCGCGGCCCGCTCGAAGACACCGCAGTCCGGCGCCTTTTTGAGCGGGTGATCGACGAAGCTCGCTCGCTGGAACGTGTAGCGCGGAGCGAGGAAGCACATCCGCCGGACCGTTCCAACTAGCGTTTGGATTTCATAGCGTGGTGCCACGCACTGATTGGAGAGAGACTCATGGTTGTCGTAATGCAAGAAGGAGTGAGCGAGGGCCAGATCCAGCAGGTGATCGACCGCCTGGTCTCGAAGGGTTTCGACGTGCACCGCTCCACCGGCGAGTCGCATACGGTTCTCGGCGCTGTCGGTGTCCATCCCGACTACGATCCACGCGAAATCGAATTGCTCGATGGGGTGCGCGAAGTAGTCCGCATCACGCAGCCGTACAAACTCGCAAGCCGTGAGTTCCGGCCGGCGGGAACGGTTGTCGATGTGGGCAAGGGAGTCCGCATCGGCGGTACGGACGTGGTCGTGATGGCTGGCCCTTGCGCTGTAGAGTCCGCGGCGCAGATCGGCGAGGTCGCCGCTCATGTTGCGCGCATGGGAGCGAAACTGCTGCGTGGCGGGGCATTCAAGCCGCGCTCGTCGCCCTACTCGTTTCAGGGAATGGGTGAAGAAGGTTTGACGTTAATGCGCGAGGCGGCCGACAAGAACGGTCTGCTTGTGGTGAGCGAGGTCATGGACCCGTCGCAGATTCGGATGATGTTGCCGTACGTGGACATGATGCAAGTGGGCGCGCGCAACATGCAGAACTATCATTTGCTGCGAGGGCTCGGCGAAGTGCGCAAGCCGGTGCTGCTAAAGCGCGGGATGTCGGCGACGATTGAGGAGTTGTTGTTGAGCGCCGAATACATCATGGCCGGCGGGAATTACAACGTGGTTCTGTGCGAGCGCGGCATCCGCACGTTTGAAACATACACGCGGAACACGCTCGACATCGCCGCGATTCCTGTGATCAAAAAATTGTCTCACCTTCCCATCGTTGCGGATCCCTCTCACGGCACCGGACGTCGCGACAAGGTCGCGCCGATGGCCCGCGCCGCAATCGCTGCCGGTGCGGATGGCTTACTGATCGAGGTTCACCACGATCCCGAACACGCACGCTCAGACGGCGCACAATCCCTGTTCCCGGAGCAATTCGCGCAGCTCATGGCGGAGTTGAGAATCATTGCGCCGGCGGTCGGGCGCCGCATGGCCTGAGCGATGGACTCTCCGCCTCCGTTTCGTCGCGTCGCCGTCCTCGGCACGGGTCTTATCGGCGGCTCGTTTGCGCTCGCGGTGCGCCATCACCACCCCGATGTCACGGTGATCGGATTTGATCGCCTGACCGTTCTCGAGCGCGCGGTTGCGCGCGGCGTGGTGCAGGAGGTCGCCGACAACGTTTCGAGTGCGGTTCGCGGCGCGGACCTTGTTTACATTGCGCTTCCCATCGGCGCCGCAATCGAGGCGCTTCCCGTCGTTGCGGCCGCGGCAGGTCCAGTCGCTCTGGTCACCGACGCGTGCAGCACGAAGACCGCGATCTGCCGCATCGCGCAGGAAAAGCTGCCGAGCGGGGCGAGATTTCTTGGCGGCCACCCAATCGCGGGGCAAGAATCGTCGGGAGTCGAACGCGCCGATGGAGGACTCTTCAACGGCGCGCCGTACGCATTGATTGGCCGCGAGGACGACAATGATCCGCGAGTGAGAGCGTTTAGCGTGCTGGTGCGCACGATGGGTGGCTCGCCAGAATGGTGCGACGCAGAGACGCACGACTGGGCGGTGGGAATCGTTTCGCATTTGCCGCAGCTGCTGTCCGTAGCGCTCGCACAGGTCGTCGGGGACGAAACCGACGAAACGGGTTTGCCGCTCAACCTCGCCGGACGGGGCTTGCGAGACGTTTTACGCCTGGCGGGGAGCCCTTACGGTATCTGGCGCGATATCTGCCTCACGAATACCGACAACATTTCTCGCGGGCTCGACCGTCTCACACAAGTCATCGATCACCTCCGCACGCGCTTGACGAGCAAGGAGCTGGAAACGGAGTTCACCACCGCGAACGAACTCTACAAAATCCTCAACCAGTCGCGGTAAACTCGCCTGTTTAATGCTGTTCCTGAGCGTAATTCGAGGGGGCCTGGATGGATAAGCGCGTAGCAAGCGCGGATGCAGCTATCGCGCGCATCGAAGATGGAGCGACAATTCTGCTCGGCGGCTTCGGCCTTTGCGGCATCCCCGAGAACTTGATCGCCGCGCTGCGCCGGAAGGGCACGAAAGATTTGACGCTGGTGTCGAATAACGCGGGCGTAGACGATTTCGGCATCGGCCTTCTCCTCCAGAGCAAGCAAGTTAAGAAAATGATCGCGAGCTACGTGGGCGAGAACAAGACATTTGAGCAGCTCGCGCTGAAGAAGGAACTCGATGTCGAGTTGAACCCGCAGGGCACGCTCGCCGAGCGAATTCGCGCCGGTGGCGCCGGCATTCCCGCCTTTTATACCCCGACCGGTTACGGCACGATGGCCGCCGAAGGAAAAGAAACCCGCGAGTTCAATGGGCGGCACTACGTTCTGGTTCCCGCGCTGCGCGGCGATTTTGCTTTCATCAAAGCGTGGAAGGGCGATCGCTGGGGCAATCTCGTCTATCGGAAGACGGCGCGAAACTACAACTCGGTAATGGCGACGGCGGCGGATTACTGCATTGCAGAGGTCGAAGAAATGGTTGATTTGGGGAAACTCGATCCCAACAACGTGCACACGCCGGGGATTTTCGTGGACGCGATTTTTCAGGGCAGCGGCTACGTGAAGCGAATCGAAAGGCGGACCGTTCGCAAGCGTTGACGGGAGGGAATGATGGCAGCCGAAATCGATAAGCGTGAAGTGATCGCGCGGCGCGTGGCGCTCGAGATGCGCGATGGGTTCTACGTCAATCTGGGGATTGGATTGCCGACCCTGATTCCGAATTTCTTGCCGCCGGGCGTGGAAGTCGTATTGCAATCGGAAAATGGAATGCTCGGTGTGGGTGCGTACCCTTACGAAGGGGAAGAGGATCCCGATCTCATCAACGCCGGCAAAGAAACGGTGACAGAGATTCCCGGATCCAGCTATTTTTCGAGCGCCGATTCTTTCGGAATGATTCGCGGCGGCCGGATTAATGTCACGGTCCTGGGTGCGCTGCAGGTGGATGAGAAAGGCAATCTCGCGAACTGGGCCATCCCCGGGAAAATGTTGAAGGGAATGGGTGGCGCGATGGATCTGGTAGCCGGCGCAAAGCGCGTGATCATTGCGATGGAACATGCCACGAAAGAGGGCGAGGCAAAAATCGTAAACCGCTGCAGCCTGCCGCTGACCGGGCTTGGGGTGGTAAACATGATCGTCACGGAACTAGCCGTAATCGACGTGACGCCGGCCGGTCTGGTACTGCGCGAGGTTGCATCCGGCGTCACACCCGAAGACGTGCAAAAAGTGACCGAGCCAAAGCTTCGCTTGGCGCCGGACTTGAAAACAATGTCCGCCTGAGCTCCGGAGCGATAACTCTTGCGTCCGGCGAAGGTTCGTCGCGACGACGAACTGCGATACCATGACTCGCAGGAGGTTGCCTAGGAGAGCGATGGAGCCGCACTCGATCGTGGTGGTGAGTCTGCACAGTCCTAAGGAAAAACTTTGGGGAGAATTGGTGGACATGAATATCGCGGGCGTCACACTGCGAGGCATTGACCTGAGCTCGTTCGACGATTTCGTAAGCCAGGTTCTGCATCCAGAAGGCGACCGCATGGGTTTGCCGACTCTTTTTTTCCCGATGCTACGAATTGAGCGTATTGCGCTCGATGAGGCTCGCGGGTCGATTCCATCGCTCGCCGAAACGTTCGAGACAAAGGTGGGTCGCTCGCTCCAGGACTATCTGGCCCAGTTTGTCTGAACGCGCCAGGCGCCATCAATCGGAACAATCCATGGACAGCCGCATCCTAACGGTACCCAACCAGCTCACCTTCCTGCGGCTTGTGTTTCTTCCATTTTTTGTCATCGCGATTCATTACGATCGCTATGGGGCCGCCTTGCTGATTCTTCTGGGCGCGGGCATCAGCGACGCACTCGACGGTTTGCTTGCCCGCGGACTGAACCAGAAAACGCCGCTCGGTGCGTACCTCGATCCCATCGCTGATAAGTTTCTGATGACGTCGTCCTACCTGGTGTTGGCGTTGCACGGAAAAATTCGCTGGTGGCTTACAATTCTGGTTCTCAGCCGCGATGTGCTGATGCTGATTGCCGCTGCGGTGATACTGATCACGGTGGGTTACCGGCCGTTTCCGCCGAGCATCTACGGAAAGGCGACTACATTTTTTGAAATCCTGCTGATCGTGCTGGTCCTCGTGCTGGCCTTGTGGAACAACGGAACCCTAGGGATCGTGAAAGACGTTTGCGTGTACCTGGTCGCCGCTTTCGTAATGGTTTCCTGGCTGCACTACAGCATCGTTGTCGCGCAGCGGCTGCACCACGGGACCTAAGCTCTCTACTTCGCAACGTGCAAGACCGTGATGGCCACCATGGTGAAGCTTGCGATCACCACCAGGGCCGTGGCCCAGCCCAGAGCGTAGGCGCGCTTGCGTTCCTCCGGCGCGACGGGCGGACGCGCCGCCATAAGTTTGCCGAGGCCAAAGCCCGCGGCAAGGCCGCCAATGTGCGCAAGATTGTCGACGCTGGGGATGACCAGCCCAAAGATGGCCATATAAATCAGGAAGCGCACGAGCTGGCCGCGGAGCATCTGCAACGAGGCGTTTCGTCTGCCCATGGTCAGCGCGAGAAGCGCGCCGATTAAGCCCATTAAAGCCCCCGAACCACCGACGCTGACATGGCCTCCGATGCTGCTGAGGATGTAGCCGCCGACCCCGGTCAAAACGTAGATAAACAGATAACGTGCAGAACCATATGTTTCTTCCACCAACGGACCTACATCCATGAGCACCCACATGTTGAACACGATGTGCATCAGGGAGCCGTGAAGAAACACAGCCATGACGTAACGCCAGGGCTGCAGGAGGTCATAAGGTAAAGGTAATGACGCACCCAGATTCTGGAGAACCTGCCCGTTGATTCCACCAAGGTTGAACAATGCGAACAGTCCCCCGCCCGCGGGCGGCTGAAGCCCGCTCAAGCGGATGGTCCACAGCAGGCTCGCGCCGTAAAGCAAGCAACTGAGGCTGAGGATTCCGTACGTTGCGGGAGACGACGTGGGCATCAGTTTTTCGAGCGAGCGGCTCGCCGCCGCAAGCGAAAACGTCAGGCTGGCGCCGCACTGGTGGCAGCGAGTGGCTGTCGCACCCACGAGACTTCCGCAGGCCGGACAAAGTTTTGGGCGTCCCGGCGCCTTGCTGCCGCCAAAAAGGCCGCCGAACGTTCCCCGAAACCGATCGAGTTTCCAACGCAGACGGGGTGAGAGGGGCAATAGGGTTCCTTGCGAGAATGTAAGAGCGTTCCTATAATACAGAAAAATGAGCCAAAACAAGTGATGCAGGACAGCGTATGAGCTTTTCACCGAGACCCGCAAACATTCGCTCACGAACGGATCGCCGCCTTTGCCGCTGGCATGCGGCGTGTATTCGGCTCGCCGTCCTAATCCTGGTTACTTTGCTCGGAGTCGCAGGATGCGCACATCGCGCTTCGACCGCGCGCCTACCTGCTCAGACACCGCAACCCTCTCTACCGCCGGGACAGCCTGCACCTTCGCCGCCGCCGGCAGTCGAAAGGGGGCCGGCTGTGCCGGGAGAATATGTGGAGGAAGGTGTCGCCTCCTGGTACGGCGCGCCATTCCACGGACGCCGCACCTCAAACGGGGAAACCTACGACATGCGCCAAATGACGGCTGCGCACCGCACGCTTCCGTTTGGCGCCATCGTTCGCGTCACAAACTTGCGCAACGGCAAGCAAGCTGAGGTTCGAATCAACGATCGCGGGCCCTTCGTGGGGAACCGCGTGATCGATCTATCGGAGGCAGCCGCGGAGGCGATCGAGATGGTGGGGCCGGGTACGGCGCCCGTGCGCCTGGAAATCATTGCAGGCCCAAATCCGCAGGTAGGTTTCTTCGGCGTTCAGGTCGGGGCGTTTCTTTCGCCGGACAATGCCGATCGCCTCAAGGCGCAACTGGCAATGCGTTACTCTCCGGTGAGCGTCGTGAGATTTGAGACGGCAAGCCGGACATTCTACCGCATTCGGGTGGGGCGCTTCCCAAGTGAAGAGGCGGCCCGGCAGCTGGCCATTCAGCTCCATTCCAACGAGCAATTCACCACATTCGTCGTGCGCCTTGACGAATAGTCGATGAATCGTCGCGGATCGAGCGCGCGGCAGAGCCCTCGCTCATCGCATCCTCATTTGTGTTTCATTACGTAAACGCCCTCCCACTCCGAGGAAGGCTCTTCGACCAGGTATTCGTTGCATCGCTCGATAAAAATCTGGCTGGGCCGGTCGTTCGGCCAGTGGTGAAGCACGTCTTCGAAGAGCTTTCTGGCGTTGTTCCATTCCCGAATTTTGTAAGCGTCGCGGGCCTTGGTAAAAAGATCGGCAAGTTCCTTTCCTTCTCTGCCAACCACAGTCGGACTCAACACCTCGTAAATCGTAACCGGCAGCAACTTGCCTTTCACGCGGATCAAATCCAATTCGCGGAGAGTAAAGCGTTCGCTTTGCAGCGTGATATATGTGGATTCGCTGATCAGGATGCGCGACCCATATTCCTTGTTGAGTCCTTCGAGGCGCGAAGCAAGGTTCACTGCGTCTCCGATTGCGGTGTAACCGTACCGCAACACAGATCCCATGTTTCCCACCGAGGCGGTGCCGGTGTTGATGCCCACACCGATTTCGAGAAGTGGCTTTCCCTGCGCGCGCCATTCCTCCTGCAGTTCCGCCAACCGCGCGAGCATCGCCAGCGCTGTTTCGCAGCAGCGGTCGGCGTGTCCCGCTTCCGCGAACGGCGCGCCCCAGAACGCCATTACCGCGTCACCGATGTACTTATCGAGTGTGCCGCGGTGCCGGAAGACGATCTGAGTCATCTCCGTGAGGTAGCCGTTCAGCAAGTCGGCCATTTCCTGTGCGTCGAGCGATTCGGAGAGCGTGGTGAAACCGCGAATGTCGCTGAAGAGCACCGTAATCGAAGTCTTCTTCGGCTTTACGCTTTCTGGTTCTTCAAGCAGCCGGCGAATTACTTCCGGGCTGACGTACTGGCCGAACGCTCCTCGAACTTTTCGTTTCTCTCCCTCTTCAAAGAGAACTCGATACAGCGCTACGAAGCCGGCATTCGCGAGAATGGTGACAGACGGAACAATCAGATTCAGCCACCAGCCGTGCAAGAATGCCCAGTAGACCAGGCCCATGAATCCCGCGAGAACCGCGATGCTGGCCACGAGCCAGCGGGGGGGAACCAGCGCGAGCAAGATCCCGAATGGAAGGCCGAAGAACAGGATGGCGCTCAAATCCGAGATTGCTTGCGGACCGTGCCGCATCAGAAACTGCCGATTCAAAATGTTGTCGATAACGTTGGCATGGATTTCGACGCCGGGATAATCGAGGCTGCCGAAAGGAGTGGCGCGCATATCGCTCATTCCGGTGGCCGTTGCGCCGACGAGAACGATCTTGTCCTTGAAAGCCCCGGCCTGAAACTTGTGTTGGGTAACGTCCGCGAACGAAATGTATGGATAGGTTTTCGAAGGGCCGTGGTAGTTCACCAGCAGACGGCTGAGATCATCCGGCTTGACAATCAAGTCAGGCCCGAATTCGATGCTTGCCACTCCCCCATCGCCGAAGTTCAGCACAGTTTCCTGAGTTGAAAGTCCCAGAAAAATCCGCAAAGCCTGTACATCGATCGACGCATAGAGATCCCAATTTCCACGATCGGGGTCTCGTCCATATGGCAGAGCAAGAGGGACGCGCCGCACCACGCTGTCGGGATCGGTGGTGACGGTGAAGAAGCCAGTCCCGCCTTTTTCGGCCGCGACCGCGCCAGTCAAGACGTCGATGTTGGACTCGGCGCCAACCGGCAGTAGGCCCTTGTCGGCGTACAGCTCGATGAGGTGCTTGTAGCCCTCTGGACCCTTCGCGGAAGAAGTTGGCCGGACTTGCGGGAATGTGAAAAAAGCGATGTTGTTAGCGTAGTGGTCCAGCTTGTCCGGGCTTATGCCCTGAACTTCCCGAGGATCGAGGATGAAATAGTTCCCAAGAACGACGCCCCCGAACCGTTGGATTGCTTCCGCGAATTCATTGTCGTAGTCGTATGCCCGTTGGCGGCGGTGAATCTCCTGAAGGAGTCCGGGCTCCGGCGATTTGCCCTTTTTCTTTTGCTCCTCAAGTGCCGAAGACCATTCGCGCAACGGCGCGGCGGTTGTGTCAGGCTGGAAGAACGTAATATCAAACGCAACGACTCGAGCGCCATCTTCGTGAAGTCTATCGACAAGCTGCGCGAAGTAATGTTTTGAGAACGGCCAGTGCCCCAGTTCTTCCTCTGTATGCTGGTCGATACCCACGATAATGATGCGCGGGTCGGGCTTCCATTTGCCGCGCAACTGGAAACGTAGATCCAGGCTGTCATATTCAAGGCGGGAGACGAAATCGAAAAGCGGCATGGGGCGTTCGCCAACGAAGGTAGCGTAGTAAATGGCCAGCCCCATCAGCGTCACAACCACGCTGATCGCAAAGGGAATCCGGTGCCGCCACCAGAGTTTGAAGATCCCGTTGATTCTTTCGCCGAGACTCTTTCCCATGTTTGCCGGTGCGAAATTTCCCGCCACTGCGGCGAAAAATCGAAGTCCGCGCAAGGCTAACAAACGGCTGCCGTCGATTCAAGGCGCGCGACGCCTCGAAGTGCCTGCCGTGCCACCGCCGTCGAAGGTATGCGAGGAACTTCCTTTCTTGGGATTGCGCAATACTTCAGGGAGCAGGACATCCCGAACGAGGGAGGTCGGTCGATGCCGACAATTCTTCAGGATCTTCGCTACTGGCTGCGGCAATTGCGCCAGAGTCCCGGCTTCGCGCTGTTTGCCGTTGCCGTCATGGCGCTGGGCATCGGCGCCGCCACCATGTGCCGGCCGCGGCGCTACAAAAATCGATCCCCTGGTAGCGATGCGATTTTCTGAGGAATGATGTGGCCGTGCGTGCCTCGCCTTGCGAAGCGTGAATTTGTTGCTTCAATGCCCCCTTGGGCTATACTGGAACTCTCGCCCTCCGAGGATTCGCATGTCCGCAAGGAGACAAATCTGGTACGTCGAGGGATCCTCAGCCGCCAGGCTCGTGGCTCCTTTGCGCAGACAGTATGACCTGCATCCGGTGCCCAAAATGCGGCAAAATGGCTCGAATAGCAGCGGTTTTGCGGCTGGCAACGGCGCCACCTCCGTCTGGTTCGCGGAAGTCAAGTCAGGCGGTGTGGTTCTCCCGCACAAACTTCACCTCAGCGGCGACAGATCTCGCGTCATCGGAGTAATTTCGCCCGGAGGCAGCGGTGAGCCTCGGAATTCTTCTGTTCAGCTCGCTGGAAAAAAGACCAGCGTTTTCGCCTATCTCCCCTCGCAAGCTCCCCGGGGCATTGTGAAGAAGACGGTTGATGCGGCCTTCCAAAACATCGAGCTCGCCAGGCGGGAGCGCGCCGCGCGTCACGCGCTCCGGATTGCCGAACGCGAACGCGAAGAGCTGAACCAGATTGGCGTGGCGCTTTCTTCGCAGCGGGACATCAACGTGCTGCTGGCTTCCATCCTGTTGCACGCGCGCGGGATTACGGCTGCCGATGCGGGTTCGCTCTATCTCGTGGAGGGGGAGCTCGGCGGCGGACAGCACCTTCGTTTCATGTTCACGCAGAACGACAGCCGCGAGTTTCCATTCCAGGAATTCACGCTTCCGCTTAAGGAAGATTCCATGGCGGGTTACACGGCTCTGCACGGCAAGGTTTTGAATTTTCCCGACGCCTACCGCATCCCGCCTCGCCGTCCGTTCCGTTTCAACAAGTCCTACGATCTCGAGACCGGCTACCGCACGCGCTCGATTCTGACCCTACCCATGCGAAACCCTAAGGGTGAGATGCTGGGCGTTCTGCAACTGATCAATTCAAAGAAGAATCCGGGGGCGCGCTTGCGGACGCCGGCGGACGTCGCCAAGCACGTGCATCCGTTCCGCGAACGCGCCGTGCGCCTCGCGCTATCGCTAGCCTCGCAGGCGGCGGTCGCGTACGAAAACCGGAAGCTCTATGCGGAAATCGAAGGCCTCTTTGAAGGCTTCGTGCAGGCCGCCGTGAAGGCGATCGAGCAGCGCGACCCTAGCACTTCCGGCCACTCCATGCGCGTCGCTACGCTGACGCAGGGACTTGCTGAGACGGTTGACGGAGTTACCGACGGCCCATACGCCGCCGCGCGCTTTGACCGCGAGCAAATGAAGGAGATCCGCTACGCCGCTCTCCTGCACGACTTCGGCAAAGTCGGCGTGCGCGAGGAAGTCCTGGTCAAAGCAAAAAAACTCCAGCCGTTGCAGCTCGAACTCGTACGCCAGCGCTTCGATTACATCCGCAAGGAAATCGAGGCCAGTATCGTCCGCCGGAAGCTTCAGGTTTTCTTGGAGCGCGATCGCGGCGATGCGCTCTCGGAAATCGCGCGCCTCAGCGAGGATTACGAACAGCGCCAGAAACGGCTCACGGAATATTTCGAATTTATTCAGGACACCAACGAACCCACGGTGCTCGAACAAGGGCAATTCCGCCAGTTGCGCGAAATTGCGCAGAATTCCTTCCTCGATCCGCTGGGTGTCGAGCGCCCTTATCTCAGTCCGGACGAGGTTCGCCTGCTCTCGATTCCTAAAGGCAGTCTGGATTCCGCCGAGCGGCTGCAAATCGAGTCGCACGTAATCCACACCTTTAATTTCCTCACGCAGATTCCTTGGACCAAAGAGCTAATGAGAGTTCCCGAAATTGCCCGCGCTCACCACGAGAAGCTCAATGGCTCGGGTTACCCGTACAAGCTGTGGGGCGACGAAATTCCTCTGCCTGCAAAGATGATGACCGTCTGCGACATCTTCGACGCCCTGACGGCTTCCGACCGGCCTTATAAACGTGCCGTGCCCATCGAGCGAGCGCTCTCCATTCTTGCTGATTGCGTCAAGAACCAGGAGATCGATCCGGAGCTTTTCCGCATGTTCCGTGAGGCCCGCATCTACGAAAAAAGCCTGCGTCCCGCAGAAGAATGACCTTTCGAAAATACGCCTTTGCCATCAGGCATTTTCGCCGCGCGCACGCTTTGGGTACCTCTGCCGCAGCCCTTTTGGGGGGCATAATTTTTCTCGCCGCGTTCCTGCCTCCGGCGCGGGGGCAGGCGGCTCCGGTGACCAAGTTTCCCGTCACGATTGTTCTGCCCCCCAAGCTTGCCGCGGGCCAGAGCGCAACTCTCGCAGTTCTCGACGCGGACGGCCGTCTCGCGCCCGACGTTACGGTGGAATTAAGTTCAGATCAGGGCTCAACCCAGTCCCAAGTGCAGAATCAGGTCACGGACAAAGTCGAGCGCGTTACGACCGACGTCACCGGCCGTGCATTCTTCACCGCTCCCTCGAGCGGAACTGTGATGCTTGCGAAGGTCCTTGGCGTCGCGTCCGCAGCGCTCATCGAAACCCCGCCCGTCGCTCGGCGGGGGATTCATGTCCCGCCATTTATTTCGCAACGGGACCGTTTCTCATTTTGCGGCGCTGCGTTTCGAGGCGATGCAGACGCAAATTCAGTGCGCTTGAATGGCGAGGGTGCACTCATTCTGGCGTCCTCGCCGGAATGTCTGATCCTGCTCGCTGGGCCAAAAGCTAAGCCGGGCCCGGCAATGGTCGTTATCGACACCGGTGCGGCGCATGCGGCGGCTTCGACAACGATTGTCTCGCTCGAATCTGAACCTCCGAATCCGCCGTTGACGCCCGGCAAGAAGAGCGTCTTGGCCGTGCGCGTTGAAGGATCGGAGAAACTGCTCGCCCTCATGGTCGAAAACAAAACTCCTGGGGTGCTAAAGTTTCTGCGCGGCGACGTGCAGGAATTGCGCACCAGCGGTGGTCCGGTGAATCGGGCGCAAATCGAAGTCGCGTCACTTCGGTCGGGCGAGTTTTCATTTCACGCGCGCCTGGCTTCGGAGCCGGATCCGGCAGCCGCTCGCCGGTATCTCGAGGCTGCCGTGGCTCTCGCTCCGAAGGATTCTCAGCGCACCATAAAAAAGCTAGCGGATCGTCTTAAGCACGATTCGCGGGGCATTGAAAAGGTTCGGAGTGAACTCGGTAAGATTCTGAGCTCGGCCATTGCCGGTGATTCCCGCACGCTGCTCGAAGCGGCTCGCGCTTCGCTCTGAAAGTTTGGTTATTCGTCTGGAACGGCTTCCAGCGCTTTGGTGACCGCCTCGGGAAGCCCACCCTGCGACGCTTGTTCCAGCGAATTCCGCGCTTTGTTCAGGCGACTGTCGGCGTCTTCGTAGGTTTGCTGCGCGTGCCGCAGATGCGAACCGAGCCTGTCGTACACGTCCGCAAACAACTCAAACTGCCTTTTCAATCCTGCCAGGCTCGCCATCAAGTGCCTGGCATTTTCTTCGATCTTTTGCCCCTGCAAGCTGATGGCGACCGTGCTGAGGCACGCGTAAAACGTATTCGGCGATACCGGGAACACTCGCCTTCCGCGGCAGTATTCATCCAGCCTTCCGTACTTCGCATCTTCCGTCATCAAAAGTTCGTAATAAACGCTTTCTGACGGCACGAACATCAGCGCGTAGTCGAACGTATGCTCATCGGGCAAAATATACTTATCGGCGATCGAGTCGGCATGCTTCCGCACCGCTAGCGCGAACTCCCGCCGCGCGTCATCGCCTGTTTCAGCGAGCCGCCGGTAAGCCTCTAGTGGGAACTTGGAATCGATCGACAGCATGCGCTCGCCACTGCGCACCACCGCGTCCACAATTCCGCCGGTTGTCATGAACCGGTATTGCGTGGTATACGCGCTTTGCGGCAACGCGTCGCCGAGCAACCTCTCGAGCGTTACTTCGCCGAGCGTTCCGCGTGTTTTCGCCCCTCCTAGAACGGACTGCAGTGTTTGCGCCGCTTTCGAGAGATCCTGGCTGGTTTGCTGCACCTCTCCGATTTTCTCGCTCATTTGCAGCAGCGCGTCGGTGGAAGATTGCAGTCGTTGTGCAACGTCTCGCTGCGCCTGCGTCGCCATTTGCCCGCTCGAAGCCACTCCACTCTGCAGTTCTTGACGCACCTGTCCCAGTTGCTGCGTCACGGTCGACATCAAATGATTGATTTGCGCCGTCACTGCTTGCGCTTGCGCCGTGAGAGCGCTCTGCATCTCCTGCCGCGAGGCGGCAAGCTGCTCGTCTGAGCGCCGGCTCAAAGACCATACGATCACAGCCAGCGCTACAATGGCCGCCACGCCAGCCACAAGCCACACAAAGGGGCTCATCGCAAAGTGCCTCGTCTGTTCATTTCGAGTCTATACACACTCTAACGCGAACGTCGCGCGCCGAAAAGTCGTTTTGCGCGTCGCAGCCAAGGCAAAAAGACGAAGAGTCCCGGCGAACTGCCGGGACTCTCCCCTGCCAATCGCGGGGAGTCTAAAAATTGATCTTCAAAGCGAATTGAAACGTTCGCGGATCATATGACGCCGTCGGCTGACCGGCGCTGCAGGTGCCCGAGGTCGGATCGCACAACGGGTTTACGTCGCTGACGTTGAGGCGATTCAGCATGTTAAACCCATCGGCAATAATTTGGAGATTTACGCGTTCCGTGATCGACACGGTGCGCGCAATGCGCAGGTCGATCTGGAAAAACCCGGGCCGCGTAAAAGCATTCCGCCCAAGGTCACCGACGCAGCCCGTCGGCGGCGACGGAACCGAGAGGGCCGTGGGGAAAGGTTGGTTCGCGGGTCCTAGGCATACCGTCGGAATGATAAATTCGGATCCCTTTATGAAAGGCGACGTCACCGGTGCCGGGAACCCTGGCGGTACGGCCGCGCCGGCGGGCAGCACGGAAGGCCGGTTCGTTGCCGTGCCGAAGTCCAGGTTCGTGTCGAAACCAAGCAGCACGTTGAAAGGCCTTCCCGACGAGACTTCGATCACCGGAGCAACCGTGAAGTCCGCCAGGATTTTCTTCCACAAATTCGAATCGCCTCGATGATAGGGGCTCAGAAAAACGGCGCTGGTGATCCAGCGATGCCGTTGGTCGAAATTCGAGTTCCCGCGATCGCCGTTCGGGTTGAAGTTGTCTTGCGGGTTCAGCAATGTCGAAAGGTCGGTCGAGTCGTCTATGGTGTGTGAATACGTCCAGCTTGAGAGAAGTTCCATCTGGTGCGAAAACCGCTTCGTCACCGTCAGTGTAAACGCGTTGTAGATCGAGTTTCCCGTCGAGGTTTGCGGGTTGACGTCGCTCCAAGGAATCTGCACGCCAGGGAAGCCGCCGGGAAAGCCGGCGAGTTGTGCCAGACCGACCAGCGTGTTGTATCCGCCCGGAACCAGCGCCCCGAATGACGGATTCGGGCCTGATCGCCGGAAGAAGTTGAAAACCGCGGGCGTTCCGATGAAGCCCGCTGGCGTCCCGCTGCAATTCGGTCCCGTGAAGCCGAAGCCCAGCACTCCTGGGACCAGCGGCGCGCCCGTCGGGGAGGCGAACGCGATACTTCCACCTCCCGCGGTATTTACGGCAGGAACTGGGCCGCAGCTTGTATTGATTGCCGAAGGTGGTGGAACTTGGAAAGTCAGTGGGTTGGTTCCCGGTGGGACGAGCCCGGCGGAAACCGCGTTGGCGTCGTTCGAGACCAGCAGCGCCGGATTCGTCGTGTTGATGTTGATTGTACGATCCAGATGGGCGCCGTGCGTGAAGTTGTATCCCGCGCTGATTTTCCAGTCCTTGGTAATCTCTCGCTCGATCGTCAGGTTCGCCTGTTGCGCCAGAGCGTATTGGAAGTTTTTCGTTACCGGAATGGTGAAAGGTAGCAGTTGCAACGGGTATCCCGCTCCGAACGGACCGCCGGCCGGAATCGGATTTGGCGCCGGCGGGAACGTGAGGAAGTTCTGGTTGGTAAAAAGTGAGTTCGGTTGAAAAGGATTGAAACGCTGCTGGTTCGCCTGGTAACACATCGCCGGAAAAGCGGTCGAGCAGCTGGCGATATTTCCTGTCAGCAAGCCTTGAAAAATATTCGTGGCGTTCAAAGCGAACGGATTCAAATCAGCATCGCAAGAAGCGCCGGAACACGGAGCGCCACCGGCCGTCTCGAGAAGCGCGGACGTGGCTCCATCCTCAGCAGTTGCCAGAAAGGCCAGGGCCAGCGCCGGGTGATCGTAGAAGAAGCCGTAGCCTGCGCGTATTACGGTCTTGCCGTTGCCCCACGGGTCCCAGGCGATTCCGATTCGAGGCGCAAGATTGTTTGAGTCCGTCGGAATGCCTTCGACAACTCCAAAGGCCTTTTCGCCGATCGCGTTGAAATTCGTGCTCGGCGTGAACTCCGGCAAAAATTCGATGTCGTAGCGCACGCCATAGTTCAGCGTCAGCTTCGGGCTGATTTTCCAGCTATCCTGCGCGAACACGCCAATCGTCTTATTGTCGAACGGCTTGTGCGATTGGCCGATTCCCTGAATGAACGAAGTTGGCAGGCCGAGGCCATACACCTGCACGGCATTAAGGCCCGGAACCTGCGCCGCCGCCGGACACGGCAGCACATTTGCCAGGCAGTCCGGAATTTTCCCGCCCGTCGCCGAACTCGCGGAGAGGCTCCCAAACGAATACACACCGCCATAATTCAGAGTAAAAATCTGCGATTTCGACGATCCCAATTGGATCAAGTTCGTGTCCCCGCCAAACTTGAACGTGTGCCTCCCCTTCGTCCACGTGAGGTTGTCCGCCCATTGATATCGCTTCTCGATGCGGTCTTCGGTCGAGAAGGGCTCGCGCCCGAAAAACGCGAAGCCGGTGATGTTCACAGCCACATCCGAGCCGCCCGGAAGGGTCGAGAAGCCGTAGTGCAATCCGCGGCGCGCGAACTGGAAGCGAAACTCGTTGAACAAATTGTTCCCGATGGCTGTCGTGTGTTGGCCCACGATAGCCAAATCCCGGGTCTGCTGGTCCGAAGTGCGCGACCCCGCGTTCTGCCCGAAGTTCTGATTCTCGGCGTTCACCTCGATGCCCGTGATGGTTGACGGCGAGACGTTCGCCCGGATGAACGAGGTATTCCTCGAATTCCAGATGTGGTCGAGTTTCAGCGACCACAGGCTCGTTTCATTAGAAGTGGGAAAATTTCCGATCGTGGACGTCAACGCGACGTACGAAGGAGGCAGCGGAGCGCCGCTCGTTGGAAAAGCGTTCAGCCCAACGGGACCGCCGGGCGTTCCGAACAGCGCCACGCCCGAACCGGCCGCCGCAAAGCAGAAATAGGGCACCGCTACGTTTTGCGGCGCCGCCTGCACGAACTGAGACTGCTGCGGCGTTAAAAAGCCGTTTGAGATCCCGCAGAACGGTTGCGCAGCGGGAAGATTCGTCGGCACTAGGCCGAAGTTGTTCTGCCCGATGCTGGAGAATCCCGTTTCCTGTTGCCTCTCGATTTCATACGCGAAGAAGTAGAAGGTCTTGTCTTTCTGGATCGGTCCGCCGATCGTGGCTCCGCCCTCCACGCGGGTAAACGACTGCTTCACCGGCACTGCCTGAAAGCCGGTCTGGCCGTTTGACACAACCTGCACCGAAAACGGGTTCTGCGCCTGAATCGCGCTGTCGCGCAAGAAGCCGAAAAGATCACCGTGCACTTGGTTCGAGCCCGACTTGGTCACGATGTTCACCACGCCGCCCATGGCGCGTCCATACTCCGGCATGTAGTTGCTGGTGATCACTTGAAATTCCTGCACCGCTTCCTGCGACACGGTCGCCCGCACTCCATTCACCGAGTTGTCCACCGCATCCGCGCCATCCACGGAGACTTCGTTCGACCGTCCGCGCTGTCCGCCGAAGTTCAGTCCGCTGGTCGGCGCCGCGCCGATCGATGGCGTGTCGTCGCGCGCCGCTTGCGAATTCAGCAGCGTGAAATTGATGTAGTTTCGCCCGTTGATTGGCAGGTCGTTGATCTGCAATCCGGTGATCGTCGTCGACACGTCCGTCTTCGTTGTTTCCACCAGATCCGGGCTGGCTGTTACGCTAACGGTCTCTGACGACGTCTTCAATTGCAGTTGCGGGTTGTACTCGCCGGAAGCGCCCAGCGTGAGCGTGAGCGATGAAATTTTCAGCGTCGCAAAGCCCTGCGCTTCCACTGTCAGCGAATAAATTCCCGGCGGAAGTCCGATGACCTCATAGTGTCCGTTCCCATCGCTCGTCGCCGTGCGCACGGCGCCATTGGCCACGTTCGTGATCGTCAGCATCGCGCCCTTTACCGCGAGGCCTTGCGGGTCGAGCACCGTTCCGGACATATTCACGGTGTTCACTTGCGCCCGAATTGTGCCGCCCACAAGCAAGCCCACCCCGAGCGCAAGCAGCGTGCAGAACATGAAGTTAGCCAGGCGCATCGCTAGACCCTCCCCCTCATTTGCGGTAATTGCTTGGACGGTTGCCCTGCTCGATGCCCACTCATGCGTGAAGGCCCACGATCGCTCGCTCCCTCGGCGCAACACACGGCAGGGGTGGATCGTTTGATGGGTGAACTTCTAGTCCAACCCCTAACTCTTTGCAATAAAATTCTTTAATAGGAACTACCTAATTCATCGGCAAACGACTTTAGGAAGGGTATGCGAGGATTTTCGACCGCAACGGTGCGGGTGCCGGAAACGCCGCCAATCTGCGCCGGGCTAATTTCGCGACGTCGTTCCGCTCAGTTGCACCAGCGGTTGTGGTGATTGCGCTGCAGAGGAAGCCGCAGGCTCGATCGTCTGAGGCGAGCGCCAGAAGTCAAACACCGAAACCTGGTGCACGCACGAGACGGTGCACCGCGGCGCGCAACTCTTCTTGGTGAAGTATTCGCGATGCCGCTGCTCGTCGGTGTACTCCGCGAGCGGTACGCCCGGGTAGCCGCGCTGCTGCGAGCAATAATGCACCAGCCCGTCCTCGCAGATGTACAGGTATCGCGAGCCGGCCCGGCATCGCCAGTTGTTCTCGAGCCCCTTGGCTATATTGTGCTGGAAAAAATTCACACGCGCGAAAGATTGTTTCCCGAGCGACATGATCTCTTCGAAGATTTCCTGCTCGCGCCGACCGAGCGGCTCAAGCTGCCCGCCTCCGTCGTGCAGGATGCCCACGGTGGAAGTGAATCCCAGCTCGATCGCGCGATGCGCCACTGCGAGCGCGTCTTCCGGATTCTTCACCCCGCTGCCCAGCACCGAGTTGATATTCACGTGAAAATCCGCGTGCTCTGCCAGCAAAGCCAGCTTCTGGTCCAGCACTTTCAGGCTCTTTTTCGATACCTCGTCCGGCATCACGTTATCGATGCTGATTTGCAGATACTCAAGCCCGGCGCGATTTAACTCCTCGATTCGCTTGGTCGCCAGCAAGTATCCGTTCGTGATTAGCCCCGCGATGATTCCATTCTTGCGGATCCGCGCAATTACCGCGTCGAGTTCCGGATGCAGCAGCGGTTCGCCTCCGCTGATCGTGATGATCGACGTCCCCATCGCGCCCAGCCGGTCGATTCGCCGGTACATCTCTTCGGTCGGCACCGGCTTCGAAAAGTCGTCGAATTCGTTGCAGTACGTGCACGCCAGATTGCAGCGCCGAATGGGAATGATATGCACCAAGACGGGATGTCGCGTCGAGACAAGTCCCTTCACGATCATGCGGATCTCGCGCAGCTTTCTGTGCGCCGCCAGAAATTTTCTGCGAATTTTTTTGCCGGTCGTCACGGTTTTCGCAATAAAGACGGCCCAAAATCCCGGAACCGTCTCGGCCTCAATTATGCCACACAGCGGCGCCATTCCCCGCGCCGGGGGATGCATCATTGGCAACAATGTTGAGCGTTTACCCTTTGTAGCAGCGGCACTTAGGCCGGCATCAGTTTCCCGCGGGCGTTTGCGCCGCCAGCCTCGCGCCCGCCGTTTTGCGGTGTCGCTTTACTCTTCGCGCAGCGCGCTGGTCGGGTCGAGCCGGCTGGCACGCCGCGCGGGAAGAAAACTGGCAAACAGTGCTGCCGCCACCAGAACGCACACCATCAGCGCAAACGTCCAAGGTTCTGTGGAGCGAACTCCCGCTACCCACCGCGCCAATAGGCGCGCCGCCACGGCGGCCGCGATAGCGCCCACGCAAGCGCCGATAAGGATCATTTCCACGCTCTCCCGCAACACCATCCGCATCACGTCGCGCGCGGTCGCTCCAAGCGCCATGCGCACGCCGATTTCCGGCACGCGCCGCGACACCAGGTAGGCAAGCACGCCATAAATCCCCACGCACGCGAGCAGCAGCGCAAGCCCCGCAAAGATGCCGAATAACAGCAACAGGAAGCGCTGAGTCCCCAGCGTCTCGCTCGCAAGTTGCTCCATCGTGCGCACCTCGTATAGCACCTGATCGCCCGTGGTGCCGCGCAGTTCCCGCCGCAGCGGTTCGACTTCGCTCAATGGCGCAATTCCGGTCCGCACGGTTATGGACATCAGTTCCGACCATCGGCGCAGAAGTCCATCTTCCACCTGCGCGAAAGGATAGTAGAACTGCGCGCGCACTTGAGCTTGATCGTCGCTCGCGAGTCCCCAGTGCCGCACATGTCCTACCACGCCCACCACTTGGTAGGGTCCACTGCCCATGTCTGCAATCCACAGCCGCTTTCCAACAGCTTGCTGCGCGCCGAAAGCTTGCTGCGCCAATACGTCATCGATCACGAGGACCGGGTCGCGTCCCATACGATCCTCGACGTTGAAGAATCGCCCCTCGCGCAGCGGGATCCCCATGGTCTTCAAATAATCAGGCGTCACGCAGGTGGCCAGCGCAAACGGCTGCTGATTCTGCGGCGGTACATCCGCGCTGGTCCAATATCCCAGTTGGTTGTTGCCTTCGCGCATCGGAACCGTATCCACCGCTGCAATCGACTCAACTCCCAGCACGCGCTGTCCGCGATCGAGAATGTCCTGCCACGCCACTCGGATCTTCGCGGGATCGGCAAGCGTGCCCGGCGAAAGCGCCACACGCGTAACCAGTAAGTTGTGAGTGTTCAAGCCTGGGTCGAGCGACGATACCCGCAGCAGCGTTCGCCCGAGTATTCCCGCTGCAACCAACAGCACGATCGCCAGCGCGATCTCCGATACCACAAAGACGCTGTGCAAGCGACGCGAGCTTCCCGCCACGATCCGTGCTCCGGCGCGAAGTGTCTCTTCCAGTTGCCGAACGGGGGCGCGCAGCGCTGGCGCCAGCCCGAAAAGAAAGCCGCTCAGCAGTGAAACGCCGATGGCAAACACCAGCACGTGCCAATCGAGATGTACTTCCCCGGCCCGCGGCAAACTCCCCGGCCAAAACTTCACAAACGGTTCAATGCCAATGGCCGCAAGCAGCACGCCGAGCACACCCCCTGAAAGTCCCAGCACCGCGCTCTCCGTGAGGCATTGGCGAATCAACCGGCTTCGTCCCGCGCCAAGCACCACGCGCACCGCAAACTCTCGCTCGCGCGAAACGGCGCGTGCCAGCAGCAGGCTCGCCACATTCGAGCACGCCACGAGCAGCACCAGAGTTACCGCGCCCAACAGCAGCCACAACGTCGACCGGACATCTCCCACATCCGGACGAAGCGGCTTCGCTATCAGGCCGCGCCCTTTATTGGTGCCCGCGTATTCCCCCGCAAGACGCCGGCTAACCAACGCGAGCTCCGCCCGCGCCTGGGCTAGCGTTGCGCCGGGCTGCAGGCGAGCGAAAACGGTCACGGGATGCGCTTGGCGATTGTGCAAGTACTTCGCCATGTCCTGGCCAATCGGAGTCATCACATCCGGCTCCTGGTCTGCGGGACGGAAGTTCGCGGGCGCGATGCCCACAACTGCATAAACCTTCCCGTCGAGGACGATACGCGTTCCGATTACGCCCTGATTTCCGTCGAAGTGCCGCTGCCAAAAGCTGTAACCCAGAATCGCCACCGGTTCGCCGCCCGCTCGGTCCTCCTCCGGCAGAAACGCGCGCCCTCGAAACAAGGGAACGCGCAGAGTGGAGAAAAAACCAGAGGTGATCTCGCGCAGGTCTACGTATTCCGGCTCTCCCGGCGAGCTCAGCGTCGCCCCATTGAAGAGCATCCCTGCCATTTCGAGCGAATGGCTCTCGCGCTGGCAATCGAGAAAGTCGGGGTACGCCACGTTCTGCTCGCCATACACGGCTGAGTTCCAGGTATCCGTGTGGCCGTGCACCGCAACTAGTTTGTCGGGTTCCGGGTACGGCAACGGCTTCAACAGCACGCCGTTGATTACCGTGAACATCACGGTGGTCGCTCCGGTACCGAGCGCCAGAGTCAGCAGCGCCACGGCCGTGAATCCCGGATTCTTGCCCAGCGTGCGCAGCGCGTGTCGCAAGTCCTGCCACAGATCCTCGATCCATCTTGTTCCGCGTGCATCGCGGCACATTTCCTTCACCTGCTCCGAACCGCCCAACGCAAGCCGCGCCTGTCGTTGCGCTTCCACCGGCTCGTAGCCCCTTGCGATCAGATCGGCGGCGTGTTGTTCGATATGGAAGCGCAGTTCTTTCTCGAGCTGCTCTTCCATTTGCTTTCGGCGCCACAGCCGATTCCACCAGCTCATTCCGCACCTCCTTCCGACAACCGAAGAATCAGTCCCACAGCTTCCGCCAACCTCTTCCAGCTGGCCGCTTCCGTCTCCAGTTGCGCCCGGCCCCTCCGCGTTAGCCGGTAGAATTTCGCTTCGCGCCCTGTCTCCGATTCCTTCCAGTCCGCTTCCAGCAGCCCGCGATTTTCGAGCCGGTGTAATGCCGGATAGAGCGACCCTTGCGGAACCTGCACCACGTCGCGCGTCACCTGTTGCAGCCGCTGCGCGATCGCATACCCATGCACGGGTCCCAGCGCCGCAACCTTCAATATCAATAGGTCCAACGTGCCCTGCGGCAGGTCCGATTTCTCCGCGGTCATCGCCACACCTCCCCATGCCTCCGTCTTCTACCTATCTACCATAGTTACGTGTAGAAGCGCAAGGTATTGGCGTTCCTATACCGGACGCGATCGCGAAAGAACCGCCGAAACACGGCGTCACGAACGCGACGCGACTGGACGAATGCAAAATGGAAACTTGAAATCGGCGAGTTCGACTTCGAATTGGGTTCGGCCGAAAGAGGAAGGAGCTATTGAGCGAGTGCTCCAACGAATCCGCTGCAACCCGCCGGGCCGTTCAGCCGTAGTAACATCATGGAGAGAATATGACGGCGACCACTCCTAACGGCATCGCGGTTCGCGCCGCAAATGTCTCCCGGCATTACCAGATGGGTTCGGCGCTGATTCGCGCCGTGGACGACATTTCGCTCGAAATCCGCTGCGGCGAATTCCTCGCGCTACTGGGAAGCTCCGGCTCGGGCAAATCCACGCTCCTCAACATGATGGCCGGCCTCGATCGGCCGACCTCCGGCGACATCTTCGCCGAAGGCCGCAATTTGCGCGAGATGACTCCGCTCGAGCTCGCGCGATACCGCCGCGAAGCTGTCGGAATGGTCTTTCAATCCTTTAACCTGCTTCCGCGCATGACGCTCGAAGAAAACGTCGAATTGCCGCTGCGGCTGGCCGAAGTCGATCGAAGCGAACGCGCCGGTAGGGTCCGCGAAGCGCTTGAGCATGTGCGACTCGAAAAGCGTCTCGCGCATCGCCCGAGCGAGCTTTCCGGCGGCGAGCAACAGCGCGCCGCTCTGGCTCGCGCGCTCGTGAATCGACCCAAACTTCTGTTTGCCGACGAGCCCACGGGCAATCTCGACAGCGCCACAGGCGAAGAAATCATGCGTTTGCTCGCTGAGATTCAGCGCTCGCTCGGCATGACCATCGTGATGGTCACCCACGAGCGTCCGCTCGCCGATCGATTCGCCAGCCGCATCGCCGCTCTAGCGGACGGCAAACTCGCCAGCGACGGCGCGAAGGCAGAGGTGCTGCGATCATCCGATGTGCACCGATCCGAGGTGCAGCGATGAAATCCGGCGATCTCGGCGAACTCGCCGTCCGCAATCTGCGCGAATCGTTCCTGCGGAACTCGCTCACCACGCTGGGCGTGGCGGTCGGCATCGCTTCTCTGGTCGCCATGCTTTCGCTCGGCGTGGGTTTGCAGGAGTTGGCATCCAAGCGGCTTTCGCAGTCAGGTTTGTTCGACACCGTGGTGGTAATGACGCGATCGAATTTGCGCGGTTTCGGGCGCCCGCCTCGCGGCGATTCCTCGCCGAAACAGCCTTCGCCGCCGCTCGATCCTGCCGCGCGCGAGGAAATGGAAAAGCTTCCGAACGTTGTCGAGGTGTATCCGCAGATTCGTTTCCTCACGGAAGTGCGCTATGCGGACGCTCCCTATTCCGCAATGGTCGCCGGCGTTCCGGATTCCGCCCGTTCGAGCGGCGCGTTTGACGGAATGCAGGGGCGGTTTTTCTCGAGCGCCACGGCCGACGAAGCCATTCTTCAAATTGAATTCGCGAAAGATTTGTCTTCGCAGCCTTCCACTTTGCTGGGCAAGGAACTCGACTTGCGTTATGCGGAACGCCAGGCGCTTGCCCCACAGGCGGGCGCAGATAATCGGCCCGGCACGAATCGCAACCCCGCTGGTTCCGGTTTTTCAATTGTCCCGCGCCAAAGAAAACTTCGCATCGTGGGCATCGTCGAAACGGAACCCGCCGCCGGGTTTGGCGGCTTCGGCAGCGGCCGGCTGCTGATTCCGCTTCAGGTGGCCGAAGCGCTCCGCGCGGCGCAGACGAACGACCTGCGCGACATCGTCCGCGGCACGGGCGGCGAATCCACCTACGCAAGCTTGACCGTGCGCGTCAGCAAGCCTTCGCAGGTGGAAGCGATCGAGACCGCCATTAAAAACATGGGCTTTTCAACATTCTCTTTGCTGGATGCTACGCGCAATCTCCGCATCTTTTTTGCGGTCTTCGATCTTCTGCTCGCGATCTTCGGCAGTTTGGCGCTCGCCGTCGCCACGCTTGGCATTATCAACACCCTGGTCATGGCGATTCTGGAGCGCCGCCGCGAGATCGGAATCCTCAAAGCGCTCGGCGCGGCCGATCGAGACGTGAAACAATTATTTTTCGTCGAAGCGGGCGTGATGGGCCTGCTCGGTGGGTTTTTGGGCGTGGGCTTTGGCTGGCTCATCGGGCAAGCCGTCACCTTCGGCACAAACGTCTATCTGAAGCAGCAAAATCTTCCGCCCGCCCACGTTTTCTCCGTTCCCTGGTGGCTGATTGTCGGAGCGATCGGCTTTGGCGTCATGGTAAGCCTCGCCGCCGGCCTCTATCCCGCATCGCGCGCCGCACGCCTCAACCCAGTCGAGGCGCTGCGCTATGAATAGACGGTTCGAGGTAATGTTTCGCCGCCTGCGGCGCCGCGGCACTCTGGTCGTAGCATTTCTTGTGCTCGCGCTGGCGCCCATTGCACAAGCCACCGGCCGCGCGGACTGTCTCTCGTTCTCGAGCAGAATTCTCGGTCATTCGGTCGGCTACTGCATTCTTCTGCCGCCGAGCTACGACGTTGAAGTCGCACGCCGCTACCCCATCCTGTATCTCCTTCACGGCCTCGGCGAGAACGAGCAGTTCCTCGTGCGCGGCGGGGGATTGAATCTTGTCGAGGATCTTTGGGAGCAGCACCAAATTGGCGACTTTTTGATCGTCACTCCCGCCGCCGATTCGAGCTTCTACATCAATTCGCACGATGGGCAAGTACGCTACGAGGATTTTGTCGTCGAGGAATTCCTGCCGTTCATCGAACATCGCTATCGAACGCGGCGAGGCCGCGCCGCTCGCGGCGTCGAAGGAATTTCGATGGGTGGCTATGGCGCGCTGCATCTCGCATTCCGGCATCCCGAGCTTTTTGGTTCCGTAAGCGCGCACAGCGCCGCTTTGATCGAGCGACTTCCGGAAGTCCGAGATTCGCATGCGGCGGCGACTCCGCGGCTGCGAATCCTCGGCGGCGTTTTCGGCGCGCCCATCGATCGGCCGTTCTGGGAGCGCAATAATCCCCTCACGCTCGCTCGCACGGCCAATCTCGCGGGGATGACCATCTACTTCGATTGCGGCTCGGAGGACGACTACGGTTTTGAAGCCGGCGCTGCCGCGCTGGACAAGGAACTCTCGGCCCGCGGCATCGTTCACGAATTTCACATTTATCCCGGGCGTCACGACTGGATTTATTTTGCCGAGCATCTGCCCGCGTCGCTCGAGTTCGAGTCGCAGGCGTTGGGGTTCGGCGAGAAGAAAACCGGCAAGGAAACAAACTAGTGTGAAGGAGGGTCAGCCGCGAGCCAAGTAATCGCGGTCCGCAAAACTTGCGACGGCTTTCGCCTCGCTCTCAAAGCTGGGGATCGCTCGCAGCAAACCCATCAGGTCAAAAACCATCTTGACGCGGGCGGTCAAGCCGAGAAGCTTCAGGTCGCCTCCGGCGTTGTGAAGGGTTACGAAAGTTCGCACGATCGTGCTGATGCCCGAACTGTCCACCTGCGTCACGCCCGCCAGATTCACCAGCAATTTGCGCGCGCCGCCGTCGTAGGCCTTTCGCAGTTGCGCATTCAGCAAATCGTTGTCGCGCCCGATCGTGGCCTTACCCTGCACGTCGAGAATCCAGACGTCACCCGACTTTCGGATTGCAACTTGAAGGCCCACAAGCCGCCCTTCTCCCAATGACGATCAGGCGATGAGAGTTCGCCTCTAGGGTCTCCCTACAGCAATGCCGCTCATTATATCCCTTCTGCGCTGGGATAACGTCCCCGGGGCAGTAGGAAGGTGAATAGCGAAGGCTGCATACGAAAGCACGATGATTTTCCATCCCCATGGCGATGCGATATGCTTAGGTCGTTTTCCAGCCGGCCTGTTCGCGGATGTAAGACAAGGCGAAGCGCGGATGTGCCGCTTGCGCAGCAACTCTCGGGGGCCATTGCTTAAATGGATAAAGCACAGGTTTCCTAAACCTGCAATCCCGGTTCAAGTCCGGGTGGCCCCACCACGTATTTCATTTCGAATCGGCATTTCGTAGCAAAATCCGGCGGATTTTCTGTGGCTTCTACGGGGTTGCGGCCCGGGATTAGGGAAACTGCGGCTGCTTGAACGTGTTTCTGCGCGCCATAACCGAATGAGTCGCCAAACAAAATACGAAATACTGACCGGGATTATGCGCCGCGAGTTGCTCCATGCGGTCTTTCGCTTTCGAAAGCCCGTGAACTTTCTCGAGCCAAATCGCGTCCTTCTCCGATTCGCCCATGAAGAGATCGAAGGTAGGCTCTTGCACCGCGTGTCCCTGTACCAGACCGTCACAGGACCGCGAAACCAGGCTTGTTGTGACGGTGAAGGTGGATGGTCGTTACGACGACGGTAGTTGTCGGTACGCTGGCGCACGCCAGGAAGCTATGTAGGCCATCCTACATTCAGGATTGCGACTCGTCTTGCCATATGCGAACCTGCTTGGTTATCGTTCCATAACATTCACAAGCTGCATCTTCAAGATTTTTGCGGTTCACGATGTTGACGCTGCCGCGGTTGTAAGTGATCAATCCCGCCTTGTGCAGAATACCGGCGGCGACCGTGACGCTTGCGCGGCGCGTGCCGAGCATGTGCGCGAGAAAATCCTGCGTCAGCGCAACGTGGTCGCCGCCGATGCGGTCCTGGCACATCAGCAGCCAGCGGGCCAGCCGTTCCTCCACCTCGTGCAAGCGGTTGCATGCGGCAACCTGGGTGGACTGAATTGCCAGCGCCTGGGAGTAACGGTTCAGACTTTTTTCGAGCTGCGGACATTGGCGCAGAATTTCCTTCATTTTTTCGGCCTTGATACGGAACGCGGTAGCCGCCACCTGAACCAGCACTCGAGCGGCGCTCGTCTTTAAACCTACAACCAACGGCAGACCGACGAAGCCTTCCTTGCCGGCCAAACCCACTTCAACACTTTTGCCGTCAGCCAGTACCGTGAGAATGGAAAACAGTCCCGAGTTTACGAAGTAGCAGAATTTGATGGGCTCTCCCACCTCGTTCCCGATCGTGTGCGTCGGCAGTTCAACAAGTTCCAAATCGGAGAACAAGGCGGTGCATTCCTGAGCAGGCAAGCTGAGCAGGATTTCATTGTGAATGGAGTGGCCATTGAGACCCGCCGGAGCAGGATTCACCTTTCCGGGAGAGCGAGAGGAATTCTTTGCCATTGCGGCTCCTTACGAGACCTAAAGCTGTCTGATTTCGCAAGGAACCGTGACCCATGAAGGCCCGGCGGAAAGATGCTGGAAGAGACATCGTGAGTATACGCTCGTTTTCAGGCTTCTTACAGGGATTCGAGGTAGTTGAGGTAGTTGTTGAGTTTGTACGATTGTGCGGCAGCGTACAGCGGAGACCTTATTGTTAAAGCCTAGAAAGGGCAGAACATGAGACCTGAATACCCAGCTAAAATCTGTGCATGGGATACTTATCGTCGACGATAACGCCAGCGTGCGGACGTGCGTGCGAAACGTTCTGGAGACCCAATACGGTTTAAGTGTTTGCGGGGAAGCCGAAAACGGCTACGAGGGAATCGAAAAAGCCAAGGAACTCGGCCCGGACTTGATCGTCCTGGATCTGGCGATGCCTCGCATGAATGGTTTTCAGGCTGCAATGCAGTTGAAGCGATTGATGCCCGCCATTCCGCTTGTGATGTTCACGTCATTCAGCGGCCCTCAAATCGAGCGGGAGGCTACTTCGTTAGGCATCGCCTCGGTCCACTCAAAATCAGAGGGCATTGACGCCTTGGTGAGAGCC